>ENA-UESE01000064-UESE01000064.1-human-gut-metagenome-genome-assembly--contig:-NODE-64-length-178199-cov-12.720186_pt1 | contig 178199 bp, 145 predicted proteins | sample MGYA00242995_ERZ507996 | MGnify/ENA primary metagenome ERZ507996 (study PRJEB26167, sample SAMN06115489) | human gut metagenome | host: Homo sapiens | place: China:Sichuan | collected 2015-04-15...
CATAGAACGATAAAATGAATAAACGACATTATGAACATACGTTACCCAATATACGAGGGAGTTTATCGAATACTTACTATCAAATTATTATTTTCTCAATTAATTTTACCACCAAATTTGAAGAAGAATCAAAAAATCCCATAGTTGCCCCCTGTATGAAAAAAGAACTCTAATAATCCACCCCTATAATGAAACAAAACTCTAACAATAAACGGGAACGAAAAAAAATAAACGGGAAGAACAAAAAAATAGACCGACCGTAAAGTCCGCCTATTTCATTTTTCAAGTGCGCCTTGTGATACCCTATTTCTACTAAACGGTACCGGTCCCGCAGTTCTACCCTATTTATTCTTTTTAAGTATCTATTCTACCATTGCAAGTCGGGTAAGTATTTACTTAGGGTGGTACGGAGAATACTCAAAGTGATCGGTTTCACCAACACTTCGGTAGCTCCCGCCTTCATCGCGTTTTCCTTGTCGGAGCTGAAAGCATAAGCTGTCTGCATGATAATGGGGATTTCCGTATTCGACTCACGAATAATCTTCGTAGCCTCCAGCCCGTTCATCAACGGCATTTTGATATCCATTAGTATGGCACTCGCTCTATATTGGTGTTCTTGAAACAACTGCACCATTTCTTCGCCGTTCTTCGCCCATTCGATATCACATTTTTTACCTATGATAGCTTTAATCAATTTAAAGTTGCTGTCGTCGTCCTCAGCCACTAAAATGAGGGGTCTCAGTACACTCGTTTGTTCACTTTCCATATTGTTATTATATTGCTTTTTTTATTTGTCATTTTTGGTTAATATCTCTTTTCAGCCCGCAAGGTATAAAAAATATTCATATATTTCGCTATCTTTGCGCCTCAAAATAAAAGAATAATATGATTTCTGTTGACGGACTGGCCGTGGAATTTGGCGACACGACCTTATTTAGTGATATTTCTTTCGTTATTAATGAAAAAGACCGTATCGCCCTTATGGGAAAAAACGGTGCGGGTAAGAGTACGCTGCTCAAAATTCTGGCAGGTGTACGGCAACCGACGCGCGGCAAGGTTTCCGCACCCAAAGACTGCGTTGTGGCCTACCTGCCCCAACATTTGATGACGGAAGACGGACGGACAGTGTTTGACGAAACGGCGCAGGCCTTTGCTCACCTGCACGAAATGGAGGCGCAGATCGACCGTCTGAATAAAGAGCTGGAAACGCGGACGGACTACGAAAGCGACAGTTATATGGCTCTCATTGAGGAGGTTTCCGCCTTAAGCGAGAAGTTCTATTCGATCGATGCCACCAACTACGAGGAAGATGTGGAAAAGTCGCTGCTCGGCCTCGGGTTCACCCGCGAGGATTTCCAACGGCAGACGAGCGATTTCAGCGGCGGCTGGCGGATGCGCATCGAGCTGGCAAAGCTGCTGTTGCAGAAACCGGACGTGCTCCTGCTCGACGAGCCGACGAACCACCTCGACATCGAATCTATCCAATGGCTCGAAGATTTTCTGATCAACAACGGCAAAGCGGTGATTGTCATCAGCCACGACCGCAAGTTTGTGGACAACATCACCACCCGCACTATTGAAGTGACAATGGGACGTATCTACGATTATAAAGTGAATTACTCCCAATATCTGACCTTGCGCAAAGAACGCCGCGAACAGCAACAGAAGGCTTATGACGAGCAGCAGAAATTTATCGCTGAGACGAAAGAGTTCATCGAACGCTTCAAAGGAACGTATTCGAAGACGTTGCAAGTGCAGAGCCGTGTCAAGATGCTGGAAAAGCTGGAACTGCTGGAGGTAGATGAGGAAGATACTTCCGCTTTGCGGTTGAAATTTCCGCCTTCGCCCCGTTCGGGAAGTTATCCGGTGATTATGGAAGGTGTCGGCAAAACGTATGGCAATCACGTGGTGTTCCGCAACGCCAACCTGACGGTGGAACGCGGGGACAAGGTTGCCTTTGTCGGGAAGAACGGCGAGGGTAAATCTACGCTCGTGAAGTGTATCATGAAGGAAATCGAACACGAGGGGACACTGACGCTGGGGCATAACGTACAAATAGGATATTTTGCACAAAACCAGGCTTCGCTCATGGACGAAAACCTGACGGTTTTCCAGACGATCGACGATGTGGCGAAAGGTGAAATCCGGAACAAAATCCGTGATTTGCTGGGTGCGTTTATGTTTGGCGGACCGGAGGAATCAATGAAGAAGGTGAAAGTGCTTTCGGGCGGGGAACGGACACGTCTGGCAATGATTAAATTGTTGCTGGAACCGGTCAATCTCCTCATTCTCGATGAGCCCACGAATCACCTCGACATGAAAACCAAAGATATTCTGAAACAGGCGCTACTCGACTTCGACGGCACTCTGATCGTTGTCTCCCACGACCGTGACTTCCTCGACGGACTGGTTTCAAAGGTGTATGAGTTTGGCAATCAGAAAGTGACGGAACATCTTTGCGGCATCTACGAGTTCCTTGAAAAAAAGAAAATGGATTCGCTGCAAGAACTGGAAAAGAAATAAAATTGCCGGTAGTATACCTTTATTGCCGGTAGTATACCTTTATTGCCGATAGTATCCCTTTATTGCCGGTAGTATACCTTTCTCTTTCTTCCCGAAGGAGGAGGGTTCTTCTTCAAATTTAGTGGCAATTTAACCAGTCGGTAGTATCTCCATTCCCCTCCTTCAGGAAGGAGGGGTGGCTGAAAGCCGGGGTGGTAGGTGGATACACAATGCTGATAATAACTGACTTACGCATTCACCTACCACCTCCCCCTACGGGTACTCCTCCTTCCCGAAGGAGGAGAATGGAGATACCACCGACTGGTTAAATTGCCACCAAATTTAAAGAAGAACAAATAATAAAAGATGTTATCGGCTTTTAACGGAGAAAAAGTTTTTGTATCTTTGTAACGTTCAAATAATCAAGCTGAAGCCGATACATATCCAAAAGAAAGGATGAAAAGGAAGAAACGATATATAGTAACATTGCTGCTTTTTATCAACATTATCATGTTGACGGCAGCCGTTATTCCTCATCATCACCACCCCAACGGAGCGATTTGCATGAAACAGGACTTGCCCGTAGAACAGCAATGTCCCAAACATCATCATCATCCGGCAAGCGACTCATGTTGCAGCAGCGAATGTATGACGCGCTTCCACTCTCCCATTCCTTCCTTCCACACAGATAGCGGACCGGACTATGTGTTCATCGCCACCCTGTTCACGGACGGAATCATCGAACATCTGCTAAAACCACAAGAGAGACGGGTCAAGAACTATTACGTCTACCGAGACTCGCTGCACGGGACGAACATCCCCCGTACCACCTCTCTCCGCGCCCCTCCCTATTCTGTTTTCGCGTAAGACCAACGTGAATGCAAACTTGTTGCATCCGCGTCACCCTATCTTTGTAACGTAAAAACAGTAAATTTTAGTAGGAAAATATCATTTATGAAAAAACTTATTTTTATGGGAATCCTGGGCTTATTCGCTTTAGGAGCCTGCAATAACAAGAATACACAAGGTCATGAAGGACATGGCCATAATACCGTCACACACAACAACGATGAACACAACCATGAAGCGGAAGGTCACGACCATGAAGCGGAAGGACATACCCATGGAACAGAAGGAGAATGCAACGGCGATCATAAACATGATGCGGCCGACAATCACCAAGGCACTGCTGCCGGACACGATGAAACTGCCGAAGCCGCCCACAGCGACGAAATCATCCTCCCGAAAGCGAAAGCCGATGCTGCCGGAGTGAAAGTAAGCATTGTAGAACCCGCCCCTTTCCAACAAGTAATCAAGACCAGCGGACAGGTATTGGCTGCACAAGGCGACGAATCCGTCGCGGTAGCCACTGTGGCAGGTGTTGTCTCATTCCGCGGAAAGGTGACGGAAGGTATGAGTGTAGGCAGCGGCACTCCGCTAGTGACCATTTCCTCGCACAACATCGCAGACGGCGACCCGGTGCAACGTGCCCGCATCGCTTACGAAGTGTCGAAGAAAGAATACGAACGGATGAAAGCGCTTGTCAAAAACAAAATCGTATCCGACAAGGATTTTGCACAGGCAGAGCAGAATTACGAGAATGCCCGCATCAGCTATGAGGCGCTCGCAAAGAACCATTCGGCAATCGGACAGAACATTACCGCTCCTATCGCCGGCTACGTGAAAAGTATTCTGGTGAAAGAAGGGGATTATGTCACAATTGGCCAGCCATTGGTCAGCGTGACACAGAACCGCCGTCTGTTCCTCCGTGCCGAAGTGTCGGAAAAGTATTACCCGTATCTCCGTACAATTAATTCCGCCAATTTCCGGACACCATATAATAATAAGGTATATGAATTGGGAGCATTGAACGGCCGGCTTCTCTCGTTCGGCAAAACAGCGGGAGACAACTCTTTCTATGTCCCCGTAACTTTTGAATTTGACAACAAAGGCGACATCATAGCCGGTTCGTTCGTAGAGGTCTACCTGCTTTCCTCCCAACTGGAGAATGTCCTTTCCCTTCCCCGCACGGCACTGACCGAGGAACAGGGAATCTACTTTGTATATCTGCAACTTGACGAAGAGGGATACAAAAAGCAAGAAGTGACTTTAGGCGCCGACAACGGCAAAAATGTGCAAATCCTCACCGGAATAAAACCGGGCGACCGCGTAGTGACGGAAGGAGCTTATCAGGTTCGTCTGGCAAGCGCCAGCAACGCAATTCCCGCACACAGCCACGAACACTAAGTGGCAAGGCGCCGCAGCCGGATTGCTTTGCGGTGCATCTATCTCATTTTTTATCACTCAATTGATGAATTATCATGCTTAACAAAATTATACATTACTCCCTGCATAACAGGTTGGTCGTACTCTGCGCGGCTTTCCTCCTGCTCATCGCGGGTACCTACACTGCCATGAATACCGAAGTTGACGTCTTCCCCGACCTCAACGCCCCGACGGTGGTTATCATGACCGAAGCCAACGGTATGGCAGCCGAGGAAGTGGAACAACTCGTTACCTTTCCTGTCGAAACAGCCGTAAACGGTGCTACCGGTGTACGCCGTGTCCGTTCTTCGTCCACCAACGGCTTCTCCGTTGTCTGGGTGGAATTTGACTGGGGAACAGACATCTACCTCGCCCGCCAGATTGTCAGCGAGAAACTGGCGGTAGTCAGTGAATCCCTCCCCGTCAACGTGGGCAAGCCGACGCTGGGCCCGCAATCTTCTATCCTGGGCGAAATGCTGATTGTCGGTCTGACCGCCGACTCGACCTCCATGCTCGACCTCCGCACGATTGCGGACTGGACGATTCGCCCGCGCCTGCTGTCCACCGGAGGGGTGGCACAGGTAGCCGTGTTGGGCGGAGACATCAAAGAATACCAGATTCAACTGGACCCGGAACGGATGCGCCACTACAGCGTTTCAATGGGTGAAATAATGGCTGTCACCCAAGACATGAACTTAAACGCCAACGGTGGCGTACTTTACGAGTTCGGAAATGAATATATCGTGCGTGGGGTACTTTCTACTCCGAAGGTCGAGGAGCTAGGCAAAGCAGTCGTAAAAACAGTAAACACTTTCCCCGTCACACTGGAGGACATCGCCGACGTGAAAATCGGCCCCAAAGCTCCGAAACTGGGAACCGCTTCCGAACGCGGCAAACCTGCCGTACTAATGACAGTCACCAAACAGCCTGCCACTAGTACCCTCGAACTGACCGACAAACTGGAAGCCTCTCTGAAAGACCTCCAAAAGAACCTGCCTGCCGACGTGAAAGTGTCTACTGATATTTTCCGCCAAAGCCGTTTCATCGAAAGTTCGATCGGCAACGTGAAGAAGTCGCTTTTTGAAGGCGGTATTTTCGTGGTGATCGTCTTGTTCCTGTTCCTGGCAAATGTACGTACAACGGTGATCTCGCTGGTGACACTGCCTATCTCACTGCTCGTCTCCATTCTTACGCTGCACTATATGGGATTGACTATCAACACAATGAGTCTCGGTGGTATGGCCATTGCTATCGGTTCACTGGTGGACGACGCGATCGTGGACGTCGAAAACGTGTACAAGCGCCTGCGGGAGAACCGGCAGAAACCGGAGGCCGAACGGCTCAGTACACTGGAGGTGGTATTCAACGCCTCGAAGGAAGTTCGTATGCCTATCCTTAATTCGACGTTGATTATTGTAGTCAGTTTTGTCCCCCTGTTCTTCCTGAGCGGAATGGAAGGAAGAATGTTGGTCCCGCTGGGCATTGCGTTTATCGTGGCGTTGTTCGCTTCGACGGTTGTTGCGCTGACGCTGACCCCGGTACTTTGCTCGTATCTGCTGGGCAGTAACAAGACGAACAAGGAACTGAAAGAGTCATTCGTAGCCCGTTGGATGAAAGGGGTTTACGGGAAGGCACTGACTTGGGTACTGGCCCACAAACGGGTGACTTTGGGAAGTACAATCGGACTGTTTGTGGTCGCTCTCGGTGTGTTCTTCACTCTCGGACGCAGCTTCCTGCCTTCTTTCAATGAGGGCTCGTTCACAATCAACATCAGTTCGCTGCCGGGCATTTCGTTGGAAGAAAGCAACAAAATGGGACATCGTGCCGAGGAACTGCTGCTGACAATTCCAGAGATACAGACGGTAGCCCGTAAGACGGGGCGTGCCGAACTGGACGAGCACGCGCTTGGCGTGAACGTCTCGGAAATCGAAGCTCCGTTCGAGCTGAAAGACCGTCCGCGCAACGAGCTCGTTGCCGAAGTGCGCGAGAAACTAGGAACGATCACCGGTGCAAATATAGAAATCGGTCAGCCTATCAGCCACCGAATCGATGCCATGTTGTCCGGTACAAAGGCAAACATCGCCATCAAACTTTTCGGCGATGACTTGAACAAGATGTTCTCACTCGGCAACCGGATAAAGGACGCTATCGGAGATATACCGGGCATTGCCGACCTCAACGTGGAGCAGCAGATCGAGCGTCCGCAATTGAAGATTCAACCGAAACGGGAGATGCTTGCCAAGTTCGGGATTACCTTGCCGGAATTCTCGGAATATGTCAACGTTGCCCTTGCAGGAAAAGTGATCTCGCAGGTTTATGAACAGGGAAAGAGCTTCGATCTCATCGTAAAAGTGAAGGATGACGCACGGGACGAAATGGAGAAAATCCGCAACTTAATGGTAGACACCAACGACGGCCGCAAAGTGCCTCTGAACTACGTGGCGGAAGTGGTTTCGGCCATGGGACCGAACACGATCAACCGCGAAAACGTGAAGCGCAAAATCGTGATTTCCGCCAACGTGGCGGACCGTGACCTCCGAAGTGTGGTAAACGACATCCAAAAGCGTATCGATACGTCTATACAGCTCCCCGAAGGCTATCACATCGAATACGGCGGACAGTTTGAAAGCGAACAAGCCGCCAGCCGGACATTGGCGCTGACGTCATTCATCAGCATTGTTGTCATCTTCCTGCTGCTTTACAACGAGTTCCGCAGCGTGAAGGAATCCGGCGTTATCTTGTTGAACCTGCCGCTTGCACTGATCGGCGGTGTTTTCGCACTGGTCATCACGACGGGTGAGGTCAGCATTCCGGCAATTATCGGGTTTATCTCCCTGTTCGGCATTGCGACCAGAAACGGTATGTTGCTTATCAGCCACTATAACCACCTCCAAAAAGAGGAAGGACTGAACGTATACGACAGTGTCATGCAAGGCTCGCTCGACCGTCTGAACCCGATTCTTATGACAGCGCTTTCGTCGGCACTGGCACTGATCCCGCTGGCGCTCGGCGGCGACTTGCCCGGAAACGAAATTCAAAGTCCAATGGCCAAAGTTATCTTGGGCGGACTTTTAACCTCTACGTTCCTGAACGGTTTCATCGTTCCGATTGTTTACCTGATGATGCACCGCCGGCCTACCGACGCTGCACCGGAGCAAGAATCCCTCGCGACACCCTGCTAATCATCAGCCAGACGTAATAGAAGAAACAAATAAAAGAAAAAGTATGAAACGGATTATCATTATAAGTTCTTTTGCTGCCACTGCACTCTTCACCCTGACGGGGGGTGTGCAGGCACAGAACAGCATAGAACAGGTATTAAAAAATATAGAAACGAACAACAAGGAGTTGCAGGCGAACGCCCAACTGATTACCTCGCAGAAACTGGAATCCAAAACGGACAACAACCTGCCCGATCCTACCTTGTCCTACGCTCACCTCTGGGGAGCAAAGGACAAAAACGAAACAATCGGCGAACTCGTCGTTTCGCAGAGTTTCGACTTCCCCAGCCTGTATGCCACGCGCAATAAACTGAACCGGTTGAAGGCAGGGGCTTACGACAGCCAGGCGGACGTATTCCGTCAGGACAAACTGTTGCAGGCGAAAGAAGTCTGTCTGGACATTATCATGCTCCGCCAGCAGAAACAAATTCTCGAAGAAAGGCTCCGCAACGCGGAAGTACTCGCTGAAATGTATGCCAAACGTCTCCAAACCGGAGACGCCAACGCCCTTGAGACGAACAAAATCAATCTGGAATTACTGAACGTCCGCACAGAAGCCTCACTCAACGAAACGGCGCTCCGCAACAAAATGCAGGAACTGAATACGCTGAACGGCAATATCCCGGTGGTCTTTGAAGAAAGCCGGTATCCCCTCACTCCTTTTCCCTCCGATTACCAGATCTTGAAATCGGAAGTGCTCTCTGCCGACCGTACCCTCATGGCGCTCGGCAACGAAAGCCTCGTTGCCCGGAAACAAATAGCGGTCAACAAATCGCAGTGGTTGCCGAAACTGGAACTGGGATATCGCCGGAACACAGAAACGGGCACACCTTTCAACGGGGTAGTAGTCGGCTTCTCTTTCCCTCTTTTCGAAAACCGGAACAAGGTGAAGATTGCGAAAGCACAAGCTTTGAACATCGACCTGCAAAAAGAAAATGCCACGTTGCAAGTTGAATCCGAATTGTCACAGCTCTATCGTGAAGCCAAAGCACTGCATAACTCCATGGAAGAATATAAAAAGACGTTCCGGTCGCAACAGGACTTGGCATTGCTGAAACAGGCACTCACCGGAGGACAAATCAGCATGATAGAGTATTTCGTAGAAGTATCTGTCATCTACCAGAGCCACCAGAACTATCTGCAACTCGAAAACCAATATCAGAAAGCAATGGCACGGATTTACAAAAGTAAGTTGTAGACCTTATCCGGCCTTTACAACACGCGGATCTTTTCCGGCAAATACCCGCTACGGATACGCCATTCCTGCGGATAAAGATTATTAGCCCGGTTGCCGATATTCTTCACAAAACCCAGAGGAATATTGCGATAAGTGAGCAAAACATACCCGCGAGGGGCTGTCGCCGGCAAAGTGACAGCCTCTTTCCGCAAATAAGCGATTGCTTGTTCATAACTCACCGCCTCGGTTGCAAAAACATCCTGCCGCAGAAGAAGGGCACTCATGGCCAAGGCATGGGCGGGAATCAGATCTTTTCCTTTCACCTCGCCAACCGAAACGCCTGCCTGCACCACCCGCAAATGTTGTTTCATGGCAGCCAGTTCGGCTACGCATTGCTGAGGAAACGCGTGTATTTCAGCACCTTCTGCCGACAAGACGTACTTTCCGGCACACTCATCATTCAGCCATTTTCCGGCCGTTGCCATGTTTTCCTTGGAGACAGGCGAAGAAGAGGCTCCCCCACCTTTCTTACCTTTTTTTCCGGCGGATTTTCCTTTCGGAAACGAATAATAATCGGCATAACTGTCCTCCCCTGCCGTTTCCGGTTTGCGGAGTACGGACAAGAAAAAGCCTTCACCCTTCGTCTTATGCGGGAAAAAGTGATATACGGAAGCCGATTCGCCGCACAGCAGATTTCCTGTGATATTCCACTCTTCCCGAATATCTACCGCCAACGATTCCGCCCCAAATTCCTGCTGAATCCAACGGACATTTTCTTCGTCCTCTTTCGTGTTATATGTACAGGTACTGTATATAAGAATGCCTCCGGGCTTCAGACTCGGCCAAACGTCCGCAATAATCCTCCGTTGCCGTTGCCAGCAAATTTCCACATTCTCCGGACTCCATTCTTCAACGGCCACCGGATCTTTACGGAACATCCCTTCGCCGGAGCAAGGCACATCTGTCAGAATAACGTCAAAGAAAGAAGGCAAAGCCGAAAAATCAGCCGGGTCGTTATTCGTAACCACCACATCCGGATGTCCCCATTTCGTCAGGTTCTCCGCCAAAATCTGCGACCGGTTCCGGATTACCTCGTTGGCAACCAGCAAACTACCTTCGGGCAACACACTACGAGCATGGGTCGATTTCCCTCCCGGAGCGGCACAAAGGTCGAGCATCACCACCGGCTTCGTGACATGCTGCCGGAGCACCTGTTCCACGAACATCGAAGAAGCCTCCTGCACATAATAACACCCTGCATGAAACAACGGGTCGAATGTAAAAGTGAGCCGTTCGTCGAGGTAGATTCCCTCCGAAGACCAGGGAGGTTGAACCGATAGAGCATTTTCCACTTTCAACCGATGAACTTTCAACCGATTCAGCCTAATGCTCACGGGAGGTTCCTGCTGCAAGGCGGAAACCAGTTTTTCGTATTCTTCGACGCCCAACAAAGCGCGGGTATATTCTGTAAAAGAAGCGGGTAAATTCATTTTCATTTATTAATTTGCGCAAATATCAAAAATATTTCGTCTCTTTGCAACTTTCTCGGATACTAACTGCGTCTAACAGACAAAGAAACAAATTAAAAAATAACAAATATGAAACAAATTCTAATAGCATTATTGCTCGCATTCACCACTTCGACAGTAATTAATGCACAAAAACAGAGTAGCATTGAGAAGGATTCTACCGAAAATGTGAAAGTGACCCTTTCGAAAAAGACAGACACCAAGGCGGATGAATCCAACACAACAGTGACGGTGATCGGTGTAGATACAACGGACATGGATACGACGGTGGGCAAGGATGACAACGACCTTCCCTTCGGCAACCTCAGCGACACGATCAGCGGAGGGATCCTGATCTCTATTATCGCAATCGTCGCCGTCTTCGGACTGCCCGTATTTATCTTGTTTGTAATCTTTTTCTTCCGCTACAAGAACCGGAAAGCCCGTTACCGCCTTGCCGAACAGGCCATTGCAGCCGGACAACCGCTGCCGGAAAACTTTATCCGCGAAAACCGGCCGGCCGACCAACGCTCACAAGGCATCAAAAACACCTTTACAGGGATCGGACTTTTCATCTTCCTCTGGGCGATCACCGGAGAGTTCGGAATCGGAGCAATCGGACTGCTTATCATGTTTATGGGCATCGGCCAATGGATAATAGGCAGCAAACAACAGAAAACAGATGATGTTGATCCTTTCCGGATGAACGTTTCCCGGAAAAGGGACATCGACACCCGGAACAATTCTGCTGCCGGAAACAATTTCGGTACCCGAAACGATCCCCCCACCGGAAACAATTTCGATGCAGCCGCCCCTTCGGCAACGCAGCAGGAAGAAAGAAACGGAGAAAAGAGCGACGAAAATAAATGAGCCAAATCAACGATATATCGCTAGTCGCACAGGTCGTAGTGTTCAAAAACACTAGGGCCTTCGACCAGTTAGTGAAGAAATACCAGTCGCCCGTGCGGCGGTTCTTTCTCAACCTGACTTGCGGCGACAGCGAATTGAGTGACGATTTGGCGCAGGATACATTCATCAAGGCATATACCAATCTCTCTTCTTTCCACAATCTGTCGAGTTTCTCAACGTGGCTCTACCGCATTGCCTATAATGTTTTTTATGATTATATTCGCAGCCGGAAAGAAATGGCCGGCTTGGACACAACGGAAATAGATGCCATTAACAGTACCGAACAAGAAAACGTCGGGCAGAAAATGGATGTCTACCAGTCGCTCAAAACGCTAAAAGACGTGGAACGAACCTGCATCACCTTGTTTTATATGGAAGATTTAAGCATTGACAAGATCGCAGGTATTACCGGAATACCGGCAGGAACGGTGAAAAGCCACCTGTCGCGTGGAAAAGATAAATTAGCAACGTACTTAAAACAAAATGGTTATGACAGAAATAGACAATGATAAACTCTTGCGCGACTTCTTTACCGAAAACAGGCAGGAGATAGCGGACAGGGGATTCAGCCGCCGTGTCATGCACCACCTACCCGACCGCAGCAATCGGCTGGCACGCATTTGGAACGCCTTCGTTATGGCTGTGGGAGCCGTACTTTTCGTCTCCTTAGGTGGACCGGAAGCTGCATGGGGAACGATTCGGGAGGTATTCATCGGCATGATTAATCATGGAACAACAAGTCTCGACCCGAAATCAATCATTATCGCAAGTGTAGTGCTACTGTTTATGGCTGCGAGAAAAGTAGCTTCATTGGCATAGGCGGTACGGAAATGTTAAGATGATACTATCGACTGTTTAATCAGTCCCCATTATTTTCCTCTTAATTTTTCCCTTACTAATAAAGCTATCCGAGTGTTAAACAATAATAAATCTACCCTTTGTTCCCGATTAGCCCAAACATAGATGTTGTATCTTTGTTGCTCTGTAAACTAAAATAGAGAGAAAAGTTTTGAAATTACGTATATTCATTTTATTCCTGTTCCTGCCTTTATTGCGTGCCCAGGCAAGCGTCATCGACAGTTTGATGACCCAACCCCGGGATTCTATCGGACTCACGAGTGATTCCCTTGTACTGCATTTTTTAGAGGAATCGGGTATACCTATCTCCGATAATAATAAAGTGAAACTGCTGAAAAGCGGGCGGGAAAAGTTTATCGACTTGTTTGAAGCAATCCGTCAGGCCAAGCACCACGTGCATCTGGAATATTTCAACTTCCGAAACGACTCTATCGCCAACGCCTTATTCGCCCTTCTCGCCGAAAAAGTAAAAGAAGGTGTCGAAGTGCGGGCAATGTTCGACGCTTTCGGCAACTGGTCGAACAACCAGCCGCTCAAAAAAAGACATCTCAAGAAAATCCGTGAACAAGGGATTGAAATCGTCAAGTTCGACCCGTTCACTTTCCCTTATATCAACCACGCCGCCCACCGCGACCACCGGAAGATTGTCGTAATCGACGGAGAAATTGCTTATACCGGCGGCATGAACATCGCCGACTATTACATCAATGGACTACCCAAAATCGGTACATGGCGCGATATGCACATGCGCATTGAAGGCGATGCGGTGAACGATTTGCAGGAGATTTTCCTTACAATCTGGAACAAAGAAACCAAGCAGAACATCGGTGGGGAAATTTATTTCCCTCAACATGAAGACAGTACAAATATCGTTGTCGCTATCGTAGACCGCACTCCGAAGAAAAACAGCCGTATGCTGAGCCATGCATACGCCATGTCGATCTACTCGGCACAAAAAAACGTACATATCGTCAATCCTTATTTCGTGCCGACTTCTTCTATCAAAAAAGCGCTCAACCGGACAATCGACCGGGGAGTGAACGTAACAATTATGGTTTCGTCCGCCTCCGACATCCCTTTCACGCCGGATGCCGCACTTTACAAGTTGCATAAGTTGATGAAACGGGGGGCAACAGTTTATATGTACAACGGAGGATTCCACCATTCTAAAATAATGATGATCGACGACTTGTTCTGCACCGTCGGCACCGCCAACCTGAACAGCCGCAGCCTCCGTTACGACTACGAGACGAACGCTTTCATCTTCGACAAGAAGACAACGGCGGAACTGAACACCATGTTCCGCAACGACATCGAGCACTGCACACAGTTGACACCGGAATTTTGGAAAAAGCGCTCGCCATGGAAGAAGTTCGTCGGCTGGTTTGCTAATTTATTCACGCCATTTTTGTAATTTTGCACAAAGAGGATGACTAAAAAGCCAATAGTATCCCAAACTCTCCTCCTTCCCGAAAGAGGGGATTGGAGAGGATACCGACTTTTAAGCACAGCCTTGCAAATGCATTAACGCTTTGATAATTTACTCATTATGAAACAATATCTCGATTTACTGAACCGTGTGTTGACTGAAGGCACGGAGAAAAGCGACCGCACCGGTACCGGAACGATCAGCGTGTTCGGTCACCAAATGCGCTTCAACCTCGACGACGGCTTTCCCTGTCTCACCACCAAGAAATTACATCTGAAATCAATCATATATGAATTGCTGTGGTTCCTCCAAGGAGACACGAACGTGAAATACCTGCAAGAACACGGCGTCCGCATCTGGAACGAATGGGCGGACGAAAACGGTGATCTGGGACATATCTACGGCTACCAATGGCGTTCGTGGCCCGACTACAACGGCGGATTCATCGACCAGATCAGCGAAGCGATAGAGACGATCAAACAAAATCCGGACTCACGCCGGATTATTGTCAGCGCATGGAACGTAGCGGATTTGAATAATATGAACCTCCCTCCCTGTCATGCTTTTTTCCAGTTCTACGTAGCGAACGGACGACTGAGCCTCCAACTTTACCAACGCAGCGCCGACATTTTCCTCGGCGTGCCTTTCAACATTGCTTCATACGCACTGTTGCTGCAAATGGTAGCGCAGGTGACGGGATTGAAGGCCGGAGACTTCGTTCATACATTCGGTGACGCACATATCTATCTGAATCATCTGGAACAGGTAAAACTGCAACTGTCCCGCGAACCGCGTCCGTTGCCGCAGATGAAAATCAACCCGGATGTGAAAAGTATCTTCGATTTCAAATTCGAGGATTTCGAACTGGTGAATTATGACCCGCATCCGCACATCGCAGGTGTGGTAGCAGTCTGACCCCGGCACGATGCAGACGGAAGAATATCAAACGAACTTAATCTGTATGAGTAAAATATCTATTATAGCGGCCGTAGACCGCCGCATGGCTATCGGATTCGAGAACAAACTCCTTTTCTGGTTGCCCAACGACTTGAAACGTTTCAAAGCACTGACCACGGGAAATACGATTGTTATGGGAAGAAAAACTTTCGAATCACTCCCCAAAGGCGCCCTGCCCAACCGCAGGAATGTCGTTCTGTCTTCAAATCCGGCTGCGGAATGTCCGGGAGCGGAAGTATTCCCTTCACTCGAAGCGGCTCTGCAAAGTTGCAAGGAGGATGAACACGTATATATCATCGGCGGCGCAAGTGTCTACCAACAGGCGCTTCCCTTTGCCGACGAACTTTGCCTGACGGAAATAGACAACACCGCACCGGAGGCTGACGCCTTTTTCCCCGAAATCTCGCCCGCCGTATGGCACGAAAAAAACAGAGAAGCTCATCCTGCGGATGAGAAACATCTCTGCTCGTATGCATTTGTTGATTACGTAAAAGCGTAAAAAACAATTATTACAACTTATTAATCTTCGTCTTCTACGTCGACCATAATCGGCATCTGCCGTTTAATGGCTTCGTGGAAGGAGATTAGCGTTTCGGTACGCGCCAACCCCAACGGTTGCAGCTTATCGTGGATAATGCTCAGCAAATGGTGGTTGTTCTTAGCATAAATCTTGATAAACATATCATATTTTCCGGTAGTGAAATGACATTCTACCACTTCCGGAATCGCTTCCAAGGCTTTTGTCACCGAATCAAAGGACTCGGGGTCCTTCAGATAAATGCCGATATAAGCGCAAGTCTCATATCCTATCTTTTCAGGGTCGATCACATATTCCGAACCCTTTAATATACCGAGATTAGTCAGCTTCTGAATGCGCTGATGAATGGCCGCGCCGGAAACGTTACAAGCTCTCGCTACTTCCAGAAAAGGAATACGCGCATTGCCGGCTATTAACTTCAGAATCTGCTCATCTAAACTATCTAATTGATGATGTCCCATATTTGAATCAAATTGTTTTAATCGACGAATCTTTTATGCAAAGTTAGCGATTTTCCGGCAACAAATACTATAATTTATTACTTTTATTTGCAGAAAGCGGATAAGTCAACAATAGTTTGTACCTTTGTGGAAAACATAAATATACTATTTATATGAAACAATTTTGCTGTACACTGCTTTTTTTCCTTGCCACTCTGACAAGCTACGCGCAAAATTTTGCGGACTTTTTTCAAGATAAAACACTACGAGTGGATTATATTTTCACCGGAGACGCCAACCGTCAGGCGATCTATCTGGACGAACTCTCACAACTGCCTTCCTGGGCCGGACGACAACACCATTTATCCGAACTTCCCTTGGCGGGAAACGGGCAAATTATCGTGAAAGACGTTGCCACCGGACAATGTATTTATAAAACATCCTTTTCTTCACTGTTTCAGGAATGGCTGTCGACCGATGAAGCCCGGACAACCGCCAAAGGATTCGAAAATACGTTTCTCCTGCCTTTTCCCAAGAAAACGGTAGAAGTAGAAATTACGTTATATTCGCCCCGTAAGGATGTTATGGCAAACTTCAAACATATTGTATCGCCCGAGGATATTTTAATCCACAAACGCGGCACATCGCACGTCACCCCGCATCGTTATATGTTGCAAAGCGGCAGCGAGAAAGACTGCATTGATGTCGCCATTCTCGCCGAAGGATATACGGAAAAGGAAATGGATGTTTTCTATCAGGATGCGCAACGTACCTGCGAAAGCTTGTTCTCACACGAACCGTTCCGGTCGATGAAACAGAAATTCAATATCGTCGCCGTAGCCAGCCCGTCTACCGACAGCGGCGTAAGTGTCCCCCGTGCAGACCAATGGAAGCAAACTGCCGTCCACTCGCATTTCGACACGTTCTATTCCGAACGTTATCTGACTACCAGCCGGGTGAAATCGATCCACAATGCGCTGGCGGGAATCCCCTATGAGCATATTATTATCCTCGCCAACACGGATGTATACGGCGGAGGAGGAATCTACAATTCCTACACGCTGACCACTGCGCATCATCCCATGTTCAAACCGGTGGTCGTCCATGAGTTCGGACACAGTTTCGGTGGACTCGCGGACGAGTATTTTTACGAGGATGATACGATGACCGACACTTATCCGCTGGATGTGGAACCGTGGGAACAGAATATCACAACACGGGTGAACTTCGCCTCCAAATGGGAAGATATGCTCCCTCCACACACACCGGTACCTACTCCGGTTGCCCAACAAAAGAATTACCCGGTAGGCGTGTATGAAGGAGGTGGTTATTCATTCAAAGGTATTTATCGCCCGGCGTACAACTGCCGCATGAAAACCAATGAGCATCCCGAATTTTGCCCGGTCTGCCAACGCGCAATCCGCCGGATTATAGAATTTTATGCGCCATAAAGAAATAACGTTTGTCAAACTTAAAAACCCAAGCCTTTATGATTAAGCTTCAACCGATCAGCACATCGGATTTACAACATTACAAGTTTATGGAAGAACTCCTCGTTGATGCATTTCCACCGGAAGAATACCGTCAATTGGAAGAGTTACGCGAGTATACCGACCGGACGGGCAACTTTCATAATAATATCATCTTTGATGATGACCTGCCTATTGGGTTCATCACGTACTGGGATTTCGACCGCTTCTACTATGTAGAACACTTCGCCACCAATCCCGCCCTGCGCAACGGCGGATACGGGAAACGGACGTTGGAATACTTGTGCAACCACCTGCAATTGCCTATCGTACTGGAAGTAGAACGCCCCGTAGAGGAAATGGCAAAACGCCGTATTTGTTTCTACGAGCGTCAAGGATTCACCTTGTGGAAAAATGACTATTATCAGCCGCCCTACAAGCCCGGAGATGATTTTCTTCCGATGTATTTAATGGTGTACGGTGACTTGAATCCGGAAAAGGATTACGAAGATATAAGACATAAGCTCCACACTGTTGTTTACGGGGTAAAGGAGTAAAATCAAAGCAAAGCAAAGTAAAAATCAGTAAGACTCCGGTTAAGAGATTGACCGGAGTCGCTTTATAAATATATATTCTTCTTCAATTTTAGTGGTAAGGTTGATTGGGAAAATAACAATTTGATAATTGATAGTATCCACCACTCTCCTCCTTCAGGAAGGAGGAGTACCCGTAGGGGGAGGTGGTAGGTGAATGCGTAAGTCGGTTATTATCAGCATTGTGTATCCACCTACCACCCCGGCTTTCAGCCACCCCTCCTTCCCGAAGGAGGGGAATGGAGATAGCACCGACTGGTTAAATGACCACCAAATTTGAAGAAGAATCTAAATATACAAATAAAAAAAACTGTTCCCAATAAAAAAAGGAGGGCTTCCAATTCAGAATTGGAAGCCCTCCTTTTTTATATATCAAATTAACTATTTATTTCTCACCACGTTTAGTAGCTGAGTAGTTAATCTTCAAAGCGTATGACTTTCTAAGAGCATTTTTTACGTCAGTAACAATACCCATTTTAGTCTTCTGGTCTACTTTCAGAGACACAGTCATTTTGGCAGCGTCACCCTCACTCATACTAGCACGTTCCTGGAAGATGAAGTCCTGTACTTCGCCCACTTCAGCATAGCTGTCGTTGAGCTGAATACGGCTTTCAGTACCCATTTTCGCACGATATTCCTGAGTCGGTTCGCCCACATAAATGAATGTCACCAATGATTTCTTCTCCAGTTTTTCGAGTTCAGTACCTTGCGGAAGTGTAAACTGCACCTTTAATGTTACCTCACGCATTGTTGTTACAATCATAAAGAAGAACAACAAGGTAAAGATAAGGTCAGGCAATGAAGAAGTATTCAAAGCCGGCATTTCACGTTTACCAGTCTTATTAAATTTTCCCATTACTTACTACTTTTTTTCTCCGTATTTTTTAGGTTCTGCTTCAGAAATTCGTTGCGGATAGATTTCACGAACTGCCTTTTGCTGTTCGTCACTCAACTCCGAGTATTTAACTCCGAATTTTTCTGTTGCTAACTCGTCTCTCAATTCATTATATGCAGCCACCAATTCGTTCTGCACACTAATATATGCCTGATAAGAAGATCCACGGTCGTTCTGCAAAGAAATTACGTGCTTGTCATTAACCATATATGTACCGAAGAATTCCACATTCTTTTGTGTCTTTTCCGGCATGTTCTCTGCGTTATTAACGTTAGCAATAAATTCTTTGGCTTTCTGTCTCAACTGATCAACTCCGATATAATCATTTCCGCACATCAAAGCATCATCTTTATTCAGATAAACCTGCAGGATGTTACGTTCTTTAATCTTATCGGTAGTATCATCATTCTGTTCTTCGGGTGGTGGAGGCAAAAGTCTTGCCAAACCACGGTCCGTATCCATTGATGTCGTAATCAAGAAGAAGATCAGCAACAAGAAAGCGATATCCGCCGTAGAACTTGAGTTAATATCAGGAACTTTTCTTTTTCCTTTTGCCATTTTAATTACTTATTTAATCGAGTATCCTCAATTGATTACGATAATTTTTTCTTTATACCACTCACAATGATTGCAACAACAGTCACAAACAACAAAATGTAAATAGAATAAAGGAACATATCAGTCAGTTTCAGCCAGAAATAAACGTTATCTGTACCTTCATAACCCGGGATATTCATCGGCGTACCGCTACCCATAGCCCAAGCTATAATTAAAACAACAACCAAAAGAACCAAACCAAGCAAAGATTTGATAGCAGAAGCCGGATTATCTTTTAAAGCTGCACCAAATTGGAATACGGCAGCAATCACAGTAGCTGCGATAGCGATACCAAACAAAGCATACATCAAATAGAGTAAGGCGTCTGTTTGAGCCGGCTGCCACATTTCGGGATCTACTCCCGGAATCACTGCATCGCCCGTAGCGTCTCCTCCAAAGAAGAAGATACCCATTACGATGAGGATAATGGCAAACATCGCATACAGTGCGTAGTACGATGCCTTATATGTTAACTTACTCATTTCAAATTATTTTTTGTATTTCAGATCATATTTGATTACCATGTCAAGCAAAGAGATAGAAGAATCTTCCATTTCGCTTGTAAGAGCTTCAATCTTAGAAAGTACGTAGTTGTAGAATACCTGAAGAATCAAAGCAACGATCAAACCGAAAATAGTTGTGATCAAAGCGACTTTCATACCACCTGCTACAACCGTCGGAGAGATATCACCTACCTGCTGGATTTTATCAAATGCCTGCACCATACCGATTACAGTACCCAAGAATCCGAGTGACGGAGCCATTGCGATAAACAGTGTGATCCAAGAACATCCTTTTTCAAGGTAACCAGCCTGTACGCCACCGTAAGATACAACTGACTTCTCAACTACATCGATACCTTGATCGATTCTCATCAGACCTTGGTAGTAGATAGAAGCAACAGGACCTCTAGTGTTACGGGCAATGTCTTTAGCAGCTTCAACATCTCCTTTTTCCAAAGCAGCTTCGATAGATGCCATGAATTTCTTTGTGTTGATTTCAGCCAAGCTCAAATAGATGATACGTTCGATACAGAATGCCAAACCAATCACCAAAGCGATTGCTACCAAACTCATGAAAGATGCAGTACCTTCGATGAATTTAACTTTGATTTCCTTGTGAATACCACCTTCTTCTGCAGCAGGAGCAGCAGCTGTAGTAGCTTCAGCAGCAGGAGCAGCTTGTTGTTCAGTTTGTTCTGCTGCAGGAGCGTCTTGAGCCTGAGCAAGTTGAATTGAGCCAAATGTAAAGGCCCCAATCACAGCAACAATTGCAAATAACTTTTTCATTGTGTGTCTAATTTTTAAGATTAATTAATTGATTATTATTTATTGTATTTACTTCACGTTTCAACTTTTGTTCTGCGGAGAGACGGGGATTCGAACCCCGGATACACTTTTGGCGTATACACGCTTTCCAGGCGTGCCTCTTCAACCACTCGAGCATCTCTCCCAATGGGTTTCCCGCATTTTCAGCTACAAATGTATCCTTTTTTTTCTTTTCATAAAGCATTATCCGTTTTTTATCTTGAATAAATACTGCAAATTAATATAATTTAAAACCTTTCGGAGCTTATTTGCGGATTACAAACACTTTTAGCGCGTTTTCGGTAGTGACTTGTGCAACGTACTCCGGATTCATCTGATAAATCTCAGCTATTTTCAGAAAGGTGTCCCGCACATTGGCGCTCTCATTCCTTTTTCCGCGATTTGGGACGGGAGTCAGATAGGGGGAATCGGTTTCGAGCACAATACGCTCCAAGGGAACTGTCCGCAAAGTGTCCGGCAAAGTTGACTTTTTAAAAGTGACCACTCCGTTAATACCCAGCATAAACCCTTCAAACTCCAACAACTTCGCCGCCTCATCGGGCGTCCCGGTGAAACTATGAAAAATACCGGTCAATGGGGTGTTTTTATAGGTTTTCATTACCTTATATATATAATCGAACGCCTCCCTGGAATGAATAACAATAGGAAAATTGTATTCAAGCGCCCACTCGATCTGCTTTTCAAGGACAAACAGTTGCTCGTTCAGGAAGGTTTTATCCCAATAAAGGTCCAGTCCTATTTCGCCGATTGCCACGAAGTTGTTCGGGGCCGACAGACGTTCACGTACAATTGCCAGTTCCCGCTCATACGTCTCGTTGACCGAAGTCGGATGCAGACCGATCATCGGATAACAAAGGTCCGGATAATCGGCGCAGACAGACAACATTGGTTCGATTGTCATACTGTCAATATTGGGCATGAAAATATGGGAAACGCCTGCTTTCCGTGCACGTTCCATTACCTGTGGCAAATCTTCGGAAAATTCTTCTAAAAAAAGATGAGAATGGGTATCTATCAGCATGTCAGTTCGTTTTCTTCTTTTACTTTTTCGCTGGAACGGTAATAATAGATCAATCCGTAATCACGGCATTTATCCAGTCGGACTTCATTCGGAGTGACGTCCTGATATTTAGTTTCCACCTGATTCCAGATGTCCAGAATTAATTCGTCGGCACGACCACGCATGGAAGCGAGTTCTTCCAAGCTGCGATTGGTTAGTGCCTGAAGGTTTTTCTGCCGTTCATAGCTGTCAAGGAAGATGTCGTAATGCACTTTCACGCGCGCAATGGTCGGATTGTAAATGGGTATGCCACCTTGGGCAGTCCGTTGCTGTTCGCCTTCGATTATTTTCTTTCCCCACTCCACCAAAGCGGCTTCGCTCAAGAGGTCGGGCACTACATTCGCTTCGGGCAACCCGTACATATTTTTATGCGATGTTTTAATTTCATCCCGCAGTACAGCCAGGTTGAGTACCTGAATAAAGTGGGAAATATACAGACGGGCCGTTTTTACATTAGCCTGATGTTTGCGGCTGGCCTTCGCCTGATTGTCATAACACTGTGTATAGTAAATCTGCGCCGCTTCAAACCTTTGCAGGAAATTGCGTGCTTCGAACAATGTTTTCAATGAAATAGCCAAATCACGGACACTATACAAATCGCCCTTTTCGACCGCTGCTTTCAGCGCCCGAACTCTGGCTTGGTCTGTATTTGGTAGTCTTCTATATGGCATATTATTCAAGAACTTAGCTACATTTCACGGTACATCAACAGCTTCACCAGGTTCTTTAATTCTTTTTTCCGTTCCTCGGCTACAGCAACTGCTGCCAGACTTTCCATAGCACTTGTGTAGTATTCACGCATTTTATTTTCGCAAACATTACGTATATTCAACTGATTATACAGTCCGGTCACCGCTTCTATTTTTTCGGCAGGCTGACAATCGTCCGCATTCAGCCAACGGTCCAATTCTTCCCGTTGCTTTTCGTCCGCGCGGTTCAAAGCTTTTATCAACATATACGTCTTTTTGTTACAAAGAATATCTCCGCCTATTTTCTTCCCGAACACTTCCGGGTCACCATAGACATCAAGCAAATCATCCTGCAACTGGAATGCAACTCCTATCTGCATACCAAAATTATATAGATTTTCAGCATCTTCGGCAGTCGCTCCTGCCAGAATTGCACCAATCTTCAAACTGCCGGCAAGCAACACGGCCGTTTTGAGGCGTATCATTTCGATATATTCGTCTTCCGTGACGTTATCACGAGACTCAAATTCCATATCCAGCTGTTGCCCCTCACAAATCTCCAATGTAGTCAGACCGAATAATTCCATGACCTCCTTCAAGTGCTCCGACGGAGCAGCCGTCATCAGGCGGAATGCTAGAATAAGCATGGCGTCTCCCGACAGAATAGCGGTATTATCATTCCATACTTTATGCACGGTCGGTTTTCCCCGGCGCATATCTGAGCGGTCCATTAAATCATCATGTAACAAAGTGTGATTATGATATACTTCAATGGCAGCGGCAGGGTCATATATAGAAGCAACATCCTCCCGATACAAGTTATATGCCATCAACATTAATACTGGTCGTATCCGCTTCCCTCCCAGTGAAAGGATGTATTCAATCGGTTCATAAAGTCCTTTCGGTTCCCGGGTAAACTGAATTTCAGAAATATAATTATTTATCTTATCGAGTAGTTGAGAAGCTGTAAACATGATGAATTAGAAAGATTAATGAATAAAAAGAGGCTGCCGAAAGCAGCCTCTTAATTTATAGTGTATACAAATTACTGCAATCTGAACATTACAGGAACCGTAAATTTAACACGTACCGGTTTTCCACGCTGCATACCAGGTTTCCATTTCGGCATGGTGTTAATCACGCGGAGAGCTTCTTTATCCAGATACGGGTCAACGCTACGTACCACTTTCGCATCTACGATACTACCGTCTCTGTTGACAACGAACTGTACGATTACACGTCCTTGAGTTCCGTTTTCCTGTGCGATAGTAGGATATTTGATGTTCTTAGCCAAATACTGCATCAAAGCTGCTTGTCCGCCAGGGAAGTCCGGCATGTTCTCTACAACTTCAAAGATAGTCTGTTCTTCCGGCTCTTCTTCAACAACCTGTACCGGTACATATTTTACTTCTACCGGAGCAGCATTATCTTCATTGATAATGGTTGTTGTTTCATCAATTTCGGCTTTATCGTCGACGATCTCCAGCAATTCAGCCACTTTCGGAGCTTCAGGTGGTGGTGGAGCCTGTTGTTCAGGAGTTTCGGTAATAGGAATGATTTCCTCTTCAAACACAAGGTCAGCTACTGCCTGGCTTGTATCAATCTTCACGTCACGCTGGGTCCATTCGAACGCCACGAACATGAAAGCTAATACTACCACGTAACCAACGAGCAACCATGTAGACTTTCTGCCTTCCAGGTCGGCTTTGGGTGATTTTTTAACTTCCATAAAAATAATTAATATAATGATTAATAAAAAAAGTGTCTATCTATGTGTCTCTGGGCAAATATAGTACATTTTCAGATAACCCTTCTTCTCTCCTCCTCTTTTTATCCGACTTTTTAACTTTTTTAATTCTTTCAGACTTATTCCACTGCTTTTATAGGGGAAACGCATGGCTGATTTTCAAAATAAACGTATCTTTGGCGGACAAATCAGATGAACTGAATATGAAAAAGATAACAATAGCAATTGACGGCTTTTCCTCTTGCGGGAAAAGTACTATGGCAAAGGATTTAGCGCGTGAAGTGGGGTATATTTACATTGACAGCGGGGCCATGTATCGCGCGGTTACCTTATACAGCATAGAGAATGGTATTTTCGACGGCGACATCATCGATACGGAGAAACTGAAAAAAGAAATCGGGAATATTCATATCTCTTTCCGACTGAACAAGGAAGGACGCCCCGAAACCTATCTCAACGATGTTAATGTGGAAGATAAGATACGCTCGATGAGCGTGTCTTCCAAGGTCAGTCCGATCAGTGCACTCGACTTTGTACGCAAAGAAATGGTAGCCCAACAGCAGTCTATGGGAGCTAAAAAAGGAATTGTAATGGACGGACGCGATATCGGAACAACAGTTTTCCCAAATGCCGAACTGAAAATATTCGTGACAGCTACGCCGGAAATCCGTGCCCGGCGCCGCTATGACGAACTGAAAGCGAAAGGACAGGAAGCCAGTTTCGACGAAATTCTGGAGAATGTGAAACAACGGGATTACATCGACCAGCACCGTGATGTCAGTCCGTTACGCAAAGCGGATGACGCCTTGCTGCTGGATAATACGAATCTGACCATTGCACAACAGAAAGAATGGCTGTTTGATCAATTTAATAAAGTTACCAACTAGTTTTCAGTAGGAAGCCCCTTATCACTCTCAAATAAAATTTTATGATTAAAGTAGAAATAGACGAAGGTTCCGGATTCTGTTTCGGTGTGGTGACGGCCATTCACAAAGCAGAGGAGGAACTGGCAAAGGGTGAAACGCTCTATTGCCTTGGAGATATCGTACACAACAGCCGGGAGGTAGACAGGCTGAAAACAATGGGACTAATCACTATTAACCGCGAGGAATTCAAGAAGTTACGGAATGCCAAGGTGTTGCTTCGCGCACATGGGGAACCGCCGGAGACTTACATTATTGCCCGCGAAAACAATATAGAAATTATTGATGCAACTTGCCCGGTAGTGCTCAGATTACAGAAACGAATCAAACAGGAATTTCTGGAAAACGAACATCCGGAGAAACAAATCGTCATATACGGCAAAACGGGTCATGCCGAAGTGTTGGGGCTGGTAGGACAGACGGACGGAAAAGCGATCGTCATCGAAAAAGCGGAAGAAGCGAAAAAACTGGATTTGAGTAAGAGTATCCGGCTTTTTTCCCAGACCACGAAGTCATTGGATGAGTTTCAGGAAATTGTAGAATACATCAAACAGAACATTTCGCCGGAAGCCACTTTTGAATATTATGACACGATCTGTCGCCAGGTTGCCAACCGTATGCCCAAGCTACGGGAGTTTGCAGCGTCGCACGATTTGATATTTTTCGTCAGTGGCAAGAAAAGTTCGAACGGAAAAATGCTGTTTGAAGAATGTTTGAAGGTAAACCCCAACTCTCATCTGATAGATAATGAGGAGGAGATTGATCCTTCGCTCATTCAAAATGTAACATCTATCGGGGTATGTGGAGCAACTTCTACTCCCAAATGGTTAATGGAGAAAATATACAAACACATTCAAGCATTAATATCTTAGTTTTTAATCAGAAGCAATCCGAAGAAGAAGATTTTAGAGAGCGACAATGTGTCAATATTCTTACAGTTTTCTTGCCACAAAAGAATAAAAAGAAAGTAAGAAAGACCAATTTGAGTATTTTTAATGTTTTCTTCACATGAAAAAGAACTTCCGGAACATCGCTTTCAACTTTTTATTGTACATTTGCCACGTCAAACAAATATTTAAGTTATGGGAACAGTTAAGTGTATCGGTATTTTGACTTCCGGAGGTGATGCTCCGGGGATGAACGCAGCTATCCGCGCAGTGACACGAGCAGCTATTTATAATGGATTACAAGTTAAAGGTATATACAGAGGATACAAAGGTCTGGTAACAGGCGAAATCAAAGAGTTCAAAAGTCAGAATGTAAGTAATATCATCCAACTGGGTGGAACGATTCTGAAAACAGCTCGTTGTAAGGAGTTTACTACTCCGGAAGGCCGCCAGTTGGCTTACGATAATATGAAAAGAGAGGGCATCGATGCCTTGGTTATCATCGGTGGTGACGGTTCGCTGACAGGTGCCCGTATCTTTGCACAGGAATTTGATGTTCCGTGTATCGGACTTCCGGGAACTATTGACAACGACCTCTACGGTACAGATACGACCATCGGATATGATACCGCATTGAATACGATTCTGGATGCAGTGGACAAAATTCGCGACACAGCCACTTCACATGAGCGCCTGTTCTTCGTCGAAGTCATGGGACGTGATGCAGGTTTCCTCGCCTTGAACGGAGCAATTGCTTCAGGAGCAGAAGCTGCCATTATTCCGGAATTCAGTACGGAAGTCGACCAACTGGAAGAATTTATCAAGAACGGATTCCGCAAATCAAAGAACAGCAGTATCGTATTAGTGGCCGAAAGTGAACTGACCGGAGGTGCCATGCATTATGCTGAACGTGTAAAAAATGAATATCCGCAATACGATGTGCGCGTAACTATCTTGGGACACTTGCAGCGTGGTGGTAGCCCTACGGCTCATGACCGTATTCTGGCAAGCCGTCTGGGTGCGGCAGCGATCGACGCAATCATGGAGGACCAGCGCAACGTTATGATCGGAATCGAACATGATGAAATCGTTTACGTGCCGTTCAGCAAGGCTATCAAGAACGACAAGCCTATTAAGAGAGATCTTGTCAATGTATTGAAAGAGCTTTCTATCTAACTCATTCTTCTTAAGAATTCTTTTTTATATTAGTATAAGATAGAGAGCGGTGGACAATTGGTTTCTCCAATTCATCCACCGCTCTTTTTTATCATTCAATATCCAGACTTTTCGTATGGCCACTTTATGCTATTTTTCTCGCCTCAACGGAAGATAAAGAAATAGCTTTCTCACGTTTTCTCTTATTCATAAGTTTTTTTACCCATAAATAATAACCGGTCAACGGCAATGAGGCACCAATCAAAGCAGCAATAAAGGTAAGAATCCGAGTCAACATTCCTCCCCAGTTGCCAACATGTACAGAGTAAATCCAACCACGAATTTTTCCTGATTTATCCTGATGTTGATAAAGATTTGTTTCTGTAAATTCACCATTATCAGTGTTGAAAGAATAACGGTCAGCTGCACGCTGATTTCCGAAACGGTTGAAAGAGACGCTCGCCGTACCGGAAGCAACACTGATTTGTTTATATTCCGGATTCTGGCGGCTTAGCTTATCGTAAACTTCTTGCCAATAGACGAAAGGTGAAGTGACAGAGTGTATATAATTGTGACCGTTTTCCGAATGTTCCTTATTCCCTTCTTTTCTTCCTTCACGCAAAGCCAGCTTGGTATCTCCCTTTTGAGAATCACCTTTCCGCTCCTGCCCATAAGCAGCCCGTTGTTGCACTTCCACACCGAACACTTTATAGAAAGCGGCCCGATACCACGGGAAAGACCATGTCAGCCCCGTCAACGACATAGCTAAAAGAAAGATTAAGGAATACACTCCTCCCGCTACATGCAGATCATACCAGAACCTCTTCCAACCTTTTTTTGTTGATATTTTCAGACTGTTCTTCAGTGTTTTACGTGTACGTGGCCACCAGATAGCAATTCCTGAAATCAGCACAAAAACGAATAATAGCGTGCTGACACCCACAATCATCTTTCCCCAAAAGATCCCTTCATTACCCGGATTCATATTATCCAGCAACCAACGGTGCATCCGAAACATAAACATAAAAAAGCCGCTACGCTCACTTTTCCCTTTTACTTCACCCGTATATTGGTCTACATATAATGACGCACGACGTGGTTTGGAAAGGTTAACCTGATAAGCACGCTCGGAATCGGAAGAAATGCTGACACTAGTCACAGAAACACTGTCGGGCAATGTAGCTGTCACCTTTTCAAGCAACTGTTCGATAGGGAGTGGGACTTCTCCCACTGTTTCCACATAATAAAGTTCGTGGCGGAACAACTCATTCACCTCATCCTCGAATACCAACATAGCACCGGAAAAACAAATAAGGGTGATTATCAATCCGAAAGGGACAGAAAGCCACAAATGTATCTTTTCAAATATTTTTTTCATAATCTATTTATTACTACTATTTCTTGAAAAAGCCTGCAAAGCTTTCCGCTCGGCAGGCTTTCATCTAAAAAGAACTATTTTCTATTTAACAGGTATTTGTTACTTTGAAGGATATTTCATCTTACCTACTGTAGTGATAGCGTCAGCCTCTACCGTCAAACCTTTCACAGCCTTACCCGTTTTGGTATCAATTTTATAGAAAGCAGGGTGTTCACCAGTAGTCACAGTAACAGCCATATAAGCATAGCCATTTTCTCCATAAGGCTCGCCGCCAAACTTTCCTTCAGCAGGCAAACCCGTAACAGGAATAATCGTCCTATCTTCTGCCTTAAAAATAGCCAGCTCGCTGACATCCGCACTTGTACCGCCATGAATCATATCATCCGCTCCTTTTTTATACAATTGAAGCAGGAAGTAATCTTCAGAGATGTGCCAGCAACGGAAAATAGGATGTTTAGTGCCTATCTCTTCAAAGTTCACATAGTAATCCGGATCGAAATCCGTTGCACCCGCTTTGATACGCATTACGCCTGAGGGTTTCTTTCCTGTCACTTTCTTCAAATCAGAAGATGAAACTGCCGTACGCCCATATCCGGGAGAGAACACATACACATCGCCATTATCAGCGGCCCAAATGGTCTGATAATATTGTGAACGCATACGACCACATGCATAACCGATTTTATCAGTCGTAGCAATCACGGGTGTCCCGTTGAAGTTAGTACCACTATAAATTGCTACATAAGCATTGTCCGGATATTGTGTGGAAGGAATTACGCCAGCCGTATAAGCACCACTACCACTACCGCCCTCAGCTTTAGTGATAAGTTCTTGGTCGGTTACTTTGTCCGGCCATGCCTTAATACCGTACTTACTCATACCCATCGGAATGACAGAAGTATAAATTTTATTATTAGCTTCTACCAATCCTGCCCAAGTAACTTTTTCACCATTACCCAAGAAATTTTCGGCGATCAATGTGCCTTCTTCTTGCGAACCGTCAGTTGCGTCCAGATAATTAAACAACAAAGCCTGAGCTACATTCTGCTCATCGTCTTTCTGACTTGAGTCTCCGGTAGAAACAGTCACCACCTTGTCTCCCCATGTTCCATACGATGTGATACGATTAAAGGTATATGTATATTTTTCTTTCATTTTACCATCTGCTCCCAAATAATAAGAAGCTCCCGTACCGGCACCACCTTTATTATAAACTAAAGCAAATACATAATCCAACCCTTTATATACCCAATACGTACCGCCAATCACTTCGGTACCTTTTCCTTTTGTTGATACTGTTCCTTCATCAAGAGAACTAACTGCCACCAAATAACTTGCTTCACCAACTGTAGCAGCCACTACATAGGCTGTTTCTCCGTCAGTCGAAGGGTTATCCACCGGATTATCAACATCATCGCAAGATGCAACAAACACACCACCACTCAAACAAAAGGCCGCCGCAAACACACACTGCAAAAACTTCTTCTTCATATATTCTTTATTATTGATTTATACTAAAAACTTAATCTTATTATCTACCGAAAAACACTCTGAACTTTCCATAAAATGCACGTCCAGCCTTTTGTAGGCTGAAATTGTCAAACAGTTGCGCATCCGTGAAATTCTGACATTCAAATGATACGTTATAGCGTCCGTTCTTCATTGTATAGGACAAGGATAAATTATGAGAAAACTGTTCCGGCACCATGTTTTTTGAATCTTTATCGCCGATATTCTCCCAATAAAGAGGGAAATCGTGTTGCCAGTAGCTATCATAGCCTATCGTCAGTACATTTCCCTTAATAAACAGGTCATTCCAATGGAAATTAGCATTTATATTGGCGTAACGATAAGGGAGATTCGGCATACGCACCTTGTAATGCATACTTTCCTGCAAAGAGGTGCCTGCCAGGTACTTTTCATAGTCACGGGTATCAATACAATTAAATGTACTGCCTACATCGAACCAGTGCGAGAAGCTATAAAGCAGCGATAAATTATATCCTTTAGTCCTCACATGCCCATGATTCTCATAGTATCCGTAACTTGTTCCCCCCAATACATCCAATCCTCTTTTTATGTAATCTTTCGTATCCCGATATATCAAGCCGGCCTCGGCATACACCCCGTGTTTGCCAAACTGATAATTATAGCTGAAACTCAGATTCAGATTATCACTTTTCTCCGGCTTCAGATTTACTTTACCGGCTTCCAAGTCTTCATCACCAAACAGTTCGTCTGTCGTAGGAAGCCGAAAAGCCTTTTCATAAGAAAGTTTCACCTGAAAATCTTTCCATAAAAAATATGTACCCGCAGCACCGTATCCGAAAGCACTTACCGTATTGGATAAATTTATATAATTACCTATGCCATCCGTATTCTGTGACACCGGACCTTTGTTGTATTGCCGGTAATGCTTGGCAAATGCCGAAATATTCCATTTGTCCGACGGCATCAGGCGATAAGAAAGACCGCTGACATTCTTACGCGTAATTTTAGGAATACTAAAATCCGTAAATTTGGAAGAAGCACCTATGATAGAGCGGCTTGTACGTTCAAAATCACTTACCACATGGCTAAAAGTAAACGTATGCGCCTCTCCGATATGATAATTCATCCTCAGCGTTCCATTCCAGTTCTTGTTTTTAGATTCACTATTCTGATAAGACTGTTCTCCCCGGCTACCCCTTTCGTAAAACTCACCACGCCAGTTGTAAGCCCGTGAAGCGGTATCGACATTATTAGTGAGGTTATGGTTATAATTGGCAGTCAGCAGTAAATCCAAATTCTTCACGAATAAGTTCTTTTTGTAGTATTCCAACGAAGGGGCCAATGAATGTCCTTTGCGGAATTTTTCACCGAACACGACATCTTGATAAACACCAGTTTGTATCTCTTTATAGAAATAGGAATAATTGAAGCTCAGAGCCAATCTGTCCGCCCATTTTTTTCCAACCACACCGATTTTTCCAATCACAGCTTCATTATGGTATTGGTCATTGAAGCGTTTCAGATGGTAAATCTTACTTTTGTCGAGTGGCGGAAAACGCACACTTCCATCTTCTCTGATTTCAAAGTCACGTACATACGTATCTACATAATAATCATTATCCGAAAAGTTCTGAAAAGCGTTCACTTCATACATAAAACCATTCTTGAATATTTGTCCGAAACGTACGTATGACTTATGAGTGTTAAATGAACCGTAAGAATAAGAAGCATCCAGAAACCACTTCCCGGGTTGTTTGTTAGTGACAATATTAATCACTCCCCCGATAGCATCCGTACCGAATCCTACGGGAACCACACCTTTGTACACCTCTATGCGATCTGCATAATTAATAGGAACATTATTCAAATCGAATGCAGCACCGGCCCCTTCTTGCGGTATTCCGTCAATAAAGATTTTCACATGCCGCCCGCTAAAACCGTCAATATACAACTGCATATCCGATCCTACTCCGCCTGACTCACGGAGTTTTACCCCCGGCACCTTAGTCAGTGCGCCGGCTAAAGTCTGTGTACTGTTATGCAACTTCTTCGCGTCAACGGCTACCGCATTAAAGGCTGACTTATTTACCCGGCCAACTCCGGAAGTTGTTACTACGACCTCTCCCAACTCTTTCACTTTCGGTGCAATGGTGACATTGACCTTTATCCTTTCTCCTTTAGCTAATTTAACCTTCTTTTCTACTGTTTGATAACCTACAGCCGAAACGACAAGTATATATTCACCTTCCACAGTTTTCAAGTGATAAATTCCCTTTTCATCCGTATAACTGCCATAGTTCGTTCCTTTCAGATAGACCGTCGCAAAATCTACGATCTCCTTTTCTGTAGATATCACTCTGCCCGAAATCATACTAGTATAATGACGCTCGTGCTGTGAATATGCTGATACAGAAAATAAGAATACTAGAAAAAACAAAAAACATTTATTAATCATCTCCTTTTTACTTTATACCTATTCATTTACTTTAAAAGCGATGCAAAGGTAAGTAGAAACAGGAGCGCAAAACAATCCCTATCTATTGGTAAAAATTAGACAACAAATACTAAACATATAGATATACACAATACCTATATATATGTAATTACTAGATAAATTAAATAAAAAGAGAAAAAAATCCTACTCCAACCATTGCGCCAGCAAACGCTCCGTTATTTCCCACAACTGCTCTTTCTGTACATGGTTCACATACTTATCGGATAAGCTTTTCCGGTGATTATTGACATAGAGTTGCCCTGTCACACCGGTTTCTTTTTTGTCCAGCAACAGACCAATTGCCGTAGAAGCTCCTTTCTTCGGCTTACGAATAAAAGGACGGAAGAATATATCTGTCAGAGGGTCGAACCACTTATGCATCGTGATGATATCAGTAGAGACAATTCCCGGATCGGCAGCATTGACGGTGATTCCTTTCTCCCGAAGTTGTTCGGATAGTTCGAAAGTAAATAATAACAAAGCCAATTTTGTGTTACTATAAACAGGTATTCTCCAAAAGTTTCCCGTTTTCCCCCTGTGAAAGAAATCAGGAAAATCAAGACGGCCGATTGCATACGTACACGAAACCATATTTACAATACGTGCTCCGGATGCCATAGTCGGAACTAATTTACGAGTCAGCAGGTAAGGACCAACATAATTTACACTGACCGTCCGTTCAAATCCATCGTTCGTAATAGAAAATCCGGTTTCCATTGTCCCGGCATTATTCATCAACAAGGAAATGGAAAGTTTACGTTCCAAAATCCGATCAGTAAAAGAGGCTACGGAGTGCATCGAAGACAGATCAATAGCGAGTACTTCCAAATTCGGATTTCCGGTTTCTTTCATTAAACGTTGGCACACGTTTTCCGCTTTTTGCGGGTTATAACAAGCCATTATGACATGATAGCCGGCTGTGGCCACGGCACGGGTTATCTCCGTCCCCATGCCTCCGTCAGCTCCGGTAATGATCGCCCATTTCACTTCATTCATTGTTTTTCCAATTTTTCAATCTCCTTTTGCAGACAAGGAGGCAGTTCTTCATTCAAATGTTTATGACAAGCCATTTCGTTCGTGTACATACGGCCAATGCAATAATTGCTATGCCCGCAATTACAACGTGCACGGTCTTCACGTGCCATACGGTTCACAAATCCCGGTTCATTCAGCAGGGCACGTGCCATTTGAACAGCATCAAAGCCGGCATCCAGCACTTCATCAATTTTCTCACGAGAAACAAGGCCGCCTACATAAATTAACGGAGCACCCGGAAGGGCCTCACGGAACTTCAGCGCATCTTCGAGAAAATATGCCTCTTTGAAAGGAACAGTCGGAATCATCCATTTTCCGAACATCCGGACGCCATATTTCAGCCACCAGCAATTCATATAATAAGCCATAGAACGGATAGGCATCGCCCCTCGCATCACATACATCGGCGCACGACTGACGAAACCACCGCTCAATACCAGCCCGTGAGCACCCAGTTCGAGCAGGCGTCGGGCTACTTGTATCGTTTCCTCCGACTCCATTCCACCTTTGAAACCGTCGCGCATATTCATTTTCACAAGAACCGCCATATCGCTACCGGCAGCTTTCATCACTTCTTTCATCACTATATCCATAAAACGCATCCGGTTTTCCAACGAACCTCCGTATTCATCCTTCCGGTGATTCGTGTAAGGGGAAAGGAACTGGCTAATCAGATATCCATGTCCGGCGTGAACCTCAACAGCATCGAAACCAGCTTCTCTAGCCAGATTGACAGCCTTTCCATAAGCACGCGCCATTTCAGGAAGTTCTTCTTTCCTCATTCCGCGCACAAAGGTCGGAGAGTAAAGATTGAAACCGGAAGAAGCAGAGATAGGAGTTACTCCACAAATGTTCTTGTGGGACATATTACCGCAATGACCGATTTGTATACCTGCCGCGGCACCCTCATCGTGTATGGCGTCGGTCACTTCGCGTAAACCGGGAATTATGGAAGATCGTAACCATAATTGGCGGTCAAAAGAAAGCCCGCTTTGTGTCACGGCAGCATAAGCAACCGTCGTCATGCCAACCCCGCCTGCGGCTACCGAACGGTGATAATCCAACAACATTTGTGAAGGGGCGTTTCCCGGACACATACTTTCAAAAGCTGCCGAACGAATGGTCCGGTTGCGAAGTGTCAAAGGTCCAAAAGTGACCGGGGTAAATAACTTTGATTTCATAGTAGTATGATATATTTTGTCAAAAGATAGCCTTAATACAGAAAAGGGAATACACGTTTCCTATTTCCCACCTCATCACCGAATTCCTCGCGGTAACGGTGCCAGATTGCGTTGGCACGCGGGACAAGGTTAGCGATCGTCCACCAAAGAAACACAAGTCCGGAAAGTGAACAAGTGAGTATCGCCCAGCCTGCCCACTCTACTATTTCGCCGAAGTAATTGGCGGAAGTAACGTAGCGGTACATCCCTTTTTGAGGCAGATAGTGGCGGGTATCTCCCGGCTTTCGCAAATGCCGGATGATATAATCCGAGTGCCAGTTCACCAGCATACCAGTAAAAAAAAGCAGAGTTCCGAGAATAAACCATGGTGACATAAACCAATCAATGCCGTACATTCCTTCAGGCGCAAGATGAAATATCCATTGTCCTTGCATATATCCGTTCAACAAATTAAAAAGAATGCCCATTGACATAATAGCTAACGGCATTTTACTCTTTCCGGTCAGCAATAGAGGAAAAACGAATGCACGCTGGAAATAATGAATCTGGAAGAATATGAAGAACATCAGTATGACGGGATCAAAACGGCGTTCCGAATGCACCCACATCCAACACATAACTAAAAATACAGGGGCCTCCATTAATATCCAAGCTAACTTATTGGAAATAGCCACACCCCACGAAGCAGTACGAAAAATACCATATCCGGCTTTCACAAAGTAAAGGACAATAAAAACAATCAGAGCGATCAGGCTCATTATGCCCAAAAACAGATTAAATGCATTCATAGTCATACAGATATTCTTTTACAATGTGCAAAAGTAACAAAAAAGAGGAAAATTGCAACGCAAAACTCCTTAAATAAAAACTCGATGACACACAGAAAGTTTTCTCTAAAAAACACTTATCCCCAGGCATACCTTCGGAAATGATCGGAATATACACCTGGGGACTACACTTATCTATTCAATAAAAGGATTGTTTCCTGTCAGCGTTTCTTTATTGGGATATAAGCCAGATCATCAAGCACGTTCTTATAAGCCGGACGGATAATACGTTTGCCTTCGAAGTTCAATTCTTCATTGCGGTGGGCACACCAGCCTACGATACGTGCCATTGCAAACAAAGGAGTGAAGATTTCCTGCGGCAATCCGATCATTTCATACACAAAGCCCGAATAGAAGTCAATGTTGCTCGATACTGTCTTGCCGTTATTCTTGATGCGTCCGAAAGTCGCGATCGCCCGTTCTTCCAAAAGTTCGAGGAAGGCAAACTCACGTTCCTTGCCTTTTTCACGTGCCAGATCACGTGCCAATTCTTTTAGTAAAAGTGCACGCGGGTCGGAAATCGTGTAAACGGCATGACCAATACCATAAATCAATCCGGTCTTATTATAAACCTCTTTATTCAGCATACGAGTAAAGTAGGTGTCAATCTCATCAACATTTGTCCAGTCCTTGATGTTCTCCTGCAAATGATGGAACATATCAGCAACCTGAATATTTGCACCTCCGTGAAGCGGGCCTTTCAGAGAACCGATACCTGCGGCAATGGCCGAGTAAGTATCTGTTCCGGTAGAAGAAGTGACACGGACAGTAAAAGTCGAGTTATTACCACCACCGTGTTCTGCCTGAAGAATCAGAAGCAGGTCAAGAGTACGTGCATCCAGTTCGGTATAGTCTTTTTTCAGCATATACAGGAAGTTTTCAGCGATAGAGAGTTTCTCCTGCGGATGTCGGATATGCAGCGAACGTCCGAAAGTAGCATGACGCAGCATATTATAAGCATAAGCAATAATGGTAGGGAATTTTGAAATAAGGTCGATACTTTGACGCATCAGGTTATCACGGGAAGTGTCGTCCGCATCCGGATCGAAGCGATACATTTCGAGTACGCTGCGTGCAAGGATATTCATAATGTTATTACCTTCCAACTCGATGATATTCATCTTCGTTTTCTGCTCCAGTGCCATATTATCATTAATCAGTTCGCAGAATGAAGCTAGTTCCTCCTTGTCCGGCAGACGACCGGAAAGTAACAGGTATGCCACTTCCTCAAAACCGAAACGTTTCTCTTTGATGATTGCATGAGAAATATCTTCCACATCATAACCGCGATAGAACAGTTTGCCGGGAATCGGTTTCAGTCCGCCGCCCGGAATACGTTCGTAGCCTACTACATTACCAATTCTGGTCAGACCTACCAATACACCTGTGCCATCTTCATTACGTAGCCCGCGTTTCACGTCGAACTTGGGGAACAATGCTGTGTCAATCCGGGTAGCTTCCTTCATTTCTTCGGACAGCTTGTAAATCAGGTACTCTTTCTTCATATTCGTATGTTTTTAATCATTATTCTTATTTTTCGATTCTTTCCACTATTTCACGGGTGAAATCTGTGGTTGAGAGAGAGGTTCCATTCGGCATAAAACGGGCAAGATCATGAGTGGCACGGGCTTCCAGAAAGCTATTTTCAAGAGCTTTTTCGATAAGAGCGGCAGCTTCCGTCCAACCGAAATATCCGAGCATCATCACTGCCGAAAGAATGATCGAACAAGGATTCACAACGTTTTTACCTGCAATGTTAGGAGCAGTCCCATGCGTTGCCTCAAAGATAGCATGGCCGGTTTTATAATTGATATTTGCTCCCGGAGCAATGCCTATGCCACCCACCATTGCAGCCAACTGGTCAGAAACATAATCTCCGTTCAGGTTCAAAGTGGCTATTACCGAATATTCTTCGGGAATGAGCAGTGTATTTTGCAAAAATGCGTCGGCAATGCAGTCCTTTATCACTAGCCTGCCGTCCGCCAAAGCGTCACCAAACTCACGTTGCGCCAACTCATAACCCCACTTTTTAAATCCTCCTTCAGTATATTTCATAATGTTTCCCTTATGTACCAATGTCACGGAAGGCAGATGATGATCGAGCGCATATTGACATGCAGCACGCACAAGACGTTCCGTACCTTCGCGTGAAACAGGTTTCACACCGAAAGAAGAAGTTTCGGGAAAACGGACTTTCGTCACACCCATTTCATCTTTCAAAAACTTATAAAACTTCTTTGCCTCCGGAGTACCTGCTTCCCACTCAATACCTGCATAAATATCTTCCGTATTCTCACGAAACACACACATATTTACCTTCTCGGGAGCTTTCACCGGAGACTGTACCCCCTGATACCAACGAACAGGACGAAGGCAGACATATAAATCAAGTGTCTGCCGCAAAGCAACATTCAACGAACGGATTCCACCGCCAACTGGTGTAGTCAACGGACCTTTGATTCCTACCAGATATTCCTGAAATGCCTGCATCGTTGCTTCCGGAAGCCACGAACCTGTTTCATTGAAAGCACGTTCTCCAGCCAGCACTTCCAGCCATTCAATATGACGTTTACCCCCATAAGCTTTCCGAACGGCTGCATCTACTATAATCTGCATGGAAGGAGTCACCTCAGCCCCTACCCCGTCTCCTGTAATGTAAGGTACGGTAGGCACATCAGGCACTAATAGCGTACTATCTTTTTGTATGGTTATTTTGCTCATTTCTTTTTTCTTTATAAATAACAGTTTTAAAAAGATTTACTTCAATTTTATCTCGCATTCAAGGCGGAACCAGCACGGAACCAACCTATCTGTTGTTCGTTGTATGTATGTTGCACTTCAAAACTTTCTTTTGTTCCGTCTTCGTGGTGAAGAACGACTGTCAGATTATGTCCCGGCATAAAGTCTACCAAACCAGTGACGGAAAGCACATCGTGTTCCTGAATTTTATCATAATCCGCCTTGTCAACAAAAGTAATGGCAAGCATTCCTTGCTTCTTCAGATTCGTTTCGTGAATACGGGCGAAACTCTTGGCTAGGATCACACGGACATTCAGAAAGCGCGGCTCCATCGCTGCGTGTTCACGACTGGAACCTTCTCCATAGTTTTCTTCAGCGACTACAATAGAAGAAATCCCTTCGGACTTATACATCTTTGCCGTTCCGGAGACTGTTCCATAAGTATTTGTAGAACGGTTCCAGACCTTGTTCGTTTCGCCATTGAAGACATTGACAGCTCCCATTAACATATTATCCGAGATATTTTCCAAATGACCACGGAAACGGAGCCATGGTCCCGCCATAGAAATATGGTCGGTTGTACATTTACCTTGGGCTTTTATCAACAGAGGCATATTAAGCAAATCAGTCCCGTCCCAAGCGGGAAAAGGTGTTAAAAGTTGCAGGCGCTGTGAGTCCGACTTCACCTTGATTTCCGTTTTAGCTCCACCCGGCGCGATATATCCGACATTACCCGGCGTAAATCCTCTCATCGGGAGTTCGTCTCCCACAGGTTCGGATAGTTTCACTTTCTCACCGTCATGATTGACTAATCTGTCCTTCAAAGGGTTGAAACAGAGGTCGCCGGCAATAGTCAGTGCCATTGTCAATTCAGGAGAAGCAACAAAGGCATAAGTATTCGGATTACCATCCGCACGCTTGGCAAAGTTACGGTTAAAGGAAGTCACGATTGAATTTTTCCGTGTCGGGTCATCGGTATGACGTTTCCACTGACCAATGCAAGGACCACAGGCATTTGCCATAATCGTTGCACCGATCTGTTCAAAAGTCTCAATCATTCCGTCTCTTTCGGCGGTAGCGCGAATCTGTTCTGAGCCCGGATTTACAATCAACGGAGAAGCAACACTCAGTTTTTTTTCCGCTACCTGTTTTGCCAAAGAAGCAGCACGACTCAAATCCTGATAAGAGGAGTTAGTACACGAACCAATCAGTCCGACTTCCATTTTACGAGGATAACCGTTCAACAATACTTTTTCCGCAAACTCGGAAATAGGAGTAGCCGCATCCGGCGTGAAAGGTCCATTAATATAAGGTTCAAGTTCGGACAAGTCGATTTCAATGACACGGTCGTAATATTTTAAAGGTTCATCCGTCACAACTTCGTCGGCACGGAGATCAGCTTCCACAGACTCTGCCAAATCGACAATACGATCTCTTCCGGTAGCTCGTAAATAAGTCGCCATACGCCCGTCGAAAGGGAAAAGTGAAGTAGTAGCTCCTACTTCCGCTCCCATATTACAGATAGTAGCTTTTCCGGTAGCGGAAAGTGATTCGGTTCCCGGACCGAAATATTCAATGATTGCATTAGTACCTCCCTTTACGGTCAATATTCCTGCCAACTTCAAAATAACATCTTTCGGAGATGTCCATCCGTTTAGTTTTCCGATCAGACGAACACCTATAATTTTCGGCATTTTCAATTCCCACTCCATACCTGTCATTACGTCTACGGCATCTGCACCGCCTACACCGATAGCCACCATACCCAAACCACCGGCATTAGGTGTATGTGAGTCTGTTCCTACCATCATGCCGCCAGGAAAAGCATAGTTCTCGAGTACTACCTGGTGAATGATACCCGCTCCCGGTTTCCAAAAACCAATGCCATAACGGGAGGATACGTCGCGGAGGAAATCATACACTTCTTCGTTTGTTTTAGTCGCAGTAAGTATATCCTCTTTTGCGCCCTTATAGGCCTGTATCAAGTGGTCACAGTGTACGGTAGAAGGCACAGCCACCTTTTCCTTGCCCGCATTCATAAATTGGAGCAAAGCCATTTGGGCAGTTGCATCCTGCATAGCCACGCGGTCAGGACGAAAGTTTACGTAGTCTTCTCCCCTCTTGTAGTCTTTCACATCGGCGGCATCATAAAGATGCGCATACAGAATTTTCTCGGCTAACGTCAGGGGGCGTTTCAAGATCCCCCGCACATGTTCTACTTTCCCTTTATAGGCGCTGTAGAATGCTTCTAGCATAGTCATATCATATACCATATTACTTTTTGTTTTTTTAGTCTATCTATTAAAATAACGAACGGCGTTCGAGGATTGTTTAACAAAATGAAATATTTTTTCTATCCAAAAAGAAGATTCGTTACCTTTGCACCTATTATGAATAATAATTCGAAAAGCCCGGTCTCCGACCTTCAGTACCAGCAACTCCTGCTACGCATGGAGTATGAATACGAGAAAGAGGAATTCAAGCGACAAACCGAAACAATGGGTATTGCCCGTAAAGTGAAACGCGGTCTGTGCTGGTATCCCGTCTCTCCCGGTCGAAGCTACTACAATTCTCTGAATCAACTTGTAATAGATATTACACGGACCGAAAATAAAGAGATAGAACACTCTTTCGAGTTTGGTCGCCCCGTCTGTTTTTTCCACCAGTCTTTCGACGGAAAAGTGAAATATATGAATTTTATTGCTACCGTCAGTTACGCAGACGAAGAAAGAATGGTAGTGGTTTTACCTGGTACAGGGGCAGTTATAGAGTTACAAGCGGACAGTTCATTAGGTATACAACTTTATTTTGATGAAACATCCTACCGGACAATGTTCGAAGCATTAGAAGATACAATCCGAGCCAAAGGTAACCGCCTCTCAGAACTGCGTGATATCTTGCTGGGAACGCAAAATCCCGGATTCCGTGAATTATACCCTGTCCGTTTTCCATGGCTGAACAGTACACAGGAGACAGCCGTCAACAAAGTATTATGCACGCGTGATGTCGCCATTGTCCACGGCCCTCCGGGAACAGGAAAAACAACCACGCTCGTCGAAGCGATTTATGAAACGCTACACCGGGAACCGCAAGTACTTGTCTGCGCTCAAAGCAACACTGCTGTAGACTGGATAAGTGAAAAACTGGTAGACCGTGGCGTACCAGTTCTCCGCATCGGCAACCCTACACGAGTAAATGATAAAATGTTATCATTTACTTACGAGCGCCGTTTCGAAAGTCATCCCGCCTATCCCGAGCTTTGGGGAATCCGAAAATCAATCCGTGAAACGGGCAGCCGGATGCGCAAAGGTAGTTATTCCGAACGGGAGGGTATGCGCAGCCGCATGAGCCGCCTCCGTGACCGTGCTACTGAACTGGAAATACAAATTAACACCGACCTTTTCGACAGTGCCCGTGTAATTGCTTCAACATTGGTCAGTAGTAACCACCGCCTACTCAACGGCCGACGTTTCCCTACCCTGTTTATAGATGAAGCTGCCCAAGCACTCGAAGCAGCCTGCTGGATTGCCATTCGCAAAGCTGACCGAGTGATTCTTGCCGGAGACCACTGTCAACTCCCTCCTACTATCAAATGTATCGAAGCCGCCCGTAGCGGACTGGATCACACACTAATGGAGAAAGTGGTACATAAGAAACCTTCTGCTGTCTCACTGCTCAAAATGCAATACCGAATGCACGAATCAATCATGCGTTTTCCTTCCGAATGGTTTTACCACGGAGAATTGGAAGCTGCACCGGAAGTGCGTTACCGGAGCATTCTCGATTTCGACACGCCTATGAACTGGATAGATACCTCTGAAATGGATTTTCATGAGGAATTTGTAGGTGAGAGTTTCGGACGCATCAATAAACAGGAAGCCAACCTGCTTCTCCAGGAATTGGAGGCATACATCAACCGGATCGGAAAAGCAAGAATATTGGACGAAAAGATTGATTTCGGATTGATTTCGCCTTATAAAGCACAAGTACAATATCTAAGGAGTAAAATTAAAGTAAGCAGCTTTCTACGTCCTTTCCGTAGCCTTATCACGGTCAACACAGTAGACGGCTTTCAAGGACAAGAACGGGATGTTATCTTTATCAGCCTTGTTCGTGCAAACGAGGACGGACAAATAGGATTTCTGAACGACCTGAGGAGGATGAACGTGGCTATCACCCGTGCCCGTATGAAACTGGTCATTCTCGGAGATGCCGTCACACTTACCAAGCATCCTTTTTATAAGAGATTGATGTCATTCATAAAAAAAGAGGATTATGAGTAATCCTCTTTTTATCAAAGCCCCTTTTCTCACGAGAAAGAACTTTTTTAACACAAACAAAACAAACAATGTTTTCTGTCTTATATACCCTTTTTATCTTTCGCCACATCAGACTCAAGTCTTGGAATTAAAAATTCGAGATATTCTATCAATCGGCTTTTTCTTACCAGCAAAGAACTGTTGGTCTAACAAACACTTATAAACAGATATTGGGATATAGGAAATATATATATTTTACGTTCTTATTCCGGTATTTCATTTTTATAGTAGTTCTTCATTATTGCAACTTGTTTTATTTTGTTGCCACAAAGATAACAACAAACTTGCATTATTTCTCTATAAAGACGGGGATATTTTGAAAAAAAGACGGAAAGAGTGTTTCTTCCCGTCTTTTTACGACATATATATTCAATCTGATTAGTTATTTTCAGGGCGAAGTTTGCGTACTGTTACAGCAGTCTGCCACATCTCGCTTTCGCGCAATGCTTTCAGTTCCACTTCCAGTTTCTCACGATAATCCGGTTTAGAGTTGGAATCAATAGAAATCTGTGCTTCGTTACCAGTCTTAACGCTGTGATACAACTTTTCAACTACCGGTTTGATAGCATCGTGGAAGGGCCCCATCCAGTCGAGGGCACCACGTTGAGCAGTAGTAGAACAATTAGCGTACATCCAGTCCATACCGTTCTTTGCAAACAACGGCATCAAGGACTGAGTCAGTTCTTCCACTGTTTCGTTGAATGCTTCAGAAGGAGTGTGACCGTTTTCACGCAATACTTCGTATTGTGCCAACAGCAAACCTTGGATTGCACCCATTAGCGAACCACGTTCACCTGTCAAATCGGAAGTAGCTTCTCGTTGGAAAGTTGTTTCGAACAGATAACCAGAACCGATACCAATGCCCAAAGCGATTGTCTTTTCATAAGCTTTGCCCGTAGCATCCTGATAGATAGCGTAAGAAGAGTTCAGGCCACGACCTTCGAGAAACATAGTACGCAATGAAGTACCTGATCCTTTAGGTGCGACCATGATTACATCGATATCAGCAGGAGGAACTACACCTGTACGATCGTTCCAAGTGATAGCAAAACCATGAGAGAAATAAAGAGCTTTTCCTGCAGTCAGATAAGGCTTGATAGTAGGCCATACAGACATTACTGCTGCGTCAGACAACAGACACATTACGATAGTACCTTTCTCGCAAGCTTCTTCAATGCCGAACAAAGTCTCGCCCGGAACCCAGCCGTCTGCTACTGCTTTATCATATGTTTTTCCCGGACGTTGACCAACGATAACATTGAAACCGTTATCACGCAGGTTCAATGCCTGACCGGGACCTTGTACACCATAACCGATTACAGCGATTGTTTCATCTTTCAATACTTCACGAGCCTTTTCCAAAGGAAATTCGTCACGGATTACTACATTTTCAATAGTACCGCCAAAATTCAACTGTGCCATTTTCTTTTTTGTTTTTAGTTTTGGGGACTTACGCCACCCGTTATTAATTGATTTTATATTCTATGTTATTCAAATATCACTTTCGAACGGCAAACGACTTCACTACCGTTTTTCTTCACTTCTACATGAAACTCGTTTGAATTAGCCTCGTCGCAGAAAAAAGAGAGTTCATCACCGAAATAACTTTCGGCTACGTATGCCATTTCAAAGCGGCGGATTCGTTTCGTCTTGTACAAGTCAATCGGAAACAAATCAAGGATATGCTCGATATAGCGGATACTATTTACATGACCGTTAATGTCAATGTCACTGTACTTTGCCGTCAGGGTAGCTACCGGCCGGTCGCTCGTCACTTTGATGCGCGAAGGTTTTTCAATAGGGCAAGGTTCGTCACATACGTAGTCTACGATACTTCCTCCGTGTAAGGTCAGCAAATCTGCCGGTTTGCGGGTATTGAGACTAATCATTGCCCATACAGAACGTGCGTATCCGATCTTTTTCCCATCTTTATTAATAATAGCGAAATTACGGTCAGTAAACAGACGATAGACATTTTCCACCCATGTCTGAACCGAGAAATTCTCGTATTGATAAGGCATTTCGTCTAATTCTACAGCCAGGCGCGAGAGCACCCATGTGTAGTTATCTTCGTTCAGTGTCGCAATACCAAAGCCACGGTCACTTGCATGAAAACCTGCACAATTCAGTAGATGATTTCCCAACACCCCCATAGTCAGGCGACCGTTAAAGTCTACATGGAAAGGTTCCGCCACAAACTGATAAGTTCCTATTTTATTTTCTTCACTCATTATTCCTGTAGGTTTTTACTTTCGTTATATTTTGCCTCCCGTCCGTCGAGGAACTCATTCACCCGTTCAAAACAACTGGTGGTAATCGCCACACGCCCCGAACGAACAAACTGCAAAACACAATTCAATACCCGGAGTTCACCGTAAAGCGAGGTTATATCTTCACTCATCCCGTTCTTCTCAACAATGGAAAATACCGGATTTACTTCCACTATACGAGCATTGTATCGACGGATTAACTTGGACGCTTCCGGATTCTCCTGAAAAGCAGGAGTAGACACCTTATATAATGCGATTTCATGGAAATATATTTCATCTTCCGTGAAGTAATGCGCCTGAATCACGTCGATTTTCTTCTCTATCTGTTTCACTACCTTCTCAATAGTGTCCTTATCTGTCCAAGCTGTGATTGTATATTTATGCACACCTTTGATAGATGAAGCAGAAACATTCAAACTTTCGATATTGATCTGCCGACGGGTAAATACAGCCGTCACCTGATTCAGCAATCCGGCAATATTCTCAGAATGAACAATGATTGTATATAATATTTTATCACTCATAACTTTAAATTTTAAATACGAACTCTCAACTTCCCCTAACATTCCAACAACATTTGATTCACCGAACCGCCCGGAGGAGTCATCGGCAATACGTTGCCTTCTTCTATTACGCAAGCTTCAAGCAGGAACGGTCCGTCCGTTGCCAGCATTTCATCGATAGCCACTTTCAATTCTTCACGGGAATAGACACGTTTGGAAGGAATGTCATATGCGGAAGCTATTTTCATGTAGTCCGGATTCAACATCGGAGTAAATGAATAACGGCGGTTGAAGAACATAGCCTGCCACTGGCGCACGTTTCCGAGGAAGTTATTATTCAGGCAGATGATTTTCACCGGAGCTTTCTGTTCCATGATAGTTCCGAGTTCCTGGATATTCATTTGAAGTCCGCCGTCTCCCATAAACACGCAGACGGTACGCTCCGGTGCACCGAAAGTGGCTCCGATAGCTGCGGGAAGTCCGAACCCCATTGTTCCAAGCCCTCCGGAAGTAATAATACTGCGTTCTTTCGAATATTTAAAGTAACGAGCAGATATCATCTGGTTCTGACCGACATCCGTCACCAATACTGCTTCATGGTGGGTTGCCTCACTTACGGCACGTGCTACTTCGCCCATGGTCAGTGAATCCGTAGCCGGATAAAGTTCGGGACGAATTACTTTTTCTTCCTCCACCTTCTCATATTCTTTAAAACTATCGTTCCATTCGGTATGCTTGTTCTCTTTTAGCAATCCGGTTACGGCAGCTAATGTATTTTTGCAATCTCCCAGAACAGCGATATCTACTTTCACGTTTTTATTTACTTCTGCAGGATCTATATCAAAATGGATTACTTTTGCCTGTTTGGCATAAGTAGCCAGATTACCTGTCACACGATCATCAAAACGCATACCGACAGCAATCAGGACATCACATTTGTTGGTATTGATGTTCGGACCTAAATTACCATGCATTCCCAGCATACCTTTATTCAAAGGATGATCGGTAGGCAAAGCGGAAAGTCCGAGCAATGTACATCCGGCAGGCATATCAGCTTTTTCAATAAAGGCTCTCAGTTCACTTTGTGCATTTCCGAGTTCTACCCCCTGTCCTACCAATACAAGCGGACGTTCGGCATTATTTATCAGTTCGGCGGCTTCCTTCACAGAATCTTCATCGGTATCAGGCACCGGAACATAACTACGTATAAAATCCAGCTTCGCCGGCTCGTATTTTGTCTTTGCATTCTGTGCATCTTTGGCGAAGTCCAATACTACCGGACCGGGACGACCGCTACGGGCAATATAGAATGCACGTGCCACCGCCCAAGCTACATCTTCTGCACGGCGAATCTGATAACTCCATTTAGCGATAGGCTGGGTGATACCTACCAAGTCGACTTCCTGAAAAGCGTCTGTTCCGAGAAAACCCGTCCCTACCTGTCCGGCAATAACTACGATAGGTGTACTGTCTATCATTGCATCGGCAATACCGGTGATTGTATTCGTTGCTCCGGGACCGCTTGTCACCAGACAAACACCTACCTCACCCGATACGCGGGCAAAACCTTGCGCTGCATGAGCAGCTCCCTGTTCGTGGCGAACCAAGATATGGTTCAATGTATTTTGATGATCGTACAAAGCATCGAATACCGGCATGATAGAACCTCCGGGATAACCGAAGATAGTAGTCACTCCCTGATGTTCCAAGGAACGCATCAATGCTTCCGCACCTGTTATTAAGTCTTTACTCATTCTTTATTTATATTGAAGATGAATATCAGTCGATGATTCTCACTGCTCCCTTATCGGCGGAACTTACCATGCTGGCGTATGCTTTCAGACTCTTTGGCACGTAACGGTCGCGAGTGACGGGAGTCATCGGGCGTGCAGCCAGTTCTTCATCTGTTAATCGCACGTTAATCGTCCGGGCGGGAATGTCAATTTCGATAATATCTCCGTCTACAATTTTTCCGATATTACCTCCGGCAGCCGCTTCGGGAGATATATGTCCGATACTCAATCCGGAAGTTCCACCACTGAAACGTCCATCGGTAATCAAAGCACATTCTTTGCCGAGGTGACGAGATTTTATATAAGAGGTAGGATACAACATTTCCTGCATACCGGGGCCACCCTTCGGACCTTCGTGCGTAATGACGACAACGTCGCCACTGACGACTCGGCCCCCAAGGATACCTTCACAGGCTGCTTCTTGCGAATCAAAGACTTTGGCAGGTCCGGTGAATTTCCAGATACTTTCGTCCACACCTGCTGTTTTTACTACGCAACCATCTTGTGCGATGTTTCCTTTCAATACCGCCAGTCCGCCATCTTTGCTATAAGCGTGTTCGAAATCACGGATACACCCATTAGTGCGGTCTGTATCCAACTCTTTATAGTACATACCTTGCGAACCGAGTACAAGATTAAATTTATTTGCAGCTGCACTCGAATATTTCCTGATTGCTTTTTCGCTCACATTCGGGCTGGTGATTGAATATTCATCGATAGCTTCCCCCAGCGTCATTCCATCTACCCGGCGAACGGAAGTATCCACCAAACCGGCTTTCGCCAGTTCATCCATAATAGCGATGATACCACCGGCACGATTTACATCCTGAATATGATATTTCTGTGTATTCGGAGCTACTTTGCAGAGACAGGGAGTTTTGCGTGAAAGCATATCTATATCATCCATTTTAAAATCAACTTCCGCTTCGTGAGCTACCGCCAACAGGTGAAGAACCGTATTGGTAGAACCTCCCATTGCTATATCCAATGTCATAGCGTTCAGGAATGCCTGCCGGGTGGCAATGCTACGGGGAAGTATACTCTCGTCTCCTTCTTCATAGTATTTCATAGCGTTTTCTACAATCAGTTTGGCTGCATCTTTGAAAAGCTGTGTTCGGTTTTCGTGAGTAGCTACAATAGTTCCGTTGCCCGGCAACGCCAAACCGATTGCTTCATTGAGACAGTTCATAGAGTTAGCAGTAAACATGCCGGAACAACATCCGCAAGTAGGACAAGCATTTTGTTCGATATTCGCTACTTCCTGATCGCTTACGCTTTCATCGGCCGATTTAATCATCGCATCAATCAGATCGAGGTGCTGACCGTTCCATTCGCCAGCTTCCATTGGCCCGCCTGATACGAACACGGTAGGAATATTCAGACGCATAGCCGCCATTAACATACCCGGAGTGATTTTATCACAGTTGCTGATACATACCATTGCATCCGCCTTATGTGCATTGACCATATATTCCACGCTGTCTGCAATGATGTCACGTGAAGGAAGTGAATAAAGCATTCCGTCATGCCCCATAGCAATACCATCATCGATAGCTATTGTATTAAACTCCGCAGCGAAGCATCCCAGCTTTTCAATTTCCGCCTTCACCTGCTGACCGATTTCATGTAGATGTACATGCCCCGGAACAAACTGTGTGAATGAATTTACGATCGCTATAATGGGTTTTCCCATCTGATTCTTCTTCATACCGTTGGCTGCCCACAATGCACGGGCTCCCGCCATCCGACGACCTTGCGTACTAAACGAACTGCGTAATTGCTTTTTCATTTCAATCTATCTTTTAATTAAAGAGCCTCTCTCACATCAGTGAGAAAGGCTCTAAATTCTATCTTTTATGGTACGAACACATACAACACAAAACCTTTCTCACGCTCTTGATGGGACCACCACGACGCGAATAATATGCAAAACTGCTAGGTTAATAGATGTATGTAACATATTCATATCTTCTTTTCTTTATTTTCGTGATGCAAAGGTAAGGGCTTTTTTATTATCTCCAAACAAATCGAAGAAAAAAATCACTCAAAAACTAAAAATTGTAAGATAAGAGCGGCATTATTTCTCTATTTTATCACTTAACAGTTGAATTTGCAACTATTATCCAACCGTACACTTCTTCCCGTCTTTCTGACAAAAGCACTTAATAATCTGAAATTTACCTTCCCCATACCGGAGAGCAAGCAAATAATTCGTATCTTTGCCCACCTATCTTTTTAGGAATTTATTAATTTAGAAATAAAAATATCAAATGGAAACAGCAGAAAACAAGTACATTACCGTTGCATACAAACTATATACAATGGAAGATGGAGAAAAAGAATTGTTCGAAGAAGCAAAAGCTGAACATCCTTTTCAATTCATTTCAGGCTTAGGTACAACTCTCGAAGACTTCGAAAACCAGATAACTTCTCTTGCCAAAGGTGATAAATTCGATTTTACCATTCCGGCAGATAAAGCATACGGACAATATGACGAACAACACGTTATCGACCTTCCGAAACATATCTTCGAAATTGACGGTAAATTCGATAGCGAACACATCAAAGAAGGTAACATCGTACCTTTGCAGACTGGCGATGGCCAGCGTGTGAACGCCAGCGTAGTGGAAATCAAACCGGACGTTGTAGTAGTTGACCTCAATCACCCGTTGGCCGGTGCCGACCTGATTTTTGAAGGTGAAATCATCGAAAGCCGTCCTGCTACTAACGAAGAAATTCAGGAACTGATTAAATTGATGAGTGGCGAAGGCTGCGGTTGCGGATGCGACAGTTGCGGTGGCGGCTGTGGTGACAATGAATGTGGCGACGACTGTGGCTGCGAAGGCGGCCACTGCCATAAGTAAGAATTCACCGCCATTACCCAATGGTAAATAAATAAGAAATGGAGAATGAACTCATACAGTTTCATTCTCCATTTTTCTTTTCTAATGATCTAATTTTCCATTCAACATCCCTTATGCGTCATGATATCCAACACCATTTTATCCGTCTCATTCATGGCTTGCGAACCGATTCTTGTTAGATTACGGATACTCTGATCTACATCTTCGTCGATAATTCCTTCAACGGAAGTCACGCAACGGTCTTCCATTGCCATAATTGCTGATAATACGGCTGTTGAAACTCCTGTGGTTACTTTCAGAGCGCAGCTTGGCTTCGCCCCGTCACAAATCATTCCCGTCAGATTGGCAATCATATTTTGGACAGCGAAAGCTACTTGGTTGTAGTTTCCTCCCATCAGCCACGTAATCCCGCAACTGGAGCCGGTGGCAGCTACCACACAACCGCACAGGGCAGAAAGACGTCCCAAACTTTGTTTGATATAAATTACGGTGAGGTGACTTAACATTAAAGCACGAATAAGTTCTTCTTCTGTCTTACCGTTCTCCTCGGCAAAGACAACAACGGGAAGTGTGGCGGATATTCCCTGATTGCCACTGCCTGAGTTACTCATTACAGGGATCATTGCACCTGCCATACGTGCATCACAAGCAGCCGAAGTATAAGAAAGAATATGGGAGAAAACACTGTCACCCATGACTTTATGTTCATAAGTTCCACGCAGCATCTTTCCGAGGGAGTGTCCGTAGTTGCCTTTAAAAGCTTGTTCGGCTGCCGCTTTATTGAGGCGGGCTGTATCGAGGATAAAGCGTATTTCATCCAGAGGAGCTGTCAGGGCAAAATCATAAACTTTGCGAAGATTCAGTTCGGGAGAGGTTTCTTCTTCCTCCTCGGCGGTAGCCTGCTGCTTGTCGAGCAGTACATTTTCGTTCATCGCTATATATATAAAGGTAGTATGTCCGCCGGAAATCACGGCTTTCGCAGTTTTGTCACCGGACTTACAAATTACTTCGATATACAGTTTTTCCGTAATATCTTCCTTTAAAGAAATACGAATTCTTTTTTCTACAATAAATTGTTTACCCTGTTCCACCGCTTCCGGAGTACAGTCTCTCAACACCTCCAGTTGATAAGCTGACCGACCGATCAATGCACCCAAAGCAACGGCAATAGGAAGTCCCACCATGCCTGTGCCGGGAATACCTACTCCCATTGCATTTTTTAAGATATTGGCACTCAATAACACTTCAATTTTTTCGGGCTTCACGCCCAATGTCTCTGCTGCTTTGGCTACACAAAGTGCCACAGCAATAGGTTCCGTACACCCAATAGCCGGAATTACTTCTTTTTTTATCAGCTCTATAATTTGCTGTCTTTCAGATTCAATCATGCACTTCTTTAGTTTTGTTCCTACAAAAATAGGAAATTCTTTTTTATCATACATTCAATAATGAACAAATAAATTTCCATATTGTTATTACTCCTCGTGAGAACCAAACTTTAACTGAAAGAATAAGTAGAAAAATGAAAGCAAAACACGTGATTATCTATTTACTGCTGGTTATTGTTACATCTTCTTGCATTCGCGACGAAGCTCCCAATGCAGAGGCAGACATTCTAAGTTGCCGGCTACCGGGAATAACAATGACGACTAGTCCTATCATCAATAATAATTCCGTAACCCTCTTTGTCACTCCGGGAACGAATATCTCCGCCCTTGCACCGGAATTTACACTTACTTCGGGAGCTACGATCACACCCGCCAGTGGTACAGAACGCAATTTCAATTCGCCGCAGGAATATCAAGTGACAGCCGCTGACGGAATTTGGAAAAAGACTTATGCCATATCAGTCATTGATACGGAACTTGCTACAATTTACAATTTCGAAGATACCATCAGCGGAAAGAAATACTACATATTTGTGGAAAGGGAAAATGATAAAGTCATCATGGAATGGGCCAGCGGCAACGCCGGTTACGCCATGACCGGAGTAGCTAAAACAGCCGACGACTACCCTACTTTCCAAATAGCAAACGGGAAAAATGGAAAATGCCTTTCGCTCGTGACACGCAGTACCGGATTTTTTGGCGGATTGGTCGGAATGCCTATTGCCGCCGGCAACTTGTTTATCGGTTCATTCGACGTGAACAATGCCATGAGCAATCCCCTGCAAGCAACGAAGTTCGGCCTTCCTTTCCGGCACGTGCCGACTTATCTGGCAGGTTACTATAAATACAAGGCGGGAGACCAGTTCACCGAAGGCGGCAAACCTGTCGAAGGGAAACGTGATATATGCGATATATATGCTATCATGTACGAAACGAGCGTATCCGTCCCCACTCTCGATGGGACGAATGCATTCACCAGTCCTAACCTGGTTTCTATGGCACGTATCAAAGACGCCAAGGAAACAGACGAATGGACTTACTTTAAACTCCCGTTCACAACCCTTCCGGGAAAATTCATCGACAAGGAGAAATTGACAATGGGAAAATATAATATATCTATCGTATTTACATCCAGTCTGGAAGGAGACCACTTCAACGGAGCTATCGGAAGCACCTTATTAATTGATGAAGCTGAATTGATTTACCGCTCGAACTTGGACCATTAAACCATAACGACTTTATACCGACAATGAAGATGAAAAATTATCCATACCTATTTAGTTTGCTTGCCTGTATCGGAATAGCGCTACCCGGCTATTCACAGGTCGATAGAAACAAGACCCTTATCCGTTCCGCCCTTCACGGACTGGAATACGAAATAAAAGCGGGATTCAGTATTGGCGGCACAGCTCCGTTCCCTCTTCCGGTGGAGATTCGCTCTATCGATGGTTACAATCCGACACTTGCTATCAGTATCGGAGGAGAAGTAACAAAATGGTTTGCCGTTCAGAACAAGTTAGGTGTTATTGTAGGACTACGGCTCGAAAATAAGGCAATGACTACCAACGCCACCGTAAAGAACTACGGTATGGAAATTCTGGGACAGGGAGGCGAAAGAATCAGCGGCGTATGGACAGGAGGCGTAAAAACAAAAGTACACACTGCCGGACTCACCATTCCTCTAATGGCTACTTATAAACTGAACAATCGCTGGAACATAAAAGCCGGTCCTTATTTCTCATACATCCTTTCAAGAGAATTTTCGGGACATGTATACGACGGTTATTTACGTGAAGACAACCCGACGGGACCTAAAGTAGAGTTTACCGACAACAAGGTTGCCACTTACGACTTTTCGAACGATTTGAGACATTTCCAATGTGGATTACAGACAGGTGCCGGATGGAGAGCCTTCAAACACCTTAATATATATGCTGATCTCACCTGGGGACTGAATAATATCTTTAAAAATGATTTTCATACCATCACTTTTGCAATGTATCCGATTTACCTCAATATCGGATTCGGATATGCGTTTTAATAAACAAGTAACAATTATTGCTGAATTACATTCCCAAAAGAATATATCGGAAGAAGAATGCCTGAAGTTACTACTGGATTTCCGACGAAAGCACCTATGCATCAACCGGACTAACTATTGCAGTATCACCGGAGTAAACAAAACACATGCCATACTCCAATTGAACTCTTTCATCGAAAAAGGAATGATCCATAGATATGGAAGCGGAAAAGCAGTAGTATATATTCAGGGATAAAATTAGTCGTTACCGGATTCTTCCACCTGCTTCACTCCGGAATAAGTAACCTTTACGGTCTGTTGCAATGTAGCTACTTTTACATTGATATTCATAGTGAGAGCTCCACTTTCCACTGTTCCTTCTACTGTGGTGGCACAAGTGCCGAGAGCGGCAGCATCTCCCGAAAAAGTCAAATTCTGTTGACCTGTGAAAGTCGAGGCGTCAGTCTCTTTTTTCACCGTACATTTGTCTATTACAATATCGCCGAACTTCATGATCGTTCCGTTGAGAAACAATTCAAATTCTTTCAGTTCCATTTTTACTTCCGTATCGCTGACCTGGGAAATGGTGATAAACTTGGCTATCCCATTGCCAATCACTGTTTCCTGATCGGAATTATCCGGCTTCATTGATATATCCAGATTACCCCAATAAGTGCCCACTACATCAGGAGCTGTAACGACTGCTTCTTCTTCAGGAGGATTATTACCACTTATATCATTATCATCATCACTGCTACAAGCTGTAAAGAGAGCGACTGAACAGATTAATGCCCATAAATACAATAGATTCTTTTTCATACATTGTTGGTTTAGTTATTAAATAATCGTCAATTATAAACTAAAAAGGAGAAAAAAGGTTCAATTTGGTTCGTTTTTTGAAGATATTTTGAGATCGCAACATTCTTACCGAAAACTTTGTTATATTTGCATAGAGTAATTTTAAAAAAGCCACAACTATGTTTAATTCATTTGGCAATATCTTTCGACTCACAAGTTTCGGTGAGTCTCATGGCAAAGGAGTTGGTGGAGTAATTGACGGATTTCCCTCCGGAATTACTATCGACGAAGAATTTGTACAACAAGAGTTGAATCGCCGCCGTCCGGGACAATCTATCCTGACCACCCCACGTAAGGAGGCTGATAAAGTCGAGTTCCTTTCCGGCATTTTTGAAGGAAAATCAACCGGATGTCCCATCGGTTTCATCGTATGGAATGAAAATCAACATTCCAACGACTATAATAATCTGAAAAACGTATACCGCCCTTCACACGCCGATTACACTTACACCGTAAAATACGGAATACGCGATCATCGCGGCGGCGGGCGATCATCGGCACGCGAAACGATTTCGCGTGTGGTGGCCGGTGCGCTGGCTAAACTGGCACTTCGTCAATTAGGAGTCAGCATTACCGCTTATACCTCACAAGTAGGCGCTATCAAGTTGGAAGGCAGTTATTCAGATTACAACCTCGACCTGATAGAAACTAACGACGTGCGTTGCCCTGACCCTGACAAAGCAAAGGAAATGGCAGACCTTATATACAAAGTAAAAGGCGAAGGTGATACAATCGGCGGTACGCTGACCTGCGTTATCAAAGGATGTCCTATCGGACTGGGGCAACCCGTTTTCGGTAAGTTGCACGCTGCACTGGGCAATGCTATGTTAAGTATCAATGCCGCCAAAGCATTCGAATATGGCGAAGGATTCAAAGGACTGAAAATGAAAGGTTCCGAACAGAACGATGTTTTCTACAATAACAACGGACGGATTGAAACACATACCAACCACTCCGGAGGTATTCAAGGAGGACTCAGCAACGGACAGGATATCTACTTCCGTGTTGTATTCAAACCGATAGCCACTCTGCTAATGGAACAGGAAACGGTCAATATCGATGGAATCGACACAACACTGAAAGCCCGTGGACGCCATGACGCCTGCGTACTGCCCCGTGCTGTGCCTATCGTCGAAGCAATGGCCGCTATGACTATACTTGATTATTATTTGCTGGACAAAGCCACCCAGCTTTAATTATTATCTTTATATGAACGAAATTCAGAAATACATCGCAGCAAACGAACCTCAAATAATGGAGGACTTGTTCAGCCTCATCCGTATTCCCAGTATCAGCGCCCTGCCCGAACATCATGACGATATGCTGGCATGTGCCGAACGCTGGGCACAGTTATTACTCGAAGCGGGAGTGGATGAAGCATTGGTAATGCCCTCCCAAGGCAATCCGATTGTCTTTGCACAGAAGATTGTGGACCCAGACGCAAAAACCGTATTAGTTTACGCACACTATGACGTGATGCCTGCCGAACCACTCGAATTATGGAAAAGCCAACCATTCGAACCGGAAATACGGGACGGATATATCTGGGCACGCGGAGCAGATGATGACAAAGGACAGTCTTTCATCCAGGTGAAGGCTTTCGAATATCTCCTTAAAAACGGGTTATTGAGGAATAACGTGAAGTTTATCTTCGAAGGAGAAGAAGAAATCGGTTCTCCCAGCCTAGAGGCATTCTGTGAAGAACATAAAGAGTTGCTGAAAGCGGACGTTATCCTTGTTTCGGATACCAGTATGTTGGGTGCCGACCTTCCGTCATTAACCACCGGCCTGCGCGGACTGGCTTATTGGGAAATCGAAGTAACAGGACCGAACCGCGACCTGCATTCCGGACACTTCGGAGGTGCGGTAGCCAATCCTATCAATGTGCTTTGCCGGATAATCAGTAAGGTGACGGATACAGACGGAAGAATCACCGTCCCCGGATTTTACGATGACGTGGAAGAAGTACCGCAAGCTGAACGTGAAATGATAGCCCATATTCCTTTCGATGAAAAGAAGTATAAGGAAGCAATCGGCGTAAAAGAACTTTTCGGAGAGAAAGGATACAGTACACTGGAACGCAATAGCTGCCGTCCGTCTTTTGATGTATGCGGCATTTGGGGCGGGTATACGGGAGAAGGTTCAAAGACCGTGCTCCCTTCAAAGGCTTATGCCAAAGTATCTTGCCGACTGGTTCCGCATCAGGATCATCATAAGATTTCGCAAATGTTCACAGATTACATTCTCAGTATTGCTCCAGAAACAGTTCAAGTGAAAGTAACACCGATGCACGGCGGACAAGGTTATGTCTGCCCGATTTCACTTGCAGCCTATCAGGCAGCCGAAAAAGGTTTTGAAATAGCTTTCGGAAAAAAGCCGTTGGCAGTACGCCGTGGCGGCAGCATTCCTATCATTTCTACTTTTGAACAGGTACTGGGAGTGAAAACCGTACTCATGGGATTCGGTCTGGAATCAGACGCTATCCATTCGCCGAATGAGAACTTCTCACTGGATATTTTCAGGAAAGGCATTGAAGCTGTAGCCGAATTTCATCAGGAATATGCCGGACGGTAAAGTGGACACAAGAACCATTATTATAAACGGTATAAACAAAACGGCGGACAGGCTTACAATCAAGCATCTGTCCACCGTTTTATTTTATAGATAACAAGAAACTACTACATGAGCGGAGTCTCAAAAAGGAACGTAAATGACTCACTATCTTTCAAATCCTTCACCGCATCTCCTGCATAAATCTCTCCCTTCGTCAAAGACAATTTCTTTATACCGGCTTTCGGGCTAAAGTCTATCTTTTTCAAATCAAGCCAAAACAAATTCGGCGTCAATGTGGATTCAAAATAATAGACCTTATTCTTCTGGTCGGAGACGGAACGCCAACGGGTAGAAGAAATATGAGGTTTCTCCGGAGTATTAATGCCAAATGGAACTGAAACATTACGCATCACACTCAGCACACTGGGAACAGCAATTTTTGCATCGGCAGTCTGCGGAATGGCATGAATGTAGAAAGAGGCACGGACAAAACGGTCGCTCGAACGGTTCGTTCCCGGTAACATCTGCAATCCGCCGACTTCTTTCCAGTAATCGTTGATAGCTAACTGGTATTCATACCGAGGAGAATTTGTCATTACCTGATATTCTTTCCCTTCGTGAATGCTTAACTTTCCATCCAGATATTCCAGCACAGCCGTATTGCCTGTTTCGTCGGTGATGGCCATGTGCAAAGTAGATTCCGGTCCTCCATTCGGCATACGGGGAGCGTCAATCCGGAAAGTCTCCTTTTTCAGTTCATCAACGGCCTCACGTACAGTGGCAAAGTTATCAAGCACGTATTGCGTCCAAATACTGATTCCCATTGCCGGACGGATATCACCGGGAAGCGAATAAATAGATTCGGGCAAGAAAAGTAGACTAGCCACCAAGCCCTTTTCATTCATACCGTCGCAAGTTCCTATATCATAACCGGTTGCAATCACACTTCCATACTTGGAAGTCCAGTTCACCGTTTTTTCCTTATTATGCCCAACACGCTGAACGCCACGCGGGAAAACATAGATATTCGACATAATGTCTTCTTTCCAGTCCATTGTACGCCCCGTTATCACCAACTGTTCCGGGCCGAGGTAAACGGCACGTGTACACGCCTCTACCGGCTGTATACTCATCAAAGAGAGAGCAGCCAACATCAATATAACCCCTGTCTGTTTCTTTTTCATATTCTTTTCAAATTAAATAATTGATACTCTTATCTATAATAACAAATATATAACGATTATTGCCGAAAATAAAGATGATTTTAATGAAAATAAGGGATTTGTCCAAAGAAGATTCCCAAAGAGATATTAAATAAATTTAAGACTAATGATTGCAGTTATTCTCATCTTCTATCGTCAAAAAGATAAACATAGAACTATCATGGAAAGAAAACAAACTAAGCGGATTATAATATTCCTTCTTCTATTGCTGGGTATTATATTACCCAATATGGCACAGAAACAAAAGATATGGAAAGCATTTTGCGATAAATGCCGGAGAGAAAAAACCATTGTCGGTGCGCTTCCTTCGCAGTTAGAGAAAGCTCTACGCTGGTCGCCCGGCATTAGTAATGAGCAAAAAGAAGTGATACGTTACATATTATGGAATATGGTTTACGTAGAAGGAGGGACAGCCAATCTCGGAGAAAACAACGATTATCCTGTGAATGTGGGCTCTTTTTTCATCAACCGCTATGAGGTAAGTCAGGATGAATGGTACGTCATTATGGGGGAGAATCCTTCCAACCAACACAGACGTAACTATCCCGTAGATCAAGTTAACTGGTATGACACTCAACGATTCACCCGAAAACTCTCTCAGTTATCCGGCCTCCCCTTCCGTCTGCCGTTCGAAGCAGAATGGGAATATGCCGCACGTGGAGGCTTGAATACCCAAAACTACATTTATGCCGGTAGCGATGACCCGACACAAGTCGCTTGGTTTAAAGAAAAATACTCCAATGAAAACACATATGTATCCAACGATATAGGAACCAAAAAACCCAACGAACTCGGACTTTATGATATGAGCGGAAACATCTACGAATGGTGCATGGACTGGTATGATAAAAAAGTTCCTTTCACCGGAAATATTGATCCTGACCTGAAGGGGATTGATCTGCATAAAGTGCTACGCGGAGGAAGTTATTATACTATCGCCAAATACTGCAAAATCACCAACCGTTATGGAGTCAATCCACTGCGTTGGGACATTGACTACGGATTACGGCTAGTAATATCCTTTCAAGATAACACGGAGGAAAAGAGAGTAGCCCAATAAAAATATTCTACACTAATCATACACATAAAAAATCCCGTATACGTTGTTTTGCATACTCAAACTATCACATATACGGGATTTAAAAGAACAAGCCTTTACCTTGTTTAAACTAATCGTTCATTATAAACAAGCTTAATCGTCAGTAGGAACTTTCATGTTCTCATAAACCTCAATCCATGAGTTCCATTCGGCAGGTGTGTCATTGGTCGCAGCAGTTTTCAGTGTACGATATTTATAGGAAAGATAAAAACGGGTGACTCCGTCTACGGTGATGTATCTGTTTGCCTGCTGGACAGACAATGCTTCATCATCATCAGTTGTACCGGGTAATTGTACTACCTCTATCAATTCTGATTTATAAGGTTTTAGTATAAGAGTATTATATTTGGTACCATCGATATAAGTCAGTTCCTCCTCACCGATTTCCATGATAAGGCTCGACTTGTTTATTAATTCCTCTTCTGCTTTATTGGCACTGTTTTCAATGCCGGCATTCAATCTCACACCCCGTTTCGACAAGGGATATAGAATCTTATTCGCTGATATCTGTGTAGGCTTTGTATCATCTTCCCGCAGCTGAGTGCCCCTCATAAATAATGTCAAAGGACTTTTCTGACTGGTAAAATCATTCTCAATATACACCTTATACAACACCCGCGACTTATCTTTATTCACTTCATAAGGAGTGCAACTGGCAATCCGTAAAGGAATCAGATAAGTGGAATCGGGAGACAATCCCTCGGTCCTGACTTCAATAGGCAACTTTACATAGGGGTCCTGATCGCCAACTTTCATCACCGCAGTATAACTTTTAATCGTATATCTGGAAGGATCCAGTTCTTTCGCGTACTTATCCTCATCCAAGTCAAAGTTATCATGATTATACTTATCAATCAAGTCAGGATCTTTTTCCAACGTTACGGTCACGTCCTGGTCAATAGCCCGTGTACCACCTGCATAAATGGTTATATATCCAACGGAAACCGGAGTATTCAGCGAATGAGTGACCGGAAACGTCAAGTCCGTTTCACTCAACACATACACCACCTTCTTGTATAGCTCACCTTCAAATATTGAATTTTCATTGCACGCTGTCAATCCCATTAACACGGCACAATACATCATATATTTTGTTATTGATTTCATTCTCATATCAAATTTTAATTTATAGTTCCCGTTAATTATCCCAACCCGGATTCTGATCCATTAATGGCACTTTCCGCAATTCAGCACGGGGAATAGGCAAGAAGACCATTTTCTTATCGGCCACTCTGGTACGTGCAAAAAGATGATTGACCGTTGTTCTTTGGAAAAATTCATCTTCAAACCCGTCCGTATTCATACCTACAATCGGTTCTTTTTCCGTATCCAAATAAATACCCCAACGACGGACATCATAAAAACGTCTGTTCTCGTGAAGGAACTCAATCATGCGTTCTCTCACAATGATGTCAAACATTTTATCAGCAGAACTTAACTCATCGGTAGTCAAGCCCGGCAAACCCGCCCGATAGCGAACCATATTAAAGTATTTCGCCATTTCGTTCATATCGCGAGTATAAGTACCCGTGCTTTCATCGCTGAAAGTCACCGTATGAGATCCGGTCAGATTATTCAATGCTTCTACATACGAAAGTAATATTTCCGCATAACGGATAATGGGGAATGATTTAGGTAATACGGTTGCATCGGTACCACTCCAAGCATCATCATTATGGACATATTTCTTCATCACATACCCGGTCACCGGATAATTGTTGGCGTCACCGGAACCTACCGCTTTATCCTTTCCGGAAGCCCCATAGCCACTCGCTCCTTTCCAATAATAAACATAGACATTTTTCTTCACAGCTTCACTTGTAGAAGCACAAGGCCAGAAACAACCGCTAAAACCAATCGATGCATAGAAGCGCGGTTCACGGTTTATATACATATTATAAACACCGCTCTTTAACTGGTATCCGGAGAAAGACTTCACTTCAGAAGTGAATCCGTCTTCCAGATATGGATATTCATCGCTCGAATTGGTACGATCTCTACCATCAACCATATAGTAAGCATCAATAAACTTCTGAGGGACAGCCATTCCATTATATCCTCCCATTAGCCCCACCGGAAAGGCGTGCCGGGTATAACTACGAAGACTACCGGATGTTCTTCCCCATATATATTCCGGATTCTTAGTAGCGGTCGATTCGCCCGTAAACATATCGCTATAAGACTTATAGGGATCAATCCCCACAGCCCCTTCCGGGAAAGTTTTCGTATAATAGTTTACGTCTGATACATTGGTCGGCAATTCCGGCGTGTACTTGTCACTTTTTACGGTATGCAACTCATACATATCCATATCAATTACCCGTTTGGCAGCATGCGCAGCTACCGCCCAACGTTGCTCGTCATAAGTCTGGCTAACATAGGGAACATTGTCCGATTTACGTATCCAACCTCCGAAAGTCGTTTTCGCTGCACTTCCTCCATTGAACAAAGGACTTGCCTGTTGCAACCGTAAGCGAGCAATCAGCGCATACGCGGCTCCGCGTGTAGGACGCCCGAACTGAGATACCGTAACCCGCAAAGGAATATAATTTGCAGCAATTTCCAACTCGTTACAGATATAATCTACTGATTCATCATACGTTGCTCTTTCCTTATTATAGTATGCAGGAGATTCATTCGTATTCATCGGCTCATCTCCCACAAGAACGACAGGACCAAAGTTTTGAAGCAAATTATAATAAGCATAACCTCTCATAAAATGTGCATAGCCCAGAATCTCGCGTTGTTCTATATTTGTAAGGTCTTTACATTCATTGATTCTACTGAAAATAATATTAACCTTACGAATGATTTTATACATCTGTGCCCAGTTATTCATCGTTCCCAAATTATCGGGAGTCGTGTGCCCCAAAACAAATGTTACTCCGGGAAATTCGCCCGTGTTCCATTGCACAAAGGCTTCATCCGAACCGGTAACACCCGGTGTATAAGCACCACCCCAGATAGCGCCCTCATCGGGGAAGAAAGCAGCCGTAGCCCATAGATATTTCTGAAGATTCATTTTATTCTGAAAAATAGAATCGTATCCCAATGTATCAGCAAAATACTCATCCACATTCAAGTAATTGCAGGAGGACAGGCAAAAGTAGAACGCTGTACATAGCGTTATCATTAATCTTTTAAAATATTTCATATCATGCATATTTAGAAATGGATATAGGTTTGAAATGCGTAACGGGCAGGAATAGGATAAACACGCCCCATTTTCTGTGCTTGTTCCGGATCTACTGTTTTCACACCGCTCCAGACTGCCAGATTATATCCCACCAATTGAAAGTCGAATGACTGTATACCCAGTCTTTTTACAAATCCCTTGGTCTTCAGGTTATAGGTTAAGCTAATTTCCTGTAAACGTAAATAGCGCGCATTGTCTTTCCAGAAAGTAGATTTCTTAGTATTATTTTCATTCTTACCATAGGATAATCGAGGGAATGCTGCATTAGGGTTTTCCGTAGAGGGATCTCCTGAATACCAGGCTGGAGTCCAGCGATTTGCCTGAACGCCGGCTTCCACAGGTACATTACCTGTCTTTTCACCATGGAAAGGAACATATCCCATTTCATATCCATTACCGACTTTAAAATAGGTTGTATTTCCCGTTCCTTTGAACAGACAAGCCAGTGTAAACGATTTGTAACGGAACTCTCCACCGAATCCATACATCAATAACGGATAGTTAGAGTAAGCCAACGGCACTTGGTCGTCTTCCGTTATACGTCCATCACCATTCACATCTTTATATTTAATATCACCCGGACGGACAGTTCCAAACTGCGACGGACTGCTCTCCACATCTTGGTCATCTCTGAACAATCCCAATGCTATGTAACCACGTTGCACTCCATACGGCATACCGCTTATCTGCTGATAGGGATATTTTGGATCAGCCTGTTCCCAGTTCTGCACATCATTCTTCGAATAGGTAAAGTTTCCTCTGATCGTAAATGAGAAGTCTTTGCCTATATCCTGCGAATAAGAAATATTTCCGTCAGCTCCATAGCTACGCATCTTTCCCACATTACCATAAGGCATGGTGATAATACCCGCGAAATCAGGAACCTGAGTTCTCTGCTGGAAAATACCATTTCGCTGGTCATTGAAATAATCGACCACTAAGGAGAGTTTTTCTTTGAAGAATTTCGCTTCAATACCCACATCCGCTTTGGTTGATTTCTCCCAAGCCAGATTGTCAGCACCTACGATAGACTCGTTCACACCATTGGAATCGCTTCCCCAGCCCGTAGCCGCATTAGAATTAATAATAGTCAGATAAGGGAAGCGTTTATTGGAAATACGGTCGTTACCTACTTGTCCATACGAGAAACGGATTTTAAGAAAATCCAGCCAAGGCACCGCTTTCCGCATGAAATCATAGTTTGTCGGTACCCAACCGATAGCTCCCGAAGGAAAGAAACCGAATTGCTTACCCGGCTCGAAGTTTTCGGAACCTGTATAACCGAAGTTTGCATCAATGAAATAGGTATCTTTAAAACTATAAGTGATTCTTCCGGATACTCCCTGATAACGTTTGGGAATAGCGCTCATACTGTCAGTGATGTCTTTAGTCGCCTTCTCGTCACTCATGTAATAGTAAAGCAAGGCTGTTGTCCTGTGTTTATCATTGAATAACCTTTCGTAATTGGCAGTAAACTCGAAATGATATTTACGCCAATGATTCAATGTCTTACTGAATGTAGCTGCTTGAGCGTCAACTTTCTTTGCCAATTGAAGTTCTCCGGAAGTCGTTCGCCCGATAGCCGAATACATCTCCGGCATTACAAAACGAGTCTCATCATAATATACGTCGCTATTCAACGCGCCCTGTACTTTTACTTTCAATCCTTTCAGAAGAAATGACAAATCCTGGTTCAGAGCGAGAGTCACCATATTTTTGTAAGTCTCGCGGGTAGCCATTCCCGTATGATTAAGCATTACATAAGGTGAATAGGCATCATTGACACCATAAGCCGGAAGTTGTCCTGTTGAAAACCTAGTAGGAATAGTCAACGGTGTCAACATTGACTGAGCATTCCAAAGTAAATCTGTGTTAGCCATTCCCGGCTCTTTTTTATTGGATATAAATCCGTCCAAACCCAAATAGAGGGTGGTTGACTTAGTAACATTGATATCCAAATTGGTTCGATAATTATATGTGTTGTATCCTGTGTCTGCCTTGTAACGGCTGTCAGGGTCTTGAATATATGCTGCCGATTCTTTCGACATACCCATACTCACAAAATAACGGGCAATACTACCACCTCCCTGTGCACTTACATAATAAGTCTGCTGGAAAGAAGTCTTGTGCAGAATTTCGTCTTGCCAGTTTACATCCGGATACAAATCCGGGTCCAATTGATATTGGATTAAATCCATTTCCATAGGAGAATAGAGTTCTTTCTCTCCTGAAACGACTCTGGCTTCATTGGCCAGCTTGGCGTAATCATAAGCTCTCAAATATTTAGGTAACCGCTTCAACTGTGAAATAGTAAAATTGGCACGGGCTGTAATTTTGAGTTTTTCTACTGTTCCCCGCTTGGTCGTTACAAGAATTACTCCGTTAGCACCACGAACACCGTAAACTGCCGTTGCAGAAGCATCTTTTAAAACAGAAAAGCTCTCTACGTCAGCAGGATCGACCTGACTCAAATCGCCTTCCAAACCGTCAATCAATACCAAAGCCGAACTGTTAGCACCAAATGTTCCTATACCACGAACCCAAAATTCCGAGATATTTTTACCCGGTTCACCACTCGACTGGATAGAAATAACTCCCGGCACTCTACCTCCCAAAGAGTTATTCAGTGAAGTGGCCGGAACAGCAAGGTCACCAATATCCACGCTTGTGATAGCTCCTACTACGCTCACTTTACGCTGGGTTCCCATACCCACCACTACTACTTCGTCCAAAGCAGTAGCAGAAGGAGTCATTTTAAGAACCAGGTTTGTCTGGCTATCGGTAACAAAATACTCTATCTTATCATATCCGATATAATTAACGATCAGTACATCGCCTTTATGAGCCTGAACTTTAAATCTACCATCCAAATCGGTCGTTGTACCTACGCCCGGACGGTCTTTCAAGAATATATTAGCGCCGATAATCGGTTCCTTATCGGACGACTTATCGACAACTATACCCGAAATAGTCAGCGATTTCCCCGCTTTTTGAGCCATGACGCCCAAACAGCATAAAAGTAAAATTTGAATAATATATAATTTTCTCATGTTGAATTAGTGATAAACAGGTTACTGAATAGCAAGTTTTCTAATACACTTATTTTTAGTATCTGCAATGTAAATTGTACCTTCTTCATCCACAGCTACTCCCCAAGGCTCATCAAATAAAGCGTCATCCGGCGTACCGTCTACATAGCCGGCTCTGCCCGGGACACCAATTACAGTACTTACTGCTCCTTCCCGGTCAATCGAACGAATACAATGATTACTGGAATCTGCAATATACATGATTCCGTCTAAGTCGAAACATATCTGTGAAGGGAAATTAAATCGTGCGTTCAAACGTTTTCCGTCCTCATAGCCAGGATCTTCTCTTGCTCCTGCATACAATTCATAATTTCCGGTAGAAAGTTCATAGCGATAAATACAATGCTTGCTCCGATAACAAATATAGAGCACATCCGGATCGAGACTATCAAAACAACAGATAGCATCATAAGTCCAACCCGCATCCAGCCCCGTAGTAACTAGTTCTGCTTCCTTACTCTTAGGATCCATTTTAGCCAAGTTTCCATTTAATGCCTTTATATACACCAGTTTATCTTCCGGATTAACAGCAGCGGATATATATTGGTCTAATGTTACATTCTGCGGTTTCACCTGTTTTTTAGCCCATTGTGTTTCCGGATCAAATTGTAACAAATTACCTCCTTGTACCCAAAGCGGTAAAAAGACTTTCTGCCCTTCTGTTTCAACCATTGGAATAAATGGAGCTGTAATATTTGTAGCTAATGTAGTTACCATATTTTGTTGCTCATTTATCTGGCGTAAACGATAACTGGACCTTTCGCAAACAAATATATTTTTCTCACGATCTACGCAAACAAAATGAGTCAATCCGAACTGAGCTGCCGCCAATGTTCCGTCAACTGCATTTACTTCCGTTCGCGGCGTTCCCGTAATCGTACTTACAGTAACCTGTGTCTTATACGAAAACTGCTGTTCAAAACTGGCTTTATCTTTACCTACTTCTACTGTAATAGTGCAATTATCTCCCGGTTGCCGGGGAGTAATGACATAAATTTTAGTTCCTATGGAACGTACCACTGCCGCTTGTTTTTCATTGTAGAATACTTTTATCTGCGAAAGATCAGTTCCGAAATTCTCTCCATTAATAATAACTTTCGTTGCCATTCCCCCATTTTCAGGGTAAAAAGAGGTTAGTTTAATCGGTTGATTTGGATCATAAGGTTTGCCTGTTGTGCCACCTTCTTCTGAATCACTTTTACATGCTGAAAGAAAGGTTATCAGCATTGCAAATAAAATAGTTACCAAAGATGTTTTTCTCATTACTATTATTTCATTTATTAAATTAATGATCCTATTTAATAGTTTATCAGTTTTTTATCCTATAAAAGGAAGATCAAATAAACTTTTAAACCAAGATCAAAGGTTAACGATTAATCGAAATCCATCAGTTTTTTGGGGACCTGACTGGAATCAATTTTAGAGAATAAGCCTGTTAACACTCCTTTGAAGTATCAACATGTTTGCCTTTGTTTTTGAATTTTCATTTCCAAAATTCATAATTCATAAGATAAGCGGAGGTTTTCTTTTCATAAGCATTTCTTGATTTAGTTAATAAAAAATTAGTCGAATATCCTTTGCTTGTTACTAAGTTCTACTTGAACTTAGGTTATAAATTGAAAAAGAAAGCCCTGTGTTACTCTCACTTGAATAATACGGTAGATATATTAGATCGAAATATAGTCATGGACTATTTTAGGCATGAAAATCACTGGCAAAGTTCACAAAAGAAAAAAAATAATAATAAAACAATTTATTATATATTGTTATATAATAAAATATTGTATATTTGCATTCGAGAATATTAAATATTTGCACAAGATACAAGAAGGCTATATAAAAATAAAAGCAGAGAAAGTACATTTAAACATCCAAATAATATTTAAGGTACTTATTTTTTATTATTTATTACCTTTTACCTAAGTTCAAGTAGAACTTAGGCATTTTTTAGCATTTGATTCAGTTTCTCGATCAAAGTTTCATAGAATAGCGTTATCTTTTTGGATACCAACAATATACATTACGCGAACATCTTAATCTTAATAATTACAAATATCGGAAATTAGTTACATTTTCCCTAAATGCTTCCACTATTATGAAAAAAAGTTCTCACTGTAGTGAGAACTTTTTTCCTTATCGCGACATTTTTTTCTTATTATGATGAAATTTACAACAACACACTATAATTTAATAATAGTATTGGCTACAACTGAAACTCGTCTTTTACTTAAACCTTATAAGACTAAAACTATTCAAATGTTTTTCGGTATGTACATCCATTTTTCCATTCCGAACACCCGTAGGCTGTTTTTCCTTTTATGATAATTCCCTTACCACAAACCGGACAGGGTTGTCCTACTAATGAGTCCGGAGTATTATTCGGAGAAGAAACAGGGGTAGCAACAGGAGACGGTGATACTTCTGTTTTTGCCTCTTTTGATTCTCCTGCTTCGGAATTCTTTTTTTTCTCTTTCGGCGGCGTACTTACTTTCCGTTCACGTTTTTTAGGTTCCTTCTTTGCCTTCTCTTCGGTCTTGGCAGCTACCGCATCTTGAATAGTGATACGACGATTGGTATTATCAGAAAGTACACTCATTACAATTTCCGAAACCATTTGTTTCAGTTCTTCAAGAAATTGGCGAGCATCGTATGTTTTCTTTTCTATCTCACGCAACTTCTTTTCCCAAATACCCGTCAACTCCGCTGATTTCAAAAGTTCTTCGTGGATTAGCTGCACCAATTCTACTCCTGTCGGTGTAGCGATCAGATTCTTTCTCTCCTTGCGGATATAATTTCGTTTGAACAGCGTTTCAATAATAGCGGCACGGGTAGAGGGGCGACCGATACCATTCTCTTTCAAGGCATCGCGAAGTTCATCATTATCGACTAGTTTTCCGGCGGTTTCCATAGCCCGGAGCAAGGTCGCTTCCGTAAAAGGTCTTGGCGGCTGCGTCCATTTTTCATTCAAGTCGGGGATGTGAGGACCACTCTCCCCTTTTGCAAAGGCAGGAAGGACATTTTCATCGTCATCGTCCTTTTCTTCAGTAGTGTCTTTCACATCTTTAGCGAATACCACACGCCAGCCTGGTTCTAAGATTTGCTTACCGGTGACTTTAAATTCTATTTTATCCACTTCACCCATCACGGTAGTAGTCGAAATCTTACAATCAGGATAGAACACTGCTATAAAACGGCGCGCTATTAAGTCATAGACACGACGTTCCATATCAGTAAGGTTTTGAGCATAAACTCCGGTAGGGATAATGGCGTGGTGGTCCGTCACTTTCGAATTATCAAATACCTTTTTTGATTTAGGCAACGTAGAACCATTCAACGGGGCAGTCAATACTTCGTAATCACGAAGCCCTTTCAGAATACCAGGACATTTCGGATAAATATCGTCGCTCAGAAAAGTGGTATCAACACGTGGATATGTAGCTACTTTCTTCTCATAAAGAGATTGGATCAGTTTCAGTGTTTCATCGGCAGAATAGGCGAATTTCTTGTTACACTCTACCTGAAGGGAAGTCAAGTCAAACAAACGCGGAGCATATTCCTTTCCGTCTTTCTTACCAACACTAGTTACCACAAAAGGAAGGTCTTTGATACGTTGTACCAAGGCTTCACCTTCTTCACGATTGGCGATAGGATCGATACCCGGATTGTCTATTTTCTTTTTTCCACCGTTTTTTTCTTCTTCTGCCGCTATTTCTTCATCACTTTTGCGGATAAGTGCGGAGAAAGTAGTATCTCGATAGTTTGTTTTTAGTTCCCAATATTGCTTGGGTTGGAAATTGGCAATTTCCAACTGACGGTTGACAATCAATGCCAAAGTAGGTGTCTGCACACGTCCGATAGAAAGCACCTGTTTGTTTTGACCATATTTAATAGTATATAAGCGTGTGGCGTTCATTCCCAGCAACCAGTCACCTATTGCACGAGAAAGTCCCGCCTCATACAACGATTGGAAATCAGACTGATCTTTTAACTTGGAAAAACCTTCACGAATAGCCTCTTCCGTCAAAGAAGAAATCCACAAACGCCTCACCGGACAGCGTGCACCCGCCTTTTGCATCACCCAGCGCTGAATCAATTCTCCTTCCTGACCGGCATCACCGCAATTGATAATCTCATCTGCATTCTGCATCAACTGTTCGATAATATGAAACTGTTTCTCAATACCCGGGTCATGTCCAATCAGTTTGATACCGAAACGTGGGGGGATCATCGGCAAGCTACCCAAGCTCCACGATTTCCAATTGGGTGTGTATTCATGCGGTTCTTTCAAGGTACAGAGATGCCCGAATGTCCAGGTCACCTGGTATCCGTTCCCTTCTATATATCCCTCTTTCCTTGTATGAGCGCCGAGTACCTCGGCTATATCGCGTGCAACAGATGGCTTTTCGGCTATGCAAACTATCATTCTTTCTCCTCTTGTTTTTATACTATCAGTCTACAAAGTTACATGATTATTTCTCACTGACCGCATGAAGATAAAAAAAAGTCTATCATAAGAAAAAAGTGATTGCCTCTATTATAAAAGACAATCACTTCGTTAACGTTCTAATCTAGATATATCAACTACAATTATTCTTCATCCATAAGAATTTCCAGAATTTGACAAGCAGCTTTCGCTACCGGAGTACCCGGACCGAAAATAGCGGCCACACCTGCCTTATACAAGAAGTCATAATCCTGTGCAGGGATAACGCCACCGGCAATCACTACAATGTCTTCACGTCCCAGTTTCTTCAACTCTTCGATAATCTGCGGAACCAATGTCTTGTGTCCGGCAGCCAGTGAAGAAACACCTACTACATGAACATCGTTTTCTACCGCTTCGCGAGCTGCTTCCGCAGGAGTCTGGAACAGAGGTCCCATATCCACGTCGAAACCACAGTCCGCATAACCTGTTGCTACCACTTTAGCACCACGGTCGTGACCGTCCTGTCCCATTTTGGCAACCATAATACGAGGTTGACGCCCCTCTTTCTTCGCAAACTTCTCAGCCAGTTCACAAGCACGCTTGAAGTCGCTGTCGTTTTTACTTTCTGATGAATACACGCCTGATATAGTTCTAATTATTGCTTTATAACGTCCTACTATCTGTTCGCAAGCAAATGAGATTTCACCCAATGTCGCACGAACACGAGCCGCTTCCACAGCCAGTTCCAGCAAGTTACCCTTACCGGTCTTCACACATTCGGTAATTGCAGCCAATGCCTTGTCCACTTCAGCCTGGTTGCGTCCTTCTTTCAAACGTTTCAGATTTTCAATCTGTTCAAGACGAACGGCAGTATTATCAATTTCAAGAATATCAATCGGAGCTTCTTTATCCAAACGGTACTTGTTCACACCCACAATAGTCTGCTGACCACTGTCGATACGAGCCTGTGTACGTGCGGCAGCTTCTTCGATACGCATCTTCGGAATGCCGGTTTCGATAGCTTTCGCCATACCACCCAGTTTTTCGATTTCCTGAATGTGCTCCCAAGCCTTATGAGCCAATTCGTTCGTCAAAGACTCTACATAATAAGAACCGCCCCATGGGTCAACATTCTTACAAATGTAAGTTTCTTCCTGAATATAAATCTGAGTATTACGTGCAATACGTGCGGAGAAATCTGTCGGAAGAGCGATAGCCTCATCCAATGCATTGGTATGCAGAGACTGAGTATGTCCCAAAGCGGCAGCCATAGCTTCGATACAAGTACGTCCCACGTTGTTGAACGGGTCTTGTTCGGTCAGTGACCAACCGGAAGTCTGTGAGTGAGTACGCAATGCCAGTGATTTCGGGTTCTTCGGATTGAACTGTTTCACAATCTTCGCCCACAACATACGTGCGGCACGCATCTTGGCAATTTCCATAAAGTGGTTTGTACCGATTGCCCAGAAGAAAGACAGACGCGGAGCAAACGCATCAATGTCGATGCCTGCGGCAGTTCCGGCACGAAGATATTCCAAACCGTCAGCCAATGTATAAGCCAACTCGATATCCGCCGTAGCACCTGCTTCCTGCATGTGGTAACCGGAGATAGAGATAGAATTGAATTTCGGCATCTTCTGTGAAGTATATTCGAAGATATCGGAAATAATCTTCATAGAGAATGCAGGCGGATAAATATAGGTGTTACGCACCATAAACTCTTTCAGAATATCGTTTTGGATTGTACCTGCCATTTCTTCCAGTTTGGCACCTTGTTCCAGTCCGGCATTGATATAGAATGCCATAATAGGAAGTACCGCACCGTTCATTGTCATAGACACGGACATCTTGTTCAAAGGAATGCCATCGAACAGGACTTTCATGTTCTCTAAGGAACAGATAGACACACCTGCCTTACCTACGTCGCCCACAACACGTTCGTGGTCGGGGTCATAACCGCGATGAGTAGCCAAGTCGAATGCTACCGACAGACCTTTCTGACCGGAAGCCAGGTTACGGCGATAGAAAGCATTTGATTCTTCAGCAGTGGAGAATCCGGCATACTGGCGGATAGTCCAAGGACGAAGCGTGTACATTACTGAATACGGACCACGCAGATAGGGCGGAAGTCCGGCAGCATAGCCGAGGTGTTCCATTCCTTCGAGGTCTTCTTTTGTATAAACAGGCTTCACTTCAATGTGTTCCGGCGTTTTCCAGTCAGCGGAGATACCGTTAGCCTTTTGCCATTCAGCACCGTTAGCAGGCTGAAATGCGGCATATATATCTAAGTTTTTAAAATCTTTTCTCATCTTACTTCAATAGTTTGGCGTTAAACTCTTTCAAGGTATCCAGTACGTTGACACGGACATGGATGAAGTTTTCGATACCTGCTGCTTTCAGTTCGTCCATACAAGCAGGAGCACCGGCAACGATAAACATAGCACGGCCGTCCAATGCCTTGAATGCAGGAATTGCATATTCCGCATATTCATCATCACTTGAACAGATTACGACAATATCAGCTTTGGCAGCCATAGCTGCTTCTACTCCGGCTTCTACCGTTTCAAATCCGAGATTATCAACCACTTCATAACCGGCACAAGCCAGGAAGTTGCAAGAATACTGCGCACGTGCCTGACGCATAGCCAGATTACCGATAGTCAACATGAATGCTTTCGGACGTTTGCCGGATGCTTCCGTTTCGAGACGCAATGCTTCAAACTCGCTGGCAGCACGGTCGAATACCAATGTATCCACATCTTTCTCACAAGTATGGTCTTTTCCACCACAGCAGCATTTTGCTTCAACCGGTTGCTTATCTCCGGCCTTTTCATTGAAGTTCGGGAATTGGTTAGTACCCAGCAATACTTCACGACGTTGGGCCACCGCTTTATGACGGGCTTTATTACTTTCGTTGACAGCAGCCTGAACAGTCCCCGCCTTCAATGCTACATAGAAACCACCGGCTTCTTCTACAGACAGGAACAAGTTCCATGCTTGCTGTGCAATAGAAATTGTCAGGTTTTCAATATAATAAGAGCCGGCAGCCGGGTCAATTACTTTATCGAAATGAGATTCTTCCTTCAACAATAGTTGTTGATTGCGTGCCAGACGTTCGGAGAATTCATCCGGAGTCTCGTATGTCTTGTCAAACGGAGTCACTGTCATAGAATCCACACCACCTAATGCAGCGCTCATCGCTTCAGTCTGTGTACGGAGCAGGTTCACGTGTGCATCAAACAAAGTCAGATTGAAAGTGGAAGTTTCGGCATGAACCGCCATTTTTGCCGCGCAACGACATTCACCGTTAGCACCTTTGTTATCACAGTCGCGCAAACATTCCGGATTGTAAGAAGCTACAATATTCGCCCACAACAGACGTGCTGCACGGAATTTAGCAATTTCAAGGAAATAGTTGGAACTGATACCGAAGTTGAATTTGATTTTTTTAGCCACTATAGCAGCAGGAACACCGGCATCGGTCAGTTGGCTCATGTATTCATTACCCCAAGCCAGTGCATACCCCAATTCCTGAGAAATATAAGCTCCGGCATTGTTCAGCGATAATGCGTTCACATTCAGTACGCGGTAGAAAGGAAGCGGTTGGATAGCTTCAATCAGTGCTTTAGCAGTTTGCACCATATCACCCTTTTCCTTGCCGCGGGTCAGCATTTTGTTGAAGAAATCATAGTTGATAGAGCCTTTCAGCTTCTTCACATCATAATCCTTCTTCCGGAAATAAGCTACCAGCAGATTAGCCAGTTCAACAACGTGTCCCTGACAAGTAGAGAAGTTCAGTTCAACACACTCAGCTTGAATATCATTCAACAGAGTCTCAAGATATTCCGCATTGAGTTCTTTTGCCTTTACATGGAAAGAAAGTGAATCGACACCTTTGTTCAGGATATCCAGTGCTTTCGCATTGGCCTCTTTAGGACATTCCACTTTGATTTCCTGACGTACCAGCCATTCATTGTTGTCCTTCTTGGTTCCTCTTAAATAAGGGAATTCTCCGGGAAGTGCGTCTGTCGTCTTCAACCCTTCCAGGTCCTCCATCCGGTAGAAAGGTTTCACTTTGAATCCTTCGTTCGTCTTCCAAACGAGCTTCTTCTCAAAATCAGCACCTTTCAAGTCGGCTGTAACCTTCTCCATCCATTGTTCGGTGGAGACAGGAGAAAAGTCTGAGAAGAGTTTTTCTTTTTTGTCTGCCATAGTTTATCTAAAATTAAAACAAGAATTAATATTGTCTCTATTTTTATCTGTCTCTTTCCAAATGTCTGTTGTTCGACTTGCAAATATAATTAATAAGTTCAAACGAAACTTCTTTTTATAGAAAATTCGCACACCTCCACTTCGTATAGAATCTGTATGGAAATTCTTCTTTCCCGCAATTTTTAGTTCTTCTTTTATTTGATTAGCTCCAATGTTATGACTAATTTTGCACCCGTTTTTAGAAAAGACATTATAAAAACTACTAAATTATGGATTGGTTACAAAGTTTATTGTGGGACCCCAGTTCCGTGGCACACATCGTGTTCCTCTACGCATTCGTAGTGGCAGCCGGCGTGTATCTCGGTAAGATAAAGATATTCGGTGTATCTTTGGGCGTCACATTTGTTTTGTTTGCCGGCATCCTAATGGGACATTTCGGCTTCACGGCCGATACACACATCCTACATTTCATCCGTGAGTTCGGATTGATTTTGTTCGTATTCTGTATCGGTCTTCAGGTGGGGCCGTCTTTCTTCTCTTCTTTCAAAAAGGGGGGAATGACATTGAACCTGTTGGCTGTAGGCATCGTAGTGTTAAATATTGCTGTTGCATTGGGGCTCTATTACCTTTGGAACGGTCGTGTTGAATTGCCGATGATGGTAGGTATTCTCTACGGAGCTGTGACGAACACTCCGGGACTTGGTGCTGCCAACGAAGCACTGAACCAGTTGAGCTACAACGGCCCGCAGATCGCATTGGGTTATGCCTGTGCTTATCCGCTCGGCGTAGTAGGTATTATCGGTTCTATCATCGCTATCCGCTACATCTTCCGTGTCAATATGGCAAAAGAAGAAGAAAGCCTGAAAATGCAGAGCGGAGATGCACACCATAAGCCGCATATGTTAAGCCTTGAGGTACGCAACGAGTCTATCAGTGGAAAGACACTGATTGAGATTAAAGAATTTCTAGGACGTCAGTTCGTTTGCTCCCGCATTCGTCACGAAGGACACGTAAGCATTCCGAACCATGAGACTATTTTCAATGTAGGCGACCAGCTATTTATCGTCTGCTCTGAAGAAGATGCACCCGCCATTACCGTATTCATCGGTAAGGAAGTAGATATAGACTGGGAGAAACAAGATCTCCCAATGGTATCCCGCCGTATCCTGGTCACCAAACCGGAAATCAACGGAAAGACGCTGGGTTCTATGCACTTCCGTAGTATGTACGATGTTAATGTAACCCGTGTCAATCGTTCCGGTATGGACTTGTTTGCTGATCCCAACCTGATACTGCAAGTAGGCGACCGTGTTATGGTAGTAGGCCAGCAGGATGCAGTAGAGCGTGTAGCAGGTGTCTTAGGTAATCAATTGAAGCGCTTGGATACTCCGAATATCGTAACTATTTTCGTAGGTATTTTCCTGGGTATCCTTTTGGGTAGTCTTCCTATCGCATTCCCCGGTATGCCGACACCATTGAAACTTGGTCTGGCAGGTGGTCCGCTGGTAGTTGCAATCCTTATCGGACGCTTCGGTCATAAACTCCACCTGGTGACTTATACCACCATGAGCGCCAACCTGATGCTTCGTGAAATCGGTATTGTGCTGTTCCTTGCCAGTGTGGGTATAGATGCCGGCGCCAACTTCGTACAAACGGTTGTCGAGGGTGATGGATTACTTTATGTAGGTTGTGGTTTCTTAATTACCGTCATTCCGTTACTCATTATCGGTGCTATCGCCAGACTATATTATAAAGTAAACTACTTTACCCTCATGGGATTGATTGCCGGTAGTAATACCGACCCTCCCGCATTGGCGTACGCCAATCAGACAACATCCGGAGATGCTCCGGCAGTAGGTTACTCTACTGTTTATCCATTATCTATGTTCCTCCGCATTCTGACGGGACAAATGATATTACTGGCAATGATGTAAATCAAGCTTAGCTTATATAAATGATAAAGCCGGCCAACTCCATAAAAGGAATAGCCGGCTTTATTTTATTTACTACCCAGTCAGTTTCTCCGAATCAAAACCTTAATTGTAACTTCTTAGCCACAAATTCTTCTACAAACCGTACCGTTTCTTCAATCCCTAAAGAAGACGAATCAATACACAGATGATAAGTAGCTGCCGCTCCCCATGTCTTATAACTATAATAATTATAATATTCCGAACGTCTTTTATCGGCTTTCTCTATCATCTCTTCCGCCACTTCTTCATTCACATTATGAATCCGGCAAAGACGTATGATACGGTCTTCTTTGGAAGCCGAGATAAAAACATTGGCACAACGGGGATGTTCCCTTAAAATATAGTCAGCACAGCGCCCTACAAACACACAGGATTTTTCTGCCGCCAAACGACGGATAACGTCACTCTGTACCTTGAACAGTGCATCATTACTCAAACAATTGTTACAAGGCATGGCTCCCTCACTGATAAAGGGGAAACGCATACCAAATAATCCGCCGATAATTCCCTGCGAAGCTTTCTCGTCCGCCTTCTCAAAAAACTCTTTGCATAATCCGCTCTCCTCAGATGCCAGATTAATCAGTTCTTTATCGTAAAAGTCAATGCCCAGACGAGCAGCCAGTTTCTCTCCTATTTCTTTTCCGCCGCTACCTAGTTGGCGACCGATATTAATGACATAATTACCGTTCATAGTAAACTTAATTTTATGGTTGTGTAGCAAACATACGACTTTTTTCTAAAACTCACATCATCAAACGAAAGTTATATTTAAAAGTGACGATGAAATATCCCTTTATTTCCTGCGTACGATACTCATAAAAGCCATCAGAAGTAGCCATACGCCCATAACTTTTTTTCTTTCCCAGAATATCCGCCCAATAAGCCGACAATTCCGCTTCCTTCTTCTTCAGGAAACGCCATGTAGCACCGGCATTCCACAATATTTCATCATCTTCCCCTTTCTGAATATTCGTTCCGCTACGAAGATTATACGTAGCATCTGTGCGCAACTGCAACCCGAAAGGAAAATCAACATAACCATTCAGACCGAAATTATAATAACGCGTATAGGTATCATTATCGTTCAAAGAATTAAGCGAGTATTGGTAATTCCAGGAAGTAGATAAGTCAATGCCTCCCCAAGAAGGTTGATAAGACGCCTGTGCCTCACAATTCAATCCGGTATCACGGGTTGTACTCTTTTCCGGCTGTAAGCTTTTATCTTCATTAATCATACCTACACGGTTACTATGATTACCGGACATATCCAATCTTAAAGAGAAATGTCCAAAACGTTTCCACCAGCTAGCCCCTCCGGACAAATTCCAATTACCGTTTATATTGACCGGATACGTTTCGCGTCCACCGGTCTGCACGTCATATATCATGACTTGTGTAACACTGTTTTGCTCCACCTGTCCGCCTAGGTTTGCAGATATACCTTTAGGTGAGTTCTGAAAATTCAGACGTATATTATGACTAAACATCTGCTTCAAGTCAGGATTTCCACGGGTGATATACAGCGGATTGCTATTATCCGTCAACGGCATCAAATCCGACAAAGAAGGCTGCCGGGTATTACCGTTATAATTCAGGCTGACACGCATCTCTTTCTTCCGCCAACTCATCCATATCATAGGTTGGAAATCAATCATATTCATGGCAGTATCCGCATAAAGTTTCCCTACTTTCCGGTCAATGGTACGCCTTTGCGGCGTAACCCCCAGTGATGCGTTAAACATCCATGTGTCATCCGAATAGTTGACTCCTACATTCAGGTCGTGCCCATTACTGCGGCTGTGGCTACGGTTGCTCAAACTATCTACATACCCCGCCTCGTAACCGGAAGGTAACTCACCGTAAATATCCGAACTCGCCAAGGAAGACAATTCATAAGTATCGCGGTTACTCCGTTCATACCGGGTACTCCAGTTATATGCCACCCGCAGACGTACCTTCTTTCCGACAGGTTGAGTAAACGAAAGTCCCACCCTCCAGGAATTATTGCGCTGGGGTGACTTCAAATACTGGTTACGATAAAGTACCGAGTCATTCCCATTCTTATCCTTCAAGCGAAAATAGGTAGTCTCGGAAAGAGAGAAACTTTCATTATTTCCCCACGAATCGGAATTCTGAATATTCAGTCCCAGAGTTGTTCCTTTTTCGTTCAGGCGTCTCATCACTCCCATTGCCCAATGGTAGCGGTGGGATTCATTTTCCGACCGTGACCGATTCTCACTACGGTTCACCTTTATATCCCGGGGAACAGACTCAAAATCACTGAACAAGTTCTCATGGTTTACGCCGGGAGGAGCGTCAAAAGAAGCACTCTGACTGTTACTTTCATTTTGATTGGGAGTATACCCGAAATTTCCACTGAAGTTGACACGCGTGCTTTTATCTACTTTCCACTCTCCCATCAAGCTGGAATTGACCGACCGCCCTTTAGAGTTTCCTTCGTTGGCAGAGGCCGAATATTGGTTGCCACCAGTCAAATACTGCTCCTGATACATAGAAGATATATTCCCGTTCCTGTTAAGATTATAATTCACATGGCCATTCAAAGAAAACTTTCCACCAAATTTATGTGCCATATTCAATCCCAGCGAATTATTGATATTATCTTTGTATGTACTGTTCTGATATCTATTAGTAGAACGGGCTATAAAAGACAGGTTTTCCCCATTCTTACGGAAATAATTCACTTGTGCCTCCAGATCCTTCTTCTTATTATTGCCATACCCTACCGTCGCATTTGTCAGCCAAGTCTTATTCAGTTCATCCTTGGTTTGCAAGTCAAGCACATATTTCTTTTCTCCCGAACTGATTCCCGTAAATTCTTCCTCTTTTGATTTCTTGTCGTACACCTTTAACTTGCTAATCAAGTTTGCCGGCAGATTCTCAAGCGCGGTCTTTTTATCTCCTGAAAAGAAAGACTCCCCATTTACATTAATTTCGCTGATAGGCTGACCGTTGTAAGTCAATGAATGGTCTTTTTTGTTATACACCAGTCCGGGAATACGTTTCACCAAGTCTTCCAGATAAGCTCCTTCGGGAGTTTTGTAGGCAGAAGCATTGATAACAGTCGTATCTCCTTCCATAACCACTTCCCTCAATTTTCCGGTCACTACCACCTCATCAATCTGAAGGTCATCATCCTTCAGTACGATAGTGCCCGCATTTATAGATACGGAATCTCCCAATGCACGGTAGAAAGACTGCATTCCCATAAATGAAACCTTCAACAGATATTCTTTCTTTTTCTGTGGCTGATAAGTTAGAGTAAATCGACCGTTTTTGTCACTTGCCGTACCTTTTACAAAAGCAGAGTCCATCTTTTCCAAGACGACAATACTGGCAGAAGGCAAAGATTGTTTCTTTTCACTTCCGGTATCCAGCATTTGTACCCTTCCCCTGACAGTCCTCACCTGTTGCGCATACACTATTGTATGCATACAAAATAACAGTAAAAGTAATCCGCCCAGTCTGCAAATTTTCATGTCAATAGCAGTATAAGTCTATATTTTAGTTTGAGTCTTAGTAAACAATGTAAAATTAAGGAGTTTCTTTAGAAAGCTTACTATTTTATTCATTTTATTAAAACAAATTACATTCCAATCACACAAGGTCACAATATAAACTAACAAAAAGACTTCCTCCACATATAAAAATATACTCTTTGAGAAGAATATCCTTTTTATAGAGGAAGAAGTCTCCCTATCAACAAAAACTATCAATTAGAAACTCATGATCACTTAAAATTCTCCGTAAAGAAAACTCCTGCCGGAAAACTATTCTTATTTTTTATATCAAACTGTAAAGCCGGTGTTTTATTGAAATCAAAAATAGCAATATCATTGGTTTTATAATCTGCATATCCTTTCAGAGTGGCAAAATAAACTTCCCCACTCACCGGATCAACTCCCAAACTGTTATAATAAATCCCTGCATCCTCCACATACTCTTTTATATCAGCAACTTCTTCCGTCTCATTCTGAGAAAAAACATGTCGGTATAGCTTAAAGCCGGCATTACTGAAATAGATAATATCATCTTTAGCAGAAAAAGCAGGGGCAACTCCCCACCCGGCACCAATACTGACATTCAAAGTATGAGAATCAATAGTCTTATAATCAACCGGACTGACTTTTATAATACTCGCAGGCTTTGTACATGAAACCCACAAATTTCCATCATATGTTTTAGCAACACCGGATAAAGCGCTTTCAAAAGAAACAGTATGTATAACAGCCCCGTTTTGAATAACAAAAAGTTGCTTATTGCCCATCACAAAAGCTTTGTCTCCAACCACAGCCATACGATTTTTCAAAGCGCCTTTCGTCCCCTCAACAAAAGTCAGAACTTCGGTGGAAGTATCCAGCATATAAACTCCATTATTATCACGAATATAAAGATTCTCTCCGACTACAGCCAAATTGGACGGCCAGGACAAAGTAGTATTATCATAAACCTTTTCTTTCTCCAAACTAGTAGCATTCGCAATAGTCAGCAGCCCTTCACCACCATTTTTGGCTCCATTTTGAGAAAGTATATACATCTTATTATCACTGATAAACAGGTCTTGACAGACATTACCAAGCAAAGTTTGATTTACCCGATAATATGCACTATCTACCGCTATGCCTTTTGAATCCACAAAAGTCAAAGTTCCGGTTTCATTCCCCATATTTCCTTCATTCAAAATAAAGGCACCTTTGCCAAACCGCCCTTCCACCTTGGCTGTCATAGTCGTTTGAAGGTTTTCTCCCTTATCATCCGATACCGCCAGTCCTATAACATACTCTCCAGTCTTAGGCTGTGAAAACTTATATGTTGAAGCGGTTGAAACTTTCTTTCCGTCTACTGTCCACAAATATCTCATCGCCCCAGACAGATTTTCAATCCGGGCATCCAGATACAATGTATCTAACTGCGCAATCACATTACTTTCCGATTCACTCCCGATCCATACAGATGAGTTCAAATTTTCCTCCTCATCACATGCTGTAAAAAACAGCCCCAAGGCAACAACTGCCAATACAAAATACCTTTTCATTTCAAATTCTTATTATCAATTATTTCTTAACTTATTTGCGGGTATCGATATCAACTCCTAAAACATGCAAATCCTCAACCCCTGATATCTCAGTGGAACATTCACCTAACCAACCATTTTCCTGATTGACACCGGTATATATCTTTATGAAATCAATTCCCGGCAAATGTACCTTCTGACCTTTTGAATTTACTGCCCAATCTATATCAATAGCAGACTCATCTTTAGTGTTCACCTCATTATCAGCATAACCATAACGGAATTTATACAAAACAAAATAATTACCTTGTCCACTTTCATCAACAGCATTTTGAGGTAAACAAGTCCCTTTAAATGTTATCTTATCTTCTTTTATCCATTCCGGAAAATAACACTGATTATGAAATGTATTTTTCACTTTATATCCCGAATTTCCCCGGTTATCTTCCCACCGGATATATTTCTCTCTTTCTTCCGAAGTTTCCGGTTCTTTTTCCGGACGATAATAAGTGATTTCATAGTTTCGATAAGTCTCCACATCATTTCCCGCAGCTACAGCCTTGTCATACCATAATTCCAGTGCAGCGTCTTCATGAGCACTACCGGCAATCTCATACCATTCGTCCTCATCCGGCATACCATTCTGATTTTTATCATAAGCTACCATGATCACTCCTGGCTCACAACTTCCTCCCTCCGGTGCATCAGAGTCCGGATTGGCCGCAGAATAAAAAGCATTGCCAAGTACCCGGAAATCGCGTTTTCCGGTAACATTAGTTATTGTATGGTCAAAACCTACTACGACATATCCTCCGAACCCTCCTAAAGAAATCATCCCCTTTTTATTGTTACCGATAGCTGCCAATACTTTTTCGTTCATAGCCTCTTGTGTGTCTCCTTCGTCATATGCCGGCAACGCATTAGTAAATTGTCCCACGGCCGGAACAAAATCAAGAACTTTAGTGATATAAGCCGTTGCTCCTTCAGGAGCCGGTTCGATATTATCAAAAGTTACTGTGACCGTAAAAAGATAATCATAATGATTCTCACCTTGTGACGCACGTAAAATCAGTTCGTATTCTCCTACCTCCTCAAACATATACTCCAAATCTTTTGTCCGGGCAATTTCACTGCCGTCCAGCAACCATAAATAAGAGATCCCTTCATCCGACTCACTTTCAACCCGTACCTTCAACAGTTGATCAACAACAACCGCAAAGCCACCCTCCGGTTGCGACACACGGATGTCTTCCTTTTTCAGTAGGTAAGGCTCCGAAGCATCTTCTCCATCATTACATCCTGTGAATACAGTTCCTACAAACAAAGAAACTGCAATGACTAATGCTAGTCTTAAAATTTTCCTGTCCATTTTTATTCATTATTAGTTATTGAAATGTTTTCGTTGTAAAAGCAAAATGAGCCGGTATATCCCCCGCCCTGACTTTCCATCTTTTCTTTCCTTCAGGACTGAAACAGTAGAGATAACCGGGTACAACATAACTTTTTGCATCCGTTACAAATATTTCTTTGGTCTCGGGATTTACAGCTATCCCATACGGAATTGTTATTTCTGTTTCAGTTCCATCAGTAATAAAATTGCGGGATACTATTTTATTTTGTTTCACGTCATAGAGGGCGTAAGTAATAGTATTACTTTCCGTCACATAACTCCATTCTACACTTGTCATGTAAATCGAATCTCCACTCAAACACATTTCACTGGCAGCAATTCCCAAATTTCCTGTCACACGATCTGTCTGAGTATCTATAATAAAAACATCCGATCCCGTTCCATAATAATCTCCTCTCGAACTCACATATATACGGCCGTATCTATCCAGTTTCATACGGTGAAGATTTATAGCTACATCAATTGTTTTAATAACTTGAAAAGTCTTCAAGTCAATCACCGATACCGTCCGGTCATAGTCCGGAAAACGATAACCGCCGGAATTGGCAACATAAAGTTTTCCATCTTTTATTACCATTTCTTCCGGTTGATAGCCGACTACCACTTCACGGGTTACAGCCAAACTTGTCGTATCCACTTCAACCACTTTTCCCGGACGCGCATTGGGATCTATTCCGACAGGGCCTGCATAAGAACTTACATAAGCCTTTCCATCATTAAAAGTGATATACCGGCAATTTGTCACATTTATTTGCCCCAGATGTTGTGCCGTTTCCACATCCATCACCTCTATAAAATTCGAGCAATTGATTACGGCATACAGCTTATCTCCATAAATCTGCAAATCATTTCCAACATCCCCCAGTTCTTTCACTACGGACGGATTCCGCTCGGCATAAATATTACGATGATACTTACCGGTAGTGCTGTCATAAAAATCAAGCGTACACTTATTACTTCCCATATTTCCTTCATTGAGAAGATACATTCCTTTAATACTGACGCCCCCTAAAGGATTCTTGCCAACATCTATCTCGTCAGAAGGTAGAACCGGAAGCTCGCCCCGACAAGCCAGTAAACAACAGCCTGTTAATATACCAAGCAAGACACGCGAAAGAATATTATTCACAATCATATCGTTAAGTTTAAAATGAATTTAAAGTTAGTTCCGGGCATCGGATAAGACCTCACCACCTCATATTGTTGATTAAAAATATTGTTTACTTCCAAGGTCAACTTGAAATCATACTTTCTCCAACTGAATTTCTTTGCCAAAGAAAAATCACTTGTATACCAAGGAAGACGATAATTCTCCGGAGTATTGGCCGAAACGTCATAGCGCTCTCCCGTATATATAAAGCTATAATTCAATTCCCACGATTTATATCCGGCATTTAATATAGCCGAGCCACTATGCCAGGGGATATACGATATTTGTCCCCCATACGTATCTTTATCCGACTTATCTGTAAAATCCTGTGCTTTCTGATACGTATATGATAACCGGCTGTCAAATACCCAATCGTTACCAAACTTCCAAAGTCCTTGCAAAACGACATCCACTCCTTTTATTTTAACAAGTCCCATATTAATCATTGTCCAACGAAAGAAATTATTGGTAGGAGTAGCTATTATTTTATTTTCCACCTCATTATAATACGCATCCAATTGCACATTCAGTGCTTGCAGCCAGGTTCCGGAAGATAATTTCTGATAAGTGAATCCTAGGTTATACTGATTAGTATACTCAGGTTTCAGCTTTATATTCCCTATAAATGTATAATACAAATCGTTCAAAGTCGGCATACGAAATATCCGTTTGTAAAAAGCACGCAGACTTAAATCAATATTCTTGAAAGGTTTATAGGAAGTGATAACGGTAGGAGTAAATTCCATTTTATTCCCGGCCGAAGTAGTATCTGAAGCAACGTTCTCATTTACAAAAGTTCCCAAGACACTGGCCTGCAACTTAAAACGCTCAAAATGTAAAGAGGTAGCTGCCGCTACCAGCGCCGTATTTCTCCGGGGATAAGGAAAATCTGTCAAATTAGCGTTCAGCTTATTCCATTGGTAGTCCGCTGAAATATTTATATCCCAAAAAGGAAAAAGAGTAACCCTGTTAGCCATTGACAAGTAAACTTCCTGTTGGCGATATGTATTATTTACATACATGGTAGCCTCCTCCTTTTGGGGATCTGCCAGATAATGCAGATAATCATACGCGTATTTGGCATTCAACAACAGACTGTACACATCACCGAAATCTTTTTTGAAAGAAGATTGGAAAAAGAAATTTGTATCCCATTGGCGATCCTCATGTGAGAAACGATTCCGCACAACAGCACCGGGATATCCACGTTCTGAATTATAAAAATAAGCTTTCGTACGCCAGTAACCACTTTTTATCTTGCCATATAAGCCGCCCTCAGCACGCAATGCATTGACATCCCCATTACGGCGTACTGCCGTAGTATCATATCCTCCATCCACCGCATAAGTAAATTTATACTTTCCGGTTGTATACATATATTCAGTACTAAGTGACGCACTCACATTCTCACTCAGTTTCTGTTCCCAAAGCAAAGAAGGATTGACAACTCCGAAAGAGCCCGTCTTAAAAGTCGCTTTCACATGATAAGCCCTATCCTCCCGAAAAACGGGTGTTCTCGACTGGAGATAAATAGAACCTGCAGAACCAAAATCTTTCGCCGGTTGGAAAATGGCACTTTTCTGACCATTATATAAAGTGACAGCTTCCATATTATCCAAAGAGAAACGTCCCAAATCAATCACTCCATTCTGCGCATTACCCAGTTCAATACCGTCATAAAACACTCCCACATGATTCGTTCCCATACTTCGGATATTAACGGTCTTCAACCCGCCTATTCCACCATAATCTTTTATTTGTACTCCGGAAAAATAACGTATAGCGTCCGCTACCGAATGTGCAGCCAGTTTCTCCAACTTATCCCCTGATAAAGATTGCACCGGAATTACCTCCTTATTAATTCTGGCAGTAACCACTACTTCATTAAGATGATGCAAACTGTCCAGTTTGCTTTGTGCTGACGACAATAAAGCCATACTCAAAAAGCATCCTATCCCCAATACCCTAAAATAAATCTGCCCGAACATAATCCTCCTGTTTATTAATTAAAATAATAAACTTTCATAGGGTTACAGTGAGGATGCAATTTTCCATACACTCAAACATATACACGTGCTTCTCCCCGCATAATGGAACACTCAAAAAGGCATATTCCTCCTTCCTGAAACTTCACATCACCAATCAAAGATGTATTTTGAATAAAAAACTGCACTCTTCAAACTCTAATCCCGGAAAGTTTCAAGAATTCAATTTTGGCAGGTCTTCTGACTTACTCCATTTTCCTAACGCCCTTCCCATTCCTCCAAAGCGGAACAGTGGATTTGAGTATTGTAGGAAAACTTTTGGCGGAGCTTACAGCAGCGGGTCTGTTCAGGATTTACACCTGATTCCCTTTTCACCACTCTTTCCGTAGAATCGGAAAAGTGACACCAAAATTTCTGGGGACAAAGATACACAAATAGGAACAAATCGAAAGAAAAATCCAACTAAAATAAAAACAAACTAATAATTAAGTCCTATCTTTGCCGTTCGAAAGGACCCACTATTATTTTTTTCTAATTAAACATCTTATAAAAGTGAAATCTCCTGCTCCGACTATCACGTTACTTTGCCTGCTCTTTTTGGCAAGCTGTATCACCCGTAATAATACATCTCTGGAAGCATTCAACCAAGATGTATATACCCCTGAATACGCTTCGGGATTTAAAATCCTGGGTGCTGAGAACGCTGCCAGTACGCTTATACAGATTACCAACCCGTGGCAAGGCGCCAACGACGTAACAATGTCTTATTTTGTTACACGCAACGGCGAGCAAGCGCCTGCCGGATTCAACGGTCCCGTCATCCCTGCCGGAGCCAAACAGATTGTATGCATGTCTTCTTCCTATGTTGCCATGCTCGATGAACTGGGAGAAGTCAACCGGATTGTCGGAGTTTCGGGCATTGATTATATCGCCAATCCCTACATCCTTGCCCACAAAGATTCAATCAAGGATATGGGTCCTGAAATGAACTACGAACTGCTGATTGGATTAAAGCCCGACGTAGTCTTGCTCTATGGCATAGGTGACGCCCAAACCGCTGTAACGGACAAACTGAAAGAACTTTCCATACCTTATCTATATATGGGGGAATATCTGGAAGAATCACCGCTCGGCAAAGCCGAATGGATGATTGTCCTTTCCGAACTGACAGACAAACGGGAAAAGGGAATAGAAATATTCCAGGAAATTCCCCAACGTTATTACGCACTGAAAGCCCTCACGGATTCCGTCAGCCAGCGTCCTACCGTTATGTTCAACACTCCGTGGAACGACAGTTGGGTAATGCCTTCCACCCAAAGTTATATGGCACGACTGATTGCCGATGCAGGCGCAGAGTACATTTATAAAGAAAACAGTTCCAACAGTTCAACCCCAATCGGACTGGAAACAGCCTATGGCCTGATACAAAAAGCCGATTACTGGATTAATGTCGGTTCGGCAACTACACTTGAGGAGCTGAAAGCTGTCAACCCTAAATTCGCAGACGCAAAAGCCGTGAACGAAAAGACTGTTTATAACAACAACTTACGGTTGACGCCGACAGGCGGAAACGATTATTGGGAATCGGCAGTTGTCCGTCCCGATGTTGTGTTACGCGACTTGATTCATATTTTTCATCCGGAGCTTGTATCCGATTCACTTTATTATTACAGGCGTCTGGAATGAAACAACCCCGCAAACATACTGCACTTTTATTTATCGCGCTAGGCATAATCGCCCTGCTATTGCTAGTCATAGATATGGCAACCGGAGACACGTATATCCCTGTCTCCAAGGTATGGGCTGTGCTCACCGGAGGCGAATGTGATGAAATGACACGCAACATTCTTCTTTCTATCCGGTTCATACGGGTAATAGTGGCGGCACTGATAGGCGTGGCACTCTCCGTAAGCGGTTTGCAGATGCAGACAGTTTTCCAAAATCCATTGGCGGATCCCTATTTGCTGGGAGTAAGTTCCGGTGCAGGATTAGGGGTTGCCTTGTTTATATTGGGAGCTCCACTGCTCGGCTGGTCTGAATTTCCACTGCTCCAGTCATTGGGCATCGTCGGTTCCAGTTGGATAGGAACGGCTGTCATTTTACTGGGAGTAGCCGTTATCAGCCGGAAAGTAAAAAATATCCTCGGTGTATTGATTATGGGAGTCATGATAGGTTATGTGGCAGGCGCCATTATCCAGATACTGCAATATCTGAGTTCTGCCGAACAATTAAAAATGTTCACGCTTTGGTCAATGGGTTCTCTCGGACACATCACCACCACCCAACTGGGAATCATGACACCGATGTTATGCCTGGGACTGCTCATTTCCATAGTCTGCATCAAACCTTTGAACCTGTTGCTTCTTGGAGAAAACTATGCACGGACAATGGGAATGAATATCAAGCGTTCACGTACACTCATCTTCATCTCCACCGCGCTGCTGACAGGAACGGTGACCGCATTCTGCGGCCCGGTAGGTTTTATCGGGCTGGCAGTGCCGCATGTCACACGGTTGCTGTTCAACAACGCCGACCACCGGATACTTGTCCCCGCCACTATGCTGACGGGACTTATCAGCATGCTTCTTTGCGACATCATCGCCAAGAAATTCCTGCTTCCGGTGAACTGTATCACCGCCTTGCTCGGTGTTCCGGTCATTTTATGGGTAATAGCTAAAAACTTGCATGGATTCAAATGATTGAACTTAAGGAACTGACATTAGGATACGGACAGCGCACGCTGTTGAAAACGGTAAACGCCCGAATCACAGGCGGACAACTCGTTGCACTGCTAGGACGCAACGGAACAGGAAAAAGTACTCTCCTGCGTGCCATAATGGGACTGGAAAGTCCTCAATCGGGAGAAATCAATCTGCAAGGAAAAGACATTGCTTCACTGAAACCGGAAAAATTAGCTCTGAGCATTAGTTTCGTAACCACCGACAAAGTGCGCATCGCCAATCTTCGCTGCAAAGATGTGGTAGCGTTGGGGCGCGCTCCCTACACAAACTGGCTCGGTCAGCTTCAACCGGAAGACCGGAAAATAGTAGATAATGCCATTCAGTTGGTCGGCATGTCCGGTTATGCAGAAAAGACAATGGATAAGATGTCCGACGGCGAATGCCAGCGAATTATGATTGCCCGTGCGCTTGCGCAGGACACCCCGGTTATCCTGCTCGACGAGCCGACTGCCTTTCTTGACTTGCCCAATCGTTATGAACTCTGCCTGCTACTGAAAAAGCTGGCACAAGAAGAAGGCAAATGTATCTTATTCTCCACACATGACCTTGACATCGCATTGTCGCTTTGTGACTCTATCATGCTGATAGATAACCCATATATGTACACTTTGCCCACTTCGGAAATGATAACCAGCGGACATATAGAAAGACTTTTCCGTAATGAATCAGTGACATTCGACGCTCAGGAGATAAGGGTGCGCATCAAATCAGTATAGTCTCAAACTTTTCTTTATATCAAAATAATTGCTACCTTTGTTCCTATAAACAGAACATAAATAGAAAATGGTTACAAGAGCCTAACTGTTTTACAATACAGGATATAAAAATAGGCACTTTTGTTTTGTATACAAAACAAAATAACAGAAAGAAACAACAACTCATATACAAACGATTAAAGCCATGAATGAAAAAATCAATTACAAGGATGTGCCCAAAACTTTTCTATACTGCAACAACAAACAATGTCCGCGTCGTAACAAATGTCTCCGTTATCAAGCTACATTATCTATTCCGCAAGAAATCCCTTATTACACGGCAGTCAATCCACTTCACATAGCAGGAAACGAAAACAAATGTGATTATTTCAAGCCATTCTGCACTTCACACTTTGCTTCCGGTATAGATCATTTGCTAGACAATATATCATATTCTATTGCTGTTGCCATACGTAGAGAACTGTATACGTTAATGGGGCGTAATATGTATTACCGTATCCGCAACAAAGAACGCTTGCTGCATCCTTGCGAGCAAGAACAGATTGCGGCTATCTTTTTGAAACATGGTATTAAGACTAAACCCGAATTTGACCAGTATATTGATAAATACGACTGGTAAATCGCTGTTCCGGAATGTTCTGACAAAGGGTTATTCTCACCATAGTGAGAATAAATACTCATCACTATGAGAAAAAGTTCTCACCGTGATGAGAAAAATTTCTCATCACGGTGAGAATACTTTGAGAAAAACACTATCGTTTTTTGAAGGAAGCAATTAGTCGGTCGGATGCAGTTGCCCCGCCGCTTTCAGATAAGCAATATAATTCACATACAGTTGGAAATGAGCGTCTACACGTGTCTGGTAAGCCTGTTGCCAGAGCATTTGCGCTTCCAAATAATCCGAGAGAGTTTCCAGTCCGACCTCATACTGTTTGCCGCTGACTTTCATATTTTCTTCCGCCTGTTCCAGTGAACGATCGGAAAGTTCCGTTTCAAGACGCGCCTCATCCAAGTTATTGGCTGCCTGTATTAATTCCAGCAACATCTTTTCACTGGCATTTTCTTGTTCAAGACGGGTTTGTTCGAGTTTCGCTTTGGCGGATTTTACCTTATTGGTACGTTCACCAAAATGAAACAGGGGGACGGAGACATTCAAAAAAACGGAGAAAGCTCCTTTTTTCATAAATGTTTCGTCGTTGATTTCCAGCCCGTGAAGATAGTCGTAGCTGCCTCTGACGCCGATACGAGGGAGCAATTCACTACGGTTCAGCTTCACTTCCTGCTCAGCGATAGCAACTTGTTTGTTCAGTATTCCATATTCCGGACGGGCGGTAATATCGGAAACCTGGATTTTCCACTCCTGTTCCACTTCGGGGAAGTCATCGGAAATATCAATTTGCGTTGTCAAGGGACGTCCGATGTAATGGCAAAGATTCATGGAAGCAAGGCGAAGGGCATTGTCTGCCTTACGCAAAGAAAGTTCGCTGTCGTTGAGCTTCACTTGCACTTTCAATACGTCATTCTGAGGTTTCATGCCATGTTGGTGGGCACTTTTCACGTTCCGGGACAGTTCCGTCAATAAAGCGTGATATTTCTCGGCCACTTTCTTCATTTCTTTGGCTTTCACTAGTTGGACGTAAGCTTTGTCCGTATTCAGAAGAACTTCCGAGGTAGTCAGCGCTTCGTTCAGGTGAGCCATCTCTTTACCCAGCAAAGACATTTTATAGGCCGCACGAATTTTGCCGCCCATATAGAGAGGCTGCTCCATTTGTATGCCGCCGGAATAAACGGTTCCTACTTTATAATCCAGGTTCAACCCGGGGAAATAGGCGAAACCGCTGGATACCAGTTCTCCCGTAGTGGGGTTGGGCATGAAAACAGGGAGATTACCGCCCGGAATGCCGAGACTTCCATCGGCAGTGCTGTAAATCCCTGTTCCGTTGGCGGTAAAGTTCGGGAAAAAATTGGCTTTATAGCTGAGGGACATCAACCGCGCTGCTTCTGTCTGCCGGTCGGCAGCAGCCATTTCCTTATTGTATTTCAACGCCATTTCGCGGCATTGTTTCAGGCTTAGTTTCTCTTGTGCGGAAAGAGAAAGCGTTGTGCCGAACAATATGCCCGCTATTATTCCAATGGCTGAAAGAATCTCTTTTTTCATTTGTCTGTCTTTTTTATATGAAAGAATAGTGCATACAAAATAGGAATAAACAATAAAGTAATCAGCGTACCGAACAACAGTCCGCCCATAATGGAAGCCGCCAATGAGCCGAACATGGCATCCGGCAACAATGGAATCATTCCCAGAATAGTAGTGAGCGATGCCATCATCACAGGACGGAGACGGCTCTGCGAACTATCTATCAGTGCCGTTACCGGTTCCACTCCCTGACTGATTTGCAGGGTAATTTCATCCATCAGCACAATACCGTTTTTGATAATCATACCGATGAGTCCCAGTGTACCGACGATAGCAACAAAGTTGAACGTCTTTCCGGTCAGCAGCATTACAGCTACCACACCGACAAATACCAAAGGAATCGTGCAGAAGATGATAACCGGCTTCCGATAATCCTTGAACAGCATAATCAAGATAGAAATCATCAGGATGATAGCAAACGGGAAGTTCTTGAACAAATACTGCATGGATTTCGTGCTGGCATTTCTTTCGCCTTGCCATTGCAGCTTGTAGCCGTCAGGAAGCGGAATCCGTTCAATCTGCCCGGCAATAGACTGCCGGGCTTTCTCCGTTTCCACGCCCGGAACAGGGGAACATTGCACGCGCTGGCTACGTTGCCCGTTATAGCGGGGGACAACCGGGTCTTCCCATTCCACGTCTATCCGCTTGCTGATTTGTTTCAGCGGAGTAGTTCCCATTAAAGTTTCCACAAGTTCCTCTTTAGAGAGTGTTCCCGCTTTCAGCTTCATCATCATCTCCTGTGTCAACAAGCCGTTGAGGGAAGGAAGGGAAGAAAATATCTGCGTGTTATCCAGATTCTCAATAGGTTTTCCATGTTCGTCAAGACAGCGCAAGTAGATGTTATCCTTATGAATTCCTTCGTAGAAAGAACCAATCGGGATACCACTCGTAGCCGTGAGCAGGGAAAGACTCACGTCATTTCGGCTCAGTCCGATAGCACGTGCTGTAGGCTGATCGTATTCAATCGTCAGGACGGGAACCTGCGGTTCCCAGTCGGTGGTAATCAGACAGACGTCCGGGCAATTTTCCATGATTTTCCGGGCACTGTCTGCCAATTGATGCAGCACGGCAGGGTCGGGCCCGGTAAATTGCGCTTCGATAGGATATTTCTTGAACATCAGGTTATAGCGGTTCAGCTTCACATAGGCGTCCGGATAATGGGAAGAAAGATACTGTTGAATCTCTGCCATGTTGTCGACCAGTGCATCGGGCGAAGTAAAGTCGATTATCAGTTCACCGTAAGATAAAGAAGGGTTGGCTATATTACGTACCAAGTTGTAACGGGCAGGCGTCCCGCCGATAGAAGTGGTGACGTGCGTGATTTCAGGACGTTTCTTCAAGTAAGCCTCTATCTCTTCCAAGTCGCGTGCCACCCGTGTGGAATTAATGCCTTCGGGAAGTTTATATTCCATGTATAGCTGGTCGTAGACCATATCCGGGAAGAAACCCTGCTTCATAAACCGGTAACTAAACCCCGAAAGTACCACCAAGGCAATCATGGCAAAGACAAAGCTCCAGCGATGTGCCAGGCTGAATCTCAATAATGAACGCAGCACTGCATATATTTTTCCTTCGTACACCCGCTTTCCGGTAGTGGCAGTAGCTGCGGATACGTCCGGATGCAGAATCCGGTTCGCCATTAACGGGACGTGCACCAAGGCGAGTACCCAACTAAGCAGCAGGGAGACCGCCAGCACAATAAACAAGTCGCGCGTGTAGACTCCTGCCGTATCGGGAGACATGAATATAGGAAGGAAAGCGATAATAGCAATCAGGGTAGCGCCGAGCAGAGGCATTGCCGTCTGCCGCCCAATAGCGGTCATGGCTTCCATGCGGCTCTTTCCGGCTTTCAAATCAACCAGAATACCGTCTATAATGACAATCGCATTATCCACCAACATTCCCATGGCAAGTACAAAGGATGCCAAAGATACACGCTGCATCGTGCCGTCCATAAAATACAAAAACAGGAAAGTGCCGAACACTGTCACTACCAGACTGATACCGATAATCACCCCGCTCTTGAATCCCATTGCAATCATCAGGATGACAACTACAATAATCACGGATTCTATCAGATTCAGGATAAATGTCCCCAAAGAACTTCCGACACGTTCGGGCTGATAGAATACCTTGTGGCACTCCATTCCTGCCGGCAGGCGTTCGGCTTTCAGTTGTTCAAGTTTCTGCTCCACCCGTTTGCCGACTTTGATAATATCGGCATCGGGAGAGGCGGCAACCATGATTCCCATGGCACGCTGACGGTCATAGAACAATTCGTTGCGGGTGGGGTCTTCATAGTCTTTTTCAATGCGGGCGATGTCGCTCAGACGCAGCTGGTCGGCATCGTGTCCCTGAATCAGCATACGTCCGATGTCTTCCACCGTCTTGAATTTATCGCTGACCGTGACCCGGATACGGCTGTCACCGTTGTCGTAATAGCCGGTATAGGTTGTTTTATTCTGTCCGTTCAGGGTGGCAAGCACTTCGGCAGGTTTCACACCCAAGTTGGCCATTCGGTCTTGCAATAGGGAGATGTTGATACATTCCGGACGGTTGCCGTATAAATCAACGCGTTCCACACCGTCCAATTCGCTGACTTCACGTTTGATTAATTCGGAATAGTCGGAGAGTTCCCTGTCAGAAAGTCCGTCGCCCGTCAAGGCAAAAAACATTCCGTAGACATTACCGAAATCATCTTTCACGATAGAAGGGCTGGCACCTTCAGGAAGTTCCGCCTGTGCGTTCGCCACTTTACGGCGCAGCAAGTCCCAGCACTGTTCCACGTCGGTTTCCTTGACAGTCGTTTTCAGTTCTACCTGAATCAGGGAGAGGTCGTTGTAGGAATAGCTTTCCACATTATCTATATTCCCCATAGAACGGATATTCTTTTCGAGTACATCCGTCACTTCCAGTTCCACCTGATGCGCGGATGCACCGGGATAGGTAGTAACCACCATGGCGAGCTTTACCGTTATTTCAGGGTCTTCCAGTTTACTCATCTCGTAGCTGGAATAAGCTCCGCCCACAATCAGTACAGCAATCAGGAAGTAGATTAACTTCTTGTTTTCAAATGCCCATTTACTAATATCTATCATAGCAGTCCTCCCACATTCGTTTCGGCAGCCGGAAGAAGAGGTTCCACCTGTTGCCCATCTTTCACATGATGCACTCCCGAGACAACAATCAAGTCACCCGGTTTCACTTCGTCCGAAGTTATAAGGCATCTGCCGTCACTAAGCAAGCGAGTAACAGTCACATCGCAACGACGAATCGTTTTATCGGACGGATTATAAAGAAAGACACCCGTATTCCCGTTCTGACGGAGAATCGCTCCGCCGGGAACGGACAGGTTACGCATTTCCCCTTCGGCACATTCGATAGTGACCATTGTATTCATCCCCGGAGAAGGAACCGCCTGCTTGTCTCCGCTTTTCAATTGAAGGCGCATGGTATAGAGCTGGTTGGCATTCGCTTTGGGAGTGACGCTAATCAAATCCAGCACATATCTCTGCTGCGGATATACATCGAATGTGCAATAATAGCGGGTAAACTGCCGGCGACGGATATATTCCACTGCCGGAAGATTAATCTCCACTTCCGGCGTTCCCTCGCTGATTACGGAAACGACAGGCATTCCGGCAGCCACCGTCTCATGGGAGTCGAAAAGGCGTTTCTGTACATATCCGCTGAAAGGGGCATACAGGCGGGTATATTCCAACTGGTCCTTAGCATGGTTGTATTTGGCGGTAATCTGCCTCAGTCCGTACACGGCTTTGTCGTTTGCGTCGGGAGTGGTTACATTTTCCTTATAAAGAGCCATTACGCGCTCCGCTTCCGCCTTGACACGCTGGTATTCGGCTTCCGCCGCATCCAGTTGAATCTGATAATCTGTAGGATCAAGTTCGGCAAGCAGTTGTCCTTTGCGCACATAAGCACCGTCATTCACATACATACGCTGGATAGTTCCGCTCACCCGGAATGCCAGGCTTATGTCCTGAGCCGCTTTCACCCGTCCGGGAAACTGCAAGGCAGTCTGTTTGTCAGCAGAAAGTACGGTATCAATCTTCACTGCCGGCTTATTTTCTATATTCTGCACACGCTGATTGCATGACGCCAGCAAAACTGCAAGAAGTCCTGTCAATAAGAAGTTTAATCGTCTCATATTTTCATTTGTTATTTAGTTATTACAAAAGTATCCCAAGCAAACAAGTGGGGAAAGGTTGATATAGACGAAATATTGTTCTATTTGTAGGTTATCGGAGATAAAAAGCCGGAATAGTTTGTTATTTGTAGCTATTTGTTTGTTAATTTGCAGTGAAACCCATTTGAAACGAAAAGATACATGGAGCCACTGATGCCATTCAATTATGTTATAATAACTCCGGAAGATACATCTATGAGTGAAGGGTGTATGTCGGCATCTCTCCCAAGGAGTATCGCAACAAGCCCGTCAGACAGACACTTTCCTGAATTGCTTGAACTGCCACCAAAGCATTGTCCCGGCAATCAAGCTTGCTATAAGATCGGAAATCGGCATACTTATCCAGACTCCCAGTTGTCCGTAGAACTGTGGAAGAATCAGCAGACAAGGTATCAGGATAAGAACCTGGCGGGAGACAGACAAAAATATCGCCTTACTCGCCATGCCGATACTCTGGAAGAAGTTGGAAGTCACCATTTGGAAACCCACAATAGGAAAGAACATCACAACAATACGCAGCCCTTTGGCAGAAATGCGTACCAGTTCTTCGTGTGTCGTAAAAATCGAGACTGCTAGCCGGGGAATAAACATTCCCATCAGGAAGCCTGTAGTGGTAACAATGGTTGCTGCATAAATAGTTATTTTCAAGACTTTTGTCACACGCGGATATTGCTTGGCTCCATAGTTGTAACCGGCGATCGGCTGCATACCCTGGTTCAGTCCCATTACAATCATGACAAAGAGGAATACCAATCGGTTGACAATACCGAACGCTCCGATAGCCAAGTCACCACCGTGATGCTGCAAACCTTGATTGATAAGAATAACGATGAAACAGGCTGCCAGATTCATAAGGAAAGGCGCCATACCGATTGCTAAAGAATCGACTACGATTTTCTTCTTCAACCGGAAAATTCCTTTATGGAAGTGCAGCAGTTCTTCTTTGTTAGAGAATAGCTTGAACTGCCATGCCAATGCGATGACCTGTGCGGTAATGGTAGCGATTGCCGCCCCTTGTATTCCCCAGCCGAAGCCATAAATAAAAACAGGGTCGAGTATCGTATTAATCACCACCGTGGCAATCGTGGCAACCATCGCTTTCTGCGGATGCCCCGCCGAACGGAGTACGGCATTCAGACCTAAATAAAGGTGGGTGACGACGTTACCCAATAAGATAACGACCATATAATCACGGGCATAGCCTACCGTGGCGTCACTACCACCGAAGAAATAAAGAATAGGGTCGAGAAATATCAGTGTGACAACCGTAAAGGCAAGTCCGATGATAATATTCAGTACCAGCACATTGCCGAGTACCCGTTGTGCGGTGTCGTAATCTTTTTGTCCCAGTTTCACCGAGACCAATGTAGCCGCTCCCACACCGACCAGCGAGCCGAAAGCGGCAGCGAGATTCATTAGCGGAAAGGTCAGCGCCAATCCGGAGATAGCCATTGCCCCTACCCCGTGACCGATGAAAATACTGTCCACCATATTATATAGAGAAGATGCCGTCATGGCGATAATTGCCGGAATGGCATACTGCATTAAAAGCTTCCCGATCTTTTCCGTTCCCAACGCAGTGGGTGTCTTTTGTCCTGTCATACCTATTAGTTTGAGGGCGCAAAGATACAAAAAAGAGACAGATTACGGGATATATGAGAAAAGTTTCGTATTTTTGCCCACAAAATTGAGTTAATACGTAACGAAATGAATATACTAGAACTAAGTGAACAGGAAATCATTCGACGCAACAGCCTGAATGAGCTTCGTGCAATGGGTATCGACCCATACCCTGCAGCAGAGTATGTAACCAATGCTTTCTCTACAGATATTAAAGCTGAATTCAAGGACGAGGACGAGCCGCGCCAGGTTTCTGTAGCCGGACGTATCATGAGCCGCCGCGTAATGGGTAAAGCTTCTTTTATCGAATTACAGGACTCTAAAGGTCGCATCCAGGTGTACATCACCCGCGACGACATCTGTCCGGGAGAAGACAAGGAACTGTACAACGCTGTATTCAAACGCCTGCTCGACTTAGGTGACTTTATCGGTATCGAGGGCTTTGTATTCCGCACCCAAATGGGCGAAATCAGTATTCACGCAAAGAAGCTGACCGTACTTGCAAAATCCATCAAACCGCTTCCTATCGTAAAATACAAGGACGGTGTAGCTTACGACTCTTTTGAAGATCCCGAACTCCGTTATCGCCAACGTTATGTAGACCTGGTGGTAAACGACGGTGTGAAAGAGACATTCCTGAAGCGTGCCACCGTAGTGAAAACACTGCGTAACGCTCTCGATGAAGCCGGATACACTGAAGTGGAAACGCCTATCCTGCAATCTATTGCCGGTGGAGCAAGCGCCCGCCCGTTCATCACGCACCATAACTCGCTGGATATAGACCTTTACCTGCGCATCGCAACGGAACTTTATCTGAAGCGACTGATTGTAGGTGGTTTTGAAGGTGTATATGAAATCGGCAAGAACTTCCGTAACGAGGGTATGGACAAGACCCACAATCCGGAATTTACCTGCATGGAACTCTATGTTCAGTACAAGGATTACAACTGGATGATGAACTTCACCGAGAAATTGCTGGAACGTATCTGTATTGCTGTAAACGGCTGTACGGAAAGCGTTGTCGACGGAAAGACTATCAGCTTCAAAGCTCCTTACCGCCGTCTGCCTATCCTCGACGCTATCAAGGAAAAGACCGGTTACGACCTGAACGGCAAGAGCGAAGAAGAAATCCGCCAAGTCTGCAAGGAACTGAAAATGGAGGAAATCGACGACACAATGGGTAAGGGCAAGTTGATTGACGAAATCTTCGGCGAATTCTGCGAAGGTACTTATATCCAGCCGACTTTCATCACCGATTATCCGGTTGAAATGTCTCCGCTGACCAAGATGCACCGTTCCAAACCGGGACTGACCGAACGTTTCGAATTAATGGTAAACGGCAAGGAACTTGCCAACGCCTACTCGGAATTGAACGACCCGATCGACCAGGAAGAACGCTTCAAAGAACAGATGCGTCTGGCTGACAAGGGTGACGATGAAGCAATGATTATCGACCAGGACTTCCTGCGTTCTTTACAATATGGTATGCCTCCTACATCGGGTATCGGCATCGGTATCGACCGTCTGGTTATGTTAATGACCGGTCAGACTACCATTCAGGAAGTGTTATTCTTCCCGCAAATGCGCCCGGAAAAGGTGGTGAAGAAAGACGCAGCCGCCAAATATATGGAACTGGGTATCGCAGAAGACTGGGTGCCTGTTATTCAGAAAGCCGGCTACAACACCGTAGAAGACATGAAAGATGTCAATGCGCAGAAGCTACACCAGGACATCTGCGGCATCAATAAGAAATACAAATTAGAACTGGCCAACCCGTCGGTAAACGACGTAACTGATTGGATACAGAAAATTAAATAAGTTCTTCATCCAAATCCATACAAATGAAATTACCCGGTAAGATAGCGATAATGGGCGGTGGAAGTTGGGCCACAGCTATTGCGAAGATGTGTCTGGCTCAAGAAGACTCTATCAATTGGTATATGCGACGCGATGACCGCATCGCTGATTTCAAGAGATTGGGGCACAATCCGGCTTATCTGACAGGAGTGAAATTCGATACCAAGCGTATCTCTTTCAGTTCCAACATCAACGATGTTGTGAAAGAATCGGATACGCTGATTTTCGTCACTCCTTCCCCTTATCTGAAAGCTCACCTGAAAAAACTGAAAACCAAGATAAAGGATAAGTTCATCATCACCGCTATCAAAGGAATCGTACCCGACGACAACGTTATCGTATCAGAATACTTTACCAAGGAATACGGTGTTCCTCCCGAAAATATCGCTGTACTGGCAGGTCCCTGCCACGCAGAAGAAGTAGCTTTGGAACGCCTTTCTTATCTGACCATCGCCTGCCCGGACAAAGACAAAGCACGTATCTTCGCGCGCCGACTGGGAAGCAGCTTTATCAAAACATCTGTTAGTGACGACGTATCAGGTATCGAGTACAGTTCGGTACTCAAAAACGTATATGCTATCGTCGCCGGTATTTGCAGCGGACTGAAATACGGCGACAACTTTCAGGCCGTACTGATTTCCAACGCTATCCAGGAGATGAACCGTTTCCTGAATACGGTACATCCGTTGAACAGAAACGTAGATGAATCTGTTTATCTGGGTGACTTGCTGGTGACCGGCTATTCGAATTTCAGCCGTAACCGGACATTCGGCACAATGATCGGTAAGGGATATTCCGTAAAGAGCGCACAGATTGAAATGGAAATGATCGCTGAAGGTTACTACGGTACGAAGTGTATCAAGGAAATCAACAAGCATCATCATGTCAATATGCCGATACTGGACGCTGTGTACAACATTCTATACGAACGTATCTCGCCTATGATCGAGATTAAATTACTAACTGATTCTTTTAGATAACCTTTAAACAAGAAAGATATGATTAGCTTGAACATTGAAAAGACTTTTGGATTTATCTCCAAAGAAAAGGTTTCTGCCTACGAAGCAGAGGTAAAAGCCGCACAGGAAATGCTGGAAAAAGGAACTGGAAAAGGGAACGACTTTTTAGGCTGGCTGCACTTGCCTTCTTCTATCAGCAAAGAACACTTGGCTGACTTGAACGCTACCGCAAAGGTCTTGAGAGACAACTGTGAAGTAGTGATCATTGCAGGTATCGGCGGTAGCTATCTGGGCGCACGTGCCGTAATCGAGGCGTTATCTAATAGCTTCACTTGGTTGCAGGAAAAAAAGACAGCTCCGATCATGATTTATGCCGGACACAATATCAGCGAAGATTATCTATTCGAACTGACTGAGTATCTGAAAGACAAGAAATTCGGTGTTATCAATATCTCCAAATCGGGAACTACTACCGAAACTGCGCTTGCCTTCCGCCTGTTGAAGAAACAATGCGAAGACCAACGCGGCAAAGAAACTGCAAAACAGGTAATCGTAGCTGTAACAGACGCCAAGAAAGGTGCAGCACGTGTTACTGCCGACAAGGAAGGTTACAAAACATTCATCATCCCCGATAATGTAGGCGGACGTTTCTCTGTACTGACTCCGGTCGGTTTGCTGCCGATTGCTGTTGCCGGGTTCGACATTGAGCAACTGGTTGCCGGCGCTGCCGACATGGAAAAAGCATGTGGCGCAGACGTTCCGTTTGCAGAAAACCCTGCTGCTATCTATGCTGCTACCCGTAATGAACTGTACAGAAACGGAAAGAAGATCGAAATCCTCGTCAACTTCTGTCCGAAACTGCATTATGTAAGCGAATGGTGGAAACAGCTTTACGGAGAATCAGAAGGTAAGGACAACAAAGGTATTTTCCCCGCATCAGTAGACTTCTCTACCGACCTTCACTCTATGGGACAATGGATTCAGGAAGGTGAACGTTCTATCTTCGAAACTGTCATCTCACTGGATAAGGTAGACCATAAACTGGAAGTTCCTTCTGACGAAGCCAACCTGGATGGTCTGAATTTCCTAGCCGGCAAACGTGTGGATGAAGTGAACAAAATGGCAGAACTGGGAACTCAATTGGCTCACGTAGACGGTGGCGTACCTAATATGCGTATTGTTCTTCCTTCATTGAGCGAATACAATATCGGCGGCCTGCTTTATTTCTTCGAAAAGGCTTGCGGTATCAGCGGTTATCTGCTGGGCGTGAATCCTTTCAACCAGCCGGGTGTAGAAGCATACAAGAAGAACATGTTTGCGTTGCTGAACAAACCGGGTTACGAGGAAGAATCCAAAGCGATCCAATCAAGATTGTAATAGAATCTATACATAAAAAAGAAGCGGCCTTATTAAGACCGCTTCTTTTTTATGTTGTCTATCGACATTCCGTTCTTAATCTTCCGCTTCGACCTCTTTGGTTTTCAAGCCGATTTCCTCTTGTGCGCCTTCACATTCAGCCTTGGAGGAAAGATAGAAAGCCAGCTTCACATCACCGTTCTTATCTACATGTTCAATAGTAGCTTTCACCATGACCCTGGTTTGCGTCACACCGTCCTTAAAACGTAACTGACCTTTTTCCTCATCCGTCAGATTTCCTTCGGTAGAGACTTCGGCTTTTTCATAACGAAGTTCGGCTTTCACCGCTTCGTCATTCTGAAGTTTAAAGGTTTTAAGTTCAGCTCCATTCCCATCCAAGAGCAAAAAAGCATTCACCTTATCCCCTACCTTTAAAGCCGGCAGATTATCTTTCTGATTAGTATAGTCTTCCCCTTTAGAATCCTCACTGTCCGGATCAGTATTTACATACAGTCTTTCTATCGTGATAACAGGACTCTCCCCACTATCGGAACAAGCACCTAAAAACAAAGGTAGCAACAATAATACTCTCTTTTTCATGCTATCATTGAGTTTATAATGCTACAAAAATACACATAATCTTCTAAATGACAAATAATTGGATACTTTATTGCTCAAAGAGCCCGCTTGCAACTATCCGTCCGTTTTGTCTTATCTCTCATTTTTTATAGTTATCTTTGCCTCGTATATGTTTCGAAATAAGAAGATTAAACTCTAAACAGATAATGGTTCACTATTTATAAAGTATGAAGAAAAAACTGAAAGCCGTCCTGTTCGATATGGACGGCGTGCTTTTTAATTCCATGCCCTATCATTCCGAAGCCTGGCATAAGGTGATGAAATCACACGGGCTTACTCTTAGCCGTGAAGAAGCCTATATGCACGAAGGACGGACAGGGGCTGCCACTATTAATATCGTATTTCAGCGTGAACTGGGAAGGGAGGCCACGCAGGAAGAAATAGAAAGTATATATCAGGAGAAAAGTGTCTTATTCAACTCGTATGCAGAAGCTGAACGTATGCCCGGCGCATGGGAACTGTTGCAAAAAGTAAAAGGTGAAGGACTCACTCCAATGGTGGTAACAGGTTCCGGACAACTTTCATTACTCGAACGGTTGGAGCATAACTTTCCGGGAATGTTTCACAAAGAACTAATGGTTACGGCATTCGATGTCAAATACGGAAAGCCAAACCCGGAACCGTATCTTATGGCCCTGAAAAAAGGTGGTCTGAAAGCCGATGAAGCGGTGGTAGTGGAGAACGCACCTCTCGGGGTGGAAGCCGGACACAAAGCCGGCATTTTCACAATCGCTGTGAACACGGGACCTCTGGACGGACAGGTATTGCTGGACTCCGGAGCCGATTTATTACTACCGTCCATGCAAGCGCTCTGTGAAGCTTGGGATGGACTTGATTTATAGAAATTCTAACCAACAAACGACGATTCTATCATGCAAAAGTTATTATCTTTACCCCCAAACCTGATCCACTGTTTTCACGAACTGGAAGAAGTTAATCATAACGAATGGTTTTGTACATCCGATCCCATAGGCAGCAAGCTTGGCTCCGGAGGCGGAACAACCTGGCTCTTGCAAGCCTGCCACCAGGCATTTGCCCCACAAGAGTCTTTCAATGATTGGATAGGACGCGAAAAAAGGATATTACTTCATGCAGGAGGACAAAGCCGCCGCTTACCCAGTTACGGACCTTCCGGTAAGATACTGACCCCTATCCCGATCTTCAGTTGGGAAAGAGGACAAAGACTGGGACAGAACCTACTGTCTTTGCAACTCCCGTTATACGAAAGAATCATGCAGCAAGCGCCGGCCGGCATGAATACATTGATAGCCAGTGGAGATGTATATATCCGTTCGGAAAAACCTTTGCAGGACATCCCCAATGTGGACGTCGTATGCTACGGCTTATGGGTAAATCCTTCTTTGGCCACTCATCACGGAGTTTTTGTCTCCGACCGGGAAAGCCCTGAAGTACTCGACTTCATGTTACAGAAGCCCTCTCTGGAAGAATTGGAAGGTTTATCCAAGACACACCTTTTCCTAATGGACATCGGCATCTGGATTTTAAGTGACCGTGCCGTAGAGGTCTTAATGAAGCGCTCGCTCAAGGAAGGAACGAATGACATCAATTACTATGACTTATATTCCGACTATGGGCTGGCTTTGGGAGAACATCCCAAGACGGAAGATGAAGAAGTCAACCAACTATCCGTAGCCATATTACCGTTACCCGGCGGTGAATTTTACCATTTCGGTACAAGTCATGAACTGATTTCTTCTACGCTAGCCATACAGGACAAGGTACGTGACCAAAGAAAGATCATGCACCGGAAAGTAAAACCGAATCCGGCAATCTTTATCCAGAACTCCAGTACACAAGTCTCCCTCTGTGCAGATAACGCTAACCTATGGATTGAAAACAGCCATGTAGGGGAAGGCTGGCATCTCGGATCACGCCAGATAATCACAGGTGTTCCCGAAAACCAATGGAATATAAATCTGCCGGACGGTATCTGTATTGACGTGATTCCTTTTGGCGACAACGCATTCGTTGCACGTCCTTACGGATTGGATGATGTATTCAAAGGAGCACTGAAAAATGAAACGACCACATATCTCAATATCCCTTTTTCACAGTGGATGCAGGAAAGGGCCCTTACTTGGGAAGACATAAATGGACGCACGGACGATTTACAGTCTGCTTCCATTTTCCCGGTAACAGCTTCCGTAGAAGATTTGGGTATATTGATACGTTGGATGATCTCCGAACCCCAACTGGAAGAAGGAAAACAACTTTGGCTAAAAGCAGAAAAAGTCTCTGCCGATGAAATATCCGCACGCGCGAATCTGAAACGACTGTATGAGCAGCGTAGCGCTTATCGCCGGAGCAACTGGAAAGGGCTGGCCGACAATTACGAAAAGAGTGTATTCTATCAACTCGATTTGCAGGATGCTGCCAAAGAATTTGTCCGCTTTGATTTAGCCACGCCTGACATATTAAAAGAAGACGCCGCGCCAATGGTCAGAATCCACAACCGGATGCTACGGGGACGTATCATGAAGCTACACGGCGACAGTAACTATAAAGAAGAAGAACAATCGGCATTCCAACTTCTTCGCGACGGATTATTGGGAGCTATGCCCAGCCGGAAGAACCAGCCCCGTCTCGATGTATATTCGGACCAGATTGTATGGGGACGTAGCCCCGTCCGCATCGACCTGGCAGGAGGGTGGACAGATACCCCTCCCTACTCTCTCTATTCGGGAGGAAGTGTTGTCAACCTGGCTATCGAATTGAACGGACAGCCACCCTTGCAAGTATATGTGAAACCATGTAAAGAGTATCACATCGTACTTCGCTCCATTGATATGGGTGCTGTGGAAATCATAGAAAACTATGAAGAACTGCAAGACTACAAGAAAGTCGGTTCTCCTTTCTCTATTCCCAAAGCGGCCCTTACTTTAGCCGGATTTGCACCGGAATTTTCCGCCGAGAACTACGCTTCGCTGGAAGAACATCTGAAAGCCTTCGGCGCAGGACTCGAAATTACCTTATTAGCGGCAATTCCTGCGGGTTCGGGGTTAGGAACCAGTTCCATTCTGGCTTCCACCGTTCTCGGAGCTATCAATGATTTCTGCGGACTGGCATGGGATAGAAACGATATTTGCAGTTATACATTGGCATTAGAGCAGTTGCTGACCACCGGCGGTGGTTGGCAGGATCAATATGGCGGTGTTTTTCCCGGTGTCAAGTTGCTTCAGTCCGAAGCCGGTTTCGAACAGAATCCTTTAGTACGCTGGCTGCCCGACCAACTATTCACCCATCCCGACTATCGCGACTGCCATTTGCTTTACTACACAGGCATCACCCGTACAGCGAAAGGAATATTAGCTGAAATCGTCAGCTCCATGTTCCTCAATTCCGGTCCGCACCTCAGCTTATTAGCCGAGATGAAAGTACACGCAACAGACATGAGCGAGGCTATTCTACGTGGTAATTTCGAGAACTTCGCCGGGCTGATTAATAAAACCTGGGCACAAAACCAGGCGCTGGACAGCGGCACAAACCCTCCGGCGGTAGCAGCCATTATCGAGACAATCAAAGACTATACATTAGGATATAAATTACCCGGTGCAGGAGGCGGCGGTTATTTATATATGGTAGCTAAAGACCCGCAAGCCGCAGGACAGATACGACGGATACTGACAGAGCATGCTCCTAATCCACGAGCACGTTTTGTTGATATGACTCTTTCCGACAAAGGGCTGCAAGTTTCACGAAGCTAATAAAAGAATAGAGGTTGTGTCAGCATTTTTGACACAACCTCTATTCTTTTAAATGTAATTATTTTATAAGAAATATATCAACGATCTTCACAGACAGTTGATATATGGGGTAAAAAAAGCATATCGGAAATCAAACCGATATGAAAGTGCCGGTTAAGATATACCGCTGTATTCTTCTTAACCAACGGAAAATGTAGGGTTCTTCATCTTATAGTATGAAGTTAGGGACCTACATATAGCAATTCAATATAAAATGTAACATATAATACTAATATTCAGATCAATATGCTATTTAAGGACTATTTAAGAAGATAGCTTCTCATATAACATAACTGCTTTTATCAACTGTAGATTCTCCCTGCAAAACCAAGGAAAGTCAACACAACGGAAATCAACACGATATTCATTAAGCAGATCGTAAAAGCGAATATCCTGTATCAACTCACGAACTGAAATGAACAGAAGTAAATACTTCTTCCTTTTACAATAAAACAATGCTTTCTGCAGTTCTGCATAGGCAATATTTTCTCCTGTTTTACATTCTGAGGTTTCTTCATCACAAAAAGACAATTGAATCTTTAACGAATTATTCCGTTCCAAATATTCAGTCAATCGTTCTTGTACTACAGGAGAGGAAGTATTACCATATAATACAACATCTTTATATTCCATATCCGATATTTCCCCAGAAGGAGTGCTTTTCAAGTCAGAACACAACATATTATATTCTTTAAAGAGGCTTTGTTTCGTAGGTCTTCGTAATTTTTCAACAGAATAGAAAGCATACCTGAATACAAAATGTGTCCCCCGCTTCTCTATTGTTTCCTGTTCTGAGAAAAAAGCATGTAAACGCCTTTTATTGGTTTGAAGAGATTGCTTGGGAATATCTTCAAGCGTATTGGTGATATATTCGACTACCGTCTTTTTCATATATCACAGATTTATCTGTCACTTTTCTCCATATCCATAGCCGTAACCATAACGTTTACCATAACCGTAGTACTTACCGTACTTGCCGTAGCCGTAGTAATAACCGTATTTTCTCTTTTTCAAGTCCACACCGTTGATTACGGTACACAGCTTAGACAACTTCTTCTCAATAGCCAACTCATTGATCAATGTATATTCGGCTTTATGAGTATAGTCGGCACGACATACGTATACTGACAAGTCAGCCACACGACCTACCAATAAAGTATCAGTTACCATACCGATAGGGGCAGTATCCATTATCACATAGTCGAAGTTCTGCTTCAAGATTTCTATGGCTTTATCCAGACCGTTACGAGCTAACAACTCCGTTGGATTAGGAGGCACAGAACCACCCGGAAGAACAAACAGATTCTTATTGACATCAGAAGGTTGCACAAGTTCCATTAGATCCGTTTCAGGATTGGAAAGATACTGAGTAATGCCTTTCTCTTTATTGGAGAGATGGAATACTTTATTCAGTCCCGGCTTGCGAATATCGAGTCCAACAATCACGACCTTCTTTCCCAAAAGAGAAAGACTGATAGCCAGGTTTGCCGAAACAAACGATTTTCCTTCTCCACTGACTGTTGAGGTTACAAGGATAACCTTCTGATCATTATCGAGCATAAACTGAAGATTGGTACGAATATTACGGAAGGTTTCACTCATCAGATTATTCTTGTTCTCGAAGACAGCAATAGAACCATTCTTATCATTCTTTTCGTCAGTCAATGGAATATCACCTATAATAGGAACACTCGTCAATTTTTCTACGTCGGCACGACCTTCTATCTTGAATTTCGTCAGTTCAATCAGGTAAATGATACCAACAGGAATCCCAACACCCAACACCAATGCAATTAAATAAATCATAGAGCGTTTGGGAGATACCGGAGTATCATCAGCTATCGCTTCATCAATAATCTTCGCATTATTTGCAGTAGCAGCTAACGCAATTGCGTTCTCTTCACGTTTCTGCAACAACATCAGATACAACCCTGCTTTAATTTCCTGCTGGCGGGCAATGCTTACATAAGCACGTTCCTGCCCCGGAGCGTTACTGATACGACGAGAGTAGCGGCTTGCCTCACGGTCCAGATTTGACTTGGTTATCATCAACCCCTGCAAAGTTCCTTCAAGAGTAGCCTGTACATTAGCTTTCATAGCACGGATACTCGTATCCAGATTCACAATAGTCGGGTTATTCTCTGTTGATGTACGTAGCAGACGTTTACGTTCCACCAGCATTTCATTATAACGTTCAATCGCACCAATCAAGGCAGCATCCTGTAAACCAACATTACTTGGTAATACTTCATATTCATTACCTTTCAAGTATTTACGCAAGTCATTCACCAGACTGATTTGAGTACGGTTCTCCACGCTCTTCTTTTCATATTCAGCATTACCGGCTAAGGCTATCTGAGCTTCACTCGTCAAGTCCGTGATACCAGCGTCACGCTTAAAGGTTTCCAAATCCGCTTCTGTACTTCCCAGTTCTTTTGAAATAATACTAATACGTTCATCAATAAACTCAGCAGTCTTCTGGGCGATTTCGTTTTTATCATTATTCGTATTACGATTATACATCTCCAGTAATTGGTTGATAAAATCCTGTCCACACTGTAAACTGGAATTTTTTAATGATATCACAGCCACAGAAGTAGTCTTGGAGGTTGGCGCAATAGACAAGTTGCTACAATACCCCTTTGCCACTCTCATCGGTTTGTTGATAGTCGCAGTTATATGACGTACGTTCTTCTCTAACCGAGGAACTTTCGTGCCATCCTGCAAAGTTACCGAGTCAACATCTTGAAAGAAAGCCAATGTACCTTCATCAGTCGGGAAGATAGCAGGCAGTTTCTCAAAATGCTTCTGATATTCTTTCTCACCAACAGTCACATTCACATCTATACTTCCTTTAGGCTGCAGTATCATTTCCACTACCATCGGAGAACTTAGTTTCTCAGCCTCCTGAGGTGTCAAACTTACTTGTACCGGAGATTTCTTGTATAAACTTTTAGCCGGAAACTCATCCTCGTCTTTATAAGTTATATACAGGTTTAATTGATTAACAACTTCTTTTACAAGCGTTTTTGAGCGTAGGACTTCCAATTCGTTATCAATGTTCTTAGAAGAAGTCATCAGACCACTTAATCCCATATCCTCCAATTCCGAAGAAACTCCCGAACCTCCTCCCTTCTTCTCATCTTTTATTAGAACGGTGGCTGAAATATTATAAATGGGGGTAGCCCAATGCAGATAAAACCATGCACCAACAAGGCAGAGCAACACTGTCCCTACAAACCAAGGCCAATGAATAATATATTTAAAAAGCAATGTCCGGAAGTCTATTTGTTCTTCAGCCATTTGGCGTTCCTTCCCGTTTTGATTTTCTTCTTTCATGACTCTTTCTTTTTATTTCAAGATGTTAAACAACAAGCTGGCAATAGAAACAAGGATAGAAGTAGCAGAGAACCATAAGCTTGTACTATTTCCCACGTCTGAATTTCGTGCTTTCGCCTTATTCGGAGTAACGTATATGATATCATTCTGCTGCAGATAGTAATAAGGGGAAAGGATTGTCTCAGCCTTATTCAGATCCAATGGAATTATTTCCTGCTTGCCATTAGCATTCTCCCGTATTAGTTTTACATCATCACGCAGACCATAGACGGTCATATCACCTGCCATAGCTAGAGCTTCCAGGATATTCACTTTTTCATTGGAAATCGTGAATGTACCGGGACGGGCAACTTCTCCGATCACAGAAATCTTATAATTTACCATACGTACTGTTACAATAGGAGTTTCAGTAATATAAGGTTTCAGCTTTTCAACGATCATTTGTTCGGTTGCTTTTTTTGTTAATCCGCCTACATGAAGTTCACCTAATACCGGAAAGTTGATATTGCCGTCATTATCCACCAAGTACTGTTGAAGGACTGGCTGAGTAGTTGTATAACTCAAAGCTGCATTATTCTGCGTAGCCACTGTCAAGTTGAAAGGTGCTGCCAGTTCGGGACTGGTACATGACACTACTATCGTTAACAGGTCCTTGGGCATGATCTTAGCATCATAAAGCTCTGCATCCTGGGTATTGTACAATACAACTTCAGCATCCTGTAGGTAAGGTACTTTTTTGTAGGACTGGCAGCCTGTAAACATTAATGCCACCAATACGCAATAGAATAATTGTTTCAATCGTTTCATATATTTCTTTACTTGCTGGGGTTATATAGTTCTTCGTAAGGCCGGGTACCCCATTTAGCACGACCACTACGATATATGATTGGAATTCTCAGGTAAGATATTTTCATATTTTCTTTTATGTCGAAATAAACAAACGTAGGATACCTTTATTATTCCTTCTGCTTCTTCTTTCGCCCTCCGGTATACCCGTCCATATCCCTCATCCCCGCTATGTCGAGGAACATTTTCAGTTTCCACTCCTCCAGCGTACCCTGATTGATCTTTCGACGGATAAATTTTATCTTATTCAAGAGCCAGGTATGTTTATTCGGGAAGTGACGGTTTTCCAGAACATATGCCCTTAACTCGTCACAGAAGGCGATAAAGTTCTGATCGTTTTTTCTAACATTCATTCGCTATTAATGGTATTCGTAATCTGACATCCGCTCGCCGGCAGATTTACCGCCGGACACACCAAGAAAAGCAGAAATCTGGAAAAGTGCCCCTATGAACCAAACCCAAACAGCTACGGTATGTAAACGAGGTTATGCTCATCGTCTTTTTATGGGAAATGTAGGAGAAATTCATTGTGGTTGATATTAATAGACTTCTGTCTAACCGCAGGAATTAACTATACTTGCGCGGACAAATAAACATTATTTTTTTCAATGCTTCAAGATCTTCAGCGCCATCTTCCTTTACAATCTGCATGCAATGAGCGTTGTACTTGGCTGCCATCAACTGCATAGAACCAAAACGCTGCTCCATTTCTACGAAATCAGCAACACATTTTTACAATTCTTCTGTGATCATAATAAACTATTGATTAAAAGGATTATAATACGATTGTTAGATTATTTGCAGTTCTTTCATGACTTTCTCAACTTCTTCCAAAGAGACATTGAGCATACGAGATACGTACAGAGGAGAGATTGCATCCATACTACCAGACCGCCTTTCCATTCCAATGAAATACTCGATATTCTTCTTCAAGTCACCAAGAGAGTTTGAAAATGGTTTGTTATCGGTTGTTTTTCTAGTTTGCTTTGCTCTGTACTCGTCAAGTGTTTCACTGCCATCCCCACCATATCGACCGTCTTTTGCTTCATAAATTACTGACGGTTCAAGTACCTCTACAGAATGCCATATACCAGCAGGTACGACACAGCCAAAATTTCCAACTGTTGGATTCAGGTGGATTCTTTCGATCTCATTGCCTTCTTCATCGAATAATACCTCGACGAGCTTTCCGCAAAGAAGAATGACATTTTCGTTACTATTAGGGTGATGATGAATAGGAACTACTGTACCTGGTATCAAGGCATTAAGCATCCGTTGACCTCCATCATCTGCACTTGTGCGGAGATCATAGTTCTGACGAAGACGAGGATTAACCAATGCCTTGTCAAAGAGTTCTGATATAAGTTTCTGGTCTATTTGTATCATAGTGGTTACTTTTTGAGAGAAGCAAGGTACTCCTCATGAAGATGATAGTATTTCTTCTTGAATAAAATATAAAGGATAGCCAGCATTGCTATGGCTGATACAAGATAAATCCAGTGAGCTAATACTGTATTCGGGCAAAGATAAATGAATCCAAGTGAAACAGTTAACTGTAACAGTGCATAAAGCAACGAAACCTTTACATGACCAATTTTCAATTCATTTGCCATCAACTGATAAGCATGCTTGCGATGTGCCTCACCCAAATTCTCATGAAGCATCATGCGGTGGCAAATTGTCAAACAGCCATCAATACCATATACTAAGAGGAAAATTAGCCATGTTACATCGCCTGTCACGAGAATCAGCGAGCCTATCAAAAACAGTAAGATATATGCAACACCTATCGAACCTACATCACCAGCAAAGCACTTTGCCTTACCCTTAGGCTGGAAATTGAAGAGACAGAACACAATATCAGCAAGAATTACCACATAGATGAGATTCTGATCAACAAAGCCCATAGTAGAGTTCAATAAGGCCAGAGGTACAAGCGATGCCATAGCGTACGCTCCAGTGATACCATTCACACCATCCATGAAGTTAATTACATTAGATGCTCCAACACACACGATAAGAGCGAGGGCCACAATCCACCACATGTCCCAATGCAGAATATTCAACTGAAAGAACATCATTACCATTGCTACAAATTGAGCCACTAGGCGTACACTATCCGGCAACGAACGAATATCATCAATGAAACTAACTCCCGCTATGAGAGTTACAGCCAATAGAAACCACAAGTACTGAAAACCGAAGAAAGCACTCCAAATCCATAGTGACAACAGGAAAATAAGACCGCCACCTCTAAGAACGATGCTTGAATGAGAACTTCTCTCATTCGGTTTATCGATTATATTGAACTTGTTAGCAATCTTGAAGTATGCCAACTCCAAGACAAGGATAAGCACAAAGATGATTACGTAAATTAAGCATGTATTCATAATTCTAATATATTTTCTAATCAAAAAGAGAAATCAGCCATTTGATTACACAAAGAATTATCAAGGATTATTGAATTATCTCCATCCCCATTTATTGACAATAGTTCGTTAAACATTCCATTAATTTATGCAGCAATTGCTGCAAACTTGATTCCTTCCTCCCACAACCTTCGATTTATTTCTTCGTTCGGTTTGATTCCTAACACAGAAATAAATCGTTGCATGAGGAAGATATTATGGCACAGCACTTTTACTGAAACCATTGATAACACACTTCCTTTTTCTATCGCTTTGACTTTAGCCAGATTAACACTGGTAAGCGAAGCGTTAAAATGAAAGTGCAATTTATTCAAGTCGCGACTCTGACAGTCGGTTAATCCAATAAATTGCTTTCCATCGCGATAGCAAAATTCAATTTGAAAACGTGTTCTGTAATAGTCAATAATCTCTTTAGCTTCCATTTGAATATCAGTTGAGAAGTATAGTTTGCGTATCTTTGTCTGCACTCTCCCAAACACATAAACGAATATTTCTTTTCAAAGAAACAGAATTCACCACAACCGATAACGACCTTGCCCATTATCCAGAACAATAACTGCAAATCTACCTTCATCCAGATTCTTCATGTCAATCTTACCATCGTATTGTTTAGGTCTACCTCTACCACCGGAAGGTAATTGTGTAGTCAGGTATCGTAGTGAAGCATCATCTCGCAAACGGCTAATGACATGAAAACCCATCTGGATGGCACCATTTACTTTATTTAGTCATGAAAAAAGGATTCCAAATTATTTTATGCAAGACTTTCATCATCAAGCAATACCTGAAGAAGATGAATAAATTATGGTTCGTAAGACCTATTGAGCAATAGTTTTTGAACAAAAGAAAACACACCTACAACTTGTATATCCTCAAGCGAATGGAAACAACAAATAGACTAAGAAGAAACAATATTAGTCGTAAATATAGCAATGCTAACAAATTAGAGAACTATCCTTTGTTTTGGATTTTATTAACGACCACATCTACTGCTTCAGCAATCTTTCTGCTATTCTCTGCGTGCTGCTCTTCATCCCACATATCTATTTCCAACAGACGGTTGCGCACCTTTGCAACTTCTTCAGCTAGGTCAATCTTACGAGCATTCTTATCTACACCCTCCACACCTTTGAAGGTACGGCTCAAGATAACAGAAGAAGAACTAAGACGCACATGCTCTCCAAGAATGTTGTCAGATGGCAAATCACCCTCACCTATACGTGCGATACCACCGAATCCGAATGGCATACCGGCCTTATTACACTTGTCGGCAATGTACTGCATCAAACCATCACTTAGAAGTTCGAACATAAAGGTCAAGCCCATCGAGATATGCAAATCGTTCAAACCAATAAAGAGTTCATCCACCCCTGAAACTGCAAGAATCTTGTCCAATCGAGCCATAGCAGCTGCTGTCTCAATCATAATACAGACTTTAGCGCGACCACCGACCATCTCCACATATTGCTCCACATCGTGCTGATCCATCACCATAGGCAACATCAACACATCGGCTCCGTAGGCAATGGCTTTATCGATCTCTACCTTCGAGTAAGCGTGAATTGGGTTAGTACGAACCAGCAACTCACTCTCCGTCAACACCTCACGTACCGCAAGAATATCTTCTATACTATTATTCGACTTGACTGTATTGCGCCCATGTTGTCGCTCATTCTTACCAATCCATTCCAAGTCATAGAAAATACGATCAATTCCGGCTCTCTGTGCATCCAAAGCAGACTTTGGGTCTGCAGCCAGAATCATCAATTTCAAATGTTTCATATTCTTATCAAATATTACCAGTTTTTGTGTATTAAAATCCTTTGATCTTCTGCCATACAAAGCGAACGATATTGAAGATTGGGCTCCAACATACTTCGTACGGATAATTAGGTTAGGAGATGTAGATCACACTTTTGATTAGCAACGAAACATCCCGATGCAGACTTTTGTCCCCATTGGAAGCGAGTCTCTCCACGTCCCATATTGCCTGTCTGCATAATTTCGTTCAACAGAAAACGACCTTCTTTATCTTTTGGCTCACAGAGTAAATATTTATCCTCCAGACCGAAGACCTCCTTCATGACATACATAGCAGCTCCCACAAATCTACCCATGCCCAACTTTCGGCACCAATAGAACGCATTTTGACGTTCCTCTGCGGAGAAGCCCTTATTGAGCACAAAGTAATAGTCCATGAGCTGACGCATACCCCACACCGTGCCACAAAGGTGACAATAGCAATGCAACAAGATAAACACTCTATTGAATGCAAACAAAGGGGTAATCCTCACACCCTTCGGTAGGCTAATACTTCTCACAAAACTTGTACAGGTTCGTATTGCGTATCGGGCTGGACAGAAATGGAGGACAGATACGAGCCTCTATTTCCACCTCCTCCCACATCGGGAAATGAATATGATGATAGTTGGCTCCAGTTATCTTGCCTAATGCCTCATACTGAGAGTATACACTTTCCCACGACCACCTGTCAGCCATATATCAATATCTCCAGATTGACGATAGGGAGACAACGTTCCATAAAGCCTCGCTATTCCCTATCCCTTCAGTACTTGACAAGGGAAGCCTTTGCTCCGGAAAAACAGAAGCGACTTAGTGGTGTACTCGTTCACCATTTCGTTCTACCCCTGCAAAGCGGCCGACTATTCAAGCCATTCCATCCTTTATTCGATTGATTGTTAAATGGACAGTATGCTCTAGGGGAGCTCGATGCAGTTTCTATACACCATTGAAGCAGACTCCTACAAGAGCAAACTTCTGACTCATGAGGTACAAGTCTATCCACTCAGTGACGGAAAGTATATGAGTACACTTGTCTCTGACCCCTATGCTGATTTGTATAAGTTCAAAAAATAAATCAGACATTAACACAATCCTGTGATCTTGCTATACTCGTCATAAATATTCTTCACCATCTTTTCCATGGTGAAATTTTCTAAAAAACGCTTATAGCCAGCCTCTGCAATTCGGTCTGCCAGTTCTTTATCTTCATAAAGCTTGCACATTGCATCAGCCAAAGCCTTAGCATCAGCCTTAGGAACAAGGATTCCGGAGATGTTCTCTTCAACTACTTCCGAAGGGCCTGGAACATCCGTTGTAATCACAGGCAACTGCATAGACATAGCCTCTTGGATAATCTTACCAAAACCTTCACGATAGGTAGGGTGAACCAACATGTCAGATGCTGCAATATATCGGCAAACAAGATCCTTGTGAACAGGTCCAGGCATCAGCACGTTTGCCGTACTCTTTGCCCACTTCAAATTTTCAGGCTTGACAGGATTCACCTTATCCTCCATACCGAGAAGCAACAGTTTAACATTGTTGTATTTTGCAGACACCATCTTGAAGGCTTCGATCAACTCGTTGATTCCCTTATCAGCATTGATGCGACCTACAAAAGTATAGAGATATTCATTGTCATTGAGCCCCAGTTTTGCCCTTGTTTCCTTACGGAACTCGTCCTTTTTTGAAATATTATATATTTTTGTGTTCACACCAATAGTACCACCAAGACCAATTACACCGATCTTATTACGAGGACAGACACCATCCTTTATAACAATCTCCATATTCTTTGGGCTAACAATACGCACATGAGTTGAAAGTTTACAGGTAATTTTCTCAAACATCATCAAGATTCTTCTACTCATGCCTAGGGCTCCCTCATAGCGCATACCCCAGAAACCATACACTCTGTATTTAATTCCTGCAAGCCAAGCTGCTATGGAACCAATGAAGGAGGCATTTGGAGTGGCATATTGAATACAATCAAACTTCTCACGTTTGAATATCTTATACATAACGAACATAGACTTCAACATACTCATCGGAGACAGGCCTCTTTCCATATTCACGTTAATACAATGAGCATAGCCCTCATGCTCATTAATAAAAGCTTCATCCATATTGCAAATGTAATACACATCATGGCCTTGTTCATGAAAGTACTTTGCTGCATCAGCAACAAACCATCCCATGGACTGATGAATAGTTGTTATAAAGCAAATCTTCATATTTATATTTTTGATTTTATTCCTTGTTCCGCCCGATGGTATCGCACCATATCGCTATGCGACTATTTGTGCGAGCAGATACGAAAATTACTTGACAGCATTACACACAGTCTCAATAAATCGTTTATCCATCATCCCCCTCTCGTGGTTGCGAACCGCACAATCGTAAGCTTTGCGACTATACTCCGATACTAGTTCAGACGATGAGAGGATACGACGAATCTGCAACTCGATCTCATCAGCATTGTGAGCGATAACTGCAGAATCATTGCGCTGGAAATAGTCCATTGGTGCAATGTCCTCCTTGCCGATAGCCAACACACACTTACCGCTAGCCAGATAGTCGGTAATCTTTGTAGAGAACGAGAGCTTCGCGATGTTCGCCTCCTTACCCTCGATTCCTTCTGCAAAGACCACTACGTCAGCCTGTTCCTGTATACCCTTGATCTCCTGATGAGGCACAGAACCGCAATAGTGAGCAGCATCCACATTGATGCGAGCGTTGATATCATCCGATGGCTGATGTTGAGAGTAGATAAAGAGTTCTGCAAGCGTCTCACCCATCTCAGCATTCGCTTTATTGATAGCATCTGCCACTATAGCGAGAGTCTTGTCACGTCCAATGGCCAGACTACCGGTATATACAAAGCGGAGAGGCTTATTTGGTACACGATCCACGAACAGACGGTTGCTGAAATCGATACCCTTAGTCAAGATGACGCTATCCGTTCCGAAACGGCGGTCGGTATCCTCCTTTTCCATATCCACAATTACAAACATCTGTTTGCTGTTACGGGCAAGAGGACCAACGAACTGACGCGTCCAGAAGCGATGAGTGTAGTCAATCCAGTCCTGACAAGCGTCATAGCTGTAGTTATCATCGGCCAGATAGCAAACAGTAGGCTTGCCTGTGAGCTTGATAATATACTCCTGTATACGCCCCATGTAGGCGTATGGGAAGATAGGCACAAAGATGATGTCAGGATCAAAATCTTGCACGAACTTCTTCAACGCTTTGGTTTTCCAATGACCAAGTTTCCATACCACCTCACGCGCCAGTCTCATCCACTTGGCATGACTCTTATGGGCCTTGTTATAGCGCTCACGCTCTTGCTTTGCATCGGCATAATCATTCACCAGTGTATTCTCCACCTCTTGACCTACACGCATAGTAGGTTTAAATACACTCTTTAGCACCTGATTTTCGCAAATCTGGAAATAGTGGCGGCAAGTATCACTGTTTGGCATCTGGCTGCTGGTATAGACCAATGCCAAACGCTCAGGATCCCAACAACTGAAAATGTCGCGCAATGTATTGGAGCCTGCATCGTCACGCCAACCGTTGACATCAACGACGAGCACCTTAGGGAGTTTATTTGCATCTACCATTTTTACTGACGTTTCTTTAATCTATTCAATGTTTTCAAGAAGAAGATTGTCATATCAAAACCTATCCATTTACAAAACCTCTTTACTATAACTGCTCTGCTAGTTACCGCATAAGCCGAGAGATAACACATCTCCTTCAGATTTTGCTTGTACTCACATACAAATTTTTTATCATACATTGCATAGAGCACCATCGTATTTGCCCAATAGTATGCCATAGTATTCATTATAACAGAACGAAGAGAATCACTGATGTTTAGTTTCTTGGTCTTCTCTGGCCATGTTTTTAAAATCCAAATAAAATCCGTTAAACTCTGAATCTTGGGGCTATGGGATATTGAATCGGAACGTTGGCGGTAAGCAAGACACGCCCTTTCAATCGCTATAAACGAATCAATATGGCATAACAGATTCAAGAACCAATCCACATCCTCTCCGCTCACCATTCCTGGGCGGAAGGTAATATTGTATTCAACGAGGATCTGTCTCTTAACCGCTTTAGTCCATGCAGTAGCCATATAACTGCCATTTTGCAACATAGTCTTGATTATCATGTAAATATCCTTATTATCACCAGTCTTGGCGACTACATCCGTCCCCCATGATCCGTCGCTTTCAAAATACTTTTTGTATCCGAACATCACAACATCAGGATTCGTTGCAGTCTTCTCATTTATATGGCTGAGGACATTAGCATCAATCAAATAATCATCACTATCTATGCAAATGACATACTCGCCATTAGCTACAGCAATTCCTGCATTGCGCGCACATGCAATACCTGCATTCTTTTGATGAACCACACGAACACGAAAATCTTTCTTAACATACTCATCACAAATTTCTGGCACTCGATCAGGAGAACCATCATCTACAAGAATTACCTCAAAATCAGTATAGGTCTGATTCAACACACTGTCAACACACTCAGACAGATATTTCTCAACCTTATAACATGGCACTATAACAGAAAATTTCATATTGATTTGTGTTTATATTTAATGTTTTGCGCAATATTATCATATAAAAATATTATTACATAAAGTGTAATAGTTCCAACAATAGAAAATAGTAAACGTATCACCGTATATCTAAGCAAATTGGACATGTGCATCAAAGATTTCCAATGTTAATCCACCTAGATACGTTATATGTTACAATGCCTTAAGGGGTACATAATCCAACAGCCAAGATATTCCTCTACAGAAAACTGAAACTATCAGAGCAAATGGCAATATGCTTAATGAAGATCTAAACATCCAATCACGATCAATACTATATGTCAAACAACATTGTACCACCAAAGTCGCACTGACCAATACAATCAAGGCTTTCGGATTCTCGTAGTCCTTTCCTGTAGCCAACAGATAACCCGAATAACAACCAATGAAGTAGATGGGTAGTCTTACAGTGAACAAGATGTATGATCCTTTCCACAAATAAACGAATAATACCGTAACAAGTCCTATCAGCGAGCCCAGAATAGTCATCTTACAAATTCCATATTTTCTGTACATTTTGACTAACAAAGGGAATATCATGTAGAGCACCAAAATAGACGGTACATACTAATCATAAGATGGTTTACCCATCCAACAGCTAACACATGTCATTCGCTAAAGCACATCTGTAAACGATGTTCCTTTGATTAAACCGAAGAGAAGAATACAAACGAAATATGGTGGCAATATTTTGCGCAGGTATTTACAGATAAAGCCTTTTGAGGAGAAATTGTCTCGAAGGATATAGCTATAGCAGAGGCCAAATCCACTAAGAAACAAAAAAAATATCGACGCATCCATATCCCGTAGCTAAAAATGCTCTAAGCCAAGAAGGGGGAAGTAATACCGTAAAAGTGGAAATACATAACTCACGCTATCGCCAAGAACTGCTGATAAGCTGTAATGAGTTCATATAATTACTTTCGTTTGGCTATGTCTTCGTATATCGCAATAATTTCATCCACATTAGTGGCATAATCATAATTCGTCTTAACATGTTCTTTGCAACGCTCACTATAGAAGGCACGTCCGTTCTTATCAATCTCCTTGACCTTCTCCAGCATCTCTGCCACATCGTGTGGTGCGACTGCATAGCCAGTGTCACCTACAACTTCCGGGCAAGCAGTAGAGTTGAAAACAACAGCAGGGGTACCACAAAGCATAGTCTCAGCAAACACTTTTCCGAAGGTATCTTCTACCGAAAATCCGACAAAAGCCAGAGCTGAAGAATATAACTTAGAGAGTTCCTCTGTTCCATTCACGAAGTTTATATGCTTCATATTCTTATGAAGAGGTCGCTTGGATGTAAGAGAGCCAACAATAATCAGTTGATATTCATTAGGAATTATCTCTGCCAAACGAAGAGCATCGGAATAACGTGTGGTAATATCATCCCAACTGGCACTCACACTAATAAGCAGCTTCTGATTTTTGTTAAGTCCATACTTTTCATAGATAGAGTCATCATGTATCTCCTTGAACTTGGTCATGTCTATCCAATTGTAGATCATGTGGATTGGCCACTTAGAAAGATAAGACTTTTCCACTTCGCCTTTCAGCCAATTGGAGCAAACTATGATATCCAAACTGGGAAGAGTTGTAAATATCTTCTTCTTGATATTGTATAATGATTTAGTACGGTCAAAGAACCATGTAATAGGACCAGTCTGCAAACGAGGACAATTACCACATTCTGTCTCCCATTTGCGACAACGAGGTTCGGTAAAATGTGTACACTTTCCTGTAAAGGTCCAGCAATCAAACAAAGAATACACTACTGGAATATTCTTCTTGCGTACATACTTAAAGAACATAGGGAAATTCAAGAAATTGCTATGCAGATTGTGAATCTGTACCACATCTGGCTGAATAGAATCAACCCACTTAATGAACTTGCGAGTACCGCAGGTTGTACCGAAGCCTTCTTTACCAAGGATACGGGTATTCCAAAGTCCATGTATCTTGTTCTCTAAATCTGTTCCGATACGAAAGCTCTTTGAATAATTGGTTGTTCCCTGACCGTAAGCTATATAAGCCTCATGACCTTTTGCCTCAAGTCGTTGTGCTATCTCGGTTGCAATCACACCTGTACTACCTTTGCCACAGGTGACGTTTATCTGTAATACCTTCATCGTACCGTATTTTTAGTATCTATCATGTAACTTCATTTCTTGCCACATGAAATGGTAATTATCGGGAGTAATAAATGCCCTTATAGTAAATATAATGAGTATTAGTGCAAATATTGTCTCAAAACTATTTGGCTTCCATTTTCTTAAAGCATGTGGTACCATTAGTCCCATCCAAGGTCCAAAATATGCAGTCATACGTATCAAAGAAGGATCTAATCGAACCATTACAACCCATACTAACGACATAGCAGCTCCGCCATACATTAATCTCATATCCACCGCTTCATCATCGTTTTTGATCCCCAACCATCCCACGAGATATAGACCGAACATCATAAGAATGACCATGTAAGGAACTGATTGGTTATATGCATAAAAAGCACCAGTTCCATACATTTCATAAATCTCACTTTGTGCACTTAGCAAAATACCGACATATTGGTATGTAAAAAGCATCATTACAAATAGCAGTAAACTCAGACGATAATAAACACGCGTTTGTTTCAAGTAATAGAATGGCAGGATTAATATGGCAATAAAAATACTCTTATGTATAAAAGTAGCTATAAATAATAGTGCTAAAAATGATTTCCATTTGCCTTTTTGAAGTAACAAGAATCCAATAAGCAAAAGAGTCAATGCAAAAGATTGGCGTATCGCACTGTTTGGCAAATAAGGATAAAACATTGTTATATAAAAGACATAGAAAAAACAAGGTGTTTCTAATGTTTCCGAGTTACGATATACAAAAACTCCCAAAGGAATAAGAAGCATTACGGAAACGACAAATAAAAAACATCTAGAATTAGGGATAACGTATGTTAATGTTTTTATGATAACTTGCTCACCAGGATCTTTTCCATTACCATTCACACCAGGGTTTAAGTACGCATCCCAAAAATCGATAAAGATATCAGACCATGAGGCAGAAAAGTTATCAAAAGCACGCATATATGCGTAGGTATCATTACCTACAGCCTCATGTCTAAAGCCTGATACAGCAACTAAAAGTAATGTAATAAATATTACATAACTTTTGATTGTCTTTCTACTATCATTGTTTTTATTGAAATAATATAACAGAATGCATGTTAGAATTAATACTAAGTACATATTGATTAATTGAAAATTATATTTCTCAAGAAACTTTTCGCCTTATTTCTTTCTAAATTATCCAATCCAAATCCCCAAAGTATAACTAGAAAAAAAATAAATGCTCCAACAAAGTTCATGCAATGTCCAACATTTGTGGTTTGTGATGGAATGAATAGATAATAAATAACCAAAGGGGTAGTCATTAGGAGAATTCTAAAGTGGGAGATTTTCATAAAATCAATAACATCAAATTTTACTACCCTTCGGAGCATGATTAACTTCACAAAACTATTTAGAAAATTGATAAAACAATAAACAATACAAATAGTATATGGATTGTAGCCCATCTTATATAAGACGAACGAGATTGGCAATCCCAATATCATAATTGTGTGAACAATTACTTGGTATGCTTTTATCTTGCCGCAAGCATTTATCAAATTTGGTATTCCTTCGCCCAAACATCCTATTAAATTACCAAGAATAATTAACTGACAGAATTGAGCAGAACCGTTTGGGACATCTTTAAGCCACAGTCCAAGCAAAAAATCAATCTCTATTATCACAGGAAATGAAATCAACGCCATCAACACAAAGGTATATTTTGATATTCTGCTAGTTATAGAGATAGAACGTTGAAGATCGCCTGCACTAAAGCTCTTTGTAGTCTGTGGTACAGCCGCACTACCAAGCGACCTTGCAAACATCATGATGAAGACCTCTACTTGACGAGCTACTGCGTAAGCTGCGTTAATTATCGTACCAAAGAAATAGTTTATGATGATTACCGATCCCTGTGACTTACCAACATTTGCAAAAGCTCCAAATAATGTCCAACTGGAGAAAGATACCATCTCCTTATACATTCTCCTATCCTTATTCAAGCTGCAAGCAACGACATCGTTATGATACTTCTTACAATACATATAGTAAGCAAGACTGTTAATGACTGTATAGGATAACATTATTATAGAATACAAACGAATTCGATTGGTATCTGAATAGATGAACAATAAAATCAAACCTAGCTTTACAAGATTTGAGATTATATCAATGAGTGCTGTAGCTCTAAATTTCTCGTATGCAACCAATAATCCTTGATTAGGTACAAAAATGGTATTGATAGCTGCTGCAATAATTGACAAACGGAAAACGAACTGCGCATCAGGGATGCTCTCTGACGCAACATTAAGGTAGTTGATAATATATAACTCGCCAAGAGGTTCTCCGACCAGAACGATCAAAGCCGCAAAAGCAAGATGAATTATTCGACTAGTATTGAATATCTTATTCGGATTGCCGTTTTCCTTCTTGCCTATTTCGAATGCCAAATAGCGGTAGGTGGTGGATGTCATCGATGAGTTGATAACATTAAGTAGCAGGACTATTCCTCCTACAACATTGTAAAGACCAAAGTCTGAAACCCCCAAAGCATCTAGTACTACTCTCGACAAGATAATGGATATCAGCGATACCACACACAGTCGCAAGTAGATTATGACACTGTTAAATGCAATTCGTTTGTTTTCGTTCATTATTTTGACAGTTTTACTTTTATTTCATTCCAATTAAGCTTAAACACGATCATGTGATGTTTTGAATCAAATGCCGTATCAACTACAAGATAGTCATTATCAACAGATAACTTTGGATGCAAGTCACAACTGGATGGATTTCTATAATAGTTTGCAAATAGACGTGCAATAATCAGAGATTTCTTAGTGACTGTATCAAGTACGATCAACCTCTGCATCTGCTCTTTGTCAGGATAAGAGTCTGTCACCATATATCTGCCATCACGTGTAAATATTGGATGTCCATCAATACACAAATTATTATCCTCATAACAATCGTACAAGTAGAATGCCCCATGTTTATTCATTCGATAGTATTGATAATGATGACGCTTGCCATGGAGCAACCTAGATAATTGATAAGGAATTCTTCCTGTAATAGTATAGAACAAACTTGTTATGATAGCTTTTATCTTCCACGGCTTGTGTTTGATTAGATACCCAATGCTTCCTTCAAAAGAGTATCTATATGGTGTTTGCGTGTAAATAACGAATTCATCATCTGACTTCCTCGAAATATGGACGGCTATCGCAATGAATAATATCCTGTATAGAAATTATTTTTTTACGAGTATTGCTTACGAGATCAACCTCAAAGATTCCATCATCATCAATCACTCTTCCTTCCCATGCAGGGTTAGACACTGAATCGTAATGGTAGGCCCGACACCAATGGGAACGCTCCATTTCGAGTGCAATGGATTTGCAACCATCAGGTGTAATACCATATATGGACCAATCTATTTCTTTTTTCTGATTCGAAACAACATCATAGATTGCAGAACAGTTATGGCCATTACGGGTACAATTGTAAATAACTCGATTTTCATTTCCTGTCCCTGGTAGCCATTGCATCATAGCTCCTTGTTGCCAGTTCCAAGAGTTTGTAGAATCCACAAAATGCCACTCCCCTGTTTTGAGGTCATAGTACCCCAAATCTATGTCTAGTTCCTTCGAGGGTTTAACCCCATCAAACTTAGCTTTATTACAAATGAGACGAGATTGAGAAGCGTCTAACGCATCATAGTTATAATAACCGAACCATTCAGAATGGTATTCTGACCGTGTATCGAATACTTTCTCTATGTACTTTGATAATATGATTCTTTCATACGAATTACTATCGTTGCCAAAGGCAGTCAAGTAATTCGAGAATGAAACTTACTGCCTAAGGTATGGATAAAATATATTGTCCTGGGTTTGTTCCTTGACAATAATTCTTGGTTTGTCTGTTACAACGAGAGAGTTATAAGGGACATCCTCCACAACGACAGCATTGGCACCTATTCGACAATTATCAGCAATGTATACGTTACCAATAATTTTCGCACCTGCACCTATATAGACATTACTACCTATAGTGGGTGCACCATAGGACTTACTTCCTTCAATCGTATTTGCACCTATTGTGACTTGCTGGAATATTACTACATTCTTACCAACCTTTGCAAATTGAGTCAGAAAAATTCCACTTACACCATGAGGCAAAATAAGTGGTGAGTCAATCTGGGCGTCAATGCTAATGCTGGCAGCATGCAGTTCCATATACTTATTCCAAATAATCTTTTTCCATTTTTTGGGTGATAAGTGGTAGGAACGATAAATATTCCAAAAATTGTCATGATAGAAAAATACGAATATGGGATGATAAAAAGCCCTTACAACCTTATTTATAATTATGGGAAAGATTTTACCCCCTCCTATAATTCTATATATATCATTCATTTTATAAGTTGTTAGAAGTTACAATTTGCCATATCAACTTTATTCTCGTCATATACTCCTTTTTGAATGTCGAGCATAGTGGCATAAAACAAATCATTAAGATGCTGAATGCTGAAACTATTAACGGTACGTTCCATAAGTTTTGCGCCAATAGCCTTAGCTTCTTCTGGGTGAGACATCATCCAGCACATCTTTTCATTAAGAGACTTGACATCGCCTTCCTTGATTAAGCTTCCAACTGGGCCAATCTGATATGGTACAGAGCCAGAATCACTTCCAATGATTGGCTTACCTGAAGCCATAGCTTGAACAACTGATAGCGAGAAAGTTTCAACCCAGTTGTATGTTGAGCGAGGAACATGGAGTGCACAATCAATGGCATTCCAATACTTAGTCATTTCGTACCAATCAACAAATCCGGTCAAAATCACCTTACCCTCAAGATGCCTATCCTTGATAGCCTGTGTAAGACGCTCTTGATCATTCTTGTTGCCTGAGCCCATCATCAAGTATTTCCAATTACCCTCTGAAGGCAAGGCTGCAATGATGTCATCAAGTCCTTTATCCCATGTAAATCGCGTAGCGCTACCGAATACAAAAGCATCACCAAGATTATACTTATCACGAATCTCCTTTCGTGCTACATCGTCAGGATGGAACCAGTCTTTATTAAAACCCACCTGAGTCTGTATATAAATAGGCTTTTTGAATCCTTCATCCCTGAATGCTTGTAGAGCGTCTGGATAATGGCAGAAGAAAGCATCTACGTTCTTATTCACGTATTTGAGTCGAGGAAGCCAATAGAGGTACGAAATACGACTACGGAGTGCAGCCAACGAGAACCCCTTCACTATACGATTCTTAATATTATGGTGTGGTCCTCTCATAGAAAAACCTAGAATCTTTGCTTTAGGGCAATATTTCTTTGCAATGTGAATCAGTTGAATCATGGAGAGCTGAGTGTGACCTCCAATATGATATAAAATATCAGGCTTTATTATTTTAATCTCTCGCTCAAAATCAGGAGAATACCAATCAGATCCATGTAGGTCCTTCTTTCGAACCAAACGAATGTGAAAATTCTCTTCATCAACCTCTTTTCCCTTAATAGTTGTACCTCCATTGCCATACGTATATGTCTTGGAATTATACCACTTACACTCATCTGGTGCTAACAATGTGACGTCCAGGTTTGGATGTGCGTGAGCAAAAAGCTGCCAACGAGTATAGAAATACTTAACCTGGAAAGAATGGTTGATTAGAACAACTTTTAATTTAGGTTCCATATATTTCTAAATTGAAATTATCTTTATTAAACACTTTATTGATCCCTTTGTCAAAACATCATAGAGCAATGTGAGTGCAAACAAAAGTACCTGCAACAACATACACTACGAAAACAGGATAACTCTCAATGAATGCAGAAAATAACACAGCAATAAATGAAATAGATAGAAACAAAGACTACTTACTCCAATGAACTTGAACAAGTAGTTTTTAATGTTAATCCTACTACATATCCAGATAGTAACCAAAGAGAAGGCTAAATAACAGATTATCATCAATAGAGACCTGATTGAGATGATATTTTGTGGTAGAAATCTACAGACTATGGAACTCTGTAAACAAAAACTAAAAACGAACAGCAAAGGTGCGATTCTACCAAATAGGTAAGTATTCTGTTTCTTTAGTGAGTTTTTTCAAACCACAAATCATGCCAATGGGAAAACATAGTATGCTGTTCCACCAGAATGACTGCAAATGAGACATACATGCATATACGACATAAAAGACAAAGCAAAAACTGAGAAGATATGCCTTAATCTGATATTCGTAGTGAATATAGTATGAATGCTACTATATAGAGGATGATTATGGATTGCATAAACCAATAACCATCAAATGTAATAAATCGCCAAATGTTTTTTGATAAGAAATTCCTCCCCTAGGTCCTCCGAAAACTTAGACATTTCGCTTTGAATAGCCGCCTAAAGACTGTTCCTAAGGCATTCATTGTGTTTCCCTAATTTTATTTTGAAGTCCCTTGTTTTTTACAGGTTGACATAAAGTTTAAAAACAACTCATACAGTACCACCGTATATTGTTTATAGGTAACATCTTCTCTTGTTGTTTTTATCAGAGTGAAGCTATTAGCGCGGGGATCCCCTTAAGGTTGATAGAGCACGCGAAGGTTGTACGAGAGACAGAACATACTCATCTCGGCTCCAACTTTGGCAAATCCTTTCAGAAGGAATTCCTTCAAAGTGCTACGGTATTCCTTATAACGTACCTTACGCTCCTTGCATACCTCAAGCTTATGTTGGAGTTCATCTTTAGATAACTTGCGCGCTTCTTCCCAGTCAAACGCATCAAGTTCCTCCATGTACAAACTGATATGTTCATCTAAACGTCTGACGCGGTCATTCAATTTGTTAAACGTAAAATTGTTGTCCTTGACATTGACTGCCTTGAACTTGCTGCCATCCATAGAGATATAAGACTTTGAGAAAATCTTTAGTCCCCATGCAGAACTTGTTGAACTCCTTGAATACCTCCGTTATACTATCTTTGTTATCTTTACGATAGTCGGATATGGTACGAGAATCCAAATAAAGTTTGGCTAAATGACTACAAACGTATTTGCTGGTGATTTTACCAATTCGACGTAAAGAGCAATATAATCCATATCCAGATAATAGAAAGAAAAGACCTGCACACAAATAGCCTAAAGATTGAAATAGGTATCCTAACATTGTGAGATAGTGCATACAGAATCTCATCATAGAAAACTGCCAAAGATGATGCGACACAATACGAATCATGGCAATTCCTCTGAGTGAGTAACAGGCTTCTCTTTCAATTAATTGTCTATTACAAATTGTCATAGTAGCAAATTATCTATTATCAAGCGCTTCGTATTTTGAGTGCTTACTCTTGAATTCTGGTACTATCTCCTTCATTTTACTCACAATCTTCATATCATCGTGGGTAAAAGTGAGTTGGAAAAGTTCATCTTCGTTTTGCTTTGCAATATTGTAATCATAACTACGAACTTCAGCAATCATAATCTTTGGATGGTAAGTAGGTTTAGTGTTCTCCTGAGTGGCAAGGAGTTCCTCATAGAGTTTCTCGCCTTCACGAAGGCCTGTGAACTTGATCTCGATGTTTTTGGCTCCGGAAAGTGAAATCATGCGTTTGGCCAAATCAACGATCTTGACAGGTTTGCCCATGTCGAAGACGAAGATCTCGCCGCCTTTACCCATAGCGCCGGCTTCGAGAACAAGCTTACATGCCTCAGGAATGAGCATGAAGTAGCGGATAATGTCCGGATGGGTGACAGTAACGGGCCCGCCCTTCTCAATTTGCTCTTTAAAAAGAGGAATAACGGAACCATTGCTACCCAAGACATTGCCGAAACGAGTGGTGACAAATTGGGTTTCGCCCTTTACCTTACCATCAATGATAGCTTGATTAAGGCTCTGGCAATAAATCTCACAGATGCGCTTGGAGCAACCCATGACGTTGGTGGGGTTAACGGCCTTATCGGTGGAGATCATCACGAACTTCTTGGTGCCGTACTTAACCGCCAAGTCGGCAATGACGCGAGTACCTGCGATATTGTTGCGGACGGCCTGAATGGGGTTGTCCTCCATCATGGGCACGTGCTTATAGGCGGCCGCATGGAAGACATACTCAGGACGATGTTCAGCAAAAAGCTTCTCCATGTGGTCTTTATCGGCAATGGAAGCGACGACAGTCTCATTCTTTACATCGGAAAACTGACGCGCCATCATCAGACGGATATCGTGCATTGGTGTTTCTGCCTGATCAACAAGGATCATTTCGGCAAGTTTATAAGGTGCTACCTGGCGCACCATTTCCGAACCAATAGAACCTGCAGCACCTGTGATGAGTACACGCTTTCCAGATAGCATTGATCCAATAGCATCCATATCGACCTCAATTTTCTCGCGAGGAAGGAGGTCTTCTATTTCTACCTCGCGTAATTGTTGATGAGTAAGTTCACTCTTTCCATCCCATTCTTCTGCTTCACGAGGCATCATCATTATCCTTATGTTAGCTGCCATGAGTGCATCGATGAGGGTTGTACGAGTTATGAAATGGTCAGTCTGAAGGGGAGATACAAGAAGGACTGTTACATTGTACTTCTTCATGGTTTCGACTAAAGAATCTTCATCAAAATGAACTTGTTCACCAAGAATCCAAGAACCACATAGAGACTTATCATTAGTAATAAAGCCACGTAGACGATAACGGCGAGGATTCTCATTCTTGAGACTCTTTGCAAGTGCTATCCCTCCGCTCATACAGCCATAGATAAAGACTTTCTGTATGCTACTATCACCACGGTAAATATCATGCATTGATTTGACAAACACTCGTAGGCCCCACATAAGCATGGTTGCCACAATAAAGAGCATGAGAGCACTTTCGATACGAGGAATGAGCATATAGGGGGTAAGGCCTGCATAGACCTGCACCTGATGGAGGATGCATATGCCTATGCCTGCAGTGGCAGTGGAGTAGGCTACGCGATGGAGATCGACGAAGCTGGAGTAGCGCATGACGCCATGGAAAGTGTGGAAGGCTACGAAAGAGAGGATATAGACGATGAGACATACGCTCAGGCCCAGGGTGACTTGCCAGAAGCGCTGTGCCAACTCCAATCCACCATGCTGGAAGTAGTACACAAATAAACCAGATACATAGACTGTCATACAGTCCATAGCAAGAATGCACCAGTAGGGCAGCGCCTTGTGTAAGAAATACCAATTGCTGATCTTACGTAATAATTGGGTCATATAATTGATGTTTATATAAGCATTTGAGGAACGTGCGGTTGTTTCAAACAAAAACACTATGGTGTCCAGCTGTGTACACGCACGTTCAATGTTTACTTCTTAAAAAAAATATACCTACTTATTACTGGACGAAATTACCTTCACCAGAGAGTTCTTTTTGAATGTATTCGAGAGCAGCAATTTTTGCTTTTGTCTCTTCTACATTGAGAAGACGGGTGTTATTTGAGTTAAACTCAGTAAGTACGTTGCGGTCAGTTTCACCCTCTTTGAAAAATTTATCGTAATTCAAACCTCGATTATCTGCAGGAACGCGATAGAAGTCATTCATATCCTCTGCCTTAGCGCACTCCTCGTTAGTGAGGAGGGTTTCGTACATCTTCTCGCCATGACGAATTCCGATCACCTTAATGTCTTCTTTCTTACCACCAAAAAGTTCACAAACAGCCTCTGCTTGAGTTTGGATTGTACATGCGGGTGCCTTTTGAACAAGGATGTCACCATTTTGGCCATGCTCGAAAGCGAATAGGACGAGATCCACTGCCTCTTCGAGTGACATGATGAAGCGAGTCATCTTTGGCTCGGTGAGAGTAATTGGGTTGCCATTACGAATCTGGTCAATCCAGAGAGGAATAACAGAACCACGAGAACACATTACATTACCATAACGTGTGCAGCAGATCTTAGTGTTACCTGAGTAACGTGACTTTGCCACGGCAATCTTCTCCTCGATAGCTTTGGTGATACCCATAGCGTTGATTGGATAAGCGGCCTTGTCCGTAGAGAGGCAGATGACAGCTTTCACGTCTGTTTCAATAGCTGCTGTCAATACGTTGTCAGTACCGATAACGTTGGTCTTTACAGCTTCCATTGGGAAAAATTCACAAGAAGGAACCTGCTTCAGTGCAGCAGCATGGAAGATATAATCTACTCCCGGCATTGCATTGCGACAAGACTGAAGATTTCGAACATCACCAATGAAGAATTTAATTTTACTAGCAAATTCCGGACATTTTACTTGATACTCATGACGCATGTCATCTTGTTTCTTCTCGTCACGACTAAAGATTCGGATTTCTGCGATATCAGTACGAAGAAAACGATTAAGAACTGCATTACCAAATGAACCAGTACCACCGGTGATCATAAGGGTTTTACCTGCAAAAATGCTCATAATTATATATTATTATTTATTTATCTACTGGATCAAAGAATGTGTCGGGACGATTTGGATCAAAAACTTCATTACAGTACATGACAGTTACGAGATCTTGGGTGTCGGAGAGGTTGATGATATTATGGGTATAACCGGGGAGCATGATGACGCTTTGTATGTGGTCGCCACTTACTTCATATTCGATTACTTCATCGGTTCCTTCCTTTCTCTGTTGGATAAGTCCATGACCACTGACGACAATGAACTGTTCCCACTTGGTATGATGCCAGTGCTGGCCTTTGATAATCCCAGGTTTGGAGATATTGATGCTGACCTGTCCGCAGTTAATGGTATGGACAAGCTCAGTGAATGAGCCACGGTCATCGATGTTCATCTTGAGATCGAAGATAGCCTTTTCCTTAGGAAGATAGCTGAGAAATGTGCTGTACAGTTTCTTGGCGAAGCTGTAGTTAGGAATTTCAGGAATCATTAATGTCTTTGGCATCTCTGCAAACTGACGGAGTAAATCTACAATCTCACCAAGTTTTACTTTATGTATTGTTGGAACGTAACAGTAACGACCAGTAGCCGTAGATACTGTCTCTACACCATCAAACTCGCAACGATGACTTTCCCCCTTCAACGCACCAATCATCTCATCAACAAGATCGTCAATATAGAGAAGCTCCATCTCAACTGAAGGATCGTTTACTTGGATAGGAAAATCGTTAGCTATATTATTGCAGAATGTGGCAACAGCAGAGTTGTAATTTGGACGGCACCACTTTCCAAAGAGATTTGGGAAACGGTATACGAGAACCTGAGCACCTGTCTCCTTGCCGTATTCAAACATCAGTTCCTCACCAGCCTTCTTTGAGCGACCATATTCGCTGTTACCAAAACGACCTGCGAGAGTAGCTTGGATAGAGCTACTGATCATTACAGGACAATTGTTCTTATGAGACTTGAGGGTGTTGAGAAGAGTAGTTGCGAAACCAAAGTTACCCTTCATAAACTCCTCTGGATTCTTTGGACGGTTCACACCTGCAAGATTGAATACGAAATCACAATCCTTACACCAAGCATCAAGTTGCTCTGGAGTAGAGTCAAGGTCATATTCATATATACACTCAATGATAAGGTCACCATAACAGCGGACCTTACCATCCTTTATATTTTTTAGTTGAGCACATAGGTTTTTTCCAACAAAACCTTTCGCTCCTGTTACCAATATTTTCATAATATTATGACTGAATTGTCATCTGCAAAACCTAAACATAATTTAGTTCTTCACAGGTTTGCATGATAATTCATTTTAGAATTTTCTCCAAACCATTTTATTAACTACACCAACATATGACTGGATTATCTTTACTACCTTAGTCGAGATGGAGTCAGTATAATTAGGTACAGGAATACCATAATTACCATCGTTATTCAAATCAACTGCAAGTTCTACAGACTGTAAGAGTCCCTTAGTGTCAATACCAGAGAGTATAAAACAGCCCTTATCAAGAGCCTCAGGACGCTCTGTAGAAGTACGAATACAAACTGCAGGGAATGGATGACCAACAGAAGTAAAGAAGCTAGACTCTTCTGGAAGTGTACCAGAATCAGAAACTACACAGAATGCGTTCATCTGAAGAGAATTATAATCATGGAATCCAAGTGGTTCCTGCTGCATCACACGCTTGTCAAGCTGGAAACCTGACGATGCAAGACGGTTGCGTGAACGTGGATGACAAGAATATAGGATAGGCATGTCGTACTTTTCTGCCATCTTATTGATTGCAGTGAAGAGTGAAGTAAAGTTCTTCTCTGTATCGATATTTTCTTCACGGTGAGCAGAAAGAAGGATGTACTTGCCTTTCTCAAGCCCAAGGCGCTTATGTACATCACTTGCCTCAATCTCAGCAAGATTTTCGTGAAGTACCTCAGCCATAGGTGAACCAGTAACGTATGTACGCTCGCGTGGAAGACCACACTCTGAAAGATAGCGGCGTGCATGCTCTGAGTAACACATATTAACATCGGAGATAATATCTACGATTCGGCGGTTTGTCTCCTCTGGAAGGCACTCATCCTTACAACGATTACCAGCTTCCATGTGGAAGATTGGAATATGGAGACGCTTTGCGCCGATAACAGAAAGACAAGAGTTAGTATCGCCAAGCACAAGAACTGCATCTGGTTTGATTGCTAACATCAACTTATATGACGCATTAATGATATTTCCACAAGTAGCACCTAGATCATCACCAACAGCATCCATATAAACTTCAGGATCCTTAAGTTTGAGATCGTGAAAGAACACACCATTAAGATTATAGTCATAATTCTGTCCAGTATGAGCAAGGATAACATCGAGGTATTTACGAGACTTGTTAATTATGGCAGCGAGACGAATTATCTCTGGACGTGTACCAACTATAATAAGCAACTTGATTTTACCATTGTCCTGAAAATGGACATCAGAATAATCTGTACGTAATTCCATATTCGTATATTTCTTTTTATTATTCGAGATGATTATAATATTCTTGCTTTGTTTTATTTCAAATAACTTTTATACCACTCAGCAAATACACGTAATCCATTACGTAATGGGGTTGCTGGACGGAATCCGAAATCCTGTTCCAAAGGAGTTGTGTCTGCATAAGTAACAGGAACATCGCCTGGCTGCATAGGCACAAGTTCTTTATGTGCCTCAAAATCATAATCCTCAGGGAGAACTCCTGCACTAATAAGTTCTTCCTGAAGGATAGTAACAAAGTCAAGAAGGTTCTCTGGTGAAGAGTTACCGATGTTGTAAACCTTATATGGTGGGATTGGGAGTCCATCTTCGCCATTTTTCTTCTCAGGAGCATGCTGAATGATACGTACCATGCCTTCCACAATATCGTCTATATAAGTGAAGTCACGTTTACAATTACCATAATTGAAAACCTGAATGGTCTCGCCCTTCAACAGTTTGTTAGTAAAACTAAAGTAAGCCATATCGGGACGTCCACAGGGACCATAGACAGTGAAAAACCGCAAACCAGTACTTGGTATATTGTAGAGCTTACTGTATGCATGAGCCATTAACTCATTGCTTTTTTTAGTAGCAGCGTAAAGTGATACAGGGTTGTCTACCTTATCATCAGTGCTATAAGGCACTTTCTTATTGCTTCCATATACACTGCTTGAAGAAGCATATACTAAGTGCTCCACACCATAATGACGACAAGCCTCTAGAATGTTATAAAAACCAATAAGATTACTTTCAATATAGGCATCAGGGTTAGTGATACTATAACGTACACCAGCTTGTGCTGCAAGGTTCACCACTACTTGCGGACGGTAATTAGTGAAGGCTGACTCTACGATTTCTTTCTTGGCAATATTGTCTTTTATGAAAACAAATCTGTCACCATAAACTGACAACTCCTCCAAGCGTTCATACTTTAAACGTACATCATAGTATTCGGTTATACTATCAATACCAATGACCTTTATGCTGTCAAACTCAGCCAGCAAACGTTTCACCAGATTGGCTCCAATAAAACCGGCTGCACCGGTCACTAAAACCACTTTATTCTCCAGACTGACGTTGTATGTTACCATAAAATTAATCCCTTTGGAAAATGTCACGAGTATATACCTTATCCTTCACATCGTCAAGGCATGCGTCGTAACGGTTAGCGATGATGGCCCGACTGATCTCCTTGAACTTAGTCAGGTTATTTACTACTTTTGAACCAAAGAATGATTCATCGTCTTGCAATGTTGGTTCGTAAATAATAACCTCTGCACCTTTTGCCTTAATACGCTTCATAATCCCCTGAATGGCACTTTGACGGAAATTATCTGAATTTGACTTCATGGTCAGACGATATACACCGATCACTATATTTTGTTCTTTGTGAACATCCCATTGACTGGACGCAGTGTAATAACCAGCTTTAGACAAAACCTGATCAGCTATGAAGTCTTTTCTTGTGCGATTACTCTCTACAATAGCGCTCATCATGTTTTGGGGTACATCCTGATAGTTAGCCAATAGTTGTTTCGTGTCTTTCGGCAAACAATAACCACCATAACCAAAACTAGGATTATTATAATGTGTGCCAATGCGAGGATCCAAACCAACACCCTGTATTATAGACTGAGAATCTAGTCCCTTCATCTCCGCATAAGTATCCAATTCATTAAAATAACTGACACGCAAAGCGAGATAGGTATTCGCAAACAGTTTAACAGCTTCCGCCTCCTTCAAACCCATAAAAAGGGTAGGAATACTTTCCTTAATTGCTCCTTCCTGAAGCAAAGCGGCAAAAGTACGTGCAGCCTTCTCTAGAGCAGGAATATCCGCAACAGCCTTGATTGCTTCATTTTCCTCTTTAAATTGTTCGCTCTCTATAAATTTTGGATAACCAACAATAATACGACTTGGATATAAATTATCATAAAGAGCCATACTCTCACGAAGAAATTCCGGAGAAAAAAGCAAATTAAACTTCTTTACTCCTTTACGGGCATATTTCAAATAAAGTCCCCGACAATATCCTACAGGAATAGTAGACTTGATTACCATCACAGCATCAGGATTGACACTTAAAACAAGATCTATGACATCTTCTATATGATGAGTATCAAAATAATTCTTCACCGGATCATAATTAGTAGGAGCTGCTATGACTACAAAATCCGCATCACTGTATGCTTTAGCACCGTCAAGCGTAGCAGTTAGATTCAATGCCTTTTCGGACAAATATTTCTCTATATACTCATCCTGAATAGGTGATTGTTTACGATTAAGCATATCTACTTTCTCGGGAATCACATCGACTGCCGTCACCTGGTGATGCTGCGACAAAAGTGTTGCTATACTAAGACCAACATATCCGGTACCTGCAACAGCAATCTTTAAATCTTTCATATCCATTGTTGATTTATGTTAGTGTTATAGATTATTCTAATTCTTTATCTAGAACCTCAAACCGCGGTGAGTTCTTCGATTTAAACTCCGGTACTACTTTCTTCATCAACCTCACCGTATCCATGATTTTTACTGTACGCGACAACTTCTCAAACTCCGCATAAGTGTCAAGAATATCAGCATATTCATAATGACGTACCTTAGCTATCATAATTTTCTTATTTTCAGTAGGAATCGTATTCTCCTTATCACTCAGGACTTCCTCATAAAGTTTCTCACCCGGACGTAATCCCGTAAACTTTATTTCAATATCTTCACCCGGACGATAACCGGTCAGTTCGATCATACGGGTAGCCAAGTCAACAATCTTCACAGCCTTGCCCATCTCAAAGACAAAAATCTCATTGCCCTCACCCATAGTGGCAGCCTCCATTACCAGGCGACAAGCTTCGGGAATAGTCATGAAAAAACGGATGATATCGGGATGAGTCACTGTGACAGGACCACCATTCTCGATTTGTTCCTTAAAACGGGGAATTACAGAGCCGTTACTACCCAAGACATTTCCAAAGCGGGTAGTGATAAATTTGGTATGACCTTTCACTTTTCCCTCACGAATAGCACATCCCAGACTCTGTACATAGATTTCTGCCAAACGTTTCGAGCAGCCCATTACATTGGTCGGATTCACCGCCTTATCGGTAGAAACCATGATCATTTTCTCAGCTCCGTATTCTACAGCCATATCAGCAACCTGACGCGAACCGACCACATTGACCAGCACAGCTTCACAGGGATTTTCCTCCATTAACGGAACATGCTTATAAGCAGCAGCATGGAAGATTACCTGAGGGTGATAGATATCGAACACCATACGAAGACGCTCTTTCACACGGACATCTCCAATGACAGGAACAAAATCAAGCCCGGGATAATTCTTCTCAAATTCCAGACGGACATTATGCAGAGGTGACTCGGCAGAGTCAAACATGATCAGTTTCTTGATATTCATCTGAGCCAATTGCCGGCAAAGCTCGCGACCAATACTACCGGCTGCTCCTGTCACCAACACAACCTTGCCACAAAACTCAGTCATCACCTCCTCCATATTAATATGAATTTCTGAGCGACCCAGCAAATCCTCAATCTTGATAGGACGTACCCACTGGTGGAAACTTCCGTTTTCGTCAGCCTCACTAATACTCGGAGCTATCAATGTTTTCAACCCGTTTCTTTTACAATACTGAAGCAAACGTCCTTCCTCTTCACGGGTATTCTCATAGCGGGCAAACAAGATGCCTCCGATACATTTCTTATGAATCAGTTTATTGAAGCACTCTTCATCTTTAAAAGAATAAACAGGAAGATCAGCCACACGCCGAATAGAATTACCTGTTCCGTAAATACAAAAGCCTACAACTTTATAATGAGAACTGTTCAGTAACCGGACTTTCAATGCCACACTCTTATCATCAATACCATAAATCAGAATACGCATATTCTTTTTATTCAGTACATTCAGCAAGAATTCATAAACAATAATCAACTGTATACGAAACCCAACCATAACAATAAAAGTAAGCATAGCGTCAAACAGTACAAAAATTATTTTCTGACTGTTATGTAATCCCGTCTGTGGCAGAAGAAACCAAATGACAATGGCTATGCAGACAGCCTTTATGAGCACACTTCCCGCCAACCTCCATAATTCCTTCAACTGGGAAAAACGGATCGTATTACGATAAGTATGAAATAGAGTAGCCCCCAAAACACTCGATATAACTGAAACCGCCAAGATATGGAAAAGCGAAACTATTTCTTTGGAAGTTTCCGTAATATAATGAATGCCAATAAATGACACCCAAGTACACAGTAAAGCTATGAATGTATCGATTCCCAATACAACCCAATAGCTAAAGTAGTTTTTCTGTAAATAATGAATAAAACGGTCAAATGCGTGTTTCATAATTTAAATCCCCCAATTAATTATCATATATTCTTACAACGCTGATTATAAACAACTAGAATAATAGTATATAATCGTACATAATTATATTATTTCTATCAAATCAGGATTTACTTCTACACCCACCGAAAAGAAATTAGGCAGTTCGACAAGAAGACGTTTGACTTTAGAGCCACGGGTAGTAAGCAGACGGCCTTCATAACCTTCAAAAGGACCTCCAATAATACGGATCATACGACCATACATTGTATCGCTTATCTCTTCAGGTAAATAATATTTAGGATTTTCCGAACCTCGGACAGCACGTATAAAACGCTCCATATCCAAATCGGCAACCATCATAGGCTGACAATAACCGCCACCTTTCTGGTAACGATATTGAAGGGTCGGTATTTTACGAACAAACAGATCTAGAACTTCTCTTGTATCGTGGATAAAAAGCAGGTCCTGCATAAACGGTACTTCTTCACGGATTCGTTTGCCATTTTTCAACTTTAACCGCCATTGCATAGGAGTAAATACTTCTAGATGTTCATCACTGAGCTGTTTATAAGCAGGCAGTTTAGCATTGGGACGTTTGAGGTCACGCATTACATACCAATGCATCCGTTGTTCATTCTTCAGAAGCGCCATAAAACCTCAAGACAATTATCCTAGTCCTGCCCGATTATATATAGAACTATATATCAAGCAGTTACAATCAAATTCTACAAAAATAAGAGATTCCTCCCCGTTATTATCAGACTGTTTCATCTTCACCATACAAGATGCATTCAAGGTCTATTTACAACCTTACTTCTTATTTCTCTCTATAAGAGAAATACTAACGGGCACAAAGGTACGTAATTTATTGGAAATAACAGCATAAAACAGATGTAATTTTGGGTAATTGCTTCTTCTAGAGAAGGATTTACTTAACAAATGTTTAATTATCATTAATTATATAATAATTGTAATTGTCTGATATCTAAGTTGTTAAATTAAAACTTACACCCTGTTATTTATCTTATAGAGAGAACTATATTTTGCTAAACAAATTTAGTTTATATCAATATTATCCCTTCTTGTAGTTTCTCTTTAATAACCAGCACGATATCATTATAGAATTAAGAATGATGTATAATGACTATTAAATCGTATCCGGATCCTGTTTTACTTTGTTATATCCTTACTTTAGGAAAGTTTTAATGTGCAAAAAAAGTAACAGTAAATCATACATATCCTTTGATACATATTTCCGATTTACAGTTTCATGGCTATATGGTAGATTATCTTATCTCTACAATGATTTAAGAATAAGACTATTTGCCTTATCTACCAAAGAAGTATCCAATGAGGCGAGATAAATGCGGGTAGTGTTCTCCGAGTCGTGTCCCATAGCTTCACTGATAACAGACAAGGAAATATTTTTACTCTTGGCAATGCTAGCCCAGGCATGGCGGGCAACATACGTAGTTAAAGGTATAGATAACCCCAACCGCATCCCAAGTTTTTTCAGTTTTTGATTCACCAAATGGGCAGTTTTCTTGTACTGTTTCCTTCCGTCTACCTCCATATCTCGTATAATAGGTAGCAGGTAAGGGCTCCCCTGAGTATCATACCTGTCAATTATTTCTTGCATTGGCTTCTCCCATTTGATAAATAATTGTTGCCCCGTCTTCTGCCGGCGATAAGACAGAATTCCGTTCTGCAAATCTTTCTTTCTCAAAAAAGCCATATCAATGAATGACATACCACGGGTATAAAATGAAAACATGAAAATATCTCTCGCATAAGCCAAAGAAGGACTCTTTGTCAGATCAAGTTCCTTTAAACGGCGAATCTCCTCTAACGGAATAGCACGTTTGACCGTCTTGTCTATCCCTGTATAAACATATTTAAAAGGACTTCGCTGAACCGTCAAGCCCTTCTCCACAGCACGATTATAAATAGCCCGAAGATTCCGCATATAATAAGAGGTGGTATTCGGACAAATACCGGTAGACTTCAAATAACTCTCATATTTCATCATCAAACTGGAATCAACTTCTTCCAACAGGACATCTTTCTCTTTCCGGAAACGTACAAAGCTGTTTAATGTAGTCATATAAGTTTCAGCGGTACGGTGTTTGCCAATTTGATTTAACTCCTTGATAAGATGAAGAGTAAAGGATATGAAACCACTATGCTCTGTGGATGCACAATAAAGTTCTACCAAACTATCTGAAGTATAAGCAATGCCTGAACGCTCAAGACGGGTAATAATATTCTTCAGCCTTACACTATCCTCCAACAGAGAATTTTTCAAAGAAAGCAAGTAATCTCTCCGACTTTCACTGGTTACCGAAGACAGAACAACCTCCGAATGTACCGCGTCCCATTCCGCAGGAAACAACTTGTATCCGGTATGTATTTGTCTTACTATACGCTTATGAATCACTTGATAGAAAAGTGTACCTTCTTTCGTAGCGACGGAAGATGCACGGAATTTTACTTTTACTGTTGCCATACAAAATTATTTCTCAAAATCAATATAACCAAACGTAAACTCATAGATATTGAATGATCCGAATAAAACGTTTTATCCGAATTTTACAATAACCACTCTCTATAATTCACATTCCACTATTTCTTCACTACAGAACATACAATTATCGAAATAACTTGCCGCTTTACCTTATTTTAATAACTAATTCTTATTTTTTATGCAATATGTAACACTATCAGCCCTTAAAACAACACCACTAAATGCAAAAATCCCTCAATAATCTACTGATTATCAAGGGATATCCATGTGACCCCGGTGCGATTCAAACGCACGACCTTCAGAACCGGAATCTGACGCTCTATTCACTAAGCTACGGGGCCATTCTTTTTATGCGAGGACAAAAGTATAAAAAATCTTCTCATCTTCCTAATGATTCTTCTTTTTTTATAGTTATTAAGGTACCCACACCTGTTAACACTCTGTTATTTTGAAATGCTTTATAGCACATACTTTATCAATTTGACAATCTTTTAGAGAAATCTCAATACATATATCATTTTTATTCCTATCTTTGCCGACAATTAACATTTAACAAACCTATGAGTTACTTGATAAAACCTAAGAACTACAAACCGCTTCTCGACCTGAAACAGACCGAGCTGGGAATCAAGCAAATAAAAGAGTTCTTCCAATTAAACTTATCATCCGAACTACGCCTGCGACGTGTGACAGCCCCCCTGTTTGTGTTGAAAGGCATGGGTATCAACGATGATTTGAATGGAATAGAACGACCTGTTTCTTTCCCGATAAAAGATTTGGGCGACGCACAAGCAGAAGTAGTTCATTCACTGGCTAAATGGAAAAGACTGACCTTAGCCGATTATCACATTGAACCGGGATACGGTATCTATACCGACATGAACGCAATCCGCTCCGACGAGGAACTGGGTAATCTACATTCACTTTATGTAGACCAATGGGACTGGGAGCGTGTTATTACCGACGAAGACAGAAACGTAAACTTCCTGAAAGAAATCGTTAACCGCATTTATGCAGCCATGATTCGCACAGAATATATGGTATACGAAATGTATCCTCAAATCAAGCCGTGCCTGCCTCAAAAGTTACATTTCATCCACTCCGAGGAGTTACGCCAACTCTATCCGAACCTGGAACCTAAATGTCGTGAGCACGCTATCTGCCAGAAATACGGTGCCGTATTCATTATCGGCATAGGCTGCAAACTGAGCGACGGCAAGAAACATGACGGCCGTGCTCCGGACTACGACGACTACACAACAAACGGCTTGAACGGCCTACCCGGACTAAACGGCGACCTGTTGCTTTGGGACGATGTACTGCAACGTTCTATCGAACTTTCGTCTATGGGTATACGTGTAGACAAAGAGGCCCTGCAACGTCAGTTGAAAGAGGAGCACGAAGAAAAAAGACTGGAACTCTATTTCCACAAACGCTTGATGAATGACACTCTCCCGTTATCTATCGGTGGAGGTATCGGACAGTCACGTTTGTGTATGTTCTACCTTCGGAAAGCACATATCGGAGAAATACAGGCCAGCATCTGGCCCGAAGATATGCGCAAAGAATGCGAGGAACTTGATATACACCTTATATAATTGCTATGAACGTACAGATAGAAGAAAGTTGGAAAACACATTTGCAACCGGAATTTGACAAGGACTACTTCCGCACACTTACAGAATTTGTAAAAAGCGAATATAGCCAATATCAGATATTTCCTCCCGGAAGGTTGATATTCAATGCTTTCAACCTTTGTCCTTTCGATAAGGTAAAAGTAGTAATCATCGGACAGGATCCGTATCACGGACCGGGTCAGGCACACGGACTTTGTTTCTCCGTTAACGACGGAGTACAATTTCCGCCCTCACTGGTGAATATATTCAAAGAGATCAAAGCAGATATAGGAACAGATGCTCCTACCACAGGAAACTTAACCCGCTGGGCCGAACAAGGTGTACTGCTGCTCAACGCAACACTGACTGTACGTGCACACCAAGCCGGTTCTCATCAAAACCGCGGTTGGGAGACATTTACCGACGCTGCTATTCGTGCCCTGGCAGAAAGCAAGGAGCACCTGGTGTTTATCTTATGGGGCTCGTACGCTCAAAAGAAGGGAGCTTTCATTGACCGGAACAAGCATTTAGTGCTTACCTCTGCACACCCTTCTCCCCTATCCGCCTATAACGGTTTCTTCGGCAACAAGCATTTCAGCCGGACAAATGATTATTTAAAGGCACATGGAGAAACGGAAATCAACTGGTAGTTGAATACAAGTTGAGAGTTGAAAAAGAAAATGGCTGCGCTATTACCCAATGAATAGCACAGCCATTTTCTTTTTCCATAATATTGTAACAATGCAATTATATATCTTTCAACTCTACGCTTATCCTAGTACCACTGGATATTACTTTGCGTCTGGCTTCTCTGTTCATACTTCAAATCCTGAAGAATGCTTGCATTTGCCCGGATAGTAACATTATAATATCTCCACCGTCCGAAAGGTGAAAGACTGGCGGACAAGTTGAAACAGTGCAAATCGCGGGAAATCGTACAAGAAGTTTGTGTGATCTCCTTTGCCTGGAAGTCGTAACCGGAGTTGAATGAAAGCGACCAGTTATTGGATATTTTCACGTTTCCATTCGCGTTGATATTATGTGTATACGTATAAGGATATCTCATAGAGTGGCGGTTAATAGGCTTCGTTCTATCTTCACGGATATTGAACGAATAACTAAAACTCAAAGACCAAGGCATTTTGAATACCTGATAACCGTCCGAGTCCGCTTGCGCATTCTCGACCTTCTTAGTGACAGTTCCGTCTTCCTCTGAGCCTTCCGAATCTTCATCATCACCTTCCGGCTTCTTCTTATCCTTATCTTCATCCTCTTTCGGTCCGAACCACTTCTTCCAAGTATCATTATTGAAAGTATAGTTAAATGAAGAACCATATCCCTGAAAACGTCCGAAGCGACCATACGACCACTCCGTCCGGTTACTGGTAACTACATTACCGCTTTTATCAAAAGTATAAGCATACGTAGCAAATGACGCATTCATATTAAAGGTATAACTCTTGGTCAACTTCAAACGAAGATTTATGTTCAAATCACTCCACGGCCGTTCCTTTGCCGCCATATTATAAGACATATTTGCACTCAAGTCATCAATAAGGCTCACTTTCTTGACCGTATCTTCTTTTGCGTCGTAATACTTCATTTCCAAGTTATTGGCAATCGAGAAACTGACTGTTCCCGAACCTTCACGGGAAGGAACGCCATAAGGCTGTCCGGTAAAAGGAGAATAATATTGTGTATCACCGTTATAATCAGTATACTCCTCCCAATACTTGCTAAATCCCGGAGCACCGCTCAGGCTAACTTGTGGCGTAAACACATGACGAATCTGTATTTCCTTTTTCTTCATGAAAAGAGGTTTGTACATACCATACAATTTGGTGCTCAGACTCAAACTTGCCGAATAGTTGGATACCCGGTAGAAACCGTTAATCGTATCGCCCGGCAATGCTTCCAGTCTACGCGTTTCCTCATTATATTGCTGATTTACCTTACGGGTATACCAACGTTCCGTATAATTCACCGAAGGATTAACCTGCAAATATTTGAACAGAGTAAAAGTAGCGCTGATAGGGATATTATGATTCATCGCATTTTCCCATTCGCTCAGTCCGGCTTTGAACAGACGGTCGTCTTTCGTACGGATACTGTTTGTCAGACGTCCTGTATAGCTAAGAGAAATCTTTTCATACCAGCGTTCTTCCCCGGCCGCCTTCTTGCGTTTGAACGGGAAGAGACGGCTCAACGATATATTCAAGTCGGGCAACGTCACCGCAATGGAAGAGTCACGCATGGTCTGTGCGATATTGGTCGTTCCGGAAAGCGTCAGACCGATATCAGGGAAACTGCGTGAATAACTGATACTTGATGTTTTGGTATTCTGAGTCAACAACTGTGAATTATAAAGGTTGTTGATATTTGAGCGTTCGTAGCTACTGGTCGAGAAGTTTACACTGGCAGAGAAAGTACTGTTCGGACTCGCCTTGGCATCCTGGCGATGATTCCAGACAATCTTAAAGTCCTTGGCAACTGCATAATCCGGCATCCCTTTGTCCCCCGTCTTAGTGACCTGATAATCCGCTTGCAGCGTACCGGAGTATTTATATCGTTTATTATAGTTGGTCAATCCGGAAAGTCTCCACGAACCTTTGGTAAAGATATCTCCCGTCATTTTCAGGTCCATGATGTCACTGATAGCAAAATAATATCCGCCTTCTGCCAGACCGAAACCGCGACTGGAGTCGTCCATATAAGTCGGCATGATGAAACCGGAAGAATAGCTGCTGGAGAACGGGAAAAAAAAGAACGGAACAGCCAACGGCAAAGGTACATCTTCCACCACCAGATAGGCAGGTCCCGTCACTACATTCTTTTTAGGACGCACCTTGGCCCTTGTCAACTGCATATAGAAGTGAGGATGGTCATGGTGGTCACAAGTCGTATAGCGCCCATGCTCCATAAAAATTTCATCATTGGCCCCCTTCTTGGCTTTGCTTCCGGTCACGTATCCTTCCCCCTGTTGAGTTACGATTTCGGTAATTCCCGCTTTTTTAGTTTTGAAGTTATACCGGATAGTTTCCGTATCATAAGCGGTATCTCCCTCTTTAAATACAGGTTTACCTTTTTCCACTCCCAAAGAGTCTTTGATACCGTAGGCGTGCACCGTACTGCTATCCAGATTCATTGAAATAACTTCCGCTGCCAACTCTATATTCTGGTAATTAACTTTTCCGCTACCATACAACGTAGCGGCTCCGCCCAAAGTAAAAACTGTGGAGTCGTTAGATTCATAAATAACCGGTGCGTCGAGCGGTTGTTTCTTCTTAGCCGGTGCGATAGAGTCCATGCGTACCGTAACCGTATCTGCTTTCAATGAATCATTTCCGTGGAGAGAATCATTCTGTGCAGTATTGGGGGCAATCACTCCTCTTCTTCGACGTTGAGACGTAGCCTCATCGGGAAGCATCAGTAAGACAATCAGCAGTATAGATGATATAAGTATTTTTGCTTTCAATGGCGCCATTAACTAATAGTTTACGCTTGAAGTGGCAAAAGTACATAAACTTCACCAATTATGAGTTAGAATCTTCGTTATTTAATTATTTTTTAGTGCTATAAAAAGAGAGAACACCATCTGTCAAAACGGCTTAGGCCTTCTTCACCATATTTAGCAATACTATGACGGGCTTTCTCTACCGACTTTTCCTCGTCCAGGTGAGTCTTAGAAAAGAATTTATCGGCAAAGCAGATTAACTGTTCTTCCAGAGTTATGGGCAACATCTCGCGATGGGGTACAGGAAGCTGTTGGTCGACAATGTCCTGCAAGGATAGTCCGGCCCCTGTATGGCGTTCGCAAACCAGTGCATGCTGCGGGAAACCTTCTTCACGCAAGATTTCAGCTCCCAAATAACCGTGAGCTATATAAGGATGCGAACCGAAACACTGAATCGTAGGCGCATTGGTCTGAAAAATACCGATATCATGTAATAGGGCGGCTTCTTTCACGAAACTCCGGTTCAAACGTAGTTCGGGATGCGCATCCAGTATTTTCATGGCCTTTCCGGCCACAGAAAGACTGTGTATTACTAAGATTTGCCGCTGCTCCGTATTTTCCGGATAATACTTATCAATGATTTCGTATGGATTCATGTGCTCTATTTTTTGTTCTCTTGATGAGAAATTAATATTTTTGTGCAATATTACAAAAAATCACCGACATGAGAAATAGAACTTCCCTCATTCTTTTTTTTCTGTTTGTTACAGTCTTTCCTGAATGCATTAGCGGCAAAGTTGTCGCAGGCGCCGGACGCTTCGAACAATATCTGCCGTTCATTCAAGGCAAACGTGTCGGAATGGTGGTCAATCATACCTCTGTTGTAGGAACGGGGCAGACTCATTTGCTCGACACTCTGTTGAAACAGCATATCAACGTAGTCAAGGTATTTGCCCCCGAACATGGTTTCCGTGGAAATGCAGACGCGGGGGAGACTGTGAAAGACGGCAAAGATTCCCGCACCGGAGTCAGTATCGTCTCTCTTTATGGAAACAACAAAAAGCCGACTGCCGCCCAACTGAAAGACATCGACGTTATTTTATTCGATATTCAGGATGTGGGAGCACGTTTCTATACCTATATCAGCACAATGTACTACGTAATGGAAGCCTGTGCAGAAAACAATAAGGAAATGATTGTACTAGACCGGCCCAATCCGTGCGACTACGTAGAGGGTCCGATACTCAAACCGGCCTACCGGAGTTTTGTCGGTATGCTTCCTATCCCGGTACTCCACGGATGCACTATCGGCGAACTGGCACGAATGATTAACGGAGAAGGCTGGATTGCCCACAAGAAAAATCCTTGTTCATTAAAAGTAATTCCAGCCACGGGTTGGATACACGGAGAACCCTATTCGCTTCCCATAAAGCCCTCTCCCAACCTGCCGAACGATCAGTCCATTCGCCTGTATGCGTCACTCTGCCCGTTTGAGGCTACCCGCGTCAGCGTAGGGCGGGGAACGACATTTCCTTTCCAAGTATTGGGCGCACCCAACAAGAAATACGGAGATTTTACTTTCACTCCCCACTCTCTCCCCGGTTTTGACAAGAATCCGATGCACAAAAATGTAGTCTGCTACGGTGAAGACCTCCGGAACGCAGACGATGTGAACGGATTTACACTCCGCTATTTCCTGCATTTCTACCGTTTATCCGGCGAAGGTACCGCTTTCTTCTCCCGTGCCCGGTGGTTTGACTTGCTCATGGGCACGGATAGTGTACGCAAAGCTATCCTCAGAGGCGATTCGGAAGAGACTATCCGAAATAGTTGGCAAAAGGAATTACAGGATTACAAGAAGATGAGAAACAAATATCTTCTTTATGAATAAAAAACAAGTATCATACTTTCATTCTTTTTCATAAATTCCTTATAACTAAAGCTATAAGTATGATAGATAACTATTATCTCCGGTATCTATCATACTTATACTATTAAAATGAAGTATCTATTTTACCTCCAAAGGTACGACATGATAATACGTACCATACGTTTTCCGTCTGGATTTCACCCCAAGCCGTTGCAAGATACGTCCGAAATAAGAAGCCTGTCTGGCAGAGAATGTCATCTGACTTGCTTTCTGAATCCGTCGCAGGATGTCGATAGCCAACAGCCATTCACCTTCCTCCTCTTCTTCTGCCCCACGATAATAAACCATAAACAACTGTTCAATAGCGGGTGATTGTTCAAACTCACGATTGCTTTCCGTCATGATAGCCTCTTCTTCGGAGTCAAACCAATAACGTTCGTTATGATAAAGCAGTTCCAACGCCTGTGCATACAATTGTTCATAATCAATGGGACGCGACACATCTATGCCTCCCGTCATATAAATGCCGATGAAACGACGGCTACCGGAAGTATCCGTCAACAAATCCCGATGATTGCTTGTAGCGATGAACGAAGCATACCGGCGAAGTTCTTCCACCGCCGAAGCATTCGGACGGCGCGTGTTCACCACCGGTTTTTGCAGAATATGCTTCAGAAAAGCCTGCTGGGTGGGACTTATCTGGTCGAATTCATCCATATTAATAAGCAAAAAGCGATTCAGATACAACTCCGCATCCCGCTTCCGACTGAAATCAATGCTGTCCGTATAGTACGCCTGTAAAGCAGGAGGAAGAAGCATTCTGCAAAAAGTGGACTTCCGGTATGCCTGCGGGCCAATCAGCAAAGGCGAAGTACTGTTCGCATGTCTTTTATCCATCCCCATCCAATGGGCAGTCATGCTCAGGAACCATCGCCGGAACAACGGTGCCCAGTGCGGATTATCACAGGGAACGCGGTTAGCCAGTTCCAGAATCCGGTCTTTACCATCCCAGCGAGGCAAGTGGTACAAAAAATCCTCCACAGGATGATAGATAGGCACATGGTCGGAATCCAGATAACGGATGACATCCCTGTCCCACATTCTCACTCCTTCACACATGGCGTTCATCGTAATACTCGCCAATACCCGCTTGTCTACCGGGCGAAAATAGAAGTTGAAACTATGCCGTTCGCGATATTCCACCTCCGTAGTCAACGCATTGTATCGGAATTCATAACGACGCTTCATAAATTCATCCATCTGCATGGCGAAAAGCTGTTCGGCCGTCAAACTGCTCTTCTTTCCGAATCCTTTGGCGGTCCGGTATACACTTTTCACCGTTTCGCGAATCAGCAACTCGTCCGAAGGGAGCCTGTAATGCGCCTTCGTCCACCGCACGGTATCTTCTTCGGGAATACCCGCCCGGAAGCAATGCTCCGCCAGACACACCAGCAACGGCTGTATATCGTCTCCCTCCCGATATCCGTCCAGTTCCTCAAGCGCCCTGTTGAATGCAGCGGAGAAAAGCACCGACAACGCTTCATAGTTCTCATATCCGGGCGCCATTCGTTGCAAAGGAGAATCGGTTTCCCGCGTTCGCCTGATGAAAGCCGTTTCGGAGGGAAGGCTGACGGGCTGCTTCATATAAATGGGCATCGCTTCCGGATTGAAATAAAGTTCGGGATCGTACGTCAACCGACAATATTGTTCGAGCAACGGTTCTTTCAGTTCAATATCAAAAGGCAGTTGCGGCTGATAATATTTCACGGCCGTCTGATAAGCATGCGCATGAAAAAGCTCTACCTGCTCGCGTGAGACCGGCAAGCGATCGTCCGGATAAGTGAACCGTACCCATATTTTGACTGATTTACCGGAGGAGCCTGTGAAAGCGAGGAACGTTTGCGGAAACTCTTTGACTAATTCCTTTATCTCGTCGGCTTCCGTCCTTCCCGAAAGATGATTGACTTCCATCATCACTATGCCGTTATATTCGTTCAAAGTCATCACTCCTTCTTTACGGACAAAAGCTGCGGCAGGAATCACTTTGGGAACCTTACGCACCCCTTCAATCGAATTTCCCGGAAGAGTATATCTCAAAGCTTCCCTCATTTTGGAGACAGGTTGCGCCTTGACTTCCGTTTTCATCTGCTCCAGAAGGAGCTCTATTTTCAACGTCCGTAAGGTATTTACCTTGCCATCGTCTCTGACTAATGTTATTTTCATCTTTTTTTATTATTCATTCTAGTAAAAGGGAAAGCTGCACTATAACTATACAAAGATACAACAAGCACTTCGTCCAAACAAATTTCCGTATCTTTATTTGCCACATCATACGGCTTTATTTTACAGAAATAATACTTACTAAATTTGCAAATAAAGCCGGGATAATGTATCTTTGCAGGCAGTAAGACTTCAGCCCGCATACGTGTGCCGTACAGCCCATGTATGCGGGCTGTGCAGTTTACATTCGCGGGCTGTACAGCCCACAAATGTGTGCCCGAAAAAAGCAGCTGCTCCAAGCTGATTATTCAGGCAGCAGAGGTAGGTTATCTTACTGCAAAACAAGCATTAGAGCGCCTTTGGAAAGGCATTTCACCCACATTAACCAATAAAAGAAAAGAGATGTACGCAAAGTATGATTTTCGCAAAAAGCCGTCTTCAAAAGAAGATGAAGATAAACAGCCGTTGTATCCCCGCATCGTATCGAACGGGACTATCGACTTTCAACGCATTGTAAAAGAGATCGCCCAGGCTTCCAGTTTTACCCCGGCAGACATCGAAGGAGTTCAGCTGGCTATTGAAAATAAAATATCTGAATATTTAATCAGTGGTTATCACGTTCAATTGGGCGACCTCGGATATTTTTCAGCCAAGTTGAAAGCACGTCCGGTAATGGATGCCAAAGAGATACATGCGCAGTCCATCTATTTCGACAATGTAAATTTTCGTCCTTCATCTTCTTTCCGAAAGAAGGTTCGCGGATTTGTAGAAAAAGCGAAGTCGGGATTTGCACATTCTGCCGAAATTCCGGTGGAAGAACGTCGTCGCAGGTTGGAGAAATTTCTGGATGAACGTCCGATGATACGACGCAAGGAATATACACAACTGACGGGACTCCTGAAGAACAAAGCACTGAATGAGTTGAACGGTTGGGTGAAAGAAGGGGTACTCGACACCATTGGAAGCGGCAGCCATATAATTTATGTGCGGGCAAATACTGGGAAAGATTAAGCAATAAAAGCAGTAAAACAGGAATGACAGATGCTCATTTTTCATGAAGAAAGTATGATAGATACCGGAGTTCGGAATGATCTATCATACTTATTTATCAGTATACCAGCATATTAGCAAAAAGGATGAGAGTCATGAAAGTTATTTTTTGCCCTGAAGATTCTTCTTCAAATTTGGTGGTAATTTAACCAGTCGGTGGTATCTCCATTCCCCTCCTTCGGGAAGGAGGGGTGGCTGAAAGCCGGGGTGGTAGGTGGATACACAATGCTGATAATAACCGACTTACGCATTCACCTACCACCTCCCCCTACGGGTACTCCTCCTTCCCGAAGGAGGAGAATGGAGAATACTATCGACTATCAAATTATTGTTGAATACTATCGATTATCAAATTATTATTTTCCTAATTAATTTTACCACCAAATTTGAAGAAGAACCGCCTTAAGAAACGGTACAGTTGGAAAATAGCGGCGAAAATCGTGACAGTAGCTCCTAAATATCAGTTATTCACCGATGCAACTACAATGTACTGCAATCATTATTCCATTTCCTTCTTTCTCTTCTTCCACAGTTGCCACGAATTAATAATATTCTGCCACAGCACATACGATCCCGGAGCAACAGAAGACAACGGATTGAGATAGGTATGTGCCATCCAAATAGCCAGAATCGTATTCTTCTGCCCCAATGCCTGACCGCCACTGATACGGTCATTATAGACAGAGCCGATTGTTTTCCCTAAGAAAAACTGCAAACAACAAGCAACCAAAGCCCCGGCTGCAATCATTATTTCGGTAAAGCCGTCCGCAGGGTCATTCAACAGCGAATACAACGTTTGGGCTGTAACAATAGCCAGAGAGACTGCCCACAAATAGAAAGCAAGTTCATGATAGCCCAACAGCTTCTGATGCACTTTCGGCAGACATTTGCCCAACAGCCACGCAGCCAGAAAAGGACAGATCAATAATGGAAATACTTTACTCAATATAACAAAGAATGCTCCCCAAAAACTAACATCGGGATGTACTTCCACCAAAGGAAAAAAAATAGGGACGGCAATAGCTGCTCCAATATTCCCTAGCAATGTGTAAGTAGTCAGACTCGCCGCACTCCCTCCCAATTTGGAAGTAATCACTGCCGCAGCAGTAGCCGTAGGGCAGATAATGCAAACCATGACCCCTTCCGCCACAATTTTATTGAAACGATAAAGCAGCAAGTAAGCAGCCAGCGCCCCCGCAATCTGGATCAACAACAGCCATGCATGAAGTGGCTTTGGTTTCAAATCATGCGGAGATACTTTACAAAAAGTGAGCAGCAGCATCGTGAATATGAGATAAGGAGTCAGGAAAGATAGACTGATGAACAAAGGATACCCCACAGCGCCTACCAACATAGCGATAGGTAATGTCCAATTCTTTAAAAACTTAAGCATCGGCATACATTTTAACTTCGGGGTGCAAAGTAACGGAGATTTCAGGAGAAAAGCTACCTTTAAACCGAAAAAAACACAAAACTTAATGGCAAATAATGAGTTTTCTACAAAATTCTACTACATTTGCAGCGTATTACAGATATGAAACTGAATAGACCATACATATTATATATATGCATTTGCCTCTGGCTACTTTTCCTGCCCTCATGCACCAACCGTTTATGGGGGAAAGATTTTGTCGTAGTCATTGATGCCGGACACGGCGGACACGACCCGGGAGCTATCGGCAAAATCTCTAAAGAGAAGAATATCAACCTGAACGTTGCCCTGAAAGTAGGAAATCTGATAAAAAAGAACTGTGATGATGTCAAACTGATTTATACGCGCAGCAAAGATGTGTTCATTCCTCTGGCACGACGGGCGGAAATCGCAAACAACGCGAAAGCCGATCTTTTCATCTCCATTCACACCAACGCACTGGCAAACAACCGTACAGCAAAAGGTGCTTCTACCTGGACCCTGGGTCTGGCCAAATCAGAAGCCAACCTGGAAGTTGCCAAACGAGAGAATGCCGTAATTCTCTACGAAAGCGACTACGAAACAAGATATGCCGGTTTTAATCCGAATTCTGCAGAATCTTATATCATATTCGAATTTATGCAGGATAAATATATGGAGCAGAGCGTGCATCTGGCTTCACTGGTACAGAAACAATTCCGACATACTTGCAAACGAGTGGACCGGGGCGTGCACCAAGCCGGATTCCTTGTATTAAAAGCAAGCGCCATGCCCAGCATTCTGGTGGAACTAGGATTTATCTCCACTCCCGAGGAAGAACGTTACCTGAACTCGGAAGCAGGTGCCAATACAATGGCGAACGGAATTTACCGTGCTTTTCTGAATTACAAGAGAGAACATGAACTGCGCCTGACAGGAGTCAGCAAGACGATTATTCCTGCCGAAGAACAGGAGGAGAAAAATGCTCCGGTAATCGCACAAGCTTCTCCCCAGCCTGCCGTAACAGCGAAAACAACGTCCAAACGTCCTATTGTAGTAGAAAGTGCAACCAATGACAGTGAAATTACGTTTAAGATACAGATACTCACCTCTTCCAAGCCTCTCACTAAAAATGACAAAAGGTTGAAAGGACTGAAAGGAGTGGACTATTATAAAGAAAAAGGAATCTATAAATATACGTATGGTGCCTCTGCCGACTATAATAAGGTATTGCGTACGAAACGTAGCATCACGGCACAATTCAAGGATGCCTTTATCATCGCTTTCCGGAACGGCGAGAAAATGAACGTCAACGAAGCGATCACCGAATTCAAGAAAAGAAAAAATAAATAAAAATATAAAATGAAGTACATTACAAAAGAAGTCAGAATAGGTATTGCAGGTATAATAGCACTATGCGTACTGATTTATGGAATTAATTGGCTGAAAGGTATACACATGTTCCAGCCTTCCAGTTATTTCTATGCCAAATTTCAAAACGTAAACGGACTGACCAAATCAAGTCCGGTATTTGCAGACGGTGTCCGCGTAGGTATTGTACGTGACATCTATTATGACTACGTGAACCCGGGAAATGTGATCGTCGAAGTTGAACTGGATACGGAACTGCGTATCCCCAAAGGAAGTAGCGCCGAACTGGTATCCGAGTTAATGGGAGGTGTGCGCATGAACATCCTTCTCGCCAACAATCCGCGCGAAAAATATGCCGTAGGAGATACGATTCCCGGCAAACTGAATAACGGAATGATGGAAAGCGTGGCACAGCTCATGCCTAAAGTGCAGGAAATGTTGCCCAAGCTGGATTCAATCCTGATCTCCCTGAACAATATTCTGGGAGACAAGAGCATCCCCGCCACCCTGCATTCAGTGGAGACTACCACCGCCAACCTCGCAGTAGTCAGCTCACAGATGAAAGGACTAATGAGCAAAGACATCCCCCAGCTCACCGGGAAACTTAATACAATCGGAGACAACTTCATAGCCATTAGCGGTAATTTAAAGGAAATAGATTATGCAGCTACTTTCAAAAAAATAGACGAAACTTTGGCTAACGTAAAAATACTTACAGAGAAATTGAACAGCAAAGACAACACGCTTGGGTTGCTTTTCAACGATCCGTCATTATACAATAATCTGAACGCAACGACAGAGAATGCCGCCAGTTTGCTTGAAGACCTGAAAGCACATCCGAAGCGTTATGTTCACTTCTCATTATTCGGTAAAAAAGATAAGTAAGTTTTCATCGTTATATAGATTTTATCTAAATAACGAGAGAGCGTAAAAAGAATGTGGATCACTCTGCAAATGTCTATCTACAAACCGAAATAATATTCCCGTACAAACAGATAAATGAAAGAAAAGCTACATAATTTAGGGATATAAAAAGCTACTATACAGATACTTATAAAAATGCAATAGCCTTCAGAGGCATCATGTTTTTATAGAAATGTATAAGTCACTGAAAGTAAACACATTATTGTTTTCATGAAATAAACAAGAAAAAATAGATTTGTTTTTTCCAAATAAGATTCCGAATTTTGCAAGCGTAGAAGTTTTGCTTAATTAATAAATGTATTAAAAGTTACTATGATTGAATCAAATCATGCCGTACTTTGGAACCGCTGTCTCGAGGTAATTAAAGACAATGTTCCCGAGACGACATATAATACTTGGTTTGCCCCGATTGTTCCATTAAAATATGAGGACAAAACATTGATCTTGCAGATCCCGAGCCAGTTTTTCTATGAAATTCTGGAGGAGAGATTCGTAGATCTAATCCGCAAGACATTATATAAGGTCATTGGCGAAGGCACCAAGTTGATGTACAACGTCATGGTCGACAAGACTTCGATTCCGAATCAAACCGTGAATCTCGAAGCAAGCAATCGTTCTACCGCTGTTACTCCCAAAAGTATATTTGGTGCCAACAAAGCACCCAATTTCCTGCAAGCTCCTGCTGTTCAGGATTTGGATCCACACTTGAACCCCAACTATAACTTTGAGAACTTCATCGAAGGATACAGCAACAAACTGTCAAGAAGCGTTGCCGAAGCCGTAGCACAAAAACCGGGAGGTACCGCTTTCAACCCGTTATTTCTCTACGGAGCTTCCGGAGTAGGAAAAACGCACCTTGCAAACGCAATCGGCACGAAAATCAAAGAAATATATCCCGAAAAAAGAGTTTTATATGTTTCGGCGCATTTATTTCAGGTTCAATATACAGACTCAGTACGTAACAACACGACCAACGACTTTATCAACTTCTACCAGACTATTGATGTACTTATCATTGATGATATTCAGGAGTTTGCCGGAGTTACCAAAACTCAGAACAACTTCTTCCATATCTTCAATCATCTACATCAGAACGGCAAGCAGCTCATTCTGACTTCCGACCGCGCTCCAGTGTTGCTGCAAGGTATCGAAGAACGTCTGTTGACCCGTTTCAAATGGGGTATGGTAGCCGAACTCGAAAAGCCGACCGTAGAACTTCGCAAAAACATCTTGCGTAATAAGATACACCGCGACGGATTGCAATTCCCACCGGAAGTGATTGATTATATTGCTGAAAATGTGAATGAGAGCGTACGCGATCTGGAAGGTATCGTTATTGCGATTATGGCACGTTCTACTATTTTCAACAAGGAAATAGATCTGGATTTGGCACAGCACATTGTGCATGGCGTAGTTCACAACGAAACAAAAGCTGTAACAATTGACGATATTCTTAAAGTCGTATGCAAGCATTTCGACTTGGAACCGTCTGCCATACATACGAAATCCAGAAAAAGAGAAGTGGTTCAGGCACGCCAGATTGCCATGTACCTGGCTAAAAATCACACAGACTTTTCAACATCCAAGATAGGCAAATTCATTGGTAACAAAGACCATGCAACAGTACTTCACGCCTGCAAAACAGTAAAAGGCCAACTGGAAGTAGACAAGAGCTTTCATGCAGAAGTACAGGAAATTGAATCACTGCTGAAGAAGAGAAACTAAATCAACGATAAAAATAGCAGGTATTAAGTATTATCCATGCGTGTGCATATAAAGCAAATGTAACTGCGATAATACTTGATACCTGCTGTTTATTTCAAGTACTTATTTCAAAAAACCTTGTTGACGAAGTACTTTCAACAAGTTATCGGACATAAATTCATTATCTTTCTTTGTATAACGTATGTCTGTAAAAACCTGAGCAAGCGTTTCTTTCTGATTCTCTTCGATGAATTGTTTATTTTCAGGCAACGATTCCTTATAGGCATACAGTTTATCAATATCTTCGGATGTGTAGTCATGATAGGTTTCCTGATGTACAGCCGCTTCCAAAGGTAAACGGTCAACTTGTGCAGGGATACTGTCCGGGTAGCCTACCGTTATAGTTGTGAGAGGGAATACCAGCTCCGGAAGTTGCAGAGTATCAATAATCATCTGCGGATTATAAGTAGTTGTTCCCAAATAGCAGATTCCCAGTCCGGCTTCCTCTGCCAACGTACAGAAGGTCTGGGCAACAAGCAAAGTATCCATGGCGGCATTCATAAAAGACATTAAATTGTCATAGCCCGGTACAGCTTTTCGTTGTTCGCACCACTTACAAAAACGACGGAAATCGGCACAAAAAGTAAGCACGACCGGTGCATTTTTTACCATTGGCTGGTTAAAATGTGCAGGCAAAAGTTTCTCCTTCATTTCTGTATCACGCGTGACAATTACACTATAAAGTTGCATTCCTCCCATTGTAGAAGCACGGAAAGAGGTTTCAAGCAAATCATTTAACAAATCGGGAGCGATATCTTTTGGTAGATATTTCCGAATAGTTCTTCTGTTCTTTACGGTTTCAAACATATATTTTTTTTGCAAAGATATAAAAAGAAAAATTCATTCCGCTATATCGACAGAAAAGAATAGTTTTCTTTTTGGAGAACTTTAACCTTTAAACCTTTCTGCGATTTCATTGTTTATCAATTACTTAGCAATGACAAATGGAAAACTTGCAACCTGTTAATAAATTATTTCATTTTTATTTTGATAGATGAAAAAACATTCTTAGATTTGCAACCACATTTGTTAATGATAAGTAAACTTCTACACATTACTTATTAAAAATAAAATCTAAGACACATAACATCGTGGAAAAACAAATTTATTCTTATGATGAAGCCTATGAAGAATCTTTACGATATTTTCAAGGCGATGAGCTTGCTGCCAGGGTTTGGGTAAACAAATACGCAGTCAAGGACTCTTTCGGAAATATTTACGAAAAGTCTCCGGAAGATATGCATTGGAGAATTGCAAATGAAGTGGCACGTATCGAATCTAAGTACCCGAACGGCCTGACTGCAAAGGAACTATATGATCTATTGGATCATTTCAAATATATCGTTCCCCAAGGCAGCCCGATGACAGGCATCGGTAATGATTATCAGGTGGCTTCATTATCCAACTGCTTCGTAATCGGAGTGGACGGCGCCGCAGACTCTTATGGTGCTATCATCAAAATCGACGAAGAACAAGTGCAATTGATGAAAAGACGTGGTGGTGTAGGTCACGACCTGTCTCACATCCGCCCGAAAGGTTCTCCCGTTAAAAACTCGGCTCTTACTTCTACCGGCCTTGTTCCGTTCATGGAACGTTATTCCAATTCGACCCGTGAAGTTGCCCAGGACGGACGTCGTGGCGCGTTGATGTTAAGTGTGTCTATCAAACATCCGGATTCCGAAGCATTCATTGATGCAAAAATGACGGAAGGAAAGGTTACCGGAGCAAATGTATCAGTCAAACTGGACGATGCTTTCATGCAGGCTGCCGTAGAGGGCAAACCTTATGTACAGCAATATCCCATTGACGCTGCCAATCCTGCATTCACAAAAGAAATCGACGCTTCTACCCTATGGAAGAAGATCGTACATAATGCATGGAAATCAGCAGAACCGGGTGTATTGTTCTGGGATACGATTATCCGTGAATCTGTGCCCGATTGTTATGCTGATCTGGGTTACAAGACAGTATCTACTAATCCCTGCGGTGAAATACCATTGTGTCCTTACGATTCTTGCCGATTGCTGGCTATCAATCTATATTCTTATGTAGTGAATCCGTTCAAGCCGGACGCATATTTTGATTTTGATTTATTCAAGAAGCACGTGGCTCTGGCTCAGCGCATCATGGATGATATCATCGACCTCGAACTGGAGAAAATCGAGCGTATCATGAAGAAGATTGATGAAGATCCGGAAAACGAAGAAGTGAAACGTGCGGAACGTGTACTTTGGGAAAAGATATATAAGAAGAGCGGTCAGGGCCGTCGTACCGGTGTGGGTATCACTGCCGAAGGCGATATGCTTGCTGCTTTAGGATTGCGTTATGGTACGGAAGAAGCAACAGAGTTCTCTGAGAAAGTACATAAGACAGTGGCTTTGGGTGCCTATCGTTCTTCTGTCGAAATGGCAAAAGAGCGCGGTGCTTTTGAAATCTACAATAACGAACGCGAACAGAATAATCCGTTCATCAAACGCCTTGCCGAAGCTGATCCGGAGCTATATGCAGAAATGAAGAAGTACGGACGCCGTAACATTGCGTGTCTGACTATCGCTCCTACCGGTACAACCAGTTTGATGACGCAGACCACTTCAGGTATCGAGCCTGTATTCCTGCCTGTTTACAAACGTAGAAGAAAGGTCAACCCGAATGACACCAATGTACATGTGGATTTCGTTGATGAAACAGGAGACGCATTCGAGGAATACATTGTATTCCACCATAAGTTTGTTACATGGATGGAAGCGAACGGTTATGATCCTGCCAGACGCTATACACAGGAAGAAATTGACGAACTGGTTGCCAAATCACCTTACTATAAAGCTACCTCCAATGACGTAGACTGGTTGATGAAAGTGAAGATGCAGGGAAGAATCCAGAAATGGGTTGACCACTCTATCAGTGTAACTATCAATCTGCCGAACGATGTAGACGAAGATTTAGTGAACCGGTTATATGTAGAAGCATGGAAATCCGGTTGCAAAGGCTGTACGGTATATCGTGACGGTTCACGTTCCGGAGTACTGATTTCTACAAAATCAGAGAAAAAAGAGGAACTTCCTCCTTGCAAACCGCCTACGGTAGTAGAGGTACGCCCGAAAGTTTTGGAAGCTGACGTTGTCCGTTTCCAGAACAACAAGGAAAAATGGGTGGCATTTGTCGGATTGCTGGACGGACATCCTTATGAAATCTTTACCGGTTTGCAGGATGATGACGAAGGTATCTTGTTGCCTAAGAGTGTGACTTGCGGGCGTATCATCAAGAATGTGGACGAAGATGGAACAAAACGTTATGACTTCCAGTTTGAAAACAAACGCGGATATAAGACTACTATTGAAGGGTTGTCCGAAAAGTTCAACAAAGAATATTGGAATTATGCCAAATTGATTTCCGGCGTACTCCGCTACCGGATGCCAATTGAACAAGTAATCAAGCTGGTCGGTTCGCTCCAGTTGAACAGCGAAAGTATCAATACTTGGAAAAATGGTGTGGAACGTGCATTGAAGAAATACATTCAGGACGGAACGGAAGCCAAAGGAAAGAAATGCCCGAACTGCGGCAACGAAACTTTGGTTTATCAGGAAGGCTGTCTGATTTGTACGACTTGCGGCGCTTCCAGATGCGGATAAACATACTTGTATGTTAATTAATATATAAACAAAAGGTTAAAAGGAGTCCGGTGCGGCTCCTTTTATTTTTTATTCAAAAAAATGTCTTATACTTGCAGTATCATTAGTATCCAATCAAAATCTAATATATATGATTTTATCATTTAATATAGAATACCGCACCAACTGGGGAGAAGAGGTCAGAATTGCCGGGCTGTCTCCGGAATCTGTCCCTTTGCATACCACAGACGGTATCTACTGGACGGCAGAACTGGAATTCGAAGTTCCCAACGAAGGATTGACAATTCATTACAATTACCAGATAGAACAGAACGGAATTGTGACCCGCAAAGAATGGGACAGTTTTTCCCGATGTCTTTTCCTGTCCGGTACCTCCAAGAAGAAATATAGAATCAATGACTGTTGGAAGAATATTCCCGAGCAATTATGCTTTTACAGTTCTGCTTTTACAGAAGCCCTGCTGGCACATCCTGAAAGGGAAGAAATTCCGCAAAGTTACAAAAAAGGGCTGGTTATCAAGGCTTATGCTCCACGTATCAACAAGGATTACTGCCTGGCAATCTGCGGCAATCAAAAGGCATTAGGCAACTGGAATCCGGAGAAGGCCGTCCTCATGAGTGATGCAAACTTTCCGGAATGGCAGATAGAACTGGATGCAAGTAAACTGAAGTTCCCGCTGGAATATAAGTTTATCCTCTATAACAAACAGGAAAAGAAAGCGGATTGTTGGGAGAAGAATCCTAACCGGTATTTAGCCGATCCGGAATTAAAGACCAACGAGACACTAGTAATCTCCGACCGGTATGTCTATTTCGATATTCCTGCATGGAAAGGAGCAGGTATGGCTATACCCGTATTTTCCTTAAAATCAGAAAAGAGCTTCGGAGTCGGGGATTTCGGTGATCTGAAACGGTTGGTTGACTGGGCTGTATCTACTCATCAGAAGGTGATACAGATTCTGCCGGTCAATGACACAACAATGACACACGCATGGACTGATTCTTATCCTTATAATAGTATTTCTATTTATGCTTTTCACCCGATGTACGCGGATATAAGGCAAATGGGAACGCTCAAAGACAAAGAAGCGGTAGCAAGGTTCAACAAAAAACAAAAAGAATTGAACAGTCTGCCGGCCATTGACTATGAAGCAGTCAACCAAACCAAATGGGAGTATTACCGCCTATTATTCCGGCAGGACGGAGAAAAGACATTATCTTCCAAAGGTTTCAAAGAGTTTTTCGATGCCAATAAAGAATGGTTGCAACCGTATGCTGTTTTCAGTTATTTACGGGATGCCTACAAAACACCGAATTTCCGTGAATGGCCTAAATATTCTACTTACCATGCAAAGGAGATAGAAAAGATGTGCCAGCCGGAGACGGCAGATTATCCGCATATCGCCCTTTACTTTTATATTCAGTATCATCTGCATTTGCAGTTATTGGCCGCTACCCAATATGCCCGCGAGCAAGGTGTCGCACTGAAAGGAGATATCCCTATCGGTATCAGCCGGAATAGTGTGGAAGCCTGGACGGAGCCTTATTATTTCAACCTCAACGGACAAGCAGGTGCACCTCCCGATGATTTCTCGATAAACGGACAGAACTGGGGATTCCCTACCTACAACTGGGATATCATGGAAGAGGACGGTTACCGCTGGTGGATGAGACGTTTCCAAAAAATGGCGGAATACTTCGATGCTTACCGGATCGACCATATTCTCGGCTTCTTCCGTATTTGGGAAATACCGATGCACGCTGTACACGGCTTATTAGGACAATTTACCCCTTCTCTCCCTATGAGCCGGGAAGAAATTGAGAGTTTCGGTTTTACATTCCGTGACGAATATCTGCTTCCTTATATCCATGAGTCTTTCCTCGGGCAAGTGTTCGGACCGCATACCGAATTCGTGAAACAGAACTTTCTTCAAACAACTGATGTATCCGGTATCTACCACATGAAACCGGGATTTGAGACTCAACGGGAAGTGGAAAATTTCTTTTCCGACAGAAAAGATGAAGACAGTATTTGGATTCGGGAAGGACTTTATTCTTTAATTAGCAACGTACTGTTTGTTCCGGACAAGAAAGAGGAAGGAAAATATCATCCCCGCATCGGAGTACAGCGCGACTTTATTTTCCGTTCATTGAGTGAGGTAGAAAAGAATGCTTTTAACAAGCTCTATGACCAGTATTATTATCACCGGCACAATGCATTCTGGCAGCAACAGGCAATGAAGAAGTTACCACAACTGACACAATCCACCCGTATGTTAGTTTGCGGAGAAGACTTGGGAATGATTCCCGATTGCGTTGCATCGGTAATGAACGACTTACGCATCCTTAGCCTGGAGATTCAGCGAATGCCTAAGAATCCGTTGCACGAGTTCGGACATCTGAGCGAATATCCATACCGGTCTGTCTGCACGATCTCTACTCACGATATGTCCACTTTACGTGGCTGGTGGGAAGAAGATTACCAACAGACCCAACGTTATTATAATACGATTTTGGGACATTATGGTATTGCTCCAACTGTTGCAACCCCCGAACTATGCGAGGAGGTGGTACGTAACCATCTCAACAGTAACTCAATTCTCTGTATTCTTTCCCTGCAAGACTGGTTGTCGATTGACGGAAAATGGAGAAATCCCAATGTGCAGGAAGAACGGATCAACGTACCGTCGAACCCGAGAAATTACTGGCGATATCGAATGCATCTCACATTGGAACAACTAATGAAGGCTAAAGAACTTAATAAGAAGATAGGCGAACTTATCAAATATACAGGGAGAGCTCCCCAAAAATAAGACTAAAATAATGGGAGATACCAAGAATAACATGAAGATAAACAACAGTACTATTTTTTTAAAAGATATCCGTTGCTACGCCTACCACGGAGTAGCACCACAAGAGAATCTTATCGGAAATGAGTATGTCATTGACCTGAAACTCAAAGTAGATATCAGCAAAGCCGCACAAACGGATGAAGTGGCAGATACAGTCAACTACGCCGAAGTACATAATGTGATAAAAACCGAAATGGCGATTCCTTCCAAATTGCTGGAACATGCCGGTGGCAGAATCGTACAAAAACTTTTCGAGACATTTCCTGATATTGAGGAAGTGGAGCTTCGCCTTTCTAAGCGGAATCCACCTATGGGAGCAGACATTGATGCCGCAGGCATTGAGTTGTATTGTAGTAGAAAATAAAAGGGTATCCAGCTTAGGATACCCTACAAATTATATTCTTTCTGCAATTAATCTTCCGGAAGTTTCTATTTCTTCTTCTTTCTTCTATTCACAGATTCCACAGCCTCCGTCACGACAGGCTTATTCTCGAAACGTTTCGTATAACCGGAATAGTCGGGATGAATACGTTCGTAATCAGGATCCATAAATAAAGGACTGGAGATTATATGGTCAGCCGTCGAACGGTTACAACAGAAAACTATGTTTTCCACACCTGCCAGACGGGTTAATGCTTTTACATCCGTATCATGCGGTTGCAGTGTCATAGGGTCAGTAAAGAAGAAAAGATAATCAATCTGACCGTCTACAATGCGCGATCCCATTTGCTGGTCACCTCCCAGGGGACCGGATTTTAGAATCGTAAAATCCCATTCCTCATCCGGATGTTTCTCCTTCAGTGCTTTCAATATTAAGGTACCGGTAGTACCTGTACAATAGAATTTATTTCCCATTAATAGTTCTGAATTCCATAATACCCATTCGATGAGATCTTTCTTCATGGCATCATGTGCTACCAGCCCGATACCTTTTCTAACTTTTGATTCCATTTCGTTATCCTTTTAAGTCCGACAATTGAGAGAATCGTTTGCATCCTCTCACATAAAACTGCCACAAGATACTATTTTTTGTCCGTTCAGGTATCAGATCCAACCTTTTTTTTCTCATATTTTCTTCACGGGAAGAAGAAAATGAAGGACGAATCTGCTTATATTCTTTCCTTGCACGCATCACGGCACAAGCATTATCCCAATCACCTTTCAGCAAAAAAACAAATGCCGCCACATAGTCCAGGCAAGCCCGGATACGCATCACTTTATTTAACTCCTCAGCCGGGAGATTTTTATACAACATGACAAGGTTATTACGGAAATTAAGAAAGGTCTTTCGGGGGTTCTCTTTTTTAAGTGTAGCCCCACCTACATGATAGACCTTACTTTGAGGGACACAAACAATCTCCCGTCCGCGAGAGCGTAACCTCCAGCACAAATCAATTTCTTCCATGTGCGCAAAGAAACGTCCGTCCAGTCCGCCCACTTCCTTATAATCGGCACGACGAATAACCAAAGCCGCGCCTGTTGCCCAAAAGACGGGAATGACCTTATCATACTGGCCTTCATCCTTCTCAACCACTCCCATTATACGTCCACGACAAAAGGGATAACCATATTTATCCAGAAAGCCACCTGCCGCCCCGGCATATTCAAAATGATCTTTTTGCCGCCAGCTCCGTATTTTCGGTTGGCAGGCAGCAACTTCCGGATGAATATCAAGATACGCAATCATCGGTTCCAACCAATGTTCCGTTACTTCAACATCCGAATTTAAAAGAACAACATAGTCGGCTTCCACCTGCTGTAAAGCCAAGTTGTATCCGTCTGCAAAACCATGGTTCTGATCCAATAGAATCACCCTAACCGAAGGAAAATCCTGTCGGAGCATCTCCACCGAAGCGTCCGTAGAACCATTATCAGCCACACAAACCTCTACCCCCTCTCCTTTCGAATACCGGACTACCGACGGAAGAAAAGTGCGAAGCATATCACACCCGTTCCAATTCAAAATGACTACTGATACTTTCATTGCTTTTGCTTCTCTTTCAGCCTTTCTTTCTCCTGTTCCACGATGTCCGCCCATTCTTCTCTGGAGGCTTTCCAACGCTTATGCGACCACAGCCAATAAGCCGGCTCCCGACGGATTGTCTGTTCCAGATACCGGGCAAACATTTCAGTAATTTCTCCTTCGGCTGTATCCTTAGGAGTTTCCGTCATCAATTTAAATTCCGCTTCACAGTATCCTCTGCGTTTTTTAGTCAGTTCACAGTAAAAGACCGGGAAATTCATCATCTTGGCAATCCGTTCCGCCCCATTCAAGAAAGCTGTTTCCTGACCTAAAAATGTAGTCCAATACCTGTCATTACCACTAGGCCACTGGTCGGTTATCAAACCGACAACCATTTTCTTTCCTTCACGTTTCAACTTTATAATCTCCCGTGCAGTAGAATGCTTAGGAATATTGTATCCCCCGAAACGAGAACGGATACGTTTAAACAGTTCATCCAGATATTTATCTCTTAATGGCTTATAGACCTGTACGGGTACATCTCCCGGCTTCATTATTGCTCCCATTCCGATCAACCACTCATAATTGGCATAATGCGGAATCATCACAATAATCCCGCCATACTTCTCCGTCAGTTCGAGATATTGTTCCGTATTCTTGTAAATCATCCGTTGGCAAAGATCTTCAGCCGACATGTGCAGAAGTTTTAAGTCTTCAAGCATATAATCCGACAGATAACGATAGAATTTACGCTCTATCTGCAACCTTTCAGCGGGAGTCTTTTCCGGGAATGACTTCGTCAAGTTTCCTCTGACAACCTTACGGCGATATTTTCCCACATAATACATCAACAGATAATTGAAATCCGAAAGTATATACAGAACCCGAAAAGGAAGAGCTGAAAACAGCCACATTCCAGTGGATACCAGCCAATAGATAAATCTCGATTTCATACTTATATCAGAATTGTACCTTTAAGTGCTGTCTTATCTTCGTTAAAATCTCCCAAACGGACATTGATTACCTGATTATCCAATGAGTTGTCCGCTTCCACTTCAACACGGATATAGTTCTCCGTAAACCCATGCATCGGAGTCCCCGCTTTTGATTTTTCCATTAAAACCGACATTGTCTGCCCGATATGTCGGGCGTAAAAAGCCTGCGTTTTCTCATCAGAAAGCGCTAACAGCCGCTGACTGCGCTGATGTTTTTCTTCCGGAGAAACAACATAGTCTATTTTCAATGCCTGCGTGCCGGGACGTTCGGAATAGCTAAACACATGCAACTGTGTCACATCCAATCCGGCGATAAACTGATAAGCCTCCTCGAAGTATTCCTCCGTCTCGCCGCGAGTACCCACAATCACATCAACACCGATAAAAGCATCCGGCATCACTTCCTTAATCTTTTTCACCTTCGATGCGAAAAGAGCGGTATCATAACGACGACGCATCAATTTCAACACCTCATCGCTACCGGATTGCAACGGAATATGAAAATGAGGCATAAAACTACGCGAACGGGATACGAACTCAATAATTTCGTCTGTCAGCAGATTTGGCTCAATGGAAGATATACGGTAACGTTCTATGCCCTCAACCTGATCCAATGCTTTTACAAGATCAAAAAAGGTTTCTCCTGTTGTCTTACCGAAATCTCCGATATTGACACCTGTCAATACAATTTCTTTTCCGCCTTCGGCAGCAGCTTGCCCGGCCTGTTCCACCATAGAAGCGATTGTTCCGTTACGGCTACGCCCACGGGCAAAAGGAATCGTACAATACGAACAAAAATAATCACAGCCGTCCTGCACTTTCAGGAAAAAGCGGGTACGGTCTCCACGGGAACACGAGGGTGAAAATGAACGGATATCTTTGGTTGCAGTAGTAAAAGCCTCTCCTTCTTCATGTTTTTGCAGGTTGCCGAGATACCGGAGCAAATCACTTTTCTGTTCAGCACCCAACACGACATCCACTCCTTTTATCTGTGCCACATCGCCGGGTTTCAGTTGCGCATAGCATCCGGTCACTACCACAAAAGCACCGGGATGTTGTTTCACCAACCGATGAATGGCCTGCCGGCACTTCTTGTCCGCCATTTCCGTCACCGAACAGGTATTTACCACACAAATATCTGCTTTTTCTCCTTTACGCGCAGTTCTGACCCCTGCTTCACGCAAGATTTTACCGATAGTTGAAGTCTCTGAAAAATTCAATTTGCAGCCTAATGTATAATAAACGGCTGTCTTATTTTGAAACACAGTGGTATCTATCATAAGCTGTTATAAACACATATTTCGTGCAAAGTTACACATTATTATTAGTAAAACACTTTAGGATACGAAAGTTTATTCCTATTTTTGCACAATTCACTAAAAAACGTGCAATGATTAAAGAGAATTTCATTAAACTATACGAAAACAGTTTTCGTGAGAATTGGGATTTGCCCTGTTACACCGATTATGGAGAAAATACCCAATATACGTATGGTCAGGTAGCCGAAGAAATCGCCCGTTTACACCTGTTATTCAAACATTGTAGCCTCCGAAGAGGAGATAAGATCTCCGTTATCGGCAAAAATAATGCCCATTGGTGCATCGCCTATATGGCAACAATTACATACGGAGCAATTATTGTCCCTATCTTACAGGACTTTTCTCCAAACGATGTTCACCATATTGTCAACCATTCCGAATCAACTTTCTTATTCACCAGTGACAATATTTGGGATAACCTGGAGGAAGAAAAACTCACCGGATTGCGTGGTGTATTCTCATTAACCGATTTCCGTTGTCTCTACCAACGGGACGGAGAAACCATACAGAAATTCCTGAAGAATCTTGATAAAGAAATGCATTCTTCTTATCCGCAAGGATTCAGCCGTGAAAATATACAATATACCACTTTATCCAACGATAAAGTAATGCTCCTAAACTACACTTCCGGAACGACCGGTTTCAGCAAAGGAGTCATGCTGACAGGTAACAACCTGGCAGGAAACGTCACTTTCGGTATTCGGACCGAGTTACTGAAAAAGGGAGATAAAGTGCTTTCTTTCCTCCCGCTCGCTCATGCATACGGCTGTGCATTTGATTTTCTGACAGCGACAGCAGTCGGAACCCATGTCACCTTGCTCGGTAAAATCCCTTCTCCCAAAATCATTATGAAGGCCTTCGAGGAGGTGAAACCCAATTTGATTATCACTGTTCCATTAGTCATCGAAAAAATATACAAGAACATCATTCAGCCGCTCATTAATAAGAAAGGTATGAAGTGGGCACTCAACATCCCCTTGCTTGATACGCAAATCTACAATCAGATACGCAAAAAACTGATTGATGCGCTGGGTGGCCGTTTCAAAGAGATTATTATCGGCGGCGCAGCTATGGACAAAGAAGTGGAAGAATTTTTCTACAAAATAAAATTCCCTTTTACTATTGGTTATGGAATGACAGAGTGTGGGCCCCTTATCAGTTATGCTCCATGGAATGAGTTCGTTCTAGGCTCCTCCGGAAAGATTCTGGATATTATGGAGGCACGCATCTACAAGGAAAGCCCAGAGGCAGAAACCGGAGAAATACAAGTCCGGGGCGAGAATGTAATGGTGGGATATTATAAGAATCCCGAAGCTACAAACGAAGTATTCACCGAAGACGGCTGGCTACGTACCGGCGACCTCGGCACAATGGATGCAAACGGCAACATCTTCATTCGCGGACGATTGAAAACAATGATTTTAAGTTCAAGCGGGCAGAACATCTTCCCCGAAGAACTGGAAACCAAACTCAACAACCTGCCTTTTATCCTTGAAAGCCTTGTTATCGAGTACAACAAGAAATTGGTGGCACTTGTTTATGCTGATTATGAAGCATTGGACTCTCTCGGGTTGAACAATCCGGATAATCTGAAAACAATTATGGATGAAAATCTGAAGAATCTGAATAACAGTGTGGCTGCTTATGAAAAAATCAGCAAAATCCAGCTATATCCTACAGAATTTGAAAAGACTCCGAAACGGAGTATCAAAAGATATCTATATAACAGTATTACAATAGATTAGCATGTTTAAAAACATAAAGTGAAGATATATTAACCAACCTTCCGAAAAAAAACATAAAAAAAGTTGGCTTTTAGAGAACAACATATTGAAAAAGTACATACCTTTGCAGCGTTTTAATAAAGCAATTGATTGTATTACGTTTTTAAAAAGCAAAGAAAATGAAAAAATTAGTTTTAATGGCAGTAGCTATCGTAGCTGTATCATTCGCATCATGTGGTAACAAAGCAGCAGACGCTGCAAAAGCAACTGCAGATTCTATCCGTATCGCTGACTCAATCGCAGCAGTAGAAGCAGCAGCAGCTGAAGAAGCAGCAGCCGCAGCAGCAGCTGATACATTGGCAACTGATAGCGTAGCAGCTGAAACAGCTGAATAATTCAGAAACTGCTAGAGAGAATTGAAAGTCTGACATGCGAAAGCATGCACAGACTTTTTTTTATATCTTAAATCCAAGTAATTACGCTATTTAGTATAGGACTTCTCTACAAAAGGAGCATTTAATAAATAATCAAGGCTCACCTCTACGCTTTCCTCTACCGGCATACTATATTTTTCTATCTCAGCAACAAGATATTGAACTCCCGCTGTCTTTGTATTCTTAAAGATAGCATCAAAACCGACCATTCCACTTTGCCCGATTTCTCTATGATCTTTGATATGGAATATCTTGAACCTACCGGGATACTTATTAAAGTAATCTACCGGACTGTTTTGTCCGCGAACGACCCAATAAACATCCATTTGGAAGAAAACATATTCAGGATTCGTATGTTCCAGCATATAGTCATACATCACCTGACCTTCCACTTTCTGAAATTCATGCGCATGATTATGATAGCCAAACCGCAAGCCTTGTTGGTTGCAGCGCTTACCTATTTCATTGTAATAAGCACAATAAGTTTCCAAATCCTTCAATGTTTTAGGAACATCCATCCAGGGAGCTACGATATATTTCATTCCTGCTGCCTTATGGTCGGCGATACACTGATTCCACCATTCAAGTGATTTTGAATAATCACCGGAAGCCAGTTCCTCTTTCGACAATCCACGTGTGCAATGCGAAGACAAAACTTTCATTCCGGCCGATTCGACATCCTTCTTGAATTGTCGGGGAGTTCTATCATAAAATTTTCCATTATTATAATTAGCCGCTTCAACACCGGTATATCCCATTTTTGCCAATTTCGCGAGAATGGCAGTATAAGCCGGATCACATTTTCCGTCCTTATTGTCTACCCTATTCAATATATCTCTAACAGAATAGAGCTGAATAGCCACTTCTTTCTTAGTTTTTTTAGTCTGTGCCGTCACTGCAACCGGAATCATCAGAAGAGCAGCTAACACACATAAGCAAATTCGAGTCTTCATATAATTAGATATTAGGAGTTTACAATGATTCAAATTCCACAAGCAAACAAACATAAATTCATTCACTTGCGGAATTTCGAGTTATCTATGTGATTAGTCCAACACCTTCACGCGGATATTACGGAACCAAACATCATCGCCGTGATCCTGCAATCCGATAAAACCTTCGTGATTATCACCACCACAGTTATTCAGCAGTTCAAATGCCAAAGGCCATTTTTCTTCACTAAATTTACTTGCCTGCAACATATCAGTCCATTGTTTTGTCCACAGATGATACTCAAGTACATTCTCATCATTTTGTCCATGGACAACTGTACCTTTATAAACCATAATCTTAGCCTTGTTCCATTCACCGAACGGCTTGGAGTTTTGAGGAACTGCCGGAATCATGTCATACAAAGAAGCCGACTGACGATTGTTATCCTTACCCAATTTTGCATCCGGATGATTGGCATTATCCAAAATCTGATATTCAGGTGCAGAAATATAGATAGGTTCAAGCACATCATTCCCGTCTTTATCCTTAGAAGTAATTTCCTGAGCTAAATACAAGATACCGGAATTACTACCTTTAGCAACCTTCCACTCCAACTCCAATTCAAAGTTTTTAAACTTATGAGCAAAAATCAGGTCGCCGCCATCAGCGTCTTGCGCTTCACCGCCACCGGTTCCGTTAAATTTGATACAACCGTCTTCAATAGTCCATTTAGCAGGAACTTTGTCTTTTCCATAACCACGCCATCCGTCAAACGTCTTACCATCAAAGATCGTGATGTAACCGTTTTCATCAACAGGCAATTTCAGACTATCCGTTTCGGGTGCTTTCAATGATTTTGAATATGCCAATGCTACTTCATTGGGTTGATCGGCCTGAGCACTTCCTGATTTCTGACCACCGCAAGCAACCAAGGCTCCTGCTGCAAGACAAGCTAAAGGGTAAAATACTTTCTTCATACTAATAGTTATTTAATTTTTAATCTTTTAATTTCTTTCATCTATTCTTACCGAGGCATATCGGGCAATCTCCACCCTTCACGATAATTATGTTTCACCAACTCGGCAGCAAACTGTTTTGCATTAACCGGATCTGTCCAAGTCTTGTCAAATGTCGGGTGACCGTCGTGAATCTTGAATCCGTCTTTTACACAAGTTCTAAGAGTTTCCGTATCACTGATATTCGTAAAGCACATATTGACACCGTCCCATTCCAACGTTTTGTTCAAACCCTGCAAGCGGATAGCCAATACTCCCATCACTACCATTTCATTCATCGGACCTGCCTCCGAGAAGTCAGACTTAGTCATGACGCGGCTTGACTTATCTTCTTTACAGGCACGTACCCAATCCATTTCGTGACCACCATTCATCGCATTCGGTACACGGCGGCAAACTTTCGGAGCATTCGGCACGCGGCCCGACAACAAGAATGGCTGCTGACCGTAACATCCACAGATCAATGTATCTTTTGTTCCGTGAAAAATAGTCAGCCCACCACCAGGCCCCATTAGCTGTTTTCCTTCCGGAAATCCTTTCGGACGTTCAGGCATCATACCACCGTCATACCAATGAACTTCAACTTCCGGCAACGCAACTTTCGGCATATTATCACGGGCAGGGAAAATCATTTTCACATGCTGTGCCTGCGGAGCACAAGCACTCAACAACAAAGTAGAAGAACCTTCCACCTTTGTAGGGTAACCCAGTTTCAGAGCTCTGAACGGTTGATGCAGGATATGACAAGCCATGTCACCCAACGCACCTGTTCCATAGTCCCACCAGCCGCGCCAGTTCCAAGGATGATAAATTTCATTATACGGATTCAACTTAGCCGGACCGGTAAATAAGTCCCAGTTCAAGGTACCAGGAATACGGTCCGCCTTTTCTGGAGCATTTAGTCCTTGCGGCCAGATAGGACGGTCAGTAGCACATTCCACCTTAGTCACTTCACCTATCTCGCCATTCCATATCCATTCACAAACTAAATCTGTCCCTTCATCGGATGCTCCCTGATTACCCATTTGAGTGGCTACACCAGTCGAAGCAGCTAATTTAGTCAACAAACGAGATTCATAAACAGAGTGAGTCAAGGGTTTCTGGCAGAATACATGTTTACCCATTGTCATTGCATCGGCAGTGATGATAGCATGCGTATGATCGGCAGTAGCAATAATTACCCCATCAATGGATTTACCCATTTCCTCATACATCTTACGGTAATCCCAGTATTTCTTTGCTTTCGGAAATTCATCGAATACCCTTTTTGCATATTTCCAGTCCACATCACAAAGAGCCACAATGTTTTCCGTACCCTTTACTTTATTGATATTGGCATGCCCCATGCCACCAATACCTACGGCTGCAATATTTAATTTATCACTGGGAGACACGTGTCCGTGGCTCATACCTAGAATAGAGCTTGGAGCAATGGTAATGCCTGCCAAAGCCATAGCGCCCGTTTTAAGAAAATCTCTTCTCGAAATGTCTGACATAATTAGTAATTTTAAGGGTTTGTTATTTGTGGTAGATTACTATGTAGCAATCCGTATCCATTTTTCATATTTTTTCTTCGTTCCCGGATTTGTTCAAGCGTACGCAGATCACCGATAGCCGGTAAATCGTGCATATGTGCGTTTTGGAGGAATTTCCATGCATATTCGGATGCAATAGCAGAGTCACGCAATAATGGTAAGCGCGGGTCCCGTTGCCCGGCTTCGATAGAATCGGCAAACAAATCACACAATACATCAATATTTTTGCCACCGAAAGGTTTCTCAACGCGAAGTGTCTGGTTCACCCCATGCAAATCGACTACAGCGGTAGTAAAGTCATGTGTCATGCGTACAATGCCCTCTGTTCCGATAATATCGACGTATGAATTATGTGTCTGGTCTTTAGATAATTGTCCATAAACGAACCCCTGCGTAATATCAAAAACTACTCCATTCTGAAAAGTCCCGTGACATTGAATCCACCATGGGTCTTTGTAATTCCACATATTCACTCCTTGGGCGTTCCATGTCCGATATTCACATCCGGCATACGAACGGGCAATATCTACATAATGCATGCCACAATCATGGAAAGCAGGACCTTCATATTCATGCCCTTCACCCGGTGCTAATCCAGGCGTCATGTGGCAAATACGAATAATAGCCAACTCACCGATTTCGCCCTGCCGAATATATTCTTTCATCAGGTTATGATACCAGGAATTTCGCAGATACAAATTCACCGTAGAAAAGACATCTGAACTTTCGGCCATTTCCACGACTTTCCATTCATTTTCCATTGTATCTGCAACAGGCTTTTCTGCAATGATATGTTTTCCATATCGAATGGCCTTTTCTATTTGTTCCATTCGGGAGTCAGCTAATGTAAAAAGCCCGACAACCTGCACACTTTCATCTTCAAAAATTTTCTGATTATCTTCTATTACATAAGATTCCGGAGATAATTCTTTTGCCAATTCACGTGATGCAGGATTCGTATCACAAATATAGGCAATATCCCATCGCCCACTTTTCCGCATCGCATCCCAGTAGAATCTTCCCATTCTACCAAAGCCGATTATTCCTACTTTTATTTTCGTGCCTAGCGAGAATTGTGTATTCATAAAACATAGCAAATTTAAGTGCAAACAATATAAATCGGTCAATTTTCATTATCAAGCTAATTAACCGGAAACTGATATTGCAAAACTAGCCAAATAAACAATACTTCATTTAGCTTACACGAATTTATGTAGACTTAAAAAATATATTATCACTTAATAATCAACACATTAAATATTCAAAGGAGGGCTAAAAATGTAGAAAGATTGGAATTTTTTTTGTGTGATTCGAGGTTTATCTTTCATCTATGAGACAAATTTTCATAATTTCATTTTCAAATTCATCCCGATCAACAGCAGATTTATTCCTCATTTTTGTACGATAGTTGTAAACAGTACTAGTAGAGCAACGAAGGAAATTTGCTATCTTCCCACTATCCGAAATTCCCAAACGTAACAAGGCATAGATACGAAGTTCCCTATTCAATAATGTATCAGTTTTTAAGACAATCCGTTCTTCTTCTTTCAACAAAGCATTGAAATCGGAAACAAAAGTGGGATACAAATTAAGAAACACCCTATCAAAACGGGCATATAATGCGTTAAGTTCCTCATCAATAAGTGCCGACGATTTTAACTTCTTAATTAGTTCATCATAATATTTATTGATAGCATATTTATACAGAACATTCTGATATTTCTCCATTTTACTGATATAACTGAAACATACATCAAAAAACTCGGCTATATAATGTTCCTTTATATTATTAGTTTCCGACAACTGATTATTCTGTTCGTTCAACTGATTATTCATAGTATTCAGTTTCTCGTTCAATCGCAAAAGTTTTTCATTACTCTGCACCAACGCCCGCTTTATCTTCAGAATCTTTCTCATCTGAATATAAATACATATCACCAACAAGACCAAAAGAAAAAGAATGATACTGGTTGAAATAAGAAAAGTAATCAAATTTGATTTTGACCGAGCCTCCTCTGTCTGGTAAGCAGTATTAATAATAGAATAGAACTTATAAATTTCCATTGCACGGAAATGAATACCGGAAGAAACAACATCATCAATAGCAGACTGTGTAAACTTAAAAGCGTCAGACAAATTCTTTTCTTCGTACTGTATCAATGCCAATGCTTGCAAGGAAGCGGTTTCCCGTGTTGCGTTCCGGATATCCGCAATAGCAGACATCATCAGGAACTTTTTTCTCTCATCCATTTTTTTCTGATGCCAGCAGAATGATGCATACGCATGAGTAATCATGGCATAATGAGGCGTCCCCACTTCCTCCGTATCTAATAATTCCTGAAGGACTGTTTTCGCTTTTATGGAATCGCGCCCTCCATAATAATATGCCCGGGATAATTTATAATCAAAAGAAGTTTGATCCAGAAGAGATAGTAATGAATCCTGATATACTGCCCGCTGCTTCCCATAGCGACTATTGGCAGTGATAGAGTAATACTCCCAGAAACGGGAATAAGTTTCATAATAAACAGATAATAAATCTTTGGAAAGTTCTGAGGTTTTTATTTTTTCCAAAATCAACTCCGCATCCCTATACCGACCGCACATAGAATATAAAAGACTAAGCTGTAAAGATGACTGGTTCTTTAAATCCCTGTTATTCAATTTACGGGCAATCTCTAAATTCTGATCGACATAATGAATGGCCGAATCAACGACAAACTTCTTATATTCGTTACATAACTGAAAATTTATCTTATATTTTTGTTCAAGAGTCAGGCCTGATCCCTTCAGCAGACATTTAATCCTATTGATCCGTTGCTCTTTTTGTTGAATGAAGAGTGGTTTTTCATCTATCATCCTGCGCAATGAATCCGCTAGAGACTTCAATTCATCATTCGCATAAAGAGCACTGCCAATTCCTAAAGTAATCAGCAGAAGCAAAAATTTCTTCTTCAGAAAACGACATTTGAATCTCATAATATTAGCAGGAATAATAAAAAAAGCGATTTATTCATCAGAACAAATCGCTTTTCGTATATGAAGTAAATTTGCTCTTATTCTGCAACTACTTCGAAAGGAATTTCAACAGAAACTTCTTTGTGAAGTTTCACTACTGCTTTGTAGTTACCTACTTCTTTCACAGCGTCTTTTACAACGATGATCTTTCTGTCAACTTCGTGACCCAGCTTAGCCAAAGCTTCAGCAATCTGGATATTGCCAACAGAACCGAAGATAGTACCGGTTGAACTTACTTTAGTTGCAATAGTCAAAGAAACACCTTCCAACTTAGCAGCTGTTGCCTCAGCATCTTTCTTGATTTTCTCAAGTTTGTGAGCACGCTGTTTCAGTTCTTCAGCCAACATTTTCTTTGCAGAAGGAGAAGCGATCACCGCTTTTCCGGTTGGGATCAGATAATTACGACCATATCCGGATTTCACGTTTACGATATCGTTCTTATAACCCAAGTTTACAATGTCTTCTTTTAATATAATTTCCATACTTTTCCTCCTTCTTATTTCATCATGTCAGTTACATAAGGCAACAATGCCAAGTGACGAGCTCTCTTCACAGCCTGCGCGATACGGCGTTGAAACTTCAAAGAAGTACCCGTGATACGACGCGGAAGGATTTTACCTTGTTCATTCAAGAATTTCTTCAAGAATTCAGGATCTTTGTAGTCGATGTACTTAATACCGCTCTTTTTGAAACGGCAGTATTTTTTCTTCTTAACGTCTACTGACGGCGGAGTTAAATATCTGATTTCTGATTGAACTTGTTGTGCCATGATTAATCCTCCTTTTTGTTTGATTTAACACTTCTTCTTTTAGCAGCATATTCTGCAGCATACTTATCCATCTTAAAAGTCAAGAAACGGATAACGCGTTCATCACGACGGAAATTAACTTCCAACTTGTCAATTACAGTAGGATCTGCATTGAACTCAATCAGTTGATAAAAACCTGTAGACTTTTTCTGAATTGGATAAGCCAATTTCTTCAGTCCCCAGTTTTCTTCATTGATAATCTCAGCACCTTCAGCTTGAAGAATACCTTTGAATTTTTCTACCGCTTCCTTCATCTGAACATCAGACAAAACGGGAGTTAAAATGAAAACGGTTTCGTATTGATTCATACTTCGTTTAATTAAATAAATAAATTATTTGATTTTAAATGCGGGTGCAAAGTTAGACAATTTATTTTGAACTACAAACATTTAATCTTTTTTTGTATCCGAATGTAGGAATTATCCGAGAAGTGGCTTACCTTTGCAAAGTTGTTTAAACAATAATTTCATGATAGAGCAATTTAACTTTGATATCCGGCTTATATTCGCCATACTGAATGGCAAAGTTTCCGCAGCAATCAATCGGAAACTATACCGTAACTTCCGTCAGAACGGATTGGAGATCAGTCCGGAACAGTGGACAGTGCTTATTTTTCTATGGGAAAAAGACGGTGTTACCCAACAAGAGTTGTGTAATGCAACTTTTAAAGACAAACCCAGTATGACCCGCTTGATAGATAATATGGAACGCCAACACCTTGTCGTGCGCATTTCCGATAAAAAAGACCGTCGTACCAACCTGATCCACCTGACCAAAGACGGGAAGGAGTTGGAAGAAAAGGCGCGTATCATAGCAGGGCAAACACTGAAAGAGGCACTCCATGGTATCACCCTCGAAGAACTGAGTATCGGGCAGGAAGTGTTGAAAAAGGTATTCTTCAACACGAAAGATTAAACTGTAAAACAACCACACAATTCATAAAATCCACTAAATCCTGTCTTTATAATGGATTTTTTATCCAAATAATTTCGCCCGTTAAAGAATTATGCTTTAATTTGTGACTGGAATATAATAATCTATTAAAATACACACACATGAAAGGCTTATTAAAGAACTTAGGATTGATATTAATCTTGATCGGAGTAGTTATCCTACTGGCTTGTTCATTTACAGGCAATGTAAACAACAACGCCATTCTGGGTACCTCAGTAGTACTGGTAGTACTGGGACTCATTTCTTATATCGTTATTAATAAGAAGATCGCTGATTAATTTCGTAGAAATCAATAAAAAATCCCGAAAACGAATGTTTCCGGGATTTTTTATTTCCAGCTATCGGATGTCTTTTCATTAAGATTCAACCTCCGGTGTAATTAACTTGTAACCCTTTCCGTGAATATTGATAATCTCAATAGAATCATCTTCTTTCAAGTGCTTACGCAATTTCGTAATATACACGTCCATACTACGTGCATTGAAATAGTTATCGTCAATCCAAATTGTTTTCAAAGCAAAGTCACGTTGCAGAATCTCATTTGCATGTGCGCAAAGCAAGCCTAGCAATTCAGATTCTTTCGTAGTCAACTTAGTTTGTTTGCCTTCCGTAGCCAGAATTTGCTTCTGAGTGTCAAAAGTAAACTTACCAATCTTATAGATATTGCTTTCTTTGTTCTTCTTTCCACGAACACGTCTCAAGATTGCTTCAAT
>ENA-UESE01000085-UESE01000085.1-human-gut-metagenome-genome-assembly--contig:-NODE-85-length-161683-cov-11.013483_pt1 | contig 161683 bp, 133 predicted proteins | sample MGYA00242995_ERZ507996 | MGnify/ENA primary metagenome ERZ507996 (study PRJEB26167, sample SAMN06115489) | human gut metagenome | host: Homo sapiens | place: China:Sichuan | collected 2015-04-15...
TTTAAAAGCAGAACTGAATCTGAAATTCAGTTCGCGATTCCTTCGGCAAAGGGATGCCTGCGGAATGGAGATTAATGATGAAGCTTTTAGTAATTAACGGACCGAATATCAACTTTTTAGGTATCAGAGAGAAAAGTGTCTACGGAACTCAGGATTATCAGTATCTGCTGGATCTGATTCAGAAAAAAGCGCAGGAGAGCGGAAATGAGATTCAGGTATTCCAGAGCAACCATGAGGGTGCTATTATTGACAGAATCCAGGAGGCATATTTTGACGGTACGGAGGGAATTGTCATCAATCCGGGGGCATATACCCATTACAGCTATGCAATCCGGGATGCACTGGCAAGCATAACAGTGCCGAAGGTGGAGATTCATATTTCGGATATTACCCGGAGAGAAGAGTTCAGAAAGGTTTCCGTAACAGCGCCGGTCTGCAATAAGCAGATTTACGGTCAGGGGCTGGATGGCTATTTACAGGCGGTTGATTTTATTCTGGAAAATAAAAAATAAGAGAAATTGAGAAAAAATTACGAAAACAGTTGAAATTGGGATGATTTTATATTAAACTTAATTAGAATATTTTTGTGAACACAAATTAGGAGGAATATAATATGATTTCTGCAGGTGATTTCAGAAATGGTATTACAATTGAGTACGACAACAATGTATACCAGATTATTGAATTCCAGCACGTAAAGCCTGGTAAGGGCGCAGCTTTCGTCAGAACAAAGCTGAAAAATATCAAGAGTGGCGGCGTAGTTGAAAAGACTTTCCGTCCTACCGAGAAGTGCCCTCAGGCGCGTATTGATAGAAAAGATATGCAGTATCTGTACAAGGATGGAGAGCTTTATTACTTCATGGATACAGAGAACTATGAGCAGATTGCCCTGAACGAGGATACCGTTGGCGATGCGATGAAATTCGTAAAAGAGAACGAGATGTGTAAGGTTTGTTCTCATAACGGAAATGTATTTTCCGTAGAGCCTCCTTTGTTCGTAGAACTGGAGATTACAGAAACAGAACCCGGCTTCAAGGGAGATACCGCTACCGGCGCTTCCAAGCCTGCAACTGTTGAAACAGGAGCACAGGTTTCCGTACCTCTGTTTGTAAACCAGGGCGATAAGATTAAGATTGACACAAGAACAGGCGAATATCTGTCCCGTGTATAATCAATCTGACTGCTGATTTTTTATCATGACCTGTAAGGCAATGACACGTTTGTGTTGTTGCCTTTTTTTGTACCATTTTGACCTTTTCTTTTTTTCACGGAAATGTGGGCGCTGTCACATTTTCCTGTCAAATCTTAAAACATCTGAAATCAAATCATGGAACAGCGCAGAAAGAGGAAAATTATGCAGTTAAAAGAATTTACCCGGAAAGTATGTGAAGCAATGAAAAAGGAGTTTGCAGCAGCCAGCCGAATAGAAGTAAGGGAGATAACCAAAAACAATGGGGTTGTCTTACAGGGGCTGATGATTGCAACAGAGGAACGGAATGTAGTACCGACAGTTTACCTGGATTCCTTCTGGGAGGCTTATGAGGCAGGGGTACCTTTTGCGGAAATCGTAAGACAGCTTGCGGAAATCTATCGCAGTGCGGATTGTAGAAAGAGCATGAACATGGAATTTTTCCGCGACTTTGACAAGGTAAAGGATAACATTTGTTATCGGCTGATTGGAAAGAAGCAGAACGAAAAAATGCTGCGGGAGATTCCCCATATTGATTATCTCGACCTTACGGTCTGTTTTTTCTATGCTTTTAAAGAGGCACCCATGGGGGCAGCAAGTATTCTGATTCATCAGTCACACATGGAGCTTTGGGGAGTCAGTGTGCTGGAACTTTTAGAACTGGCAAAAAAGAATACGCCAAGAATGTTTCCGGGAACCATTTTTTCCATGGATGAGGTTCTTGAGGACTGTCTGGATGGCAGGGAGAGAGAAGACAGGGAGTATGCGGAATTTTTGCAGCAGATTCCCATGAAGATATTGAGCAACACCGTAAAGATTAACGGTGCGGTCAGTGTGCTGTATGAGGGAATGCTGGAAAAAATCGGAGAACAGTATGGCAGAGATTTTTATGTGCTGCCCAGCTCCGTCCATGAACTGATTCTGATTCCGGATACGGATGACAGAACTGCTGAAGAATTAAAGGAAATCGTGATGGAAACAAACAGGACGCAGGTGGCACCGGAGGAGGTGCTTTCCGACAGTGTTTACTACTATTGCAGGAAGGAAAAAGTGCTGAAAAAAATTTTGTAAAAATTTCCATAAATTCAAGGTAGACAGAAAAGCTTTTTTATGATACTATATTCAGGGTGATGTAATACTTTCGTAACAATTGTGCATCCGTAGTCTAATGGATAGAACGAAGGCCTCCGACGCCTTTAATGCAGGTTCGATTCCTGTCGGATGCATTTACATCACCTTGAATTGAAACACAGAGTCTGGAAAAAGGAAGCCGCTTGCGGCTTTTTGCGTTTATAAGAAAGGATTACCATGCAGAACGAAAAGTGGAAGATTATCCGGGATTACGTGGTGAAGCATTGCAAAATCATATTTCCGATAGTAGTAATTGTTGTGGCAGCGATGACCGTCGTTTTTGCACTTGGAGCGAGAAAAGAGAAAGCGGCAGCGGACAGCCAGCAGGCGGAAAGCCAGAGCTTGCAGCAGGACAGCAGTGAGGCTGAACAGTCGGCTGTGATTGAGGATATCCCGCTGGTGGTGAATGAGGACGGGGAATTATATACGCTGCTTGCTACCTATTATAATGCGATGGCAGAGGGAGATACGGAAACAATTCTGTCTGTCTGCAGCGAATATTCCGAAAATGAGCTGCTGCGGCTGCAGGAGAGAGCGAAGTATCTGGAATATTATCCTACCCTGGAAATTTATACAAAGCCGGGACCGGAGGCAGGTTCTACTGTTGCCTATGTATATTACAAGCTGGTATTTGTCAATCATGCAGAGGAAGTGCCGGGATTCCAGGCATGGTATATCTGTACCAATGAAGAGGGAAATCTGTACATCAATACAACAGGTGAGCTGCCGGAGGATGTGAATGATTATATTGTCACTGTCAGCACCCAGGCAGATGTGGTAGAGCTTTACAATAAGGTGCAGGTAGAATATAATGAAGTGATAACGGCGCACCCGGAACTTCTGACTTATATGCAGGAGCTGAGTGCCCAGGTAAATACCTCTGTGGGAACAGTTCTGGCACAGGAAAACGCATCCAATGCAGGGGAAGGCGGAAATACGGATGCGACAGAAAATGAAAACGGCGGAGATACCGGTACGGATGTACAGCCTTCTGAGGAAACTCCGGTGGACAATGGGCCTCAGTATGCAACCGCGACAACTACTGTCAATGTAAGAAGCTCTGACAGCGAACAGGCGGATAAGCTTGGCAAGGTAACAGGCGGAAGCCGGGTTCAGGTGCAGGAGGTTATCGCAAACGGCTGGACGAAAATTGTTTTTGAAGGAAAAGACGGGTATATCAAATCAGAATACCTTCAGATGGCGGAGAGCGCAGCCGGACAGGATGTAATCGGTACCGTTACGGCGACAACGAATATCAATGTCCGTTCCGCAGCAAGTGAAACAGCAGACAGGCTAGGGGTTCTTGCAGCAGGAGAAAGTCTGGATTTGCTGGCAGATGAAAATGGCTGGTGCAAGGTAAAATACAACGGTCAGGTGGGATATGTGAAGTCTGATTATGTGTCCCGGTAGCGAAGATGATTGATGCGCAAGCTGTAAATTGTATAGAAAATCAAAAAGTAAGGTATCCTATAAAAAAGAACTCTGTTTGAAGCAGGGTTCTTTTTTCGTGGAATGGGAATGCTGCAGCAGAAGGGGAGGATGACAGGAATGACGACACAGGAAATTGAAATGTGCAGAGAGGTACAGAAAACGGCGGAGACTGGAATTAAGACAATTGAAGCATTGACGGATATGGTGCAGGATGATGCCCTGTCGATGCAGCTTGCAAGGCAGACTCTGCGCTATTCGGAGCTTTATCAGGAGGCGGCAAGGGAGCTTTTGAACGCGAAGGCGGAGGGGTATCGGAGTACGGTAATAGAGGATGCAAAGCGGAGAGCGGAAATACATTACCATACGATACTGAATACCAGCACGGCGCATCTTGCGGAGCTGATTATGCGGGGGAGCATGATTGGGATTCTGGAAATGGAAAAGGGGTTGAAGCGTCATGAGAATATCAGTACGCAGACAGAGAAGCTGGCGCGGCAAATGATTGCCATGGAACAAAAGAATCTTTTGTGCCTAAAACAATATCTGTAAAACTATGCAATTTGCACAAAAAACACAAAAAAACTTTTACAATTTAACGGGATAAAGCACATTGTGAAATGAAAAGTTTTGATTTATAATGTGTTGTATACAAGTATTCACATACTAAATTTAAGGAGGACATAAGCGATGTCATATGTTGATGAGGTGTTTGACTTAGTAGTTGCCAAGAATCCGGCACAGCCCGAGTTCCATCAGGCAGTAAAAGAGGTTCTGGAATCTTTACGTGTTGTGATTGAGGCAAACGAAGAGAAGTATCGTAAAGACGCACTGCTGGAGAGATTGGTAACTCCGGAAAGACAGATTCTCTTCCGTGTTCCCTGGGTGGATGACAAGGGACAGGTACAGGTAAACAATGGCTTCCGTGTACAGTTCAATTCTGCAATTGGACCTTACAAGGGAGGCTTAAGACTTCATCCCTCTGTCAACCTTGGTATTATCAAATTCCTTGGTTTTGAGCAGATTTTTAAGAACTCCCTGACCGGACTTCCTATCGGCGGCGGCAAGGGTGGTTCTGACTTTGACCCGAAGGGAAAATCCGACAGAGAAGTAATGGCATTCTGCCAGAGCTTTATTACAGAGCTTTATAAATATATCGGAGCGGATACAGATGTTCCTGCAGGTGATATCGGAACCGGAGCAAGAGAAATCGGTTATATGTACGGACAGTATAAGAGATTGACCGGTCTGTATGAGGGCGTTTTAACAGGTAAGGGACTTTCCTACGGCGGCTCTCTGGCAAGAACAGAAGCAACCGGTTATGGTCTGCTTTATCTGACCGAAGAAATGTTAAAGTGCAATGGCAAGGATATCAAGGGCAAGACCGTTGCTGTATCCGGTGCCGGAAACGTTGCAATTTATGCAATTGAGAAGGCACAGCAGCTTGGTGCAAAGCCTGTGACCTGTTCTGATTCTACCGGCTGGATTTATGACCCTGAAGGAATCGACGTTGCATTATTAAAGGAAGTAAAGGAAGTAAAGCGTGCAAGACTTTCCGAGTATGCAGCAGCAAGACCCAGCGCTCAGTATCATGAGAAGAAGAACGGCGAGCACGGCGTATGGACTGTAAAGTGTGATATCGCGCTTCCCTGCGCAACTCAGAACGAGCTGGATATTGAAGATGCAAAAGCTCTGGCTGCAAACGGATGCTTCGCAGTAGCTGAGGGTGCCAATATGCCTACTACAATGGATGCAACAGAGTACTTCCAGAAGAGCGGAATCCTGTTCTGCCCCGGTAAGGCATCCAACGCAGGTGGTGTTGCTACCTCCGCACTGGAAATGAGCCAGAACAGCGAGCGTCTTTCCTGGACTTTCGAGGAAGTGGACAAGAAGCTGCAGAATATCATGGTAAATATCTTCCACAATCTGGATGACGCTGCAAAGAAGTACGGCATGGAGGGTAACTATGTTGCCGGTGCTAATATTGCAGGCTTCCTGAAGGTTGCAGATGCTATGACCGCACAGGGAATTGTATAGTAGAATAAATGCATAAGTATTAAAATGGCGGGAACCCTACACATTGCAGGAAACTGTAAATGTGCAGGGTTTTGTTTTTAAGGAATAATAATAAATATTATCTGTCATAAAATACAGGATAGGTCTAGGAATGTGGAAAGAAAAATGGTAGAATGGATTTGACTGAAAATAATCATAAAATATGCTAAAATGTGTCAAAGAGCTTGCATGAGATGAAAAAAGTGGTAGTATAGTACTATACAGTTTAGCTAATTGGGGGTGTGCTATGAAGCTGGTGAAGAGCTATACTATTTTCATTGTGCTGATATGCTTTTGGCTGACGGGAAGTAAGGTATGTGCTGCTGAAAGTACAGATATGTCGGGGAGAATCCTGTTTATCAGTTCCTATTCCTTTGCATGGGATCAGGTACAACTGCAGATTGAGGGGATAAAGGCCGGTTTATCGGGAAATTATACGGTAGACTATGAATTCATGGATACGAAGCGGGTAGATACGGAGAAGGCGATGGAGCTTTTTAAAGGGGGACTGGCTTATCGGTTATCCATGGTGGAACCCTATGATGCTGTCATTATCGGGGATGATGCGGCGCTTTTATTCGCGATGGAAAATCAGGAGGCGCTTTTTCCTGAAACACCGATTATCTTTGAAGGGGTCAACAGTGAAGAATTAGCAAAAACGGCAATTAAAAATTCATATATAACAGGCGTTCTTGAAAAGCTTTCTGTAGAAAGCAATGTAGAGCTGGGATTGCGGATAAATCCGAAAGCTAAAAAGGTTGTGGCAATTCTGGATGATTCTCTGACAGGAATTACCGAGAGGAAGCGTTTCTACAAAGCACAGGAAAGTTTTCCGGAGTTAGAGTTTTCGGAGATAAATGCCTCTGAGTTATCTACAACAATGTTAAAAAAGGCTTTATCGAACGTTTCAAAGGATACCATATTGATTTATGTGGTAATGACAGAGGATGCAAATGGAAAACAGTATACAAATGTCGAAGCAATCCGGATGCTTAATATTTATGCGGATGTTCCGGTTATCCGGATGGTAGAGGGCGGTATTGGAGAGGGATTGCTTGGCGGTAATATTGCATCTATGCGAAAATCCGGGGAAATGGCGGCACAGCTTGTCATTGAAGCAATAAAGGGGGTAAAGCGGGTTGGCTTGAATAAGCTTTTGGACAGCCCTAATATTTATTGTGTTGATGCTAATGTGATGAAAAAATTCCATTTGGATTTTGATGCGTTGCCGGAGGGAACGGATATTATCAATTATGAAGAGTCTTTCTGGGTAAGAAACCGGGAAACACTGGTTCCCGGAATTATTCTGTTTGGGGCATTGGTTATTATCATCGTTGTGGTCGGAGTTGACAATATCCGGCGTAGAAAGCTGGTACAGGAACTGGAAAAAACCAAAGAGATTATTGAAACTGCTTCCCGGCACGATTTTCTGACCGGAATTCCAAACAGAAGCCAGTTTATGGCAGACTTAAAGCAGCTGATAGCGCAGAAGACACCCTGTACTGTATTGATGGTGGACATAGATAATTTCAAGAAAATAAATGATACGATGGGGCACGCTGCGGGTGATGATGCGCTGCGCCAGATAGCAGAACGGATGAAAGTCATAGAATCTCCCATATTGACGCCGTATCGTTTTGCCGGGGATGAATTTATTTTGATTTTAAAGAGCAGTCAGAGCAAAATTGTGGAAAAGACAGCGTATCAATGCAGGCAGTTATTTGAAAAGGATTTTCTATTGGATAAAAAAAAGACGAAAGTTGGCGGAAGTATCGGTATTGCATCCTATCCGCAGGATACAGAGGATTTGGAACAACTGATAATCTACGCGGATGATGCAATGTATCAGGTAAAGAAAAACGGGAAAAATGATTTTGCGTTTTATAGTCAAAGAAAGTCCGGCTGAAAAGCGGACTTTCTTTTTTACAGATAAATTGTTATAATCAGTGAAGGGAGCGCGAAGCGCGAGGTTTCCAAGGCTGCAAAATGGAAAAAAGAGGAAATAAGGGGAGCAAGAAAATAGCAGGGGAGAAGCAGAGAGGGAAGTATGGCATCTAAAAAGGTCTATGCGGTCAGAAAAGGTAAAAAAACAGGTGTTTTTTATAACTGGGCAGAGTGTAAAGCTGCTGTAGATGGATATCCGGGAGCAGAATATAAGGGATTTCCGACAGTGGAGGAAGCCCGAGCCTTTTTGAATAAGGAAGCGGGCAGGGTTTATACAGCGAAAGAGGCAAAGGAAAGTGGACAGTCAGGAGAACTTCCGAAGGAGGGTATGCTGCTTTCCTATGTAGATGGCAGTTATGAGGACAGTATTAAAAAATACGCTTTTGGCTGTGTGTTTCTGTTGCCGGATGGCAGGATTTTTACTGAATTTGGAAATGGGGATAATGAGCAGTCGGCACAGCTTAGAAACGTAACAGGTGAAATGCTTGGGGCTATGTATGCAGTAAAGTGTGCCATGGTGAATGGTTTTTCTGAAATTGAAATCAGGTATGATTATCAGGGAATTGAAAAATGGGTAACTGGTGACTGGAAGGCAAAGACGGAACTGACCCAGAAGTATGCGGCAGCCATGCAAAGCTGGGGGAAAAAGGTACGGATACATTTTACAAAGGTTCCGGCACATTCCAATGTTAAGTTTAATGAATTGGCGGATAAGCTGGCGAAAACAGGACTGCTGGAAGGAAATGGGGTTCCCATGGCGCGTCCTTTTGAGGAGATGAGAGAGTATTTTGAGTGAAAATATTAAAACAAGATTAAACAAATATATTGCCGGGTGCGGCGTTTGCTCCAGAAGAGATGCGGATAAACTGATAGAGCAGGGGAAAGTTCTTGTCAATGGAATAGTAGCAGAGCAGGGGCAGCTTGTGGATGAAAAGGATGAGATTGTCATTGGAAAGAAAAGGCTGCAGGGGAACCGAAAAACGGTAGTGCTGGCTTTTTATAAGCCGATTGGAGTGACCTGTACGGAAAAGGATGCCCATGCGGAGAAAATCATTTCCGATATTGTAAAGTATCCGGAGAGGGTAACTTATGCGGGAAGGCTGGATAAGGATTCAGAAGGGCTGCTTCTGCTTACGAACAGCGGTGATTTGATTCAGGCGATGATGCGGGGAGCAAATCGGCATGAAAAGGAGTATATCGTAAAGGTAGATAAAGAAATAACAGATGCTTTTTTAACAAAAATGTCGCAGGGAATTTATTTGAAGGATTTGGACATAAAAACAAGGGAATGTTCTCTGAAAAAAACAGGAAAATACACCTTTCAGATTATTCTGACTCAGGGAGTCAATAGACAAATCAGACGAATGTGCCAGACTTGCGGATATCGTGTGCAGAGTTTAAAAAGGATTCGTGTGATGAATATTACACTGGATAAATTAAAACCCGGAGAGTACAGAGAACTGTCGGCGGAAGCAGTGGAAGGTCTTTTCCGGGATTGTGGTTTGAAAAAATAAATGGATGGAGTACAAGATGCAGTTAAATAAGACAGAGAGAATCAAATATCTGGTAGAGGTTTTAAATCAGGCATCCAAAGCGTATTATGCGGAGGATAAGGAACTGATAAGCAATTTTGAGTATGACAGGCTGTATGACGAGCTGCAGCAGCTGGAAGAGGAAACGGGAATTGTACTGGCAAACAGCCCAACGGTGAATGTGGGATATGAAGCGGTGGAGGAGCTGCCGAAGGAAAGGCATGATAGTCCGATGCTGTCTTTGGGAAAAACGAAAAACCGTGAGGAACTGCGTGACTGGCTGCAGGGGCATCCTGCAATTTTAAGTTGGAAACTGGACGGATTAACAATTGTATTGACATATCGTGAAGGAAAACTTGCAAAAGCGGTTACAAGGGGGAACGGTGAAATCGGGGAAGTTGTAACCAATAATGCCAGAGTTTTTAAGAATCTGCCTCTGAATATCCGGTTTCAGGGAGAACTTGTCCTGCGGGGTGAGGCGGTTATCAGCTATTCTGATTTTGAGCGGATGAATGAAGAAATAGCAGAGGAAGAAGCGAAGTATAAAAACCCCAGAAATCTGTGCAGCGGTTCTGTACGTCAGTTGAATAATGAAATTACAGCCAGACGGAATGTGCGGTTCTTTGCCTTTACTCTGGTGGAGGCTGCCGGAGTGGATTTTCAGGATTCCAGAGAAAAACAGTTTCAGTTTCTGGCGGAACAGGGCTTTGAGGTGGTAGAGCATTATCCGGTGACAGAGGAAAATATTCTGGAAAGGATTTCCTTTTTTGAGAAGAAGATTGAAAGCTATGATATCCCGTCAGATGGTCTGGTTTTAACCTATGAAAGCATTTCCTATGGGCAGTCTTTGGGGAGAACGGCGAAGTTTCCGCGCCATTCCATTGCTTTTAAATGGGCGGACGAGCTGCGGGAAACGGTTTTAAAGGAAGTGGAGTGGAGCGCCAGCAGAACGGGGCTTATAAATCCGGTGGCTGTTTTTGAACCGGTGGAACTGGAAGGAACGACAGTCAGCAGGGCTTCCGTACACAATATCAGCATTTTAAAGGGATTAAAGCTGGGAATTGGCGACAGGATTACGGTTTATAAAGCAAACATGATTATTCCCCAGATTGCGGATAATCTGACCCAGAGCGATACACTGGAAATTCCGGAGTGTTGTCCGGTATGCGGAGAAAAGACAGAAATACGCAGGACAAACGAGGTGGCTTCTCTTTACTGCACAAATCCGAAGTGTCCGGCAAAATGTATTAAAGCGTTTACTTTGTTTGTCAGCAGGGACGCCATGAATATTGATGGGCTTTCTGAGGCAACACTGGAAAAATTTGTGGATTTGGGGCTTGTCCGGGAGTTTGCGGACCTGTATCATTTGAATCAGCATAAAGAAACAATTATCAGTCAGGAGGGTTTTGGAGAAAAATCTTATCAGAATTTGATAAACAGTATCGAAACCTCCAGAAAAACAACTCTGCCAAGAGTGATTTTCGGACTGGGAATTGTCAATATCGGGGCAGCAAATGCCAAGATGCTCTGCCGTTATTTTGATTATAATTTGGAGCGGATGCAGAGCGCTGATGTGCAGACTTTGAGTGCAATCGAGGGAGTAGGAGAAGTAATTGCAACAGCATTTTATGACTACATGCATGAGGCGGAAAATCTGGGGAAGCTGGAGCGGCTTCTGGCAGAACTGGAGATTGAAGTGCCGGTGGCAGAGGAAGGCAGTCAGACACTGGCGGGACTCAGCTTTGTTGTTACCGGGAGTCTGGAGCATTTTGACAGCCGGAATGATTTAAAGGAACTGATTGAACAAAAGGGGGGCAAGGTAACGGGAAGCGTTACGGGAAAGACGACCTGCCTTATCAATAATGATGTCAATTCTACTTCTTCTAAAAATAAGAAAGCAAAGGAACTGGGGGTTCCGATTTTGTCAGAGGAGGATTTCCTGCGGCAGTATGAGATAGAGGGGCAGAAACCATAGAAGCAGGGAAGGAAGAGCCGAAAGTCAGGATGTGAAGGGAAGACTGGGGAAGTAGGAAGGAAGAGCCGAAGGCACAGAAATGTGAAGAAAGAATCAAGGAAGATGTAAGGAAGAACTGAAAACACAGAAATGTGAAGAAAAGACAGGGGAAGATGAAAGAAAAGAGGATAAAAAGATGCCGATAAAGACACAGAGCGATTTACCTGCAAAAGAAATACTGGAAAATGAAAATATATTTGTAATGGACGAATTCCGGGCAATGCATCAGGATATCCGTCCGCTGCAGGTTCTTATTTTAAATAACATGCCTGTAAAGCAGGATACGGAGCTGCAGCTTTTAAGGGCACTTTCCAATACGCCGCTGCAGGTTGATGTTACCTTTATGAATACGAAAACGCATGTATCTTTAAATACGCCGGCGAGCCATTTGAATAAGTTCTATACTACGTTTGATGAAATAAAGAACCGGAAGTTTGACGGCATGATAGTGACGGGCGCACCGGTGGAGGATATCAGCTTTGAAGAGGTGGATTACTGGGAGGAAACCTGTCAGATACTGGACTGGGCGGAAACTCATGTGACCTCGACCCTGCATATCTGCTGGGCGGCCCAGGCGGGTTTCTACCATTATTATGGAATCAACAAGAGGCAGCTTCCCCAGAAGCTGTTTGGAGTGTACGAGCATCAGGTGATGAACCGGAAAATTCCGCTGGTGAGAGGATTTGACGATATTTTTCTGGCACCGCACAGCAGGCATACAGAAACGCCCTCTGATGCCATCCATGCCTGCCCGGAACTGACGGTGCTTGCAGAGTCAAAGGATGCAGGTGTTTTCCTTGCGATTGCAGAGGAAGGAAAAAAGATATTTGTGGCAGGTCATCCGGAATATGACCGGTTTACATTAAATAATGAATATTACCGTGACCTGAAAAAGGGGCTGCCGATTCAGATTCCACAGCATTATTATCCGGAAGATGACCCGACGCAGAAGCCGCTTTTGCAGTGGCGGTCACATAGTAATAATCTTTACAGCAACTGGCTGAATTATTATGTATATCAGACAACACCATACGAGTTGTAGGAAAAGCCGGTCAGAAGGGAACAAATGAAAGAGCGGATTTGGTTTTAAAGTGACAAAATGCAGCTGTAAAAAGCTGTTTTCTCAGTGCAAAGGGAAGGCAGCTTTTTTATAATGGCTGGTCTTCATCAGAGGGAGCATACTGGGCGATGTCCTGTATCTGACAGTGAAGAATTCGACACAGGTCATTTATGGTAGTTGTATTCATACTTCCTTAAAAGGAACAGATAGATTGTACAATGTACATATACTTAAAATTGATATTTTAAATTAGATGTAAAATAATACTTGCATATCGTGAAAAGGAGTTGTATAATAAAGTAACGAGTTAAAAGTGGTAATTATGATATCAAGATTATTCTAGTGTCTTGCATTGAAAATGCAATTCTGGCGATTCGCCGCAGATTCAATATTTATAAGTAAAACAGGGGCGAAGCAAAGGAAAAGTGTTGGTTTCGCCCTGTGGTGTGGAATGAGTATTAGCATGATGTGTATGTGTGGGTAGAGCATATGCTAGGATTGTTCTACAGGAAAACAGAGGAGGAACAATGGGGAAGAAGGACAGGGCAGAATACAGGAAGCAGTATAAGGAGAGTAATGAGAAGGGAGTGTACCCGGTTGTAAGTCTGGTGCTGAATTGGGGAGAAAGACCGTGGAATGGGGCAAGTCGATAAGGGAACTTGTGGGAAAAAATAGGTTTATAGAGAAACGTTTAGAGGATTATATAGGTAATTCAAAGATTCATGTTTTTGATATGAGATTTTTAAATTCGGAAGTCCGGGAGAGGTTTCAGGGGGATGTGAGAATTGTTTTGGACTATTTATCTGACAGGGAAAGCCTGATAAGCAGGAAACAGAAAATGAAAGCAACAGTAGTATTCTTCCTGAGATTAGTGTATGATACAGAAGGTGAGTAGTTTAACTGATACGGGGAAATTGAGGTAAAACAAGTATGGGAACATATGAAAATTTGAAGGAAGTAACAAAGGAATCAAAAGAGGTATTTGCCGGACAGATGTTGCACGTATATAAGGATTGCATCATGCTTCCGAACGGAGAGGAATCTACAAGAGAATATGTCAGGCATATAGGGGCAGTTGCCATTGTTCCGGTTACGGAGGATGGAAAAGTAGTGATTGAAAAGCAGTTCAGATATCCTATGGGAAGTGTTGTGACGGAAATTCCGGCGGGAAAACTGGACTCAAAAGAAGAGGATAGGTTGGCGGCAGCAAAAAGGGAACTGGTGGAAGAAACCGGAATTACTGCTGAGGAATGGATTGAAATAGGGGAGTATCATCCTGCGTCTGCTTACAGTGATGAAATTATTACAATGTTCATTGCAAAAGGTCTGCATTTTGGAAAGCAGAAGCTGGATGAGGATGAATTTCTGGAGGTTATGGAGGTTCCGCTTCAGGAGCTTGTACAGCAGGTATTTGATGGAACAATAACGGATGGAAAAACGCAGGTGGCGATTCTGAAAACGGCTGAAAAGCTGGGAATGATACAGAGATAAAGCGAGGCAACAGAAAAATGAAAGCATTATTTAAGCAGGACGGTAACTGGTATAAGGGAAATTTACATATGCACACCACATTATCAGACGGAAAAATAATACCGGAAGAGGCATGTGATATTTATTGGGAAAAGGGCTATGACTTTATTGCGATGACTGACCACCGGAAACCATCCGGAGCGGGAGTTTATAAAAGTATGCTTCTGATTCCCGGAGCAGAATGGGATTATGGAAATGGAAGGGAATATCCGGTATACCATATCCTTGCGATTGGAACAGAGTCGGACCTGGAGCTTCCTGATTTTTACAAAGAGGGAAATTTGCCTGTGGGAAATGTGCTTACGCCTCAGGAGATAATTGACAGAATCAATGCTGCCGGAGGACTGGCAATTCTGGCGCATCCGGCGTGGTCCCTTATGGAACCCGTTGAAATGCTGGATATGGAAGGAATTGTGGCTGCGGAGGTTTACAATTCTGTATCTGGGGCTCCGTGGAATGCAAATCGCGCCGATTCTTCCCATTATTTTGATTTATGGGCATCTAAGGGAAAGCTTGTGCCCTGTGTTGCTTCGGATGACAGCCATTGGTATGCCGGGGAGCAGACAAGGGCGTTCACCATGGTGCAGGCAGAAGAGCTGACTGTGGAAGGAATTATGGAAGCACTGAAAAATGGCAGGTTTTATGCCAGCTGTGGCCCCAGATTTTCCCAGATTTCTTATGATGAAAAGCAGGTTGTCATTGAGTGCAGCGAGGATGTAAAGAGAATCATTGTATATAGCAATTCGGTCTGGGTCAATCAGCGGGTATTTGACAATCCGAGGGGAAAGGCAGTTTATCATATCCCTGATACTGACCGATATGTCAGAATTGAATTGATTGATGAAGACGGGCAGAAGGCATGGTGCTCTCCGTTCAGGGTTAAATAGGGGATTGACGGAGCTGGAAAGCAATGCTACAATAAAGCAGTAAATCGCTCATAAAGAGCATCTTATTAGGAGGGAACAATATGCAAAAGACTAAATTAGGATTATCAGTAGGTCTTGTAGGTGCAGCATTGTATTTTCTGGGATTGTTCAGCTTTATTCCTGCATTTCTTCTTGCTACATATGTTTTATTGATGGAGGAGAACCAGTGGTTAAAGAGAGCTGCCGTTAAGATGGTAGCAGTTTTAATCGGATTTTTCCTGTTGGGGCTTGCCGTTGATTTTGTGGATGAGATTTTCGGTATTATCAATGTAATTGCAGGCTGGTTTGATGGCAGTGTATCTGTACCGTTACGTTTGACATATCTGTTGGATTACATTCTCTGGATTGCAAAGGCTGTCGTTATGGTAATGCTGGGCTTTAAGGCTTTGAAGCTTGGCAGCGTAGCTATTGGACCGATTGATAAGATTGTAGATTCCAATATGTAATGAGCGAAATCCGGCAAAGCTGGATAAGAAGCATGGTGTGCGAATTCGCGAGTTTGTCATTGATTTTCCGGTTTGCAGAGCGGAGAAGTCAAAGTGATGTAATATCAGAGAGTGGGCAGTCCGGTTATGTCGGGCTGCCTGTTTCTTTCTCTTGTTATTCCAGAAAAGTTGCGTAGCAGCGATTCTGTGAAGCAGGCAGGGAAGCCCTGAAGGTAGCAGTTTTGGAAATGTGTTCTGGGTAGTTGTCAAAAAAATACAAGGTGGGACAGGAATATGAAGTACAATTTTGATGAAATCGTGGACAGAAGGGACACAAACAGTTTAAAGTATGATTTTGCGGTGGAGAGAGGGAAGCCGGAGGGAGTACTGCCTCTTTGGGTGGCAGATATGGATATGCGTGCTCCGATAGAGGTGCGGAAAAGTCTGGCAGAGGCGGCAGAGCATGGAATTTTCGGATATAGCGAGGCAAAGCCAAGGTATTTTGAGGCAGTAAAGCAATGGATGGAAACCTGGCATCATTGGAGTCCCCAGCAGGAATGGCTGGTGAAAACCCCCGGAATTGTTTATGCGGCAGCGGCAGCGGTACATGCCTTTACCAAAGAGGGAGAGGGCTGTATGATGCACAATCCCGGTTACTATTCCATAGCCCAGGTGGTAGAGGATACCGGCAGGGTGCTGGTGGACAGCCCACTGAAAGAAGAGAATGGCTATTATACGATGGATTTTGAGGATATGGAGCAGAAGATGGCTTCTGGAAAGGTAAAACTGTTCATTCTTGTAAATCCCCATAATCCGGTGGGAAGGGTCTGGAAAAAGGAGGAACTGGAAAGGCTTGGAGAGCTTTGTGTGAAATATGGTGTTCTCATTTTTTCGGACGAAATCCATGAGGACTTTGTATATCCGGGATATGAACATATTGTGATGGCAGGAATGGATGGAGAAAAATACAGGGATATTACCATTACAGCCACAGCACCCAGCAAGACCTTTAATATTGCGGGTTTACAGGTTTCCAATATTTTTATTGCAAATGAGAAACTCAGAAAGGCTTTTGTGCGGGAAATTGACAAAACCGGGTACAGCCAGCTAAATCAACTGGGACTGGTAGCCTGTGAGAGTGCATACAGGTATGGAAGGGACTGGCTGGAGCAGTTGCTGGTTTATTTAAGGGGAAATCTGGATTTTGCCAGAGCATATATTACAGAAAATATGCCGGGAGTCAGACTGATTGAGCCGGAGGGAACTTACTTTTTATGGCTGGATTTCAGAAAGCTCGGACTGGAAAAGGAAGAATTGAACCGGTTGATTATTGAGAAGGCTGGACTGTGGCTGGATGCCGGAGAGATTTTTGGTTCAGAGGGGGCAGGATTCCAGAGAATCAATATGGCATGTCCCAGAGCAACACTGGAAGAAGCATTAAAGCGGTTGGCAAAAATTGTTCCCTGAAAAAGCATATTTTACCATTTTTGTCCATATACTATAAGAGAGGTATAACTTGTCCCAATATAAGATTATTTGTGCTGCAGGTTTGCAAAGCAGCTTTTATCACAGGATTGAATCTGAAATTCAGTTCGCAATTTTTCCGGCATTGGGAATGCCTGTAGAATGGCGATTAAAGTGCAGAAAAAGCAGACGGTAAACGCGGGGCAGGGAAAAAATAGTGCGCAGAAAATGTGTGCAGAAAAGAGGACGAAAATGGCAAGGGGACAGAGAAAGAGCATTGAAGAAAAAATTGTGGCAAAGCAGGAGCTGATTCAGGCATTACTGACAAGGGTAGAGTCAGAAAAGCGTGAGTTGGAGGAACTGGAGCAGGAGAAAAAGCGCAAGGAACTGGAAGCGGTCAGTGAATTGATTGCAGACAGCGGCTTACAGCCGGATGAGGTGACTGCAATTTTGCAGCAATATCTGGAGAAAAAAGCTGTTCTGGCATCCTAAAGCCAGAAAAGACAAATCCGGAAAAGAGCAGAAAACAGAATAGCAGTAAAGGACAGGCAGGTAATATTACGGACATTCCAGAGGGAAAGGAATCCGTATATTACCTGCCTGATTTTAACGATATTCTGCCTTTACGGCTCCTGAGAGGGAGCCGCGTTCAGGTTTTTCTGGGCAGTGGAGAGCATCAGCTTGATTCTGTTTAGCTGGTTGACTTCACTGGCACCGGGGTCATAGTCGATGGCTACAATATTGGAGGCAGGGTATGCCTTGCGCAGTGCCTTGATAACGCCTTTTCCGACAACGTGGTTCGGCAGACAGCCGAAGGGCTGTGTGCAGACGATGTTGGGAACGCCGTCGTGAATCAGTTCTACCATTTCGCCTGTCAAGAACCAGCCTTCACCGGTCTGGTTGCCGATGGAAACAATAGGTTCTGCAAAGGAGGCAATTTCAGCAATCGGGGTAGGCGGGGTAAAGTGTTTACTTTTCTTAAATTCCTTTACCGCGGTACCGCGGAGAATATGCTCAATTGTCCAGATACCCAATGCGGAAATCCGGGCAGTTTTTTTGCTCATGCCAAGTTCCTCCGCTTTATAAATCTGGTTATAGAAGCAGTAGAGCATAAAGTCAATCAAATCGGGAACAACTGCCTCAGCGCCCTCACTTTCCAGCAGCTCTACCAGATGGTTATTACCGGCAGGGGAGAATTTCACAAGAATTTCGCCTACAATGCCGACTCTGGGCTTCTGGACATCCAGAAGGGGAATCTGGTCGAAGTCCCGGATAATTTCCCTGCAAAGCTTACGGAAGCGAACCAGATTAATATGTTTTGCGGAAACAAATTCCTGTACTACCTTAAGCCATTTTTGGTGGACAGCCTCGGCACTTCCGGGAGTTGCCTCATAGGGGCGCATTCTGTAAAGGCAGCGCATGAAGATATCACCAAATTCAGCACCCACAGCCGCACGTATCATCAAATCTGCGTTCAGGTGGAAGCCGGGATTGCTTTCAATACCCGCAAGGTTCAGGGAGATAACTGGAATCTGTTCCATATCAGCCTTTTTCAGGGCACGGCGGATAAAGCCGATATAATTGGTTGCCCGGCATCCGCCTCCTGTCTGGGACATAATAATTGCGGTTTTATTCAGGTCATATTTACCGGAAAGGAGAGCCTCCATAATCTGCCCTACAACCAGAAGGGAAGGGTAGCAGGCATCATTATTGACATATTTCAGTCCCACATCCACGGAGTGTTTATTATCGTTATCCAGTACAACAAAGTTATAGCCGCAGGCATTAAAGGCAGGCTGCAAGATTTCAAAATGGATAGGCGACATCTGGGGACAGATAATGGTATAATCCTTCCGCATTTCTTCTGTGAAGGGTACCTTTTCAATGGCAGAAGAGCGGATGGTACGGGTACGTCCCAGTTTTTCTCTTACTCGGATGGCAGAGAGCAGGGAACGAATCCGGATTCTGGCAGCCCCAAGGTTATTGACCTCATCAATTTTTAAGCAGGTATAGATTTTATCAGAACCGGACAAAATATCATTTACCTGGTCGGTGGTAACGGCATCCAGACCGCAGCCAAAGGAATTTAACTGAATCAAATCCAGATTGTCCACTGTTTTTACATAGCTTGCGGCAGCATAAAGTCTGGAGTGGTACATCCATTGGTCGGATACAATCAAAGGACGTTCCGGTTTCCCAAGATGGGAAATGGAATCCTCTGTCAGAACAGCCATATCAAAGGAGGTAATCAGCTCCGGAATACCATGATTGATTTCCGGGTCCACATGGTAGGGACGTCCTGCAAGAACGATGCCTCTTTTTCCGGTTTCCTTTAAATACTGTAAGGTTTCCTCTCCCTTTTTCTGTACATCCGCCCGGACATTTGCCAGTTCTTCCCAGCCTGCAGCGGCGGCAGTCTTTATTTCGGAGGCGGGCAGCTCTTTAAATTCCTTCAACAGGGCAGAGGTAACAGTGCCCAAATCCCGGAAAGACATAAAGGGATTGCGCAGACGCATCTGGCCGTTGCTGATTTCTTCCACGTTATTTTTGATATTTTCGGAATAGGAGGTAACAATCGGGCAGTTATAGTGGTTGTTTGCACCGGGTACCTCGTCCCTTTCATAAAACAGGGCAGGATAGAAGATAAAATCAACCCCCTGTTTAATCAGCCAGGTTACATGACCGTGTGCCAGCTTGGCAGGATAACATTCTGACTCGCTGGGAATGGATTCAATACCCAGCTCGTAAATTTTACGGTTGGAGCTGGGGGATAAAATAACCCGGTATCCAAGTTTTGTAAAGAAGGTGTGCCAGAAAGGGTAATCCTCGTACATATTTAAGACTCGCGGAATACCAACCGTTCCTCTGGGCGCCTTGTCTGCATCCAGAGAAGGATAGGAGAAGAGTCTGTGTAGCTTGTATTCAAAAAGGTTCGGCACATGGTTGGCATTTTTCTGTCCGCCGATACCCCGCTCGCAGCGGTTGCCGGAGATAAACTGACGACCGCCGGAAAATTTGTTGATAGTAAGGCGGCAGCTGTTGGTACAGCCCCGGCACTTTGCCATACTGGTTTCATATTGCAGAGAGCAGATTTTTTCATAGGAAAGCATACTGGTCTGGCAGCCTTCCTCGTAATGTTCTCTTGCAATCAGGGCAGCGCCGAAAGCTCCCATGATACCGGCGATATCCGGGCGGATGGCTTCGCAGCCGGCAATCTTTTCAAAGCTCCGCAGAACGGCATCATTGTAGAAGGTACCGCCCTGTACCACAATCTGTTTTCCGAGCTCGGAGGCATCAGATACCTTGATTACCTTGAACAGGGCGTTCTTGATAACGGAATATGCCAGCCCGGCGGAAATGTCGGAAACACTTGCTCCTTCCTTCTGCGCCTGTTTTACCTTGGAATTCATGAACACGGTGCATCTGGTACCAAGGTCAATCGGGTGCTCTGCAAAAAGAGCAGCCTTTGCAAAGTCCTCCACGCTGTAGTTTAAGGATTTTGCGAAGGTTTCAATAAAAGAACCGCAGCCGGAGGAGCATGCCTCGTTTAACTGCACGCTGTCTACGGTCTGGTTCTTGATTTTAATACATTTCATATCCTGTCCGCCGATATCCAGAATACAGTCCACATCCGGATTAAAGAAAGCGGCAGCATAGTAGTGGGCAACGGTTTCCACCTCTCCGTCATCCAGCAGGAAGGCAGCCTTCATCAGAGCTTCGCCATAGCCTGTGGAACAGGAGCGGACAATCTGTACGCCCTCCGGGAGCAGGGAATAAATTTCCTTTAAAGAGCGGATGGCGGTTTTTAAGGGGCTGCCGTCGTTGCCGCTGTAAAAGGAGTAGAGCAGGGAGCCGTCTTCGCCCACCAGAGCAATTTTGGTTGTGGTGGAGCCTGCATCAATGCCGAGGTATGCTCTGCCCCGATATTCGGAAAGGCTGGCAGTCCGGACATGGTGCATGGAATGTCTTGCGGTAAAGGCATCATAGGCTTCTTTATTTTCAAAAAGCGGTTCCATACGTTCCACTTCAAATTCCATCTTAATATCGGAGGATAATTTCTGTACCATTTCCTCCAGCGTATAAGTCACATCTTCCTTTGCATTTAAGGCAGAACCGATTGCTGCAAAGAGGTGGGAATTGTCCGTATCAATAATATGCTCATCATCCAGCTTTAAGGTGCGGATGAAGGCAGTTTTTAATTCGGACAGAAAGTGCAGCGGACCGCCCAAAAAGGCAACATGTCCACGGATAGGCTTACCGCAGGCAAGACCGGAAATGGTCTGATTTACCACCGCCTGAAAAATGGAGGCGGACAAATCCTCCTTGGTAGCGCCTTCGTTGATAAGGGGCTGGATATCTGTTTTGGCAAATACACCGCAGCGGGCGGCAATAGCATACAGGGACTTGTAATTTTTGGCATATTCATTTAAACCGGAGGCATCTGTCTGTAAAAGGGATGCCATCTGGTCAATAAAAGAGCCGGTACCGCCTGCGCAGATACCGTTCATTCTCTGTTCTACATTTCCGCCTTCAAAATAAATAATTTTAGCGTCCTCGCCGCCAAGCTCTATGGCAACATCCGTTTTCGGAGCAAGCTCCTTTAAGGAGGTGGCAACAGCGATAACCTCCTGGGTAAAGGGAACGCCCAGATGGTTTGCCAGCGTCAGTCCACCGGAGCCTGTAATCATGGGATGCAGGGTCAGATTGCCGAGCTGTTTATATGCTTTTGTTAAAAGGGAGGAAAGCGTTTCCCGGATATTGGCGTAATGGCGCTCATAATCGGAAAACAAAATATGATGCTCTCTGTCCAGAATTGCAATTTTGACAGTAGTAGAGCCGATGTCAATACCGAGCGTTACAACATTTAATTCCATATGTACTAATCTCTCCATTCTTACGGGTCTTTTTAAGTGCGGCTTGAAACCGGCGTAAGCACAAACAAAGTTATTTGAAAAATATGTCGATAAAGGTTGACATACAAAGGCATTATACGTCACATATCCGCAAAATGCAATGAAGTAAAGCTATGAAAATTCTATAAAATCCGGGCTGGCAGGTTTACTTATCAGGGGGGGGATGATAAAATGAATTGTAAAAGTTTCTTGAAATTATACGCGAAAGGAATGGAACTATATGAGTCGATGGGAAAAAAAGTTTGGAAAATATGCGATTCCGAATTTGACAATGATATTGATTGCCTGTTATGTGGCAGGATACCTGATGAAGTGGCTGACACCGGGGCTCCTGGAGCATCTAACCTTAAATCCCTATGCTATTTTGCACGGACAGGTCTGGCGGCTGGTGACATGGGTGATTGCACCGCCTTCTTCCTTTGACATTTTTACGATTATCATGCTGCTGTTTTACTTTAATCTGGGAACCAGTCTGGAAAGAACCTGGGGAACCTGGCAGTATAATGTTTACATTTTTACCGGTATTTTCCTGACGGTAATTGGCAGCTTCCTCTGCATGGGGCTGTATTATCTGATTTTAGGGGATGCGATTACCCCTCAGAATGCTTCCCTGATATTTGCCATGGGAGCCTGGCAGTTCAGTACCTATTATATCAACATGTCCATTTTCCTTGCCTTTGCGGCAACCTTCCCGGATGTGCAGGTGCTTTTGATGTTTGTCATTCCGGTAAAGGTAAAGTGGCTGGGAGTGGTATATGCCGTTTTCCTTCTGGTGGATCTGATACAGTATTACAGCCTCGGCATGTATTACTGGTTTGCAGTGGCAGCCATTGGGGCATCCCTGCTTAATTTCGTGGTATTTTATCTGCGCTCCAGACACAGCTATATGCATCTGAATCCGAAGCAGATGAAGCGGAAGATGGAGTTTCGGCAGGATGTAAAAAGAAATTCCAGAATTACAAAGCATAAATGTGCCATCTGTGGCAGAACAGAGGAGGATGACCCGACACTGGAATTCCGGTTCTGCTCCAAATGTAACGGAAATTATGAATATTGCCAGTACCATCTTTTTACTCATGAGCATCGTAAATAATGGGGAGAAAAGTGCGCAGGAATGGAGAGGAATATGAATCAGGAAGTTTTATTTGCCAGTACTTTGGAAAAAATAAGAAAACAGGCAAAGGAGCAGGGAAACTGCATAGAAGAAAATCAGGTACGGGAGGCATTTGAACCCCTGCATCTGGAGGAAAGCCAGATGCAGATGGTTTTTGATTATCTGGTAAAGCATAAGGTTGGAATCGGAACCCCGGTCAATCCGGATGAATATCTCTCAGAGGAAGAGCGGGATTACTTACAGGATTATCTGAAGGAGCTGGAAGCCTTAAAGGAGTATTCCGAGGGGGAAAAGCAGGCGTATACGCTGGCAGCCATGGCGGGAGAGGCGGATGCCTGTGAAATCCTGACCCAGATATATTTAAAGGATGTTGTGGATTTGGCAAAGTTGTACACGGGACAGGGTGTTTTTCTGGAGGATTTAATCGGTGAGGGCAATGTGGCGCTTGCAATTGGAGTAGGCATGCTGGGCAGTCTGGAAAGCCCGGAGGAAGCCCAGGGAATGCTTGGAAAAATGATTATGGATGCCATGGAGGATTATATTCAGGAGAATACCGCTCAGGAAAAGACGGATAAAAAGGTGGCAGACAAGGTAAATCAGGTAGCGGACAAGGCAAGAGAGCTTGCAGAGGAGCTTCACAGAAAGGTGACTGTGGAGGAACTGGCACAGGAAACAAAACTGACGGAAAAAACCATTCTGGATGCCATCCGGATGAGCGGATATAAAATAGAGGACATTGCTTATGCAGAAAACAATATACAGGGATTATAAATATGCCATGCAGGACACCAGCCGGATTTATGTGGGCTGCAAATATACCTTTTCAGAGCTGGTTGAGGATGAGGAGGTGCCCTTTAAGTTCCGGCTTGTGGTGCAGAAATATATTGTGCCGAACGTAGACGGAGAGGACACACTGGAAACCTTCCTTTATTATATGTCGGACAGGGATTTTTCCATGAAACTGTTAAAACAGATGAAGGCAAGGATAAAGGTAAACCTTATTGAGGAGAAGAAAAAACTCTTCGGGGGGACCAAAAAGGAATATGTGACAAAGCAGCTTTCCGTGGAAGAACTGGTGGCGATGCCCCGGTCCCGGAAGGAAGCGGTGGGACTTGTGATTCAGGAAATTTCCGTAAGCAAGCTGGCACTGGCAGCATTATAGCCTGACACAAACTCGAGATGCGTTGGAGAAGTGCGCAGGAATGGAGATTAGTGTGAAAACAATAAAATCAGACAGGGAGAAGAAGCATGAGGGTAGAGGATTTGGCAGCATATGAAGTGCTGGAAAAAAGGGAGATAGCAGACATTCATAGTCTGACCTGTCTTTGCAGACACAAAAAGACAGGTGCCAGAGTGGCGCTGATTTCCAATGATGATGAGAACAAGGTTTTTTATATCGGATTCCGTACCACCCCGGAGGATTCCACGGGAGTAGCGCATATTACGGAACATTCCGTTCTCTGCGGTTCCAGGGATTTCCCGGTAAAGGATCCCTTTGTGGAACTGGTAAAGGGCTCTCTGAATACCTTTTTGAATGCCATGACATATCCGGACAAGACAGTTTATCCGGTGGCAAGCTGTAACGACAAGGATTTTCAGAATCTGATGCATGTTTATCTGGATGCGGTATTTTATCCGAACATTTATCAGAATGAAGCTATTTTCCGCCAGGAGGGCTGGCATTATGAGCTGGATGAGGCGGGAGAGCTGACCTATAACGGAGTGGTTTATAATGAAATGAAGGGAGCACTGTCCGACCCGGACAGCCTTTTGCGCCGGGAAATTCCCTCTGCGCTGTATCCCCATACTACTTACCGGGTGGAATCCGGCGGCGACCCGGAGGAAATTCCGATGCTGACCTATGAGAAGTTTCTGGATTTCCACAGAACCTATTATCATCCCTCCAACAGCTATATTTATCTCTACGGAAATATGGATATGGCAGAAAAGCTGGCATATATTGACGAAGCATATCTTTCCCACTTTGACAGGCTGGATGTGGATTCGGAGATTGAAACAGAAGCGAGGTTTGAAAAGCCTGTGCGGGTGGTAAAGGAATATCCCATCAGCGAGGGGGAGGATGTGGAGGAGAACACCTACCTTTCCTATGCGGTATCCGTTGGAAACAGTCTGGACAGGGAACTTTATATTGCCCTGAAGGTACTGGATTTTGCCCTTTGCTCTGTTCCCGGTGCGCCGGTGAAGCAGGCATTGATTGATAAGGGAATCGGCAAGGATGTATTCAGCATATATGACAGCAGCTACAAGCAGCCGTTTTTTGCAATCGTGGCAAAGGGAACCTCTTGTAATAAGGAAGAGGACTTCAAAAAGGCAATCAGAGAGGCGCTGACAGAGCTTGTGGAGAAGGGCTTTGATGAAAAAGCAATTCTTTCTGCCATTCATCACTTTGAATTTAAATACAGGGAGGCAGACTATGGGACAGCACCCAAGGGACTGATGTATGGTCTGGATGCTCTGGACAGTTGGCTGTATGATGATACAAAGCCCTTTATCCATCTGGAAGCCATCGAAACCTACCGGAATTTACGGAAAAAAGCAAAAGAGGGATATTTTGAGGAACTTATCCGGAAATATCTTCTGGACAATCCCCATGCAGCAACAGTCATCCTGCTGCCGAAGGAGGGACTTGGGGCAGCCCAGGAGGCAGAGCAAAAAAGACTGCTGGCAGAAAAGAAGAACGCTATGAGTGAAGGGGAGCAGCAGAAAATCCGTGATATGATGGCGGCACTGGAAGCCTTCCGGGAGAGAGAAGACAGCCCGGAGGATTTGGCAAAGATTCCCCTTTTAAAGAGAGAGGATTTGAGGAGAGAGGCGGCGCCTGTTTTCAATCAGGAAATCACTCTGGCAGGCACCCCGGTGCTGCATCATGATATTTATACAAACGGTATTGGCTATCTGCGGCTGATTTTCAAAATAAAGGAAATCCCGGAGGAATATTTCCCTTATCTGGGGGTTTTGAAAAATCTGTTCTGCAATCTGGATACGGAGCATTACAGCTACGGGGAACTCTGTAACGAAATCAATCTGGTGACAGGGGAAATTTTCGTGGCACAGAATAATTACGGAAATGTAAAGGATGCGGACAGCTATACAATGACACTGGAATTTTGCACCAAGGCATTGTATGATAATCTGGAAAGAGCCATTGCACTTATGGAGGAAATGATTCTTACCAGCAGCTTCGGGGATGAAAAGCGTTTAAGGGAGGTACTGGCAGAGAATAATTCCCAGGCAAGGGAATATATGATGCAGGCAGGGCACGCTGTTGCAGTGGGCAGGGCATTGTCCTACGGCAGCAAAAAGGATGCAGTGGACGAGGAGCTTGGCGGTATCACACAGTACCGTTTTACCTGTAAGCTGGAAAAGCAGTTTGAGGAAGAGAAGGAAAAGCTGACAGCAAGTCTGCGGGAGCTCTGCAAAATGATATTCCGCCCGGAAAACCTGATGCTGGATTTTACCGGGGAGAAAGAGGCGCTTCTGAAACTGGAGAGTACAGTGGAAGGTCTTAAGAAGAAGCTGTATACCTGTCCGGTGGAAAAGGGCAGCTATGTACCGGCTGTGGAAGATAAGCGGGAGGGCTTTACCACCTCCAATCAGGTGCTGTTTGTCTGCCGTGCCGGAAATTTCCGCAGGAAAGGTCTGCCCTATAAGGGAACACTGAATGTTCTGCGGGTGATGATGGGGTATGAGTATTTGTGGGTGAATGTCCGGGTGAAGGGCGGCGCCTATGGCTGCATGAGTAATTTTTACCGGGACGGCGGCGCCTATTTTGTGTCCTACAGGGACCCGAATCTGGGACAGACCATAGATGTATTTGAAAAGGCAGCGGATTTCATTGCCCATTATGAGGCAAATGAGAGAACGATGACCCAGTATATCATCGGCGCAATCAGTGATATGGATGTACCGCTGACGGCGGCAGGAAAGGGACGGCGTTCCAGAGAGCATTATTTCAGCGGTATGACACAGGAAATGCTGCAGACAGCACGGAATGAGGTGCTGGATGCAACCCCGGAGGATATCAGAAGCATGGCAGATTATATCCGGGCATTTATGGAGGATGATTATTTGTGTGTTGTGGGAAATGAGCAGAAAATAAAGGAAGAAAAAGAACTTTTCAAAAAAACGGAGCACCTTTTTTCATAACTCATCTTATGATATCAGGGTCAAAAGGTCTGAACTCACATGAGCTTGCTCATAAGTGGGTGAAAGACCTTGGGACCCGCAAAACATGAGGGGCAAAGTACCTTTTGACCCTCATATCATCTTATATGAGAATGAGTGCGCGGAAATGGAGGGAAAAATGAAAAAAGAAAACAGTGGTGCGAAAAACAGAAGGAAAGCGGGCAGGAGGAGTGTATGGCTGGCGGCAGTCATGGCAGCTCTTCTGCTGACGGGCTGCGGGGCTTCAGGCAAGTCAGCTTCAAGCTCCGGTCAAATCTATGAAATGGCTGCGGCAGACAATGTCTACGGGTATGACGGCTATGAAAGTGCAGAAAGCCGGGATACCGGCACAGACTGGCAGACGGAAGAGCAGACCCGGTTGGAAAATACAGACAGGAAGCTGATTAAAACGGCAAATCTGTCTGTGGAAACGAAGGAATTTGAATCTCTGATGTCAGCCCTTGAGAAGAGAGTGCAGGAGCTGGGCGGCTACATAGAAAGCAGTGAAATCTACAATGGCAGTACTTACTCCGGTTACAGAAGTTCCAGAGATGCCAGCCTGACGGTGCGGATTCCCCAGGTGCATCTGGAGGAATTTCTGACGGATGTTTCCAATCTCTCCAATGTGACGCACCGTTCTGAGAGCGTGGAGGATGTAACGCTTTCCTATGTGGATTTGGAGAGCCATAAAAAGGCGCTTCTGACAGAGCAGGACAGACTTCTGGAACTGCTGGAAAAGGCAGAAAGCATGGAGGATATCCTGACAATCGAGGAAAGGCTGACCAGCATCCGCTATCAGCTGCAGAGCATGGAATCCCAGCTCAGAACCATGGATAATCAGGTAGATTACAGTACGGTTTACCTGAATATAAACGAGGTACAGGAGCTGACACCGGTGGAGGAGAAGACCGTTGGTGAGAGGATTACAGAGGGCTTTATGGACAGCCTGAGGGATGTGGGAAATGGTATTCTGGAATGCTTTATCTGGGTGATTACCAATCTGCCCCATCTGATTGTATGGGCTGTGCTTGTGGGAATCCTGGTATTGCTTATCCTGATGATGGATAAGCACAGCAGGAAGAAGAGAGCGCGGAAGGCTGCGGCAGCTGAAGCAGCACCGAAGAACAGCGGAGCACAGGCGGCTTTTAATGAGGAACAGAAAAAAACAGAGGAAGAACAGAAATAAAAAAACAAGGAGAAATGAAGAAAAATGAATGAAAATCCATCCTTTAAGGCAGGATTTGTAACACTGATAGGCAGACCCAATGTAGGAAAATCCACTTTGATGAATCACCTGATTGGACAGAAGATTGCCATTACCTCCAATAAGCCCCAGACTACCAGAAACAGGATTCAGACTGTTCTGACAACGGAGGAAGGGCAGATTGTCTTTCTGGACACACCGGGCATCCACAAGGCAAAAAACAAGCTGGGCGATTATATGGTCAATGTGGCGGAGAGAACACTGGAAGAGGTGGACGTCATTTTATGGCTGGTGGAGCCTACGGATTATATCGGTGCAGGAGAACGGCATATTATTGAACAGTTGAAAAAGACAAAGACGCCGGTTATCCTTGTCATCAATAAAATTGACACGGTGAAGAGGGATTCCCTGCTTGCCTTTATTGATACCTATCGGAAGGAACTGGATTTTCAGGAGATTGTTCCAGTATCTGCATTAAAGGGGGACAATACGGAGGAACTGGTAAAATGTATTTTCCAGTATCTTCCCTACGGACCGGCATTTTATGATGAGGATACGGTGACAGACCAGCCCATGCGTCAGATTGTGGCGGAGTTAATCCGGGAGAAGGCACTCAGACTTTTGGAGGACGAAATTCCCCATGGTATTGCAGTCAGCATCGAGAGCATGAAGGAAAAGGGAAAAATATGCCATATCGAGGCAACCATCGTCTGCGAAAGAGAATCCCACAAGGGCATTATCATCGGAAAGGGCGGACAGATGTTAAAGAAAATTGGCTCTGCCGCCAGACCGGAAATTGAGGATTTGCTGGAGATGCAGGTGAATTTACAGCTCTGGGTGAAGGTGAAAAAGGACTGGCGGGACAGCGATTTCCTGATGAAAAATTTCGGATACAATCCGAAGGACATCGGATAAGTGCCAGAAGAAGGAAGCCGGAAACAGGAATAGAAAAGCAAAAATTGCAGACCCTATTATCAGTATCGCAGGGATAAGGGAAACGGGGGATGCAAGGATGGTTTCAAAGTACTGGGCGCAGTTTGAAAGCAGCGGTAAGATAGAGGATTATTTGTCGTTTGCAGCCTGCAGAGGGCAGGACGGGGAACAGGAAACGGCAAGAATGGATGAATATGCAGGAGTACATCATTTTAACGGGAATTATATTGAAGCAGTCTCCGGTGGGGGAATACGACAGAGTGGTATCCATTCTGACAAAGGAGAGAGGTAAAATCTCTGCCTTTGCCAGAGGAGCCAGAAAACCGGGGAACCGTCTGGCTGCGGCAACGAATCCTTTTTCTTTCGGCTGCTTTAAACTGTATGAAGGAAAAAATTCCTACACAATAGCGGAGGCGGATATTCAGAATTATTTTGAAGGGCTTCGGACGGATTATGTCGGGGCATACTATGGAATGTATTTTACGGAAGTGACGGAATACTACACCAGAGAGAATAATGATGAAAAGGAAATGCTGAAGCTGTTATATCAGTCTTTGCGGGCGCTGGAATCAAAGGCTATCCCGAACAGGCTGGTGAAATGTGTGTTTGAATGTAAAACCCTTGGGGTGAACGGGGAATTTCCCGGCGTACCCCGGGATAAAAAGCTGGAACAGTCCACGGTGTATGCCCTACAGTACATAGCGGCAAGCCCGGTGGAAAAGCTGTATACCTTTACTGTGACGGAAACTGTTCTGGAGCAGCTGGAGGAGGTTTCGGCGGAATATATGAAAAAATATGTGGGACATCATTTCAAAAGTCTGGAGATTCTGCAGGTTCTTTAGGTTTCGTAAACTCTCTGTTGAAAAACCAATTTTTTTTTGATACAATGAAACAGGTTATGCAAAGCAAACGGCGCAGGTACAGTATTGTAATGCGCGGGAAGCCGGGCAGGAATGAGGAGCAACATGAAAAAGTGGAAGTGGATGGCAGGGAGTCTTTGCCTGATGGCTGCGGGCTTTTCCGGCTGCGGACAGAAAAGCAGTGTACCGGATACTCTTCTGAGGACGGCGATAGCTGTTTCCCAGAAAGGGGCAGTCACGGTATATCTTGTGGAGGACTTTGAAAAGGACTATTACAGTCTGCAGGAGCTGCAGGAGATGGCAGAGGGGGAAGTTACGGAGTTTTATGAGGAAAACCCTTCTGAGGAGGAAAAGGCAGTTGTTCTGGAATCCGTGGAAGAAACCGGTGAAAACAGGGTGAAGCTGATTTATCAGTATGCAGACTGGACTGCCTATGAGAAGTTCAATGAAAATGTTTTCTTTTATGGAACGCTGGAGGAAGCAAAAAGTCAGGGAATTTCCGAGGAAATTACACTTCAGGCTGTATCGGACGGAAGGGTAAAAACACTGGAAGAACTGGAAAAGGAAAAAAAGGCAAGACTTCTGGTGACGGATGTGAATGCGGATATTTACTGTAAGGGCAGGGTGCTTTACGCAAGCGAGGGCGCTGCCCGGAAGGAAGACGGAAGCTTTTCGGCAGAGGGTACGGAGGCACTGTATCTTCTGATAAAATAAAAAAGTAAGCCGGGAAACGGCGGATTGTGAGGAAGAAAATGGAAAAGACAATGGACAAGATTGTATCACTGGCGAAGGCAAGGGGATTTGTATATCCCGGTTCTGAAATTTACGGTGGACTGGCGAATACCTGGGATTACGGAAATCTTGGTGTTGAGCTGAAAAACAACGTAAAGAAAGCCTGGTGGCAGAAGTTTGTTCAGGAGAATCCTTATAATGTCGGTGTGGATTGTGCCATTTTGATGAATCCCCAGACCTGGGTGGCAAGCGGACATCTGGGCGGATTTTCTGACCCTCTGATGGACTGCAAGGAATGTCATGAGCGTTTCCGTGCAGACAAGCTGATTGAGGATTTCTGTGCAGAAAATCATATTGAGCTGACCGAGAGCGTTGATGCCTGGAGCCAGGAGCAGATGAAGAGCTTCATTGACGAGCATCAGGTGGCATGTCCCAGCTGTGGAAAGCATAATTTTACTGATATCCGTCAGTTTAACCTGATGTTCAAGACCTTCCAGGGTGTTACGGAGGATGCAAAGAGCGTTGTATATCTCCGTCCTGAAACAGCACAGGGTATTTTCGTAAACTTTAAGAACGTACAGAGAACTTCCAGAAAGAAGATTCCCTTCGGAATCGGTCAGATTGGTAAGTCCTTCAGAAACGAAATCACACCGGGTAACTTTACCTTCCGTACCAGAGAGTTTGAGCAGATGGAGCTGGAGTTCTTCTGCGAGCCCGGAACAGATATGGAATGGTTCCAGTACTGGAGAGCCTTCTGCCGTGACTGGCTGCTTTCTCTTGGCATGAAGGAGGATGAAATGCGGCTCAGGGACCACAGCCCTGAAGAGCTTTGCTTCTACAGCAAAGGCACAACGGATATTGAATTTAAGTTCCCCTTCGGCTGGGGCGAGCTGTGGGGTATTGCAGACAGAACCGATTATGATTTGACACAGCATGCAAATACCTCCGGTGAGGACATGAGCTACTTTGATGATGAGAAGAAGGAGAAATACATACCTTACGTAATTGAGCCTTCTCTTGGTGCGGACCGTGTGGTTCTGGCATTCCTCTGTGCAGCTTATGACGAGGAAGAACTGGAGGGTGGCGATATGCGTACCGTGCTTCGTTTCCATCCCGCGCTGGCACCTGTTAAAATCGGTGTGTTACCTCTGTCCAAGAAGTTAAATGAGGGTGCGGAGAAGATTTATGCAAGCCTTTCCAAAAAGTACAACTGCGAATTTGACGACAGAGGCAATATCGGTAAGAGATACCGCCGTCAGGATGAAATCGGTACTCCCTTCTGCGTAACCTACGACTTTGAATCCGAAACAGACGGCTGTGTAACCGTGCGTTTCCGGGATTCCATGGAGCAGGAGCGCGTGGCAATCGACCAGCTTGACGCATATTTCGCAGATAAGTTTACCTTTTAGGAAAAAGTTTTGAAAACAGGAAGGACAAATCCATGAAAGCAGTAGGTGTAAATGAATTAAGAAGAATGTATCTTGACTTTTTTGAGAGCAAGGGACATCTGAAAATGAAGAGCTTTTCGCTGGTGCCTCATAATGACAACAGCTTACTGATTATCAACTCCGGTATGGCGCCCCTGAAGCCTTACTTTACCGGACAGGAAATCCCTCCCAGACGGAGAGTGACAACCTGCCAGAAGTGTGTGCGTACCGGCGATATTGAGAATGTGGGAAAGACAGCAAGACATCTGACTTTCTTTGAGATGCTTGGAAACTTCTCCTTCGGAGATTATTTCAAGCATGAAGCGATTGCCTGGAGCTGGGAGTTTTTAACAAAGGTTGTGGGCATGGACCCGGACAGACTGTATCCTTCCATTTACTGTGAGGATGATGAGGCATACGATATCTGGACAAAGGAAATCGGCGTGCCCGGAGAGAAGATTACCAGATTTTACCGGGATGAAAACGGTGACTGCGATAACTTCTGGGAGCATGGTGCAGGTCCCTGCGGCCCCTGTTCTGAAATTTACTATGACAGAGGCATCAAGTACGGCTGCGGAAAGCCGGACTGCAAGGTAGGCTGCGACTGCGACAGATTTATGGAAGTCTGGAACAACGTATTTACCCAGTTTGATAACGATGGACACGGCAACTATACAGAGCTTGCCCAGAAGAATATTGATACCGGCATGGGGCTGGAAAGACTGGCAGTTGTTGTACAGGATGTGGATTCCGTATTTGATATTGATACCATGAAGGCAATCCGGGACAGAATCTGTGCCATTGCAGGTGTGGAATATCAGAAGGATGATGCAACGGACGTTTCCATCCGTCTGATTACAGACCATATCCGTTCCACCACCTTTATGATTAGTGACGGTATTATGCCCTCCAACGAAGGCAGAGGCTATGTGCTGCGCCGTCTGATCCGCCGTGCCGCAAGACATGGAAGACTGCTTGGCATTAACGGAAAATTCATGGCAAACTTAAGTGAAACCGTTATCAATGAATGTAAGGACGGCTATCCCGAACTGGAAGAGAAGAAGGCATTTATTTTAAATGTCCTGACCCAGGAGGAGGATAAATTTGATAAGACCATCGACCAGGGACTTAGCATTTTATCCCAGATGGAAGAGGAAATGAAGGCGGCAGGCGTAACGGAGCTTTCCGGCGAGAACGCTTTCAAGCTGTATGATACCTATGGTTTCCCTGTGGATTTGACAGCGGAAATTTTAGAGGAAAAGGGCTTTACCATGGACGAGGCAGGTTTTGGAGTCTGCATGCAGCTGCAGAAGGAAAAGGCAAGAAAAGCCCGCAAGGTAACAAACTATATGGGTGCGGATGTTACGGTTTACGAGTCTATCGACCCGGCAATCACCACCCGTTTTGTAGGCTATGACAGACTGACCCATCAGTCCGAAATTACTGTCCTGACAACGGAAACGGAAATTGTGGAAGCACTGACAGACGGTGAAGTGGGAACGATTATTGTAAAGGAAACTCCTTTTTATGCCACTATGGGTGGACAGTGTGCCGATACCGGTGTGATTACAACCCCGGACGGTACCTTTGAGGTAAAGGACACCATCAAGCTTTTAGGCGGCAAGGTAGGACATATCGGAACCGTTACCAGCGGAATGATTAAGACAGGCGATTTGGCGACTCTGACGGTAGATGCAAAGAAGAGAGCGGATACCTGCAGGAACCACAGCGCAACCCACCTTTTACAGAAGGCATTGAGAGAGGTTCTCGGCTCCCATATAGAGCAGTCCGGTTCCTATGTGGACGGAGAAAGACTTCGTTTCGACTTCAGCCACTTTGCTCCGATGACAGCAGAGGAACTTGACAGGGTAGAGAAGCTTGTCAATGAAAAGATTGCTGAGAACATTCCGGTTGTTACGGAGGTTATGGATATTGAGGAAGCAAAGAAAACCGGCGCCATGGCACTTTTCGGTGAGAAGTACGGCGAGAAGGTAAGAGTTGTCAGAATGGGCGATTTCTCTGTGGAATTCTGCGGTGGTACACATGTGGCAAATACCGGTGTGATTGGCAGCTTCAAGATTCTCGGAGAGAACGGTGTTGCAGCCGGTGTGCGCAGAATCGAAGCACTGACCGGGGACGGCGTACTGAATTACTATAAGAATCTGGAAAAGACACTGGAGGAGGTAAGCCACATCCTGAAGGCAACTCCTGCTACCCTGACAGAAAAGGCAGCCCATCTGATGACAGAGTTAAAGGAAGCACATTCCGAACTGGAATCCATGAAGTCAAAGGCAGCAAAGGAAGCGCTGGGAGATGTCATGAATCAGGTGGCAGAGGTTGAGGGCGTAAAGCTTCTGGCAACCAGCGTTGCAGGTGTGGACATGAACGGCTTGAGAGAACTTGGCGACCAGCTGAAGGATAAGCTGGGAGAGGGCGTTGTTGTCCTTCTGTCCGAGCAGGCAGGCAAGGTCAACATGATTGCCATGGCAACTGACGGCGCCCAGAAGAGCGGTGCCCATGCGGGAAATCTGATTAAGGGAATCGCTGCACTGGTAGGCGGTGGCGGCGGCGGACGTCCCGGAATGGCACAGGCAGGCGGAAAGAATCCGGCAGGAATCCCGGCAGCCATTGCAGAGGCTTCCAACGTACTGGCAGGTCAGATAAAAAAATAAAAAAACTGTTGACGTATGGGAAAAATATGATATAATATCAAATGTGTATGCGGCAGGACTGCCGTAAAGCATAATATTAACCCAATCAGTCATGTTACTTGAGGGACTGAAGGGAGGTCGGGTAGAGATGTCAAACGTAATCGTAAAAGAGAACGAAACTTTGGACAGCGCGCTTCGTCGTTTCAAGAGAAGCTGTGCCAAAGCAGGTATTCAGCAGGAAATTCGCAAGCGCGAGCATTACGAGAAACCTAGCGTAAGACGTAAGAAGAAGTCTGAAGCAGCTAGAAAGCGCAAATATAACTAAAAAGTGACAGACCCTCGGTGTTTTCACCGGGGGTTTTCTGTTCTATTCGGAAGCTTCCGTTCATATGCTGAAAAAAAGAGTGATTTGAGATATGGATATGAAACGGAAAAGAAAATCCCTGATTGCATTGTTTACGGCGTGTGTCCTGTTTCTTTGCAGCGGAATACAGGTACATGCGGAGCCTGCGGTGGCAGCCCCTTCGGTAATTCTGGTGGAGGCGTCTACCGGAAAGATTATTTATGAAAAGGATGCTTCCCAGAGAAGAAGTCCTGCCAGTATTACAAAGATTATGACCCTTCTTCTGACCTTTGAGGCGCTGGAAAAGGGGAAGGCGAAGCTGACGGACGAGGTGCCGGTCAGCGAATATGCAAGCTCCATGGGCGGTTCCCAGGTTTATCTGGCAGAGGGTGAGATACAGACACTGGAAACCATGATAAAGTGTATTGCGGTTTCATCGGGAAATGATGCCAGCGTGGCTGTGGCGGAATACCTTGCGGGCAGCGAGCAGGCATTTGTGGAGCAGATGAACGCCAGAGCGGAGGAGCTTGGAATGGCGGATACCCATTTTGAGGACTGCTGCGGACTTTCGGAGTCGGACAGTCATTATTCCTCGGCAAAGGATGTGGCAATTATGTCCAGAGAGCTGATTACCAGGCATCCGGACATTTTTCAGTACACAACTATCTGGATGGAAGATATTGTACATAAAACAAGACAGGGAGAAATTCCCTTTACCTTAAACAGTACCAACAAGCTTTTGAAGCAGTATCCCTATACAACGGGGTTAAAGACCGGTTCCATGAGTAAGGCGAAATATTGTATTTCTGCGACAGCCCAGAAGGACGGCATTGATTTGATTGCGGTTGTCATGGGGGCACCGGATTATAAGACCCGGTTTTCAGATGCACAGACGCTGCTTGCCTATGGCTTTCAGACCTGCAGCCTGTATGTGGATGAGAATCAGGAGGCTTTAAAGAATCTGCCTGTGGAGGGCGGTGTGGCGGAAGAAGTGAAAGTCTGTTATGAAGGGGAGTTCCGGTATCTGGACACGGCGGGAAATGACCTGAATACAATAGAAAAAAGAGTGGAACTGCCGGCGGTGGTGCAGGCGCCTTTAACAGAGGGCGGGGAAGCGGGAAGCGCCGGATATTATCTGAATGGAACAAAAATCGGAGAGGTGCGTATCCTGTTTGCGGAAAGCGTGGAAAAGGCGGGATATCTGGACTATCTGCAAAAAGTATTCGGATTTTTCCTTTTATAAGATGGAAAAATATGCTATACTTTGTAACAGCGTGCGGGATTTGCGGCTGCAAATATTTGAAAAGGTCGTCGTGCGTAAAAAACGCATATAAAAATGCATGTAATAATGCACGTAGAAGTGGGAGTAGACATGTTGGAAATTTTGATTACCCTGTTGGCATGCCTGTGTATCGTGCTTGTCTGGGTTATGCTCTATGACAGTAACCGGTTTGTGGTACGGGAATACAGGGCACAGGATAAGAGAATCAGGGAGCGGACGAAGGCGGTTGTAATTGCCGATTTACATAATAAGCGGTATGGGCGGCACAATGAAAAGCTGCTGGAAGCCATTGAAGCCCAGAAGCCGGATATGATTCTGATTGCAGGGGATATTCTGACGGCGGCACCGGGAAAAAGCTTTGCCCCGGCGGTGGAGTTTTTAGAGGCGCTTGCGGGAAAGTATCCTGTGTATTATGCAAACGGAAACCATGAGCACAGATTAAAGCTGTATCCGGAAACCTATCAGGATATGGCGGAAAAGTATGGAGAGGCGCTGGATAAAATCGGGATTTCTCCCATGATAAATACCCATGTTACCCTGCGGGAGCGGGGAATTGCCATTTACGGATTGGAAATTGACAGGTTCTATTTTAAGCGTTTCAAGGTGCAGAATATGCCGGAGGAGTATTTGAAGGAGCTTTTGGGGGAGCCGGAGAAGGGGCTTTTTACCATTCTTTTAGCCCATCATCCCAATTATTTCCCGAAATATGCCCGATGGGGGGCAGATTTGGTCTTTTCCGGACATGTACACGGGGGCGTGGTACGGGTTCCATTCCTGGGGAAGGGTGTGATTTCCCCGGATGTACGGCTTTTTCCGAAATATGATGGCGGAATTTTTAAAGAAGGAGCTGCAACCATGGTTTTAAGCAGAGGGCTGGGGATTCATACAATTCCTTTCCGGCTGTTTAATCCGGGGGAGCTGTGGGCGGTGACGCTGGAGCCCGGGCAGGAGGACAGACAGGATGGCGATTTCAGTAAAGCTGGAAGCATTTGAAGGCCCTTTGGACTTATTGCTTCATCTGATAGATAAAAATAAAATCGATATTTACGATATCCCGATTGTGGAGATTACGGAGCAGTATCTGGATTATATTAAACAGATGGAATCGGAGGATATGAATGTCATGAGCGAGTTTCTGCTGATGGCAGCAACTCTGATTGATATTAAGTGCAGGATGCTTCTTCCCAAGGAAGTAAATGAAGAGGGGGAGGAAGAGGATCCAAGAGCAGAGCTGGTACAGAAGCTGCTGGAATATAAGATGTATAAATATATGTCGCTGGAACTGCGGGACAGGCAGGTGGATGCCCAGCGGAATCTTTACAGACAGCAGCAGCTTCCCAGAGAAGTGGAGGCATACAGACAGCCGATTGATTATGAAGAACTGATTGGAGATATGACCTTAAACAAGCTTCATGAAATCTTTAAATCTATTGTCCGGAAACAGGAGGACAAGATTGACCCGATACGAAGCCAGTACGGAAATATCGAAAAGGAAGAGATTGATATGGATTCCAAGATGCTCTATGTGGAGGCGTTTGCCAGAGAGCATAAGCATTTCAGCTTCCGGAGACTTTTAGAAAAGCAGTCCAGCAAAATGGAAATTATCGTTACTTTTCTGATTATACTGGAGCTGATGAAAACGGGAAAAATTGTTATCAGTCAGGAAAATATTTTTGATGACATTATGATAGATGCAGTTTAGAGGGCTGCGGAGTGGAGAGAATATATGGAACAGACAAAGGCGGAGGCAGTGATAGAAGCGGTGCTGTTTACCATGGGAGAATCCGTGGAAATCAGCCGTCTGGCAGAAGTGATAGAAACAGATGTGAAAACAACGAAAAAGATTTTGAAAAAAATGGCGGAGCGCTATGAGGAAGAGGACAGGGGAATTGTACTGACCCAGTTTGAGGATTCGGTACAGCTCTGCACCAAGGCGGAGATGTATGAATATCTGATAAAAATAGCAAAAACGCCCCGGAAAATGACCCTGACGGATACGGTTCTGGAAACCCTTTCCATTATTGCGTACAAGCAGCCGGTAACAAGGGTGGAAGTGGAGAGAGTCCGGGGGGTAAGCTGCGACCATGCGATAAATAAGCTGCTGGAATATGATTTGATTACGGAGCTTGGCAGGCTGGATGCACCGGGCAGACCCCTGCTTTTCGGAACAACGGAGCAGTTTTTGAGATGCTTTGGGGTAAAGAGTCTGGAAGAACTGCCGGAGTTAAACCCCGTACAGATGGAGGAATTTAAGCAGCAGGCAGAGGCAGAGGTACAGCTACAGCTTGAAATTTAATAAAATTTTGTATAAGGAAAGCGTCCGGCGGCATATAATAATACAGAGAAATCCGATTTTGGAAATCCTGTTATGTATTTAAAATGTCTGAAAAAACGGACGCTTTTGATAATCAGCGTGGTATGCGCCCTTGTATCCTTCTTTTGGGGAGGACTGCAGGTAAGAGCGGAGGAGGGCGCTCCAAAAGAAGGGGAGCTGTACGCGGCTTCGGCGGTGCTGATGGATGCCGCCTCCGGGAGAGTGCTTTACGGGAAAAATCCGGAGGAGCAGCTTCCCATGGCGAGTACCACCAAAATCATGACCTGTATCCTGATTCTGGAAAACGGCGGACTGGAGGATGTGCTGACGGTTTCTCCCTATGCTGCCGGAATGCCGAAGGTGAAGCTGAATATGTATCCGGGAGAGCAGTACCGGGTGAAGGATTTGCTTTATTCCCTGATGCTGGAATCCCATAATGATTCGGCGGCTGCACTGGCGGAGTATTTTGGCGCAAAATATCTGTCCGAGCAGGTGATGGAGAAGTCTCAGGAGGGCTATACGGAAACGGACAGCAGACAGGCGGTGGATGCCTTTGTGGGTCTGATGAATCAGAAGGCGGCGCAGCTTGGCTGTGAAAACACCTGGTTTATTACCCCAAACGGGCTGGACGCGGAGCGGGAGTATACAGACGGGGATGGAAATGTGGTGAAAAGGAAGCACAGCACCACAGCCAGTGAGCTTGCCTGGATTATGTCCTACTGTGTGAAAAAATCCCCTGCCAGAGAAGCATTTTTAAAGCTGACCCAGACGAAAAGCTATCAGTTTACGGCGAATGGCAGAGTGTTCCACTGCCAGAACCATAATTCCTTTCTGGATATGATGGAGGGGGCAGTCAGCGGAAAAACAGGATTTACCAACCAGGCGGGCTACTGCTATGTTGGGGCACTGGAGCGGGACGGGGATATTTTTGTGGTTTCCCTGCTTGCCTGCGGCTGGCCAAACCATAAGACCTGGAAGTGGAGTGATACCAGAAAACTGATGGAATACGGAAAAAGCAATTTTTCCTATCAGAGCTTTCTGGAGCCGGGGCTTGCCTTTGACGAAGGGGTGCTGAAGCCGGTTCCGGTTCTGAATGGACAGACAAAGGAGCTTGGCAGACAGGCGTATGTGGACACTGGGGTTTTCAGGGAGGGGACAGAAAATGCTGGCTTGGATGATTTGGCTCTGGGAGGCAATCGGGAAAATCAGACGGGAATCCTTCTGGGAAAAGGGGAAAAGGTCACGGTGAGATATTCCGTGACGGATAAGCTGGAGGCGCCGGTGCGGGAAGGCTGTGTTGTGGGAGAGGTCTGTTATCTGGTGGATGATGTGGTATACCGCCGGGAAAAGATTGTAACCACGGGCAGCGTGGAGAAAATCGACTTTAAATGGTGCCTGGAGCAGATACTGTACCGGTTTTGGGAAAATTGTCGAACCGGCTAAGTTTTGGTTAAATATGAGAAAAAGTTTCAAAAAAATGCAATTCGTTCTTTGCGAGTTGCATTTTTTGTGTTATACTACTACAGACAATAATCGGGGGACTTTGCACCCGTAAAAAAATTGTTTGTACTTATTTATTATAAATGGAGGACTGAAAGCATGAGTACTACTTCAAAAGCGAGTCAAAGAATAACAGCTTTACTCGATGAAAACAGTTTCGTTGAAATCGGTGCCCTTGTAACTGCAAGAGCAACAGATTTTAACATGAAGCCCAGTGAAACTCCCTGTGACGGCTGTGTAACCGGATACGGAGTGATGGGTGGCAAGCCGGTGTATGTTTACAGCCAGGATGCTTCCGTGATGAACGGCAGCGTTGGCGAAATGCATGCAAAGAAAATTACCAGACTTTATGATTTGGCAATGAAGACAGGAGCACCTGTAATCGGACTGATTGATTCCGCAGGCTTAAGATTACAGGAGGCAACCGATGCACTGAACGCATTCGGTGAAATCTATATGAAGCAGGTGAACGCTTCCGGCGTGATTCCGCAGATTACTGCTGTTCTTGGTACCTGCGGCGGCGGACTGGCTCTGTTCCCTACCCTGACAGATTTTACTTTTATGGAAGAGAAGAATGCAAAGCTGTTCGTCAATGCGCCTAACGCACTGGACGGCAACGTTGTAACAAAGTGTGATTCTTCTTCTGCAGCATTCCAGTCAGAGGAGAGCGGTATTGTAGATGTTGTTGCTGATGAGGCAACCCTGTTCGCAAAAATCCGTGAACTGGTATCCTTCCTTCCTTCTAACAACGAAGAGGGCAGCGACATCGTAGAGGGTACGGATGATTTGAACCGTGTGAATCCCGAGCTTGCCAACTGTGTTGGAGATACCTCCATTGCACTGTCCATTCTGGCAGATAACCAGGACTTCTTTGAAGTAAAGGCAGACTATGCAAAGGATATGGTAACAGGCTTCTTAAAGCTGGACGGCGTAACTGTCGGTGCTGTTGCAAACCGCAGCGAAATCTGCGATGCAGAGGGCAAAGTGGCAGAGAAGCTGGACGCTGTATTATCCAAGCAGGGATGCGAGAAAGCAGCAGATTTCATCAACTTCTGTGATGCATTTGAAATTCCTGTCCTGAGCCTGACAAATGTAAAGGGCTACAAGGCAACAAAGTGTTCTGAAAAGGGTATTGCAAAGGCTGCTGCAAAGCTTACATACGCATTCGCAAATGCAACCGTTCCCAAGGTAAATGTCATTATCGGCAAGGCACTTGGAACAGCAGCAATCGCAATGAACTCCAAGGCAATCGGCGCTGATATCACCATGGCATGGCCGGATGCACAGATTGGAACAATGGAGAGCAGGCTGGCTGCAAAGATTATGTATGACGGCCAGGGCGCAGACGTAATAAATGAGAAGGCAGCAGAGTATGAAGCATTACAGCTTTCAGCTACCAGTGCTGCACGGAGAGGATATGTGGACCAGATTGTAGAAGCAGCCGATACCAGAAAGTATGTCATCGGTGCTTTTGAAATGCTCTTTACAAAGAGCGAAGAGCGTCCCGCAAAAAAGCACGGAACAGTATAGAAAGGGTGATTATAGAAAATGAAGAAGAAATTTTTGGGTCTTATATGTATGATTACCTGTATCTTCGGACTGACCGCCTGCGGAAGTGAAACAGAATATACGGATTATGAACAGCAGAAGGTGGAGATTGCAAAGCAGATTGCCTCCGATACTGTTGTTCCGCTGTTTGCTGAATTTATGGATGGTGCCAGCGTGGAGGGCTACAGTGAGCTGACCACAAAGGAAATCGAATATTTCTTCAACAATCAGTACAGCCTGAATGTAGACGGATATGCGGTTATGACCGGCATGGAATCCTACAATTCAGCAGCAAGCTCCATCGGTCAGTATCTTGGTACCGGTGAGGTAAGTGCGGAAATCAGCGATGACCAGATTATAGTAGAGGTAGAGGTTCTGGGAACAGAAAAGAATGCTACCGCTGAAGTAATCCTGTCCAACGACAGATTCTTCACTCTGGAATCCACTGCACTGAATCCGGTTTCCACCATGGGTGAGCTGATGCAGAAGGCAGCCCTGAATACTCTGATTGGTATGGGTACCGTATTTATCGTGCTGATTTTAATCAGCCTGATTATTTCCTGCTTCTCCTTTATCCCCAAGATTCAGGCAAAGCAGGCAGCAAAGAAAGCAGCAAAACAGGCAGATGATACAAAGGGAATTGAAAATGCAGTTGCACAGATATCCGCTGTTGAAGAAGTAGAAGACGAAACGGATGATTTGGAACTGGCAGCAGTTATTGCAGCAGCAATCGCGGCAAGCGAGGGCGCGTCTTCCACGGATGGCTTTGTGGTTCGTTCCATTCGCAGAAGACGGGCATAAAAAGAAGATTATTGTAAAAAATGGAGGAAAATATAATGAAAAATTATACCATTACCGTAAATGGAAACGTATATGATGTAACCGTAGAAGAAGGCACATCCACAGGAGCACCTGTAGCAGCAAAGGCTCCCGCAGCACCCAGGGCAGCCGCTCCCAAGGCAGCTCCCGCAGCAGCACCCAAGGCTTCCGCAGGCGCAGGCAGCGTTAAGGTAGAGGCTGGTGCAGCAGGTAAGGTATTCAAGCTGGAGAAGAAGGTTGGCGATGCAGTAAAGAAGGGCGATGCCGTTGTTATCATTGAAGCAATGAAGATGGAAATCCCTGTTGTTGCTCCTCAGGACGGTACTGTTGCAAGTATTGACGTAGCCGTAGGCGATGCAATCGAGGCAGGCGCTGTACTGGCAACTCTTAACTAATTAAGAGCATTCAGGATGCAATAAGACAACAGGAGGTCAACAAATGGAATACATAGCTTCAACGCTGAGCAACCTGATTCATCAGACGGCGTTTTTTAACCTGACCTGGGGAAATTACGTCATGATAGCGGTTGCATGCTTTTTCCTTTATCTGGCTATCCGTCATGAGTTTGAGCCTCTGCTTTTAACTCCGATAGCCTTTGGTATGCTGTTGGTAAATATTTATCCCGACATCATGCTGCATGCAGAGGACGCTGCCAATGGGGCAGGCGGTCTGCTGTATTATTTCTATAAACTGGACGAACTGGCAATCCTGCCTTCTCTGATTTTCCTTGGAGTAGGTGCGATGACAGACTTCGGTCCCCTGATTGCAAACCCGAAGAGCTTCCTTCTGGGAGCTGCTGCACAGTTCGGTATTTTCGCAGCTTATTTCGGAGCAATCGCTCTTGGCTTTAATGACAAGGCGGCTGCGGCTATCTCCATCATCGGTGGTGCAGACGGCCCTACTTCCATTTTCCTTGCAGGAAAACTGGGACAGACGGCAATTCTGGGTCCGATAGCGGTGGCGGCATATTCCTATATGTCACTGGTACCTATTATCCAGCCCCCTATTATGAAGCTTTTCACTTCTGAGAAGGAGAGAAAGATTAAGATGGCACAGCTTCGTCCGGTATCCAAGCTGGAGAAGATTCTGTTCCCGATTATCGTAACAATTGTTGTATGTCTGATTCTTCCTACAACCGCTCCCCTGGTTGGTATGCTGATGCTCGGCAACCTGTTCAAGGAGTCCGGCGTAGTAAGACAGCTGACAGAAACAGCATCTAACGCTTTGATGTATATCGTTGTTATTCTGCTGGGTACTTCCGTAGGTGCAACAACAAGTGCGGAAGCATTCTTAAATGCAGCAACCCTGAAGATTGTAGCACTTGGTCTGCTGGCATTTATGTTTGGTACGGCGGCAGGTGTCCTGTTTGGTAAGCTGATGTGTGCTTTGACACACGGCAAGGTAAATCCGTTAATCGGTTCTGCCGGTGTATCCGCAGTACCTATGGCAGCCCGTGTATCCCAGAAGGTGGGAGCAGAGGCAGACCCTACCAACTTCCTGCTGATGCATGCTATGGGACCTAACGTTGCCGGTGTTATCGGAACTGCTGTTGCAGCCGGTACCTTCATGGCAATTTTCGGAGTATTCTAAGTTTCACGGTAAAGACAAGTGAAATGAGAACCGGAAAATTTGAAAGAAACAGGAATTCTATTCCGCAAAAAAATTATGGAGGAAATTCGTAAATGTCAGAACAAGTTAAGAAACCGATTAAGATTACGGAAACAATATTACGTGACGCACATCAGTCTCTGATTGCAACAAGAATGCCTACCGAATTCATGCTTCCTATCGTAGACAAGATGGATAAGGTTGGATATCATTCCGTAGAGTGCTGGGGAGGAGCAACCTTTGATGCTTCCCTCCGTTTCCTGAAGGAAGACCCCTGGGACAGACTGCGTAAGCTGCGTGACGGCTTCAAGAACACAAAGTTACAGATGCTGTTCCGTGGACAGAACATTCTGGGATACAGACCCTATGCGGATGACGTTGTAGACGCATTCGTACAGAAGTCTATCGCAAACGGTATTGATATTATCCGTATTTTCGACTGCCTGAACTACCTGCCCAATCTGCAGGAGTCTGTAAATGCTACAAACAAGATGAAGCAGCAGGAAGGCAGAGGACATGCACAGGTTGCCCTGTCCTATACACTGGGTGATGCTTATACTCTGGAGTACTGGGCAGATATGGCTAAGAAAATTGAGGAGATGGGCGCTGATTCCATCTGTATCAAGGATATGGCAGGTCTGCTGGTTCCTTATAAGGCTTCCGAGCTGATTAAGGCAATGAAGGAGAATACAAAGCTCCCGATTCAGCTGCATACACATTATACTTCCGGTGTGGCAAGTATGACATACTTAAAGGCTGTTGAGGCAGGTGTTGATGTTATTGATACTGCAATGAGTCCTTTTGCAATGGGTACTTCCCAGCCTGCGACAGAGGTTATGGTTGAAACTTTCCGTGGAACTCCTTATGATACCGGATTTGACCAGAATCTGCTGGCTGAAATCGCTGATTACTTCCGTCCTTACAGGGATGAGTGCTTAAAGAACGGTCTGCTGAATCCGAAGGTAATGGGTGTTGATATCAAGACCCTGCTTTATCAGGTACCCGGCGGTATGCTTTCCAACATGGTAAGCCAGTTGAAGGAGCAGAACGCAGAGGATAAGTACTATGACGTATTGAAGGAGATTCCTGAGGTTCGTAAGGACCTGGGCGAGCCCCCTCTGGTAACACCTTCTTCCCAGATTGTTGGTACACAGGCTGTATTTAACGTACTGATGGGAGAGAGATACAAGATGGCTACCAAGGAGACAAAGGCAGTTCTCCGTGGTGAATACGGACAGACTGTAAAGCCTATGAATCAGGAGATTATCGACAAGGTAATTCCCGGAGAGAAGAGATTGACAGGACGTTTTGCAGATACCCTTCCCAGCGAGATGAACAAGCTGGAGGGCGAAATGAAGGAATGGAAGCAGCAGGATGAGGACGTACTTTCTTACGCATTGTTCCCTCAGGTTGCAACTGACTTCTTCAAGTATCGTCAGGCACAGCAGGAAAAGGTTGATATGACTCAGGCTGATACAAAGAACGGAGCATATCCTGTATAATGAGCGAAAAAGAGTCAATCTGCCTGCATGATTGACAAACGGTGAAATGATTGAGAAAGGATTGCGGCTGCATTTTGCAGTTGCAGTCCTTTTTTTTGCGCTGGCTTGACAAGTGATGAAAATACCTGTAAAATAACAAGTGTTATATACAATGGGAGAAAAGATGCGGAGGGATTACGGATGGCACGTAAGGAAACAATCACAATGGACAGGATTTTGGAAACAGCATTTGCCATGACAAGGGAAGAGGGCTTTGCAGAGGTGACTGCAAGAAAAGTAGCGGCGAAGGCAGGCTGCTCCACACAGCCGATTTTCCGGGTTTATCAGAATATGGACGAGTTGTGGAATGCTGTCTATGAAAAGGCGGCAGCTTTTTTTCAGGATTATTACAGCCTGTATCCCCGGACGGGGAAAAAGCCCTTCAGCAATCTGGGAATGGCATATATTGCATTCGCCAGAGAGGAAAAGCATCTGTTTGAACTGCTTTTTGTAAATACCGGGAGCGGTATTCAGAGGAAAAGCATGTATGAGCTGTTAAACGGAACTGAGGGAAATGTGGTGTATGAAATCAATCTGGCGAAAACGTTGGGCTGTATGAACCCTCAGGAGCTTTTTATGAAAATGTGGATACTGATACACGGCGCAGCCTGTATGTCCTTAACCGGAGATTATGATTTAACGGATGTACAGACCATGGGACTTCTGGAAAATACCTATCAGGCATTCGCAGGTGTGACAGATTAGGCAGACAAAAAAGGGCAGCGGTTGAATCAGGCGGCAAAATAGTAACAGTTGACGACAGGAAGAGCAGAAACGATGGAAAAGCAGTATGATATATTAAACAGAATATCCCTTCATTATGACAAAATGAGTAAAAGCCACAAGGCAATAGCCGGCTTTATTAAGGAGCATTACGAGCAGGCTGTATTTATGACGGCGGCGAAGCTGGGAGAAACGCTGGGAATCAGCGAATCTACCGTAGTCCGGTTTGCATCGGGAATCGGGTATGAGGGATATCCGGAGTTCCAGAAGGCATTGGAGGAGTGCGTCAAGGGAAAGCTGAACAGTGTTCAGAAGATGGATGCAAAGTACGGAAAAAGCACTCAGTCTGAGGTTCTGACCTCTGTTCTGACAGCAGACATTGAAAAATTGCAGCACACCATCCAGAATCTTGACCCGGCAGCCTTTGAATCCGCGGTGGATACTATTTTAAAGGCACAGAATATTTACATCATGGGCTTAAGAAGCAATGAACCGCTGGCAGAATTTTTGCATTTTTATCTGAATATGATTCGTGGCGGGGTTGTCCTGTTAAAGACAACCAGCGTCAGCGAAACCTTTGAGCAGATGATACGAATCAGTGATAAGGACTGCTTTATCGGCATCAGCTTTCCCAGATATTCCATGCGTACTTTAAAGGCGATGGAATTTGCCAGTGACAGAAATGCAAAGGTGATTGCCATAACAGATTCTGTCAATTCCCCTATGAACCTGTATTCTTCCTGTAATCTGCTTGCGAGAAGTGATATGGTTTCCATTGTGGATTCTCTGGTGGCACCCTTAAGTGTTATCAATGCGCTGGTGGTTGCGCTTTGTTTAAAGTGCCCTCAGGAAGTGAAAAAGAATCTGGAACAACTGGAAGAAACCTGGAATAATTATCAGGTGTATTTGAACGATGAAATCAATTTTATTGATGATGAACCGATGCTGGATTATTCCCTGCGGCGGAATGGAGAGTAGTATGAAAAAAGTAATTGTGGTCGGCGGTGGGGCTGCCGGAATGATGGCGGCGATTGCTGCGGGAGAGGGCGGAGCAGAGGTGCTTCTGCTGGAAAAGAACGAAAAGCTGGGGAAAAAGCTTTTTATCACAGGAAAGGGAAGATGCAATGTTACCAACGGGGCAGATATGGAAACTCTGTTTTCAAATGTCTGTACGAACCCGAAGTTTTTATACAGTGCTTTTTATGATTTTGACAATTATGGGGTGATGGAGCTTTTGGAACGGGCGGGCTGCCCCTTAAAGACGGAGCGGGGGGAACGGGTCTTTCCGGTTTCCGACCATTCCTCAGATGTTATCGGTGCCCTGCAGCGGGCGATGAAAAACTGCGGTGTGAAGGTGCTTTTACAGACCGGTGTGAAAGAGCTTTTATATACAGAAGAGAGAGTCACGGGAGTTGTCACGGAAAAGGGGAAAAAATACGAGGCAGACAGTGTCATTGTCTGTACCGGGGGAATTTCCTATCCCCTGACCGGTTCCACGGGGGACGGCTATCGTTTTGGCGAGGAATGTGGACACAGCGTAACGAAAACCCTTCCGGCACTGGTACCCTTGCAGGTAATGGAGGAGTGGTGCAAAGATTTGATGGGCTTATCCTTAAAGAATGTGGAGATTCGCCTGAAATGCGGCAAAAGAGAGGTCTATGAGGGCTTTGGGGAGATGCTCTTTACCCATTTCGGGGTCAGCGGTCCTTTGATTTTATCTGCCAGCAGCTATTATCAGCCGGGGACGGAAAGCACTCTGACGATTGATTTAAAGCCGGCGATGGATATGGAACAGTTGGACAAAAGGATTTTAAGGGATTTTGAGGCAAATAAAAACAGACAGTTTAAAAATTCTCTGGGAGCGTTGTTCCCGGCGAAGCTGATACCGGTTATGATTGAGTTGTCCGGGATTCATCCGGATAAAAAGGTAAATGAGATTACAAGGGAAGAGAGAAAGGGCTTTGCGGATTTGATAAAATGCCTGCCCCTTACGGTGACGGGAACAAGAGGCTTTGCGGAAGCCATTATTACAAGAGGGGGCATTTCCGTAAAGGAAATCAATCCCTCCACCATGGAGTCGAAGAAAAAGAAGGGGCTGTATTTTGCCGGGGAAGTACTGGATTTGGATGCCCTGACAGGGGGCTTTAATTTACAGATTGCCTGGTCTACCGGGCATCTGGCCGGAAAAAACAGTGCGGAGAACTAAAGGCGCGGAAAGGAAAAAAGGATGGGTTATAATATTGCAATTGACGGGCCTGCCGGAGCAGGAAAAAGCACCATTGCAAAGGCGGTGGCAAAGAGGGAAAATCTGATTTATGTGGACACGGGAGCCATGTACCGTGCCATGGCGCTTTTTATGCTGCGGGAGAAGGTGAACCTTGCCGATGCGGAGGCGGTGGCATTAAAATGTGCGGAAGCGGATATTACAATCCGGTACGAAAATGGTGTGCAGGTAGTACTGTTAAACGGAGAAAATGTGAACGGCTTTCTGCGCACGGAGGAGGTCGGAAATGCTGCCTCCACAATCAGTGTGATTGGGAAGGTCAGGGAAAAGCTGGTAGAGCTGCAAAAGAAGCTGGCTGCGGAAAGCAACTGTGTGATGGACGGCAGGGATATCGGTACCTGTGTACTGCCCAATGCCCAGTTAAAAATATATCTGACCGCAAGCAGTCTGGTCAGGGCGAAGCGCCGGTATGAGGAACTGGCAGCAAAGGGTGAGGTCTGCAATCTGGAAAAAATCAGGGCGGATATTGAAGAGCGGGATTACCGGGATATGCACAGGGAAATTTCCCCCTTACGTCAGGCAGAGGATGCCATACTGATAGACAGCTCTGATATAACGGTGGAAGAGGTGATTTCCAGAATTATTTCTCTGGTTAAATAAGGCTGGCTATCAGAAATTGACAAAATGAGAATGTGGAAAATTTGAATGGGAGAGCTTGCATGGAAATAAAACTTGCGGAGAGCGCCGGCTTCTGCTTTGGTGTAAAAAGGGCAGTGGATACGGTGTATGAGCAGTTAAAAACAGGAAAGACTATTTATACTTACGGCCCGATTGTCCATAATGAAGAGGTAGTGCGGGAATTGTCGGAAAAAGGGGTACAGGTGCTGGAAAATGAGGAAGCCCTGAAAAGCCTTGAGGTGCCGGAGGGAAAAAAGGCGGCAGTGATAATCCGTGCCCATGGCGTACCTGAGAAAATATATCATTTAATGGAAGAGAAGGGGCTGGAATGTATTGATGCCACCTGTCCCTTTGTAAAGAGGATTCACAAGATTGCAGAACAGGAAAGCCTGGCGGGAAAACATATTGTGATTGTGGGAAATCCGGTGCATCCCGAAGTAGAAGGGATTGTGGGCTGGTGCAGGGGAGAGGCTACGGTGATTCAGACCCCGGAGGAGGCCGCTATATTTGTACCGCCGGAGGGAAAAGAAGTCTGTGTTGTTTCCCAGACGACATTTAACTACAATAAATTTCATTATATAGTTGAAATTTTTCAAAAAAAAGGTTACAATGTTAGTGTTGTGAATACTATATGTAATGCAACAGAGGAACGACAGCGTGCAGCGAGAGCACTTGCAGCGGAAGCTGACGTTATGATTGTAATAGGAGGAAAGCACAGTTCCAACACCCGGAAGCTTTATGAGATATGTCTGGAGGAGTGTGCAAATACCTATTTTATACAGACACTGGATGACTTGCATTTAGAACTGCCTAAAGCTGTCCGCCTGGTGGGTATTACAGCGGGGGCTTCCACCCCAAATAAATTAATCGAGGAGGTTCAAAATTATGTCAGAATTAACTTTTGAACAAATGTTGGAAGATTCAATTAAGACAATACATTCAGGAGAGGTAGTCGAGGGTACAGTTATCGATGTCAAGGCAGATGAAATTGTATTGAACATCGGATATAAGTCAGACGGTATTCTTACAAAGAATGAGTATACCAATGATTCCAGCGTGGATTTACGTACAGTTGTAAAGCCCGGCGATACCATGGAAGTAAAGGTCCTGAAGGTAAATGACGGTGAGGGACAGGTAGTTCTGACCTATAAGCGTCTTGCAGCAGACAGAGGAAACAAGAGAATTGAAGAGGCTTACAACAATAAGGAGGTTCTGAAGGCAACTGTTTCTCAGGTGCTGGAGGGTGGCTTAAGTGTAATCGTGGATGAAGTCAGAATCTTTATCCCTGCAAGCCTGGTTTCCGATACTTATGAGAAGGATTTGACCAAGTATGCAGGTCAGGAGATTGAATTTGTTATCAGCGAGTACAATCCCAAGAGAAGAAGATATATCGGCGACCGCAGACAGCTTGTTGCGGCACAGAAGGCAGAGCAGCAGAAGGAACTGTTTGCAAGAATCCATGAGGGAGATATCGTAGAAGGTGTTGTAAAGAACGTAACCGACTTCGGTGCATTTGTTGACCTGGGCGGTGCTGACGGTCTGCTTCATATTTCCGAGATGTCCTGGGGACGTGTTGAGCATCCGAAGAAGGTATTCAAGGTAGGCGATAAGCTGAAGGTTCTGATTAAGGAAATCAGCGGAAACAAGATTGCTCTTTCCTTAAAGTTTGATGATGCAAATCCCTGGAAGGATGCAGCATCCAAGTATGCCGTAGGCAATGTAGTAACCGGTAAGGTTGCAAGAATGACAGACTTCGGTGCTTTTGTTGAACTGGAGCCCGGTGTTGACGCACTGCTTCATGTTTCCCAGATTGCAAAGGAGCATGTAGAGAAGCCCTCTGATGTATTGAACATCGGTGATGAAGTAACTGCAAAGGTAGTAGACTTCAACGAGGCTGACAGAAAGATTTCCCTGAGTGTTAAGGCACTGCTTGTACCGGAGCACACAGAGGCAGAGGAAGATTCTGATGCTGATGTGGTTTCTGTTGATATTGATGCAGTTATTGCTGCTCAGAATGAGGAAGACGGGCAGTAAATAATATGGCAGACTTGTCTGCTGTATAAGGCAGGGTGATACACAATGGTATACGATTATGAGTATTTCAAGAAAGAGATATTGGCGCTTACCTCTATTGATTTGAACAGCTACAAGGAAAAGCAGATGAAGCGTCGCATAGATACTTTAATCGCAAAGAACAAGATTATAGGATATGACAACTATGTACATGCGCTTCGCCAGAACAAGCAGTTGTTTGAGGAGTTTGTGAATTACATTACCATCAATGTTTCCGAGTTTTACAGAAACCCGGAGCAGTGGAAGGTGATGGATGAGCAGATTATTCCTGAACTGATAAAGAAGTTTGGCAGAAATTTGAAAATCTGGAGCGCTGCCTGCTCAACAGGTGATGAACCTTATTCTCTGGTAATGGCATTTTCCAGACACCTTCCGTTGAGCAATATTAAGATATTTGCAACGGATTTGGACAAGCAGGTAATTGCCAAGGCAAAGGTGGGGCTTTATTCTGAAAAGAGTATTGTTTCCGTGCCGGAGGATTTAAAGAAAAAGTATTTCACCCAGGTAGGACCTTCCTACAAGATTTCTGATGAAATCAAGGCAAGGGTGGAATTTAAGGAACACAATCTGTTAAAGGATATTTATCCCACAGACTGTCACCTGATTGTATGCAGGAATGTGTTGATTTACTTTACAGAAGAAGCAAAGGATGAAGTGTTCCGGAAGTATTATAAGTCACTTGCAAGTGGTGGAATTTTATTCATTGGAAGTACGGAACAGATTATCAATTATAAGGAAATGGGTTATGAGCGGAAGAGTTCTTTCTTCTATCAGAAGCCTTAAAGCAATGAAAAATAAGAAAGCCGCAATCTGATAAATTCAGGTTGCGGCTTCTTTTATAGTTTAGCAGGAGGCAGTTTAGTGTGAAAAATATGCCTGATAGCATATTTTTCACACGGCTATTTGTGCCGCAGGCGTCACAAAGTAGCTTTTTATCGCAGAGCTGAATCTGAAATTCAGTTCGCGATTCCTTCGGCAAAGGGATGCCTGCGGAATGGAGATTAGTGTGAAAAGAACTTCTAGTGTCTGCGTGCACTTGACACAAACTCGAGATGCGTTGGAGAAGTGCGCAGAAATGGGGATTAATAGGAAGCAGACATCATGGTTAAAATATGGGAAGCATATTTACAGAATGCCTGACGGTCCCTTTTTAATTCGTCGGTCAGCTCAAAGAAAAGCTCTTTGCTTCTGTAATCCCTTTTGAAGAAGGGCTCAAACAGGATATCCCACTGAGGGAGATAGGAAGCAAATTTTCTGGTATAACAGGTGGCGGCAGTGGCATTCACCCGGTGGGCTTTGTCTACAAAACCGGCAACGGATTTATGCAGCGCCACATCTTCTGTGGGGAGATAGTAATAATCGTGGTAATTGGAATAGAAGTATTTTAGTTCTTCCTCGTAAATCGGTACCTTTAAAAGCACCTCCGTGCCTTCTCCCTTAAAATAACAGTCGTTGGCGGAAGCACTGACGGGACTGGGAAGAGGACGCTCCAGAGAAAGGGTAATTAAAAGTTCTCTGCGGGTACCGCCGTTTACATCCCGGTAGGAGTTTGCCTGTACCTTCTTTGCCCGGACGGGCTGATTAAATAAGTCATAATAGGAGAGCATGGGAAGAATTTCCAACATTCCCTTAATGTCATCCGCATTGTGAAGGAACAGGGCATTTTCGGAAAACTCGGAAGGATTTTTTACATAATCGTGATAAATACCGATTAACTCGCCGCCGGAGAAAACGTCTTTTCTGTCGATGCCAAGGAACTGTTCCAGCGTTTTCTGCTTGCAGTTGGGCAGCTTTAAAAAGTATTTATAGGGGGCAATCCGCTTGTACAAATCCACACCGGAATAGTCCTCGAAGGAGTAGGGCAGCTTGTACTGCTCACACTTCTGCAGGATAAAGGGCAGGTCAAAATTGTTTCCGTTAAAGTGGATAAGATAGCGGTAGGATTTTGCAAATTCAAAAAATGCCTTGATAACATCAGCCTCCTGCTCGTAGCTTTCTGACATCCACTGAATCGTATGCCATTTTCCAGCCAGATAATAGGCACAGCCAATCAGATAAAGGCAGGAGGAACGGGCGGTAAAGCCTGTCGTTTCAATATCAATAAATAAAATACGCTCTAAAGGGGCAAGCCTGTCCAGAGGATAGGAAATGGAAAAATTTTCTAATGTTTCTTCAGATATCCGCATAAGCAACCTCATTTATCCATCGTTTTTGTTTCAGAACGAATTGTTTTAATTCACACTATTTTATAATAGCATAAAAATAAATTTTGCAGTAGTATTTTGTTGAAAAAAATAGTATATTTAACTTATGTTTACTGTCGAAAAAACAGGATGCAGGGAAGAAGCGGAAGAAAGGAATTGGGTGTATGGCGAAACTGACATTTCTTGGGGGAATCCACCCGTATGATGGAAAAGAATTATCAAAGGATAAGCCAATTCAGGACATTTTGCCCAGAAAAGAACTGGTATATCCTCTATCACAGCATATCGGCGCTCCGGCAAAGCCGATTGTGAAAAAGGGCGACAGGGTGCTGACAGGGCAGAAGATTGCAGAGAGCGGCGGCTTTGTATCAGCGTCAATCTATGCGTCTGTTTCCGGCGTGGTAAAAAGTATTGAGCCAAGGCGGGTTGTGACCGGTGATATGATAATGAGTATCGTGTTGGAAAACGATGAACTGTATGAGGATGTGGGATTTTATCCCTCTGCACCACTGGAAAAGCTTTCCCGGGAGGAGATAATTGACATTATCCGGGAGGCGGGAATTGTCGGCATGGGAGGAGCAGGCTTTCCCACCCATGTAAAGCTGTCCCCGAAGGACCCGGATAAAATAGAATACATACTGGCAAACTGTGCGGAATGTGAACCCTATCTGACTTCTGATTACCGTAGAATGCTGGAGGAGCCGGAAAAGCTGATTGAAGGATTGAAAATCATGCTGAAGCTGTTTCCCAATGCTCAGGGAATCCTGGCGGTGGAGGACAACAAGCCGGAATGTATTTCCCTGTTGAAGCAGCTTACGAGAAATGAAACAAAAATCAGTGTGAAAGCGTTGAAAACCAAGTATCCCCAGGGGGCGGAACGGCAGTTGATTTATGCCACAACGGGAAGAAAAATCAATTCCTCCATGCTTCCGGCGGATGTGGGCTGTATTGTAGATAATGTAGATACGATTGTGGCAATTTATCATGCTGTGATTCAGGGCAGACCTTTAATGGAGAGAATCGTCACGGTAACGGGGGATGCCATTGCAAATCCCAGAAACTTTAAGGTACGAATCGGCACCAGCTATCAGGAGCTGCTGGAGGAAGCGGGCGGCTTTTTAAAAGAACCGGAGAAGCTTATCTGCGGCGGCCCCATGATGGGCTTCGGCATGTTTGATTTGAATGTGCCGACCACAAAAACCTCCACGGCGCTTTTAGCCTTATCCGCGGATGATGTTTCTGCCATGGAGCCGGGTCCCTGTATCAACTGCGGCAGATGTGTGGAGGTCTGTCCGGGAAGAATCATTCCAAGCAGACTGGCGGATTATGCGGAGCATTTTGAGGAAGAGGCATTTCTGGAAAATCATGGAATGGAATGTTGTGAATGTGGCTGCTGCAGCTTTATCTGTCCGGCAAAAAGACCTTTGACCCAGGAAATAAAGTCCATGCGTAAATTACAACTGGCGAAGAGAAAGAAGTAGGAGGAAGGTTATGGGCGAAATGTATAAAGTATCCTCAAATCCTCATGTCCGTTCCAAAGTGACAACCAACGGTATTATGCTGGCGGTGATTCTGGCGCTGATGCCGGCAACCGGATTCGGGGTATATCATTTTGGAATACGGGCACTGGCAGTGGTCTGCGTAACGATAGCATCCACAGTGCTGACAGAGTTTTTGTTCGGATTATATAAAAAGAAAACAACGATTACAGATTTATCGGCGGTAGTGACAGGGCTTCTGCTTGCCCTGAACCTTCCTGTGTCCATTCCCTTATGGATGGCAGCGCTGGGCGGGGTATTTGCCATTCTTATTGTAAAGATGCTCTTCGGGGGATTGGGGCAGAATTTTATGAATCCTGCTCTGGCAGCACGGTGCTTCCTGCTGATTTCCTTTCCGGCGGCTATGACGAATTTTTCCTATGACGGCTTTACCGGTGCAACGCCTCTGGCTGTTTTAAAATCAGGCGGGGAAGTCAATGTAATGGATATGGTGCTGGGAAATACGGCGGGTACCATTGGGGAAACCTCTGTGATTGCTCTGGTGGCAGGCGCCTGTGTGCTGATTCTTCTGGGAGTGATTGATTTACGGATTCCGGGAAGCTATCTCCTGACCTTTGTAATTTTTATGGGAATTTTCGGCGGACATGGTTTTGACCCTGCTTATCTGACGGCGCAGCTCGCAGGGGGCGGACTGATGCTGGGAGCCTTTTTCATGGCAACAGATTATGTGACAAGACCGATTACAGGAAAAGGGCAGTACTTATTCGGTATATTTCTGGGGCTGATGACCGGTATTTTCAGAGTCTTTGGCGCGGGAGCAGAAGGGGTATCCTATGCCATTATTCTTGGAAATCTTCTGGTTCCTCTGATAGAACGGGTAACCAGACTTAAGCCCTTCGGATACCGGAAAGGAGGGAAATAAATATGAGTAAGCAGGATGATGTAAAGGTAATGCTGCGGGAGGCAGGCATTTTATTTGCAATTACGCTGCTTTCAGGTCTTTTGCTGGGCTTTGTCTATGAACTGACGCGGGAGCCGAGAAGGCTGCAGCAGGAAAAGGCAGTACAGGAGGCATGCGCTGCGGTTTTCTCCGGGGAAGAGTTTAAGAATGTAGTATTTGAACAGGACAGCTTCGTCCCCTCAGAGGCTTTACAACAGAGCCTTGCTCAGACGGGGGTGACGATTGGAACGGTTTTTGATGCAAAGGCGGGGGACGGAAGCCTGCTGGGGTATGTTATGGAATCCACCTCCGCAAACGGATATGGCGGTGACATTGTACTGTATGTGGGAATCCGGCTGGATGGAACGGTAAATGGGGTAAAGATACTGGAAATGAGTGAAACCCCTGGACTGGGGCAGGAGGCGCCTAATGTGCTGACACCGCAGTTTGCAGGAAAGAAAGTGGATTCCTTTACCTATACAAAGACAGGAGCAAAGGCAGACAATGAGGTGGATGCCATTACCTCGGCTACAGTGACAACGAAAGCGGTGACAGAGGCAGTAAATGGTGCGCTGGCTGCTGCTGAGGAATTACCGGGAGGAGGTGCACAGAATGAATAAGGCAGGAGAGAGGCTTTATAATGGTGTGGTAAAGGAAAACCCTACCTTTGTGCTGATGCTTGGCATGTGTCCCACGCTGGCGGTAACAACCTCTGCCATCAACGGACTGGGAATGGGGCTGACAACCATGGTGGTGCTCGCCCTGAGCAACCTTTTTATTTCCCTTTTGCGCAGGGTGATTCCCTCCAGAGTGAGGATTCCGGCATTTATTGTTATTATCGCTTCCTTTGTGACGGTGGTACAGCTTTTACTGGAGGCATATCTTCCTTCCCTGAATCAGGCACTGGGAGTTTATATCCCTCTGATTGTGGTAAACTGTATTATTCTGGGCAGGGCAGAAGCCTATGCCTATTCCAATCCCCCCGTTCCCGCGTTGTTTGACGGAATCGGTATGGGACTTGGATTTTCTCTGGCACTGACCTGTATCGGTATGGTGAGAGAGCTGCTTGGCTCCGGAAAGCTGTTTGGCTTTTCCGTAATGCCTGCTTCCTATGTGCCGATTCGGATTTTTGCACAGGCACCGGGTGCTTTCTTTGTACTGGCGGTGCTTGTGGCATTGCAGAATATTTTAAAGGAAAAGCGGAAGAAGGCAGGAAAGCCCTATGAGAAAATCGGCTCCGGCTGCAGTGAGGACTGTATGAACTGCAAGGAAACAGGCTGCAATCACCGCTTTTACGATACGAAGGAGTCATCCGCAGAAGCGGAGGATGAGCTTGTAATCGAGGAGGTAAAAGATTGAAAAATAGAATTTTTCAATCGCGAGATTTGTGTCTGCGCGCACTTGACACAAACTCGAGATGCGCAAAGGGCGTGCGCAGGAATGGAGATTAAATATGAATCAGATAAAAGAGTTACTTGTTATTTTGGTAAGCTCCTCTCTGGTAAGCAATGTTGTACTCAGTCAGTTTCTGGGGCTGTGTCCTTTCCTTGGAGTGTCGAAAAAGGTAAAGACGGCAGGCGGAATGGGAGCGGCGGTCATTTTTGTCATTACCCTTGCCAGTGGTGTTGCGGGAGTGATTAACCAGTTTGTGCTGATTCGGTTTCAGGTACAGTATCTGGATACGATTGTGTTTATTCTGGTAATTGCCGCGCTGGTACAGTTTGTGGAAATGTTTTTAAAGAAGGCAATGCCCTCCCTTTATGAGGCGCTGGGAGTATATCTGCCCCTGATTACGACAAACTGTGCGGTGCTTGGCGTGGCAATCAATAATGAGCAGGCGCAGTACGGGATTTTAACAGGAATGGTAAACGGGTTTGCAACGGCGGCAGGTTTTACCGTGGCGATTGTGATTCTGGCGGGAATCCGGGAAAAGACAGCCTATAATGATGTGCCGAAGGCATTTCAGGGGATGCCGATTGTGCTGGTTACGGCGGGGCTGATGGCGATTGCCTTTGTAGGCTTTTCCGGTCTGCTGTAAAAGGAGGAAAGACGAATGAATATAACGGGAATCCTGACTGCTGCGGCGGTTGTTGGAATAGTAGGTATTTTTGTGGGAGTCTTTCTGGGCATTGCCGGACTGCTTTTTAAGGTAAAGGTGGACGAAAAGGAAGAGGCTGTACTGGCAGCCCTTCCGGGAAATAACTGCGGCGGCTGCGGATATGCCGGCTGTTCCGGACTCGCGGCTGCAATCGCGAAGGGAGAGGCACCGGTCAATGCCTGTCCTGTCGGCGGAGAAGCAGTAGGAAAGAAAGTTGCGGAAATCATGGGAGTGGAGGCGGAAGCCTCGGAGCATATGGTGGCTTTTGTTGCCTGTCAGGGCACTTGTGAGCGGACAAGAAGGGATTATGAGTATTACGGTATTGAGGACTGCAGGATGATGAGCTTTGTGCCGGGAGGCGGTCCCAAATCCTGTAACAGCGGATGCCTTGGCTTTGGAAGCTGTGTAAAGGTATGTCCCTTTGATGCTATCCACGTACAGGACGGGGTGGCAGTTGTGGACAGGGAAGCCTGCAAGGCATGTGGAAAATGTGTTGCGGTCTGCCCGAAAAAGCTGATTTCCCTGATTCCCTACCGGGCAAAGACGGCGGTTGCCTGTGTGTCCGGGGATAAGGGTCCTGTTACCATGAAGGCATGTGATACAGGCTGCATCGGCTGCGGTATCTGCGTAAAGAACTGTCCCAGCCAGGCAGTGACGGTTACAGATTTTCATGCGAAAATAGACCAGGAAAAATGCACGGGCTGCGGTATCTGTGCGGAGAAGTGCCCGAAAAAATCAATTGTGAAAATTGTTTAGGAATGGAGATTAGTGTGAAAAGAACTTCTAATCACTCAGAGCAAAGGCTCTTTCGTGAAGAAGTTCTAAGTTTCACACGCGAGATTTGTGTCTGCGCGTACTTGATACAAACTCAAGATGCGTTGGAGAAGTGCGCAGAAATGAGGATTAGTGTGAGATTACCGGACGATTATGAAGAACATTCTTCCATGACACCCATGATGGTGATGAGCATTGTGCTTGTGACGCTTCTGGTGGGGGTGATTCTGGTGGTTGTTCTTTTAATGAATAATAAAACCCGGACACCGGTACAGAATACGCAGCAGAGCCAGTCCTTTTCTTCCCCGGTGATTGAAAGGGAAAAGAGCCAGACGGATCTTGCCGGAGGGGATAAGCTGACACCGGATGATTTGGATTTCTGGGATATGTATCCGCCGAAGGAAAGTGCAACGCCTCTTCCGGAGGAAAGCGTGGAAAAGGAGCCGGAAAAGACAACGGACCCGGCAACAGATGGAAAGCATACCCGGATTACATACAGTAACGGGGAAGAGGAATGGGTGTTAATCAGCCCTTATCTGCCTAAAAATGAGTATGATTTTACAAAGCTGGTTTGTCAGTCTGACGTGATGAAATATTATGTGGACGGAAAACAGGCTTCCTATTCCGGTGTGGATATTTCCAAGCTGCAGGACTATGTGGATTTTGGAAAGGTGAAGAAGGCGGGAATCGATTTTGTCATGCTCAGAGTGGGAGCGAGAGGCTACGGAACCGGTCAGTTGATTCTGGATGATTATTTCAGCGACAATTTAAAGCGGGCAACGGATGCCGGGCTGAATGTGGGAGCCTATTTCTTCTCCCAGGCGATTACCAAAGAGGAAGCGGTGGAAGAGGCAAATATGGTGCTGCAGAATCTCGGGGAATATAAGATTTCCTATCCCATTGCCTTTGATATGGAAAAGATAGAGAATGACAAGGCGAGGACAGATTCTTTGAGCCGTGGGGAAAAGACGGAGATTGCCAAGGCATTTATGGATACCATTTCCGCGGCTGGATATAAGACGATTCTTTATGGAAATAAGGAATGGCTTTTGAAGCAGATAGATATGTCAAAGCTGACTGCCTATGATGTCTGGTATGCGGAACAGTCAGATATTCCGGATTATCCCTACCAGTTTACCATGTGGCAGTACAGCACGGTCGGTACGGTGGACGGCATTGCCGGATATGTGAACCGGAATATCAGCTTTATTGATTACTCGGAAAAGTAGCATCCAGATAGTTAAGAAGCTTGGCAGAAATGGAAATCCGGGTGTAAATTTCCGCATAGCGGTTTGGAGAAAGCCCCTCAATATAGTTAGGGATAAACTGCCTCCGGACACCCTTTTTGAGGCAGATATCAATGGCTTTATTATAGGCGATGGCGGCTTCGGTTTCATCCGCATAACGCCCCACAAGAAAATTTCCCCGAAGATGGATACGGACAGCATACAGGTGCTGTCCGTTTTTTGTTTCCTGACAGACCCCGTGATAGGGATTTAAAATGGAAAGATTCTCCCGGCGGAAATCCGTGGAATCCCCGTTCAGAAAGCGAAAGTCCCTGCCCGCAACCGCGTAGGGCCTGATTCCATACCGGGAGGAAATACTGATTTGCAGACCGTAATCCGCAACGAAATAATGGTTTCCCCGGCACATGATTTTATGGGAGGCATAATAAAAAAGGTCATCCATATCAAATTTCAGTATTTTAGAGGGAGAAAGGTAATAGTAAAAGAGCCTTTTTCCCACATAGATGGGAGTACCGAAATAAATATTGTTATCCCGGAAATTGATGAGGGAAACCCATTTCTCAAAGGGCAGGGGAGAAGCAGCGGTATAATCATGAATGGACAGGGCAGTATCCGTAAGCAGGCGTTTTCCCTCCTGATAGGCGGAAGCTGCCTCCTCACAGGCAGAAAAGCTGCCAAGACTGATATGTTTTCCCCTGCAGGTCAGGGAAGAGCGGAAATAGGTGCTTCCGTCTTTTCTGGATGCCGGGAAAACCCCCGGCTGTTTTGCTGATTCTTCTCTGGCTGCCATAAAAACTCCATTCCCCAGACGCCTTGCGTCAAAGCTCTTTATCATAAGCTTTATCATAAACTTCATAATAAATCTAAAAGCAGTATACCATTTCCAGATATATTTTTCAAATTCCAATCATATACTGATACAGCGAAAAGGACATGCCTGATTGGAATAAAATTGGAATGGAAACTGGAATAGAAATGGAGAATTGTAAAGCATATGTATAAGAAAGCATTGAGTCTTTTACTTCTCGGAAGCTTTGTCTGGATAGCCGGATTTTTCTGTTTACGGGAGGCAGAACTGGTCAGCGCATCCGCAAAGCCTGCGGGGCAGATTTGCCTGAAACTTGAGGATTTTCAGGAGAAGGAAGAGGTGGAAAGCTCAGTCAGTCTGGGGATGGGAATAGCAGACATTGCGGTATCCGGGCAGAGAGTTGTGGATTATCACCTGTTGGAGGAAACCTGTCTTTATAATCTGGAGGAAGAAGAAATCGAGATTTTATGCAGAATTGTAGAGGCGGAAGCAGGAGGAGAGGACGAAGAGGGAAAAGTTCTGGTAGCCAATGTGGTTTTAAACCGGTTAGCGGACGGGCATTTCCCGGAAACCATCCGGGAGGTGGTCTTTCAGCAGACAAACGGTGTGACGCAGTTTTCGCCGGTGGCGAACGGAAGCTATGCAAGGGTCAGTATCAGTGAAGAAACGGTAAGTGCGGTGGGACGTGCCCTGCGGGGGGAGGATTTGTCGGAGGGAGCGTTGTATTTTGCGGCAAGAAAGTATGCGGATAATCAGAAAATGAGGTGGTTTGATGAAAATCTGACTTTTTTATTCCAGCATGGCGGACATGAGTTTTTTAAATAATTTCTTGCCATGCTGTGACATTTATGGGATAATTAGGTTTAAAGATTTATAAAGGAAGCCAGACATGAGCGAAAACAAATCCTGGAATACAATTGGAGAAGAAATCAGAGATGCAATCGGACAGAGCCTGCAGACCGGTGATTTTTCCGGAATCGGGGATGCTGTAAGCCAGACCGTCAGAGATTGTTGTGACAAGGCGGGGCAGGAGGTTTCAAAGGCGCAGTCCAGATATCAAGAAAAATATGGCACCAGAAAATATGGTACTAAAAAATATGGCACAAAGAAGTACGGCACCGGAAAGTATGGAACAGCCGGGAAAAGCAGCGGTGAAGAGGTGCCTGTACCGGTGAAAAGGCAGGTGCCCTTTGTACGGGTAGGCAGAGTTTCCGGTACCCTTTATCAGGTGTTTGGAGGAATCGGGACGACAATTATGGCGGTTATGACGGCAGTATTTCTCGGATTGGGAATCGGACTGGGCGGCGGATTTCTGATTTCCTTTTTCGTATTTTTTATCGTACTGCTGGTATTCTGCGGAATGATTCGGCTGGGCTGTACTCAGAAATTCAGGCTGAGGCGGGCAGAAAAGTATCTGCAGCTGTCCGGAAACAATCATTATATCAATGTGGATGATTTGGCAGAGCATACGGGAAAAACAAGAAAGTATGTGCTGAAGGATATTCATAAAATGCTGGACAACGGATTTTTCCCGGAGGGACATCTGGACAGGCAGGAAACCTGTCTGATGCTGGAGGATACCATCTATCAGGAATATTTGGATTTGGAAAAGCAGCGGAAGGAACTGGAGCAGAGTAAAGTGCAGGAAACTCCCGCAGAAAAAGGAGAACTTTCCGAACTGGAAGAAATGATAGCAGAGGGAAAGAGCTGTATTAAGAGGCTTCGGGAAATGAATGACAATATACCGGGAGAAGAAATTTCCGCAAAGCTGTTCCGGCTGGAAACGGTTCTGGGAGAAATCTTTGACGGACTTTCGGAGCATCCGGAGCAGGCAGGGCAGATGCACAAATTCATGAATTATTATCTGCCGACGACCCTGAAGCTGGTTTCCGCCTATGAGGAATTTGATGACTTGAGTTCTCAGGGAGAGGAAATTTTAGAGGCAAAACAGGAAATTGAAAAAACGCTGGATACTATAAACAGTGCATTTGAAGAGCTTTTGAACCGGATGTTCAGGGAAACGGCTTATGATGTGACAACGGATGCACAGGTATTACAGACAATGCTTGCAAAGGAAGGGCTGACAGGAAGCGCCTTCTCAAAAAAGTAAAAGGGGGAGAAAAAATTGAGTAATCTTGATGAACTGTTAAAGGAAACACCCTCCTTACAGTTTGATGTACAGCCGGAGGAGATAAAAGAGGTTCCTGCGGAAGAAGAGCAGGAGCAGCAGGACGGACTGGCAGCTGACTATGCTGCGCTGACACCGGAGGAGCAGAAGCAGGTGGATGAGTTTTCCGCCCAGATAGATATTACAAATACTCAGGCGGTTTTACAGTACGGCGCAGGCTGCCAGAAAAAAATTGCTGATTTTTCGGAAACAGCATTAGGCAATGTGAGAAATAAGGATATGGGTGAGATTGGCGAAATGCTCACCCAGGTTGTAACGGAGTTGAAATCCTTTGAGGAGGAAGAGGAAAGCAAGGGCTTTTTAGGGCTGTTTAAGAAAAATACAAACAAGCTTTCCAATATGAAGGCAAAGTATGACAGGGCGGAAGTAACGGTAAGCAAAATCAGCGATGCACTGGAAGCCCATCAGCGAACCCTTTTAAAGGATGCGGTTATGCTGGACAAGATGTATGAGCTGAACTTGAATTATTTTAAGGAACTGTCCATGTACATTCTTGCGGGACGGAAGAAGCTGGAGGAAGCACAGTCGAAGGAGCTGCCGAAGCTTCTGGCGAAGGCAGAGCAGAGCAAGCTGCCGGAGGATACTCAGACGGCGAGGGATTTTGCGGAAATGTGCAACCGCTTTGATAAGAAGATTCACGATTTGGAGCTGACAAGGATGATATCTCTGCAGATGGCGCCCCAGATTCGTCTGATTCAGAATAACGATGCGGTGATGAGCGACAAAATCCAGTCCACCATCATGAACACCATTCCTCTCTGGAAGAGCCAGATGGTCATTGCCATCGGACTGAATCATTCCACAGATGCGGCAAAGGCACAGCGGGAGGTCAGCGATATGACCAACGCCCTGTTAAAGAAAAATGCGGAAAATCTGAAAACCGCCACCATCGAAACGGCAAAGGAAAGCGAAAGAGGCATTGTGGATATAGAAACCCTGCAGGCAACCAATCAGTCCTTAATCAGTACCCTGGATGAAGTCCTTAAGATTCAGGAAGAGGGCAGGGAAAGACGCAGAAGTGCGGAAGTGGAATTGCAGAAGATAGAAGGCGAAATGCGGGACAAGCTGTTGGAATTAAGTGCAAAAAAGACGAGCTGACAGGTGTTTTTTAGAAAAAGTGCAAAAAGAGGAGAAGAAAAAATGGATGTATTTTACAACAGTACACGGAGCAATCAGGGAAAAGTAAAGGCTTCAGAAGCTATTTTAAAGGGACTTTCCGATGACGGCGGACTTTTTGTACCTGACCATATTCCGGCATTGGACAAGAGTCTGAAAGAACTGGCTGAAATGGATTACAGACAGGTGGCTTATGAGGTAATGAAGCTCTTTTTGACGGATTTTACAGAGGAAGAGTTAAGGAACTGTATCAACAGGGCATATGACAGCAAGTTTGATACAGAAGCAATCGCTCCCCTTGTGGAGGCAGAGGGGGCTTATTATCTGGAGCTTTTCCACGGTGCCACCATTGCCTTTAAGGATATGGCGCTGTCTATTCTGCCTCATCTGATGATTACTTCTGCAAAGAAGAACCATCTGGAAAATGAGATTGTTATTCTGACAGCTACCTCCGGAGATACCGGAAAGGCTGCGCTGGCAGGCTTTGCGGATGTGGAGGGAACCAGAATTATTGTATTTTATCCCAAGAACGGAGTTTCCCCCATTCAGGAGAAGCAGATGGTAACACAAAAAGGCGCTAATACTTTTGTTGTAGGCATCCACGGCAACTTTGATGATGCCCAGACCGGCGTAAAGAAGCTGTTTGCGGATAAGGAGCTGGCTGCAAGGATGCAGGAGAAGGGCTTCCAGTTTTCCTCTGCAAATTCCATCAACATCGGACGTCTGGTTCCCCAGATTTGCTATTATGTATATGCCTACGCAGCCCTGTTAAAGGAAGGAAAAATTTATGAGGGGGAAAAGATTAATGTGGTAGTTCCCACCGGCAACTTCGGAAATATTCTGGCTGCCTTTTATGCAAAGAATATGGGACTTCCCATCGGAAAGCTGATTTGTGCCTCCAACGACAACAAGGTGCTGTATGATTTCTTCCGGACAGGCACCTATGACAGAAACAGAGAGTTTGTACTGACTTCTTCTCCGTCCATGGATATTCTGATTTCCAGCAATCTGGAAAGACTGATTTACAGAATTGCCGGAAATGATGCAGAAAAGGATAAAGAGCTGATGGCGGCGTTAAGCGGGCAGGGAAGGTATGAGATTACAGAGGAAATGAAAGCACAGCTTCAGGACTTCTACGGCAATTATGCCAGCGAGGAAGAAACCGCAGCAGAAATCAAGCGCCTCTACGAGGATTGCGGTTATGTGATTGATACCCATACCGCAGTGGCTTCTGCTGTATATCAGAAGTATGTAAAAGAAACAGGGGATGAGGCAAAGACAGTGATTGCATCCACTGCAAGTCCCTTTAAGTTCACAAGAAGTGTTATGAATGCCATTGACAGAAAATATGATGCCCTTGGAGATTTTGAACTGGTGGATGAACTGTCTAAAATCGCCAATGTGGCAGTACCCGGAGCAATCGAGGAAATCCGCACGGCACCTGTAGTTCATGATGTACAGTGCGATGTGGACAAAATGAAGGATACCGTAGAACAGTTTTTAAAGCTTTAGGGAAAATGGGAGAGCGTCCGGCGGGCGCTCTCTTAAAGCGTTTGGGAGAAACACCTGTGAAAAACAGCCTGCGGAAAGAAAAAAAGGAGTAGGAGAATCAATGGAAAGAGCGGAAATGTTACAGCATGTGGACCACACACAGTTAAAGGCGTTTGCTACATGGGCGGATATTGAAAAGCTCTGTGAGGAAGCAATCTGTTATCATACGGCAAGCGTGTGCGTGCCACCCTGTTATATCAGAAGAATCCGGGAAAAGTACGGAAATCAGTTACAGATTTGTACTGTTGTTGGCTTCCCTCTTGGTTACAGTGTGACCGGGGCGAAGATAAAGGAAGTAGAGGAAGCGCTGGCAGATGGCTGTGACGAAATTGATATGGTGGTGAATATCAGCGATGTGAAAAACGGTGATTATGATAAGGTGGAAGAGGAAATCCGGGCATTGAAGAAAGCCTGCGGAAATCATATCTTAAAGGTAATCATTGAAACCTGCTATCTGACGGAAACAGAAAAAATTGCCATGTGCAGGGCAGTGACAAATGCAGGGGCTGATTTTATCAAAACCTCCACCGGCTTTGGAACAGGCGGAGCCACCAGAGAGGATGTGGAGCTGTTTCTAAAATACATCGGACCGGATGTAAAGATAAAGGCTGCTGGCGGGGTATCCACTCTGGAGGATTTGGAGAATTTTTTGAAGCTTGGCTGTGAGCGGGTGGGAACCTCAAGAGCAGTGGGGCTTTGCGCCGGTGGGCAGGAATAAAGACACAAACCCGCCATGGCAGAGAATATGTGCAAAATACGCGCGGAAAGAACGCGCAGGGAAATGGAGGATAAGATTGAAAAATGGAAAACAAAGTGATTAAAGGACGGCTTCAGAAGCTGCGTGCCGTTATGAAAGAAAAGAAAATTGATTATTACATGATGCCTACGGCTGATTTCCATAATTCAGAGTATGTGAATGACTATTTTAAGGTAAGGGAGTATTTCTGCAATTTCTCCGGCTCCAACGGAACACTGCTGGTATGGCAGGAGGGAGCGGGACTCTGGACAGATGGCAGATATTTTATCCAGGCAGAAAGGGAACTGGAAGGAACAGGAGTTACTCTTTTCCGTATGCTGGATGCAGGGGTTCCTACGATTGTGGAATTTTTACAGCAGAATATGAAGGAGAGTCAGACCCTTGGCTTTGACGGCAGAGTTATTCCCACAAAGGAAGGCTGCGAATACGAAAAGAAGCTGGCAGAGAAAAAGGTAAAGTTCTCCATTGAAGAGGACCTGGCAGAGGCAATCTGGGAGGACAGACCGGAATTTCCTGCCGGTAAGGTAATGGTATTAAAGGAGGAAATTACCGGGAAGAGCTTTGAAAAGAAGCGGGAAGAGGTAATGGAAAAGGTCAGGGAGGAAGATGCACAGTCGCTTCTGCTGACAAAGCTGGATGATATCATGTGGCTTTTAAACATCAGAGGCTGTGATGTGGAATGTAATCCGGTTGCCATGTCCTATCTGTATTTAAGCGGTGACAGCACAGTACTTTTCATCCAGAGGAAGGCGCTGGATGCAACGGCAGAGGCCTATCTGCTTTCCCAGGGCATCCAGATAGAGGAGTACGCTTCCGTTACGGAATATTTAAAGAAGCTTCCGGCGGGCGGACACGTGATGCTGGATAAGAAGCAGTGCAGCTATTATCTGTATAAAATTCTGGCAGACAGACAGACCCTTGTGGAAAAACAGAATCCCACAGAGCTGTTAAAGGCTGTCAAGAATCCGGCAGAGCTTGCCAATATGGAGAAGATTTATTTAAAGGACAGCGTCGCTTTGACAAAGTTCATTTACTGGTTGAAAACCAATATCGGAAAGCAGGAGATTACGGAGGTTACAGCGGCAGATAAGCTGGAAGCCTTCCGCAGGGAGATTCCGGAGTTCTTTGATTTGTCCTTCCCGTCTATTTCCGCTTACGGAGCCAATGCGGCAATGATGCACTATGAGCCTACAAGGGAGAACTTTTCCGTATTGAAGCCGGAGGGCATGTACCTGATTGATTCAGGCGGACAGTATTTCGGCGGAACAACGGATGTGACAAGAACTGTGGTTTTAGGTGCGCTGACAGAGGAAATGAAGGCGCATTATACCATGGTAGCGGCAGGAATGTTACAGCTTACCAATGCAAACTGGCTGTACGGCTGTACCGGAAGAAATCTGGATATTCTGGCAAGACAGGCACTCTGGAATGTGGGACTGGATTATAAATGCGGTACAGGGCATGGCGTAGGATATGTCTTAAATGTCCATGAGGGACCTCACGGTATCCGCTGGAGATTTACTGCAGGGATGACGGAGGCAGTCATCGAGGCAGGAATGGATGTGACAAACGAGCCCGGTGTTTATATAGAAGGAAGTCACGGAATCCGGATTGAAAATGTCATGGTGGCAGAGAACGGAATCTGCAATGAGTACGGGCAGTTCATGCACTTTAAGACACTGACCTGGGTACCGATTGATATGGAAGCCATTGATGAAAAGTATATGACAGCAGAGCAGTATGCACAGTTACAGGCATATCAGAATACTGTTTATGAGAAAATTTCTCCCTATCTGACAGAGGAGGAGAAAGCATGGCTGAGAAAGGAAACAGAGGTACCTGTAAAAAGTTTATAAATTTTATGGCATTTATTGACTTTTTCACAAGTCTTTGAGATAATACAACCGATGTGAAGATAAAAGGGAAAAAACTTATCCTGACAGGAAAGCACATCCTTAACTACAATAAAGGAAAGAGGTAAAAAAGATGGCAGAATTGAATTTGAGCAAGTACGGCATCACCGGAGCGACAGAAGTTGTTCACAATCCTTCCTACGAGATGTTGTTCGAGGAGGAAACAAAGCCTGAACTGGAAGGCTATGAAAAGGGTCAGGTTACAGAGCTTGGCGCTGTAAACGTAATGACAGGTATTTATACAGGTCGTTCCCCTAAAGATAAATATATCGTAATGGATGAGAACTCCAAGAATACCGTATGGTGGACCTCTGATGAATACAAGAACGACAACCATCCTATGACTCAGGAAGCATGGGCTGCAGTAAAGGAAATCGCAAAGAAGGAGCTGTCCGGCAAGAGATTGTTCGTTGTAGATGCATTCTGCGGCGCAAACAAGGATACCCGTATGGCAGTTCGTTTCATCGTTGAGGTTGCATGGCAGGCTCACTTTATCACGAACATGTTTATCCAGCCTACCGAGGAAGAATTAAAGAGCTTCGAGCCTGATTTCGTTGTTTACAACGCTTCCAAGGCAAAGGTTGAGAACTACAAGGAGCTGGGCTTAAATTCCGAAACCTGTGTAGCTTTCAATATTACAAGCCGTGAGCAGGTTATCGTAAATACATGGTACGGCGGAGAAATGAAGAAGGGTATGTTCTCCATGATGAACTACTACCTGCCTCTGAAGGGAATCGCTTCCATGCACTGCTCCGCAAACACAGATATGCAGGGCGAGAATACAGCAATCTTCTTTGGTCTGTCCGGAACAGGTAAGACCACTCTGTCCACAGACCCCAAGCGTCTGCTGATTGGTGATGACGAGCACGGCTGGGACGACAACGGCGTATTCAACTTTGAAGGCGGCTGCTATGCAAAGGTTATCAACCTGGACAAGGATTCCGAGCCTGATATCTACAATGCAATCAGACGTGACGCTCTGCTTGAGAACGTTACTGTTGATGCAGCAGGAAAGATTGACTTTGATGATAAGACTGTAACAGAGAATACTCGTGTTTCTTATCCGATTAACCATATTGAAAACATTGTACGTCCTATTTCTTCTGCACCGGCAGCAAAGAACGTAATCTTCCTGTCCGCAGATGCATTCGGCGTACTGCCTCCCGTATCTATCCTGACACCTGAGCAGACACAGTACTACTTCCTTTCCGGATTTACTGCTAAGCTGGCTGGTACAGAGCGTGGAATTACCGAGCCTACCCCTACCTTCTCTGCCTGCTTCGGACAGGCATTCCTGGAGCTGCATCCTACAAAGTATGCAGAAGAGCTTGTTAAGAAGATGCAGAAGAGCGGTGCTAAGGCATACCTTGTAAATACCGGATGGAACGGAACCGGCAAGCGTATCTCCATTAAGGATACCCGTGGAATTATCGACGCTATCTTAAGTGGTGATATCAACAAGGCTCCTACAAAGACCATTCCTCACTTTAACTTTGAAGTTCCTACCGAGCTGCCCGGAGTAGATTCCGGAATCCTTGACCCTCGTGATACCTACGCAGATGCTTCTGCATGGGAAACAAAGGCTCAGGATTTGGCTGGCAGATTCGTAAAGAACTTTGCTAAGTATGAAGGCAACGATGCTGGTAAGGCACTTGTTTCCGCAGGTCCTCAGTTATAATTCTCCTGAAGTTTGACCTTCTGGATTTATAAAGGCATTAAGCTAAGCAGCAGATGGTATCCCTGCAGGGTGTGCAGACACCCGTGCAGGATGCCGTCTGTTTTTTAATTCATAGGAAATTTCGTCCTATGAATTAAAAAACGCTCCGCGAGGAGCGCACTGCGGCGGAGTGGAAAAATGTTGTACGGAAATTGGGTTCTGGATAACTTAATTACATTTTGAAAAAAATATAGTTGTAAAATTGCCCCAAGGCGGCTATAATAATAGTAACCTGAAATGTGCGATAACTCCTGTTCATTTTTGAACCTACATTTACTTTAAACGGGATTCCTATATTGCCAGGCAGCTGTCAAGCCCTCACTTTTTTGCATTGACAAAAAAGGATTGGAAGGGAAGGCAAAAGCGTGGTTGCGGTTACCCACCTAGCATTGCTAGGAGTCAAAAAACAGGAGGCGGCATTTTGGGGTACATAATGCGAATGAAAAAAGAGCAGTCCGAAAAAAGGGCTGCTCTTTTTAGCTAAGAGGTTCCGGGAGGTAGTGTACCCTGAGAGGCGGTGTACTCTGGCAACAGTGTATCCTGGGAGGTGGTGCGCCCGGGAAAACAGGGAACCTGATAAATGGAGAGGAAAAGGGAGAAGGGTTTGGACAGACAGCAGCGGATACAGTTAAAAAAGTTTATTCTTGGGTTGGGGATTTTACTGCTCCTGTTACTTCTGACAGTGAGGGTAGTACAGCTTTTGAAAAATCAGGGGAAGCCGGAGAGAGAAGAGAAAATTTTACCCATACATATTCCCAAAATCGAGAAATTGTCTAATGTATGGATTCTGGAGGCGGGGAAAGAGGGAATTACCATATTCTGTGACGGGGAACAGAGATATTATACCTGGTATGTGCAGAAAAGCCCGGAGGCAGAGGGTGGACAGGAGCAAGCCGGAGAGGAACAGGACAGACAGAAGAAAGACGACTGGAAGCAGGATGGCGAGGAACAGGACAGACAGGAACAGGACGAACTGAAGCAGGACGGGCAGAAGAAAGACAACCAGGAGCAGGATGGCGAGGAACAGGACGCACAGGAGCAGAACGGACAGAACAGAGAATTGTACAGGGAGCAGTTGGCGGATATTACGCTGTGGGATAATCAGGTGACGCAGGTTTCCTTAAAAACAGAAAGGATAAATGGCAGAGTACTCCGGGCTGGGGAGGACTTTGTGGAAATAGAAGGATACGGAAAGCTTCCTTTAAGGGAAGATTATAAGGGATACCGGCTGTATGACAAGATGCAGATGTGTACCACGGCGGATTTGCTCTTTGGCTATGCAGATGCGGATTTCTGTCTGGAGGCGGGAGAAATCTGCGGAATTTTAATGGTGAAGGAAGAGGCGATGGAGTATATCAGAGTGCTGTTAAAGGCATCTGATGGGAAAAGTATTTTCCAGAGTGAGCCTCAGATAACGGCAGACACTTCCTTTACGGTGATTTATGGTGGGGAGGGGGAGCGCAGACAGGAGGTTTTTCAGGCAGGAGAAGTGATTTCTCTGACCTATGCCTCGGACTTTTTTTCAGAGGGGGACAGAGTAGAGGTAGTTCCGGAGGTACTGACGGGAAAGGTGAAAATCAACAATCTGGAACGGAATCAGGGAGTACCCTCTTATCGTGGAAAGCTGGAGCTTTTGCGCACAGAGGAGGGAATTGTGGCAATCAATGAGGTGCTTCTGGAGGAATATCTGTACAGCGTTGTTCCCAGCGAGATGCCGGCAAGGTATCCGAAGGAGGCATTGCGGGCGCAGGCGGTCTGTGCAAGAACCTATGCCTACGGTCATATGCTGCATGCGGGGTATCCCCGGTATGGTGCCCATGTGGACGACAGCACTGCCTATCAGGTATATCAGAATATCAAAGAGCAGGAAAACAGTACTACGGCGGTAAAGGAAACCTATGGACAGCTTTTGTTTACTGCCGGGGGAGAACTGGCGCAGACATTTTATTATTCTACCTCCTGCGGAGTGGGAAGTGATGCGACTGTCTGGAAAACCCAGGCGGCGGAGGAGATAGATTATATTCAGGGGAAGGAAATCAGCAGAACCGGCATGAAGAATTTTCAGGCGTTAAATGCCGGGCAGAGTGAGGCTGCAGTTAAGGAGCCTGATGCTGACCGGCCAGATACAGATGAGAGAGCATCAGAACAGAGTGCTGTATCGGAGGAGACTTTCACAGAACGGATTCTCAGTATAAATCCGGATGATTTTGAGGCGGAGGAAGGGTGGTACCGCTGGAGCTATCAGGTGGAAAAACTGGATGTGGCACATTTAAAGGAAACACTGCAAAAGCGGTATGCGGCAAATGAGAAGCTGATTCTGACAAAAAAGACAGGAAAAGAGGGACAGGAGGAATACGAAAGCTGTGAAATCGGAAAAATCACTGAAGTAAAGGATATACGGGTGGAAAAAAGAGGTGCCGGGGGTGTGGCGGATGAACTGATTCTGGAAACGGACGCGGGTACCATAAAGGTCATTTCCGAGCATAATATCCGATATGTGCTGAATAACGGAAAAGAGAAGGCAGTAAGGCAGGACGGCAGTCTGGTGGAGTGCCCCACGATTCTTCCCAGCGGATTTTTTGTGATTACGACTGGTAAAGAGAAGGGGAATGTGGTAGGATATACCTTAACTGGCGGCGGTTTCGGGCACGGAGTCGGCATGAGCCAGAACGGAGCAAGGCACATGGCGGAGGAAGGCTACAGAGCAGAGGATATTCTGGGTTACTTTTATGATTCCTGTGTCCTGAAAAACATTTATGAGTAATTTATGAGTAAAGAAGTGTTGAAAGAATAACTGGCAAATCGGAGGAAACCAAGTGGTTCGCAAGCTATACTTAATCTGGTTGAATTTTTCCAGACAGATGAAAAAACAGAATATCAGTGCCTATGCGGCAAGTATAGCTTTTTTCTTTTTCCTGTCCATTGTTCCGATGCTGATGATGCTCTGCGCAATTATTCCCTATACGCCGGTGACGGAGGAAAATCTGGTGCAGGCTGTGACGGATGTGGTGCCGGATATGGTGGATGCAATGGTAGTCAGCCTGATTTCCGATGTGTATGACAGGTCAGGGGGAATCATGTCCATCGCCATCATTGCCACAATCTGGTCTGCGGCAAAGGGCGTAATGGCGCTGATGACAGGGCTAAATGCCGTCAACGGAGTAGAGGAGAAGCGGAATTATTTTGTGATTCGCGTGATTGCCTGCTTCTATACGATTGTGATGCTTTTGATTGTGATACTGTCCCTTGTCATTAACGTATTCGGAAACCAGCTTGTTTCCATTGCTCTTTACAGGCTGCCTCAACTGGAACGGATTGTGGATTTCTGCATGAATTTCCGGTTTTTGGTGGTATGGGTTGTCATGACGGTATTATTTGCGGCAATTTATGCCTATGTACCAAATAAAAAGTTAAAGTTCAGGGAGCAGATTCCCGGGGCTACCTTTTCCGCAGTGGTCTGGAGTGTGTTCTCCTGGGGCTTTTCCATTTATGTCGCCTATGGAAATTCCTATGGTGTATACGGCAGTCTTTCCATTATTATTATTGTGCTTCTCTGGATGTATTTCTGTATGTACATTATTATGATAGGGGCATATCTGAACCGGTATTTTAATCCGGTCAATAAGGTGCTTGTGAAAAACAGGAAAAAAGAAAGGGAAGAAGAGAGTTCTTTGACTTGACTTTTCTTTTGAAACTCATTATGATAGAAAGCAGTAAAGAAAAAGGCTTGGATGGTGCACAGTAAAGGTTCATTTTCTGACAGAGAGAGGAAGTCATCGGCTGGAAACTTCCTTAAGGAACAAATGAAATCTTGAATTTCACACCGGAGCCGCCGGGATGAAGGGTGTGTTGCCGTATAGTTTCGGACGTTGGCACGCGTTAAGTGCGAAAGAGTGTTTTGTCCGTTTTCGGAATGAAAATATTTTCTGCATGGAAACATCAGGGCAAAAAAGACGGGTGGTACCGCGGAGTAATTCGTCCCAGTCAGAATTTTTTTTCTGGCTGGTTTTTTTATGCAACAAGAATGGAGGAAAACTTTACATGAGCGACAGATTTGCAAGCATCAAACAGGAAATACTGGAGGGCATGGAACAGCGTGCAAGTTCCAGGGCGGCAGCCTTTGAACTCAGAAAGCAGTTTCTGGATTCCAAAACCGGAAAAATCGGTCAGTTAATGAAGGAAATGAAAAGCATTGCGCCGGAGGAAAGAGCCGGTTTCGGTAAAAATGTCAATGAACTGAAGGAGTGGGCACAGCAGAGATTTTCGGAGCTGGATGAGAAAATGAAGGCGAGAGAGCTGGAAATCCGGTATGAACTGGAAAAAATAGATGTAACGATGCCCGCAGAGGAAAGAGAAACCGGAAATCTGCATCCGATTACCCAGATGCGGAATCAGTTGATTGATGTATTTGCAGGAATGGGCTTTGAGGTTTTTGAAAATAAAGAGATTGAAAATGATTACTATAACTTTACTGCATTGAATACGCCCAAGGATCATCCTGCAAGAGATATGCAGGATACCTTTTATCTGTCACCGGAATTTTTACTGGCAACCCAGACTTCCGCAGCCCAGATTCATGCCATGGAAACAAAGGAGCTGCCGATTAAGATGCTGGCACCTGGAAAGGTATTCCGTTCCGATGATGATGCAACCCATTCTCCCATGTTCCATCAGATGGAGGGGCTTGTTGTGGATAAGAAAATTACCCTCTGCGACTTAAAGGGTATGCTGGAGGTATTTGTAAAGAAGATTTACGGCGAGGGAACTACCACAAGACTTCGTCCTTCCTATTTCCCCTTCACGGAGCCTTCCGTAGAGGTAGATGTAAGCTGCTTTGAATGCGGCGGAAAGGGCTGTAAGCTCTGTAAAGGAACCGGCTGGATTGAAATTCTGGGTGGCGGTATTGTCAATAAGAAGGTGCTGGAAAACTGCGGCATTGACCCGGAGAAATACAGCGGACTTGCTTTTGGAATCGGTATCGAGAGAACAGCAATGCTCCGGTATGGCATCAATAATATCAAAATGTTTTATGAATCTGATTTGCGTGTGCTGAAACAGATTGATGATAACTAAGCCCGGAAGGATAAATGAGGGCAGGAAGCGGAAAGTAAAATGGAGGAAAAATCATGTTAGTACCGTTGAGTTGGTTAAAGGATTATGTAAAGTTAGATGATGTAACACCGGATGAACTGGAAAAAAAGCTGTTTTCCTGCGGTTTCGAGGTGGAGGAAAAGAATGAGGTCGGAAAGGATATTGATAAAGTAGTAGTTGGTCTGGTAGAGGAATGTGACCCCATCCCGGAAACCCATCTGCATCTTTGCCGGGTAAATGCAGGAGAGCACGGAAGCTTCCAGGTATGCTGCGGTGCGGATAATGTGGAAAAGGGTGGAAAGTACCCCCTTGCTCTGGTTGGTGCCAGCGTCTATATGACGGCAAAGGACCATAAGACCGTAGAGGGTGTTATGAAAATCCAGAAGGGCAAGTTAAGAGGCTATGATTCAGAGGGTATGCTCTGTTCCGGTGTGGAGCTTGGAGTCAGCGAGAATATGTTCCCCGGTGCAGGCTATAACGGACTGCTGGTTTTACCTGAAACAGCAGTGCCCGGAGAGGATGTAAAGCCGATTCTTGGACTGGACGACTGGATTTTTGATATTTCCATTACCGCAAACAGACCGGACTGCCAGAGCATCCTTGGAATCGCAAGAGAGGTTGCAGCAGTACTGGACAGAGAGTTTCAGATGCCGGCGCTGGATTATACGGAAACGCCTGTGAAGAAGGATGACTTTACCGTAACGGTGGAAGCACAGGATATCTGCCCCAGATATATGGCACATTATGTATATGATGTGGAGATAGGAGAATCTCCCTTATGGATGAGAAGAAGACTGGCATTGGTAGGACAGGATGCCATTTCCAATGTGGTGGATATTACCAATTATGTGATGCTGGAAATGGGACAGCCCATGCATGCCTTTGACTGTGATTATCTGGAGGGCAATGCTATCTGTGTCAGACGGGCAAAGGAAGAGGAAAAGATTGTTACCCTGGACAAGCAGGAGTACACCTTAAATCCTAATAACCTTGTTATCTGTGACGGAGTAAAGCCGGTTGCTCTGGCGGGAGTCATGGGCGGTTTAAATTCCGAAATCCGGGATACCACAAAGGAGGTTATGTTTGAGTCTGCAAAGTTTGCAAGGGATAACATCAGAAAGACCTCCCGTGCCCTTGGAAAGAGAACGGATGCCAGTGCAAAGTATGAGAAGGGTGTGGATGAATTTTCCACAGTTTACGCTTTAAAGAGAGCGCTGCATCTGATTGAGGAGCTGGGCTGCGGCAAGGTTTCCTCTACGGAGGCAGATGTCAATACAGGCAACAGCATTGAACCGAAGAAAATGAAGGTCAGCATCCGCAGAGTCAATGATGTGCTGGGAATCGAAGTACCCAATAAGGAAATTCTGAGAATCATGAAGAATCTGCAGTTCGCGCCGACTATCAACGGTGATGAGCTCTGCTTACAGGTGCCTGCATACAGAGAGGATATGGATTCTTATCCGGATGTGGCTGAGGAAGTTATCAGAATGTACGGATATGAGCATGTGATTCCCACCTTTATGCCGGATGCAAAAGTAACCATGGGCGGCATGAACCGCAGACAGCAGAAGGAACTGAAGTTAAAGAGGGCGCTGTGCAGCATCGGAGCCTATGAATGTATTCATTATTCCTTCTTCTCTCCCTCTGATTTGGATTTGTTAAGACTGCCGGAGGACGCACCGGAAAGAAAGGCAATCCGTATTTTGAATCCGATTAACGAGGAGCTTTCCCTGATGCGAACGACGCTGGCTGCTTCCATGCTGAATGCCATCAGCAGAAACCAGAAGAGAGGAAATCTGGAGGGCAGACTTTTTGAACTGGGAAAACGCTTTATTGCGAAGGAGCTTCCACTGACAGATTACCCGGATGAGCGGGAAACCCTCTGCGTTGGTATTTTCGGGGAGAAGGAAAGCTTCTATACCTTAAAGGGTATGGCAGAAAAGGTGGCAAAGACATTATTTGTAGAGTTCTCCTATGTACCGGATAAAAAGACCTATCTGCATCCTTATCAGACCGCAGCAATCTTCTGCGAGGGTGAGCGGGTAGGATACCTTGGAAAGGTTGCCTATGAGGCAGCGGAGAAGCTTGATTTGCGTGGCAGCGCCTATATCATGGAAATTGATATGAAGCTTCTGGAAAAATATTTTGACAGAAGAGCAGCCTTTGAGCCTCTTTCCAGATTCCCGGAGGAGAACCGTGATCTGGCTCTGGTAATGGACAAGGCAATCACCTGCGGACAGGTGGAAGAGGTGATGAAGAAGTCCTGCAAGTATATTAAGAATATCAGACTGTTTGACGTTTATGAGGGAGAGCAGATTCCCGCAGATAAGAAGAGTATGGCATTTACCATTACTTTCCAGCCCGGTGAGGAGGCTTTCGAGGCAGATGCGGTGGAGCGCTTTGTCAATAAGATTTTAAAGAACCTCAAGAATGAACTGGAGATTGAACTTCGTAGCTGACAGGCAGTTTGAAAGGCATACAGAAAGGGATGGGTAGAAAGATGTTAAAGAAGTGTGCATGGGAAAAGTATGATAAAAAGGAATTAAAGGAGCTGGAAAGCCTGAGCGCCGGATACAGAGAATTTCTGGACAACGGCAAGACAGAAAGAGAGTGTATTGATACCATAGTCAATACCATTGAGGCAGAAGGCTACAGAGAACTGGAAGAGCTGATTAAGGAAGGAAAGCAGGTTAAGACCGGGGACAAGGTATACAGTGTCTGGATGAACAAGTCCATTGCCATGTTCCAGATTGGCAGAAAGCCGATGACAGAGGGCTTAAACATTCTGGGGGCACATATTGACAGCCCCAGAATGGATGTAAAGCAGAATCCTCTTTTTGAGGATGGCGACCATACCTTTGCCTACCTGGATACCCATTATTACGGCGGTGTAAAGAAATATCAGTGGGTTGCGCTTCCTCTTGCCATTCACGGAGTGGTTGTGAAAAAGGATGGCACCACGGTGGAATTGAATGTTGGGGATAACGAGGATGACCCGGTATTCTTTGTATCCGATTTGCTGATTCATCTGGCTGCAGAGCAGATGGAAAAGAAAGCGGCAAAGGTCATTGAGGGCGAAGCTCTGGATTTAATTGTGGGAAGCAGGCCCATTATACTTACCGCCGAGGAAAAGGAAACAGAGGAAGGCAAGAATAAGGCGCAGAATGTTATCAAGAGCGGTGTCCTTGATATTCTGAAGCAGACCTATGACTTTGAGGAGGATGATTTCCTTTCCGCAGAGCTGGAAATCGTACCTGCCGGAAAGGCAAGGGAGGCGGGCTTTGACCGCAGCATGATTTTAGCCTATGGACAGGATGACAGGGTCTGCGCCTATACTTCCTTAAAGGCAATGCTGGACATTAAGACAACAGACAGAACAGCATGCTGTATTTTGGTGGACAAGGAGGAAATCGGTTCCGTAGGTGCAACAGGCATGCGTTCCCATTTCTTTGAAAATGCAGTGGCAGAGCTGATGAATCTGACAGGAGAGTACAGTGAACTGAATGTGAGAAGATGTCTTTCCAGAAGCTGTATGCTGTCCTCCGATGTCAGCGCCGGCTTTGACCCCAGCTACCGCAGCTGCTTTGAACTGCGCAATGCGGCATGGCTTGGAGCAGGTATGGTATTTAACAAGTTTACCGGTTCCAGAGGAAAGAGCGGCTCCAATGATGCCAATGCGGAATACATGGCGCATCTGCGTAAAATCATGGATGAAAAGGAAATCACTTACCAGACCGCAGAACTTGGCAAGGTTGACGTGGGTGGCGGCGGAACCATCGCCTATATTCTTGCCCTGTACGGCATGAATGTAATTGACAGCGGTGTGCCGGTACTGAATATGCACGCACCCTGGGAGGCAACCAGCAAGGCTGATATTTACGAAGCATATAAAGGATACATGGCATTTGCAGAAGGGGCAGCACTCTAAATGGAATTAAAGAAATCGGATTTTTATTTTGACCTGCCGCAGGAGCTGATAGCACAGGACCCTCTGGAGGACCGTTCCGCCTCCAGACTGCTTGTGCTGGATAAGGAAAGCGGCGAAATTTCACATCATATTTTTAAGGAAATTGTAGATTATTTAAATCCCGGGGACTGTCTGGTACTGAATAATACAAAAGTCATTCCGGCAAGACTGTCAGGAGAGAGGGAAGGCACCGGAGCACACATCGAAGTCCTTCTGTTAAAGAGAAGGGAAGCGGATGTCTGGGAAACTCTGGTAAAGCCGGGAAAAAAATGCCGTCCCGGAACAAAGCTTGTTTTCGGGGGCGGTCTGCTCCGGGCAGAGGTACTGGAAACCGTAGAGGAAGGAAACCGTCTGATAAAATTCTATTATGACGGTATCTGGGAGGAAATCCTGGACAAGCTGGGGGAAATGCCGCTGCCTCCCTATATTACCCATAAACTGCAGGATAAGAACCGATATCAGACAGTTTATGCGAAGGAGGAGGGGTCTGCGGCAGCGCCTACGGCGGGACTTCATTTTACCGGAGAGCTTTTACAGGAAATTGAAAAGAAGGGTGTATCTGTTGTCTATGTAACGCTGCATGTAGGGCTTGGCACCTTCCGGCCGGTGAAGGAGGAAAATGTGCTGGAGCATCATATGCACTCCGAGTTTTATCAAATTTCGGAGGACGCGGCGAAGCGGATAAATGAAACAAAGCAAAAGGGCGGAAGAGTTATCTGTGTGGGAACTACAAGCTGCAGAACCCTGGAGAGCGCCGGAGATGAAAATGGCATAGTCCATGCGGGCAGCGGGGATACGGAAATCTTTATCTACCCCGGATACCGCTTTAAGGTGCTGGATGCCCTGATTACCAATTTCCATCTGCCGGAATCCACACTGGTGATGCTGGTTTCCGCGCTGGCGGGCAGAGAGCATGTGTTGCATGCCTATGAGGAGGCAATTCAGGAACGGTATCGCTTCTTTAGCTTCGGGGACGCTATGTTTATACATTGACAGGGGAATCGGGTAAAAGTGAAAAGAAAGATTCTGATAACAGTGCCGGCGGCAGTTTTACTGTTGGCACTGTATCTTGTTATTTTCGGATTTTCCGCACAGAACGGCGAGCAGTCCGGCTCCGTCAGCATGCAGCTTTCGGAAAAATGCGTGGAAATCCTGAATACCATATCCGGAAAACACTGGGAGAATACGGCGGTGGAGAGTGCGGCAATGTTTTTTGAGCATCCGCTCAGGAAGCTGGCGCATTTTTCAGAATATGCCTGTATGGGCATTTTAATTTTCAGCATTGTTTATCAGTGGGTAATGGGAAAAAAGAAATATCTGATTGCCACGCTTTGGGTGTTTCTTTCCGCGGCGGTGGATGAATGGCATCAATCCTTTGTGCCGGGCAGATATGCCAGCATAAAGGATGTACTGCTGGATACCTGCGGCGGCATTTGCAGCATTGTGCTTCTTACTCTGATTATCAAAGGAAGAAAGAAAAGCAGGGAGAATCAGCCCAGAAGATATAGGTGATAATCTTCCTTTTGCAGAAGCTCTATGGCAGCATTCATGCTGCTTTCTTCATAAAATTCTACTCTGAGGACACCGTCCTCGGATTCTCTGTTATGGGTAATTTCCACATTTTTAATACTGATATTGTTTCCGGCAAGCATGGTGACAATGTGTGCCAGAGCACCGGCCTTGTCTGCAATATCCACATGGATACAGTAGGATCTTTTGATGGGGCCGCTGGAAGCGTTGATAAAGGAATCCCTGTAAATTCTGGCACCGTCAAAAAAATCATAGATGGCATCGGATTCCCGGTTTACCAGCTCCGTTCTTATTTTCCCCAGTGCGTCCATATAGCTGTCCAGAAGGGCAACAATGTTTTCCGTGTTTGTCAGGCAAATCTGCTGCCACATGGCGGCGGAAGAGGAGGCGATTCTTGTAATGTCCTTAAAGCCTCCGGCGGCAATCATTTTCATGATGCCATCTTTGGAATCGCTGTCCTCTACCAGATGCACCAGAGAGGAGGCAATCACATGGGGCAGATGGCTGACTGCGGCTGTGACATAATCGTGCTGCTTATAGTCCAGAACAAGGGGAATCGCTCCCATACCGGTAATCAGCGTTTTAAAAGCATCCACCTGTCCGGAGGAAATACCCGGGGAGGGAGTCAGGATATAATAGGCATTTTCCAGCAGGGAAGCCCTGGAATTGACAAAGCCCACCCGCTCACTTCCCGCCATGGGATGTCCGCCGATAAACTGGTTTTCCAGTCCCGCAGCCCGTACCGCTTCGTGGATGGTTGTCTTGACACTGCCCACATCTGTCAGAATACAGGAGGAGGAAATAATTTTTTTTACGGCTGCCAGATTACTGTCATTTTTCTGAACCGGCGCGCATAAAAAAAGATAATCACAGTTGGAAAAGGTATCATCAATCTGACGGGTGGTGCTGTCGGCAATCCCTGCGGAAACAGCGGCGCTGAGTGCATCCCGGTTGACATCATAGGCAATCACCTTGATATTGTAATCATATTTTTTCAGAGCTCTGGCGATGGAACCGCCAATCAGACCAAGTCCGATAAAGCCACAGGTAAGCGTTTTCATAAAAATCCTCATTTCCGCGCATGCCCTTTGCGCATTCCGATTTTCCATAGGAATCTACTCATAGTTATAGCACTTTAAAGCGTGAAAGTCAACATGGGCAATATGCAAAGATAAAAGGAAAATATTCTGTCAATTTTGGAATAGATTACAACAATTACTTGAAAAAGAGAAAAATATTTAGTAAAATATTTGCATGGGGACTAAAATAACAATTATTGGAGGAACGGCATATGAAAGTTTACACAACTGACAAGATTCGTAATGTGGTATTGCTTGGACATGGCGGAAGCGGAAAAACAAGTCTGGCAGAAGCCTTTGGTTATTTATCCGGTATTACATCCCGAATGGGAAAAGTTTCAGATGGAAATACGTTGAGTGATTACAGCAAAGAAGAACAGAAGCGCCAGTTTTCCATCAATACATCCGTGATTCCAATTGAATGGGGAGATACGAAAATCAATATTCTGGATACCCCCGGATATTTTGATTTTGTCGGCGAGGTAGAAGAAGCAGTCAGCGCTGCGGGAGCAGCGATTATCGTTGTGAACGGCAAGGCGGGAATCGAAGTGGGAACCCAGAAGGCGTGGGAGCTGTGTGAAAAATATAAACTGCCCAGAATGGTTTATGTAACCAATATGGATGTGGATAATGCTTCCTTCCGGCAGGTAGTAGAGGATATGACAAAGCTTTACGGAAAGAAGATGGCACCCTTTCATCTGCCTATCCGTGAAAACGAGAAATTCGTAGGATACATAAATGTTATTACGGAAGCCGGAAACCGCTGGCAGGGCAAGGAGGTTGTACCCTGTGAGGTGCCGGAATACAGCAGGGCAAACCTGCAAATCTGCCGGGATACCCTGATGGAGGCGGTGGCGGAAACCAGTGAGGAAATGATGGAGCGGTATTTCGGAGGGGAAACCTTCTCCGAGGCGGAAATCCGTGCAGCCTTAAGGACGAATGTCTGCGAATGCAGTATTTTCCCTATGTCCATGGGCTCCAATACCCTCTGCCAGGGCGCCTATACCCTGCTGGATGATATTGTAAAATATTTCCCCAGCCCGGAAAACAGAGAGGTTGCGGGAATCAGCTTAAAGACAAATGAAATTTATCATGCAGATTATGATTTCTCCAAGAGCAAATCTGCCTATATCTGGAAAACCATTGTAGACCCCTTTATTGGCAAGTATTCCCTGATTAAGGTTAATTCCGGAGTTTTAAAGACGGATGATTTGATTTACAATGTAGACAGGGATTTGGAGGAAAAGATTGGAAAGCTTTATGTGCTGCAGGGAAATAAGCCCATTGAGGTGCCGGAACTTCATGCGGGAGATATCGGAGCGCTGGCGAAGCTGACAGCCGCAAGAACCGGAAACAGCCTTTCCACAAAGGCGACACCGATTAAGTATGGCAAATTCGAGATTTCCACCCCTTATACCTATATGAGATATAAGCCGAAGAACAAGGCGGATGTGGATAAAATTTCCCAGGCGCTTCAGAAGCTGGGACATGAGGATTTGACCATGAAGACGGTCAATGATGCGGAAAACAGACAGACCCTTTTATACGGCATGGGGGACCAGCATCTGGAAATCATTGTCAGCAGGCTTCTGAATGAATATAAGGTAGAAGTAGAGCTGACGAAGCCCAAGGTAGCGTACAGAGAAACCATCAAGGCAAAATCAGATGTGGAATACAAGTACAAAAAGCAGTCCGGCGGACATGGACAGTACGGTCATGTAAAGATGCGCTTTGAACCCTCCGGGGATTTGGAGAAGCCTTATATCTTTGAGCAGGAGGTTGTAGGCGGTGCAGTGCCCAAGAACTTCTTCCCGGCAGTGGAGAAGGGTCTGCAGGAATCCGTGGGAAGGGGCCCCATGGCAGCTTATCCGGTAGTGGGTGTAAAGGCAGTGCTGTATGATGGCTCCTACCATCCGGTAGATTCCTCCGAACAGGCATTTAAGATGGCAACCATCCAGGCATTCAAGAAGGGCTTTATGGAAGCGAAGCCGGTACTTCTGGAGCCCATTGAAGCCTTAAAGGTAACAGTGCCGGATGCCTATACCGGAGATATCATGGGAGATTTGAACAAGCGCAGAGGCAGAGTGCTTGGCATGAATCCCACCGGAAACGGCAAACAGGTAATTGAGGCGGAAATCCCCATGAGCAGTCTGTTCGGCTATTGCACGGATCTGCGTTCCATGACAGGTGGACGGGGAGAATATTCCTACGAGTTTGTGCGGTATGAGCAGACCCCTTCGGATGTACAGGAAAAGGAAGTGGCTGCAAGGGCGGCAAAGGTAGCGGAAAACAACGGGGAAGAATAACCATAAGTGTTGACAGAAGGAGGGAAAAAGGATAAAATAAGCCTAGTTTTTATGCAAAAGACGTAGAAGAGAAACAGAGCCCTTTCGTCTTTCCGGACGGAGGGCTTTTCCTTTTTCTGTTTTATGTTTTCAATATTCGGGAAGTCAACAAGGAGGAAGAATCATGTCAGTACCTTACAATCATCATGAGGTCGAAGAAAAGTGGCAGGCAGTCTGGGACAATGAAAAGGCATTTAAAACTTCAGACGATTATACCAAGCCCAAATATTATGCGTTGGTGGAGTTCCCCTATCCTTCCGGACAGGGACTTCATGTAGGACATCCCCGTCCTTATACAGCGCTGGATATTGTGGCAAGAAAGAGAAGAATGCAGGGCTACAACGTATTGTATCCCATGGGATGGGATGCTTTCGGTCTGCCTACGGAAAATTATGCCATCAAGAACCATATTCATCCGAAGATTGTAACCAAAAACAATGTGGCACGTTTTAAGAACCAGCTTCATTCCCTTGGCTATTCCTTTGACTGGGACAGAGAAATCAATACCACGGATCCGGAGTACTACAAGTGGACCCAGTGGATTTTCTTAAAGCTTTTTAAGGCAGGGCTTGCCTATAAGACAGAAATGCCGATTAACTGGTGTACCTCCTGTAAGGTCGGTCTGGCAAACGAAGAGGTTGTAAACGGTGTCTGCGAAAGATGCGGTTCCGAGGTTGTCAGAAAAGTAAAGAGCCAGTGGATGCTGAAGATTACGGAATATGCTGACAAGCTGATTCAGGGACTGGATACGGTAGATTATATCGAGCGTGTCAAGGTTTCCCAGAAAAACTGGATTGGAAAGTCTACCGGTGCGGAGGTGGATTTCACCCTGACAGGAAAAGAGGATAAGCTGCGGGTTTATACCACAAGACCGGATACCCTCTTTGGCGCAACCTATATGGTTGTTTCCCCGGAGCATCCCCTGATTGAGAAATACAAGGATGAGATTACCAACTATGAAGAGCTGGCCGCATACAGAGAGCAGGCTGCAAAGAAGTCTGATTTCGAGAGAACAGAGCTTGCAAAGGAAAAGACCGGTGTGGAAATCGGCGGCCTGACAGCAACGAATCCGGTAAGCGGAAAGCAGATTCCCATCTGGATTTCCGATTATGTACTGATGACCTACGGTACAGGTGCCATTATGGCGGTGCCAGCCCATGATGAGAGGGACTGGGATTTCGCAAAGAAATTCAATCTGCCGATTATCGAGGTGGTTGCCGGAAGCCCTGTCAGCGTACAGGAACAGGTATTTACGGATGTTGCAACAGGAACCCTTGTTAATTCCGGTTTCCTGAACGGACTTTCTGTAGCGGATGCAAAGCAGAAAATGATTTCCTATCTGGAAGAGAAGGGCATCGGGCACAGCAAGACAAACTTCAAGCTGCGTGACTGGGTATTCTCCAGACAGCGTTACTGGGGAGAGCCGATTCCTATTGTAAAGTGTGAAAAGTGCGGCTATGTGCCTCTGGATGAGAGCGAGCTTCCGCTGATGCTTCCCGAGGTAGAGTCCTATGAGCCTACAGATAACGGAGAATCTCCTCTGGCAGCAATGGATTCCTGGGTAAATACGACCTGTCCCTGCTGTGGAGGCCCCGCAAAGAGAGAAACGGATACCATGCCCCAGTGGGCAGGTTCTTCCTGGTATTTCCTGCGCTATACAGACCCTCATAACACTGAAGCCCTGGCAAGCAGGGAGGCTCTGGAGTACTGGATGCCCGTTGACTGGTATAACGGCGGTATGGAGCATACCACCCTGCATCTGCTGTATTCCAGATTCTGGCATAAGTTCCTGTATGACGAGGGAGTTGTTCCCTGTCCGGAACCTTACCAGAAGAGAACCAGCCATGGTATGATTCTCGGTTCCAACGGAGAGAAAATGTCCAAGTCCAGAGGAAATGTAGTCAATCCCGATGATATCGTACAGGAGTACGGCGCAGATACTCTGCGTACCTATGAAATGTTTATCGGAGCCTTTGATTTGAGCGCTGCATGGAGCGAGGACGGTGTAAAGGGCTGCCGCAGATTCCTGGAGAGAGTATGGAAGCTGCAGGATATCCTGACTGAGGAAGAGGGTTACAGTGCAGATATGGAAACAAAGATGCACCAGACCATCAAGAAGGTTTCCTCTGACTTTGAAAACCTGAAATACAACACGGCAATCGCAGCCATGATGTCCCTGATTAATGAATTTTACAGGAAAAATTCTGTTACCAGAGGGGAATATAAGACACTGCTTACCCTGTTGAACCCGGTAGCACCCCATATTACGGAGGAACTCTGGCAGACAGCAGGCTTTGAGGGCAGACTGTACCAGACAGGCTGGCCGGAATTTGACGAGGAAAAAACTGTGGAATCACAGGTGGAAATCGCTATTCAGGTAAACGGCAGGATAAAGGCAACCATTTCCATTCCGAAGGATATGGAGAAGGAAGAGGTTCTGAAAACAGCAAAGGAAGCGCTGGGAGATAAGCTTTCCGGCAACATTGTAAAGGAAATTTATGTACCCGGCAGAATTGTAAACATTGTTGTAAAATAAGAGCAAACGCGTAGAAACATATTACGGCAATAAACGGAGCAGGTAAGGGATTAACTCTCACCTGCTCCTGCTTTTTTGAGAATTTTATCAATTTTCCGGTTTTCCTCTATGGTGCTGTATTTCCTGATAGCGCTGATGGCAGCCTGAATTTCCTGGGGAGTAAAGGTCAGATTTTCCTGTTTTGCCTTTTTCATCATGGGAAGGAGAAAGGACATCAGCTCCTTCTGGCTTTTTCCCTGTCCTTCAAGAAACATCTGCTCCAGAAAGCGGAGCTTTTCCTTTGGAATACTTTGTACAAGGGAATCCTCCATCCAGGGAGGAAGCGTCTGATTCTGCATAAAACACCTCATTTCTTTTCATCAAACATTTGAAACAGCGCGGAAAAATCCATTCCCTCCATGCCGGAGAGGGAAGAAAACAAATCGGAGGGGTTCCCGGACTGGGTTCCCTCCGGGAAAAGCTCCTTCATCATGTCCATCATTTCCATCATCTGCTGCATCTGCTGGAACTGGGAGAGCATATTTTTGAAGAAAAGGATTTTCTCCTTTTCAGCAGGCGAGCCAAAGGGGAGAAGCTCCTCTAAAAGCTCCTGTATGGCGGGCATGCTTTCCGGGCGGATTTTATCCGGGGAGGGCAGCGGAGAACCGTATTCCGGCAGAGGTGGAGTGGAAAGGGTATGTTTTAGCTCCAGAAACTTGATATATACGGCAAGTCCCTGATTCATGGAAGGGGCAAGTCTGGAAGAGAGAATTTTCAGCATCTGAATTTTCCCTGTGGTAAAGTGGGAATCGAAGGCATTGATAAATGCGGTTCCTTTATCTTCCATGTATTTACCACCTTTCCGGGAGTCATTGAATACTCTGCCTTAATATCTTATGTACCGGCATAACGGGATATGAATGAAAAGCCCGGAAGGAAATCCGGAAAAACAGGCTCCCGCAGGAGCCTGCAATTTTTTTGACGGGAAAGCTTTATCAGCAGCCGCATCCACATCCATTGTTGTTACCACATCCGCCGCCGCAGAAGCTGGAAAGCAGAAGAATCCAGATAATCCAACAGCAGCTGTCGCTTCCGTTACCGCCTAAAAGACTGGTTCCGCATCCATTATTTCCACATCCGTTGTTGTTGCTGCCGCATCCGCCGCAGAAGAAGAGCAGAAGGATAATCCATATCCAGCTGCCACATCCATTCTGATTTCCGGAGCATCCGCAGTCATTTGCACATCCACAGTTTGTAGCGGTTAAATCACTCATTATATTGCCTCCAAAGAGTTTATTTATGCTTTATTCTATGCAGGGGGGCATGTCAATGTTTCCGGAAGGAAACGGGTATTTTTTTTACGGGAAAAAAGGGCTATATCTGGATAAAAGACTTGCAATAATTTCTATATCTAGTTAAAATAAGGAAGAGTATAGGCATAAGATTGAGGAACGGTATGGCGCGGGAATATTTTGAGGTCATGGGAAGGAGCTTTGAAAACAGAGCAGAGTACAATAAAGCCCTTCGCGACCAGCAGTTGATTGAGAAGCTTAAGAAGAATGTGGATTTAAAAAACAGGACAGCGCTGGAACGTCTGCTGAAGGAAATAAAGGGTGAAAAAATCCGTTTTTATACCATACTTGGAAAGGATTTTCAGAAGGAAATAGAAGAAGTCTTAAAGAAGCAGCAGATGGATGCTTTTGTAAAACAGGAACTGAAAAAGCAGGAAAGACGCAGAAAATGGATTGTACTTATATGCAGTCTTTGCGCTGTGGGCTGTCTGGGATATGTGGGGTATTATTCCTGGAAGGAAAATAAGACCGGCAATATTTACAGAGAACTTGGACAGAAAAAGGATTCTCCCCTGCAGGAGAGCACGGGACAGGCATCTGCCCCCTTTTACACACTGGATGGGGAGCAGCCGGAAAAAGAAGTGTTAGATGAATATAAAAAACTGCTAAATCAGTATAAAAACCTAATCGGATGGGTGAAAATTGACGATACAAATATAAACTATCCTGTGATGCAGACTTCGGATAACGAATATTATCTGAAACGGGATTTGGACGGAAACAACGACAAGAACGGCTGCATTTTTATGGATAAGGATTGTGATGTGTTGAAGCCCAGCACCAACTTTATTATTTACGGGCATCACATGAAGAGCGGAAATATGTTTGGAAAGCTGGACAAGTATGAGGATGTATCTTATTACGAGAAACATCCTTACATTCAGTTTGATACCATTTATGAAAAGGGTATCTATCAGGTTATGTACGTTTTCCGTTCCAGAGTTTACAGGGAAGATGAGATTGTTTTTAAATATTATCAGTTTATAGATGCCAATGGCGAGCAGGAATTTAATTCCTACATGAAGGAAATGGCAGCTATGTCCTTTTATGATACGGGTGTGACGGCAGAATACGGCGACCAGCTTCTGACGCTTTCAACCTGTGATTATCAGGAAACAAACGGACGATTCGTCGTCGTGGCGAAGAAAATCGCAAAGGAGTAAGAAAATGGCTAAGGCTGTGAAGAAAACAAGAAGATTAAAAAAATCGGTCAGAAAGACACTGGGAACGCTGTTCCTGATATCAGCTCTTGTGGTGGCGGCAATTCCCACGGAAGGGCTGCAGGCTTCCCCTCAGACGGTGGGAGATGTGAATATTCCCCGGAGCGGAAAAAGTGTTACGGTGGACGATTCCTATATGACCTCCATTATTCCCAAGGTGCCGGAATCAGCGCCTGTTTATACAACGGCAGACCGGGCTTATCAGTTTGCCTATGTGCAGTCCGGAAATGAATACATAGCGATTCTGCTTGGCTTTAACAAGAGTACCATTCTGGAAAACCAGACCCTGACGATTCCGGGAGAGGTGGATGCCTACAAGCAGTACAACACCAATGAAGGTACGGACAAGGGTTATGTTGCCGTAGGAAGAAGCGGTAATTTCCTGTTTTACGACAATATCACAACCTCTGTGACAACGGAAACAAAGAAGGAAGTAGTGAACGGGGTTGCAGATACAGAGGTTGTTTATACTACAACAACGGAGCATCACCAGTTATATCCCTGCGGAACAGATACCGCTTCCGCCTGGGAAGGGCTTGGAAACGAAAGAATCTATTATCAGTCAGATACCTCATCCTCCCCGACACTGGTGGATTTGTATGATAATGTAACGGTGACAAAGACAATCGGGGATACCAAAACGGTGGATTCCCAGACCACAGGGAATTTTGTGGGATATACCAATACGGTTTACGACCAGAATTATCAGCGGCTGACAGGTGCAGCAGTGCGTTATATCGGAAACCAGACACTGGAACAGTCCGCAGACGGACAGTGGCACGCTTCCGCCAACCTGATTACAAGTCCGGAGCAGGGTGTTTTCTATAACTGCTCCAACTTCTCGACTTTGAATGTAGGTCCCAACTTACAGGGACTTGGAAACTATGCTTTCTATGGCTGCGGCGCCCTGAAGAGCATTACCCTGGGAGATAACCTGCGTGTTATCGGAAATTCTGCATTCCAGAACTGTCAGCGTCTGGAGCAGGTCAACTTAAATGTGGAAAACCTGATTCAGAAGCTGGGCGACCATGCCTTTGCAGGATGCTCCGCACTGTTACAGTTTACCGTGCCGATTTCCGTTACCAGCATCGGCGATTCCGCCTTTGAAGGCTGCTCTGCTTTGACAGATTTTGACCTTTGCAGCGGTGGTACCAACAACCAGTTACAGGAAATGGGCTGGGATGTCTTTAAGAACTGTTCCAGCTTAAAGTCGGTAACCTTCCCTGCTTCCTTTGACAAGACACTGGATATTTCCACCTTTGTGGGCTGTTTTGCACTGGAAAAGATTGCGGCATGGAATGGCAGCATGACTTTTACCGAAGGAAACGGGTATGATACCAGCCTGTATTCCATTAAAAAGTTCAGAGAGCAGCTTGCAGATGATAATGATGATGTTTCCTTTTATTTTGAAGGGCTGACGAATTCTGCACTGTATCAGACTGCGAAGAAGAATTTTATTGCCTTCAGCCATGTAATGTATAATTCTGATACAAGACAGTACGAGAAGCAGGACAAGTATGAGTTGACAGTGGATGCCTCTACGGACGGCAGTGGTTCTCCTTCCATGACTTATATGGTAAATTCTTCGGGAACGCTGATTGGCAAGGTGCCCAACGGAAACGTGACGAATCTTGTGATTCCGAATAAGATTGGACCTTATGGCATTACAGCGATTACAGACGGTCTGTTCCAGGATTACTGTTATCTGGAAACCGTTACTATTCCGGCAGCGGTAAAGAGTATCGGTTCAGATGCTTTTAAGGGCTGTCATAATCTGGAAAATGTAATTTTCAAATCCTCTGATTTGTCCATTGGAGCAGAGGCATTTAAGACCCAGGAAAATTCCGGACATGAGTTAGGCTGTACAACAAAGGGCAATATGACCGGAGCAGACAACCTGCCTACAGTTCAACTGCATTTTACAGGAGAAATTTCTCCTGAATCCGCGCCCTTTAACTATGCCATGAGCAGCAGCGGAAGATACAACAACAGCAGCCAGAAGGAAAGCTATATTACCTATTACAGCGGCTGGCCGAGAAATCTGGAAGTAAAGTATGTGGTGGATGATTCTACAGGAGTCGGAAAGAGTACTCTGGTGGATTTCCCTGTGCTTTCTGATTTGGGAACAAATACAAAGTATACCAAGGCAAATTATGCCTATATTACGGATGAACTGGAAACAGCGGCAAAGACAGCACCTACTACGGCGGAGGCAATGCGTTCCGAGAATCAGGTGGCAGTTATGGATGCCGCAAGAAATCTTGTGATTCCAGATGGTGTGGACGATATTTTAAAGGGACTGTATCTGGATAAGGAAACACAGGATTTGAATGCTTCCTATACAGACCCCAAGACAGTAGCCTCCTATGGATTAAAGGAAATTGGAGCGGAAGATTTTGCAGGCTCAAAAACCCTTGGCTCTGTTTATCTGTACAGTGATGTGGCAACCATTGCGGCAGAGGCCTTCAAGGACTGTACAACCCTGACAGCAGTGGAAATTACTGGAAACAATCAGAGCATTGGTGACCATGCCTTTGAAAACTGTACTGCCCTGACAAGCGTATCCATTCCGCCTACCACAACCTCTTTGGGGGTAAGACCCTTTGCAGGCTGTACGGAAATGGGAAAGGATACTAACGGTATTGCCAGCATCAATTTCCAGAACAGCCCTTACTTTACCTATGAAAATTCCATGATTTACGGAACTGTTAACGGGGTAAAGGTAAAGCTGATTGAATGTCTGGAAGGAAAGAGCGGCAAATATGTCCGGGCTTCCGAATTGTCCGGTATTACAGAGCTGGAGTCCGAGGCATTTGCAGGAACCGGCGTAAAGGAGGTGGATTTGTCTACTTCCATGATTACCGCAGCCCCTACCCTGACCTTTGCGGATACGGCAAACTTAAATTCTGTAAAGCTGCCATCTACCTGTATGACAATCGCGGATTATGCCTTTAAGAACAGTGCGGCGCAGTATATTGAGGTTCCCGCAGTATCTGTTATTTCTGCCAACAGCTTTGCAGATATGACAACAACGGACAAGAGCGATATCACCCTCTGTGTTACCGAGGGAAGCTATATGGATCAGTGGGGACGGCAGAATGGTTACGACATTACATATATGAAGAGAACCAATTATTATGAAGTAACCTTTTATGACTGGAATGAAAAACTTGGCAAAAATGCCATTGTAAAGACGGAAACCGTAGAGGAGGGCAAGGATGCAACACCGCCGGAGCCTGCGGGAAAGAAAGGATACATTTTCAGTGCATGGGATCCTGATTATCATGAAATCAGCGCAGATACCACCTGCTTTGCACAGTATGTAACGCCTCCTGATGATTACGGCAAGTATAGAGTAACCTTTACGGATTATAATGACACGGTTTTAAAGACAGTTCTGGTAGAAGCGGGCGGAGATGCTACGGAGCTGGCACCCAAGAATCCTACCAGAGAGGGCTATATGTTTACCGGCTGGGACCGTGCCCTGACGAATGTCACAGAGAACTTTACCACCAAGGCTGTCTATGAAAAGCTGGAGGAGGGAGAGTATGTAGTTCGTTATATCGCCATTGATGACAGTGTAATTTATACGGCAAAGGTAAAATACGGAGAGGATGCTCCGAATATTACGGGACCTGCGGTAACTGGAAAGACATTTACCGGCTGGCGTCCGGCACTGACGAAGATTACAAAGGATACAGATACCTATGCCCAGTATACGGAGGGGAGTTCCGGTAATAATAACGGTGGAACAACAACAGCAACTCCCACCCCGACTCCTACGGGTACCAGTAACAGCAACAACAGCAACAATAACGGTACTTCTTCCACAACCTATACTCTGACAGTTGTAAACGGAAGCGGTTCCGGAAGCTATGTTGCGGGAGCACAGCCGATTATTGTGGCAAATAACCCGGCAAGCGGTATGGAGTTCAGCAGCTGGACGATAACACCTTCCACAACGAAGATTGCAAGTACAGTGCTTTCTGCAACCATCATTACCATGCCGGAAACCAACGTAACGGTAACGGCAAATTATGTGAAGAAGAGCAGTTCTTCAACAAATGGAAGCAGTTTTACAGCCAGCGGAAATAATACCTCCAACGGTACGAAGCGTCCCGGCACAAACAGCGGAACAGTGAAGAAGAGCGGTACAACAGTAGTAATTGACAAGAACGGTCTGTCCAATACAGGCGTGGTATCCGCAACAGTAAACGGTTCTTCTGATAACTTTACCATTAAAATTACAGAGAGCAGTGCAGCCTCAGAGGCGGTACTGAAGGCTTTGATGGCAGAATATGGGAATGTAACCAATATCAAGTATTTCCCGATGGATATTTCCCTGTATGATTCCACAGGTACCAATAAGATTACGGATACCACAGGGCTTTCTGTCAGCATCACCCTGCCTCTGCCGGATTCTCTGATTACTTATGCCGGAAATAATAAAGTGGCAGGTGTTGTAAACGACAGGCTGGACAAGCTGAATCCGAAATTTACTACCATAAACGGAGTATCCTGTGTGACCTTTGTGGCAGAGCATTTTTCACCCTATGTGATTTATGTGGATACGGCAAATCTTTCTTCCGGTACAATATCGGATAATACGCCGAAGACCGGTGATGGTATCCATCCGAAGTGGTTCTTATCCATCGGCCTTGCCTGTGTATCCTTTGTACTCTTTATGCAGAGGGATAATACCAGAAAGAAGAAGGTAAAGGCCAGGGCAGTTTAGGTTCAGGAAAGAAAAAGGAAGAATATGAGAAAAAGAAAGCGGTTATGCAGTGCATTGCTGGCTGTTGTGGCAATGATTATCATGGCGCTTCCTGTATCGGAAGCAGATGCGGCGTCATCTGCTTCCGATTTTGTCATAGAGGGAAGCACACTGGTAAAATATACAGGAAAAGAAAAAAATGTAACGGTTCCGGATACGGTGGAAATCATCGGGGAGAGTGCCTTTGAAAACCAGAGCAGTGTGGAAAAGGTGACATTACCGGCATCTGTCAAGCGGATAGATGCCTATGCTTTCTGGAATTGTAATAATTTAAGTACGGTAACTCTGGGAAAGGGACTGACGGAAATCGGGGAATATGCCTTTGCCGGCTGTACGGGATTAAAGGAAATGACGATTCCCTCCAATGTGACTTCCATTGGTGCCCAGGCATTCGGAGATTGTACCAATTTTGAGAGTATAACGATTCCGGTGGAAACGGTGCAGATAGCGGAGGATGCCTTTGAGGGCTGCGCCCGGCTTACCATTCATGCCACAGAGGGAAGCGTGGCATGGAATTATGCCCGGAGCTTTTATGAAAAGCAGAAAAGCATGCCGGGATATGACAGCAGCCAGACACCGGCTTCAACCCCTGTACCCACGGTAACACCACAGCCCACGGTAACGCCCTCTCCGGCACAGAGCACGGGAAAGCTGGTGGGAAGCAGCAATGTAGTAGGCAACAGGGCGGTCATCCTGACGAATGCTTCAGGGCTGGAAACACTGGACGGCAGTCAGGTATCAGAAGCCTCCGGGGACAGCGGCAGTTCAGAAAACAGTCAGGATACTTCCCGGAAAAATGCTGCAACCTCTATTGCAAAATATACCATTGTAGACGGAAAAACAGTGGCAGACCAGGCTTACTATAAAAGCAGAGCCCTGGAACAGGTCAGCCTGCCGGGAGGTATTACGGAAATCGGTGAATTTTCCTTTGCCAGAAGCAGCATCAGGAAGGTAGTCATTCCGGAGGGCACTGTAAAAATCGGCTATGGAGCCTTTTACCACTGCGATGAGCTGGATGAGGTTCAACTGCCTTCTACCATAGAAACGGTGGAGCCGAAGGCGTTTGAGAAAAGCGCCTGGGTGGAACGATTCAGAAACAGCTCAGGAGATGCTTTCCTGATAAGCGGCGAGGTGCTGGTAGCATATAAGGGAAATACTTCTGTTGTGACAATCCCTGACGGAGTGCGGGTGATTGGGGCGGAGGTTTTTGCCAGACACAGTGAGATAGAGGAGGTCATTTTCCCTGCCAGTCTGCGGATTATCGGCGAGGCTGCCTTTGAGGATTGCACCGGCATCCGGAAGGTACAGTGCAATGCGGGGCTGGAACAGATAAAGGACAGAGCCTTTAAGGGAGCAGTCAATGCAGTGATTGAAGTACCGGATACCGTAAAAGAAGAGGGGCTTTTAGCCTTTGAGGGAGTAACGGTAAGTTATGCCGGTAAGATGCCTGAGAAAACCTATGAAACTACGGCAACAAGACTTTCTAACGGAGCCTGCAGAGGTGTAGAGCAGAAGGGAAGCGGCAGTATTTTGGTTTCCGGCATGGAGGGTGTTGAGGCAGCTCTTACGGGGGTAGATACAGATTATTTCCTGACGGTGGAAAGTACTGGAACAGACAGCTTTGCAGATGCCTGGAGGCGGGCAATGCAGGGAAAAATGCCGACGGATTTTACAGCCTTTGAGGTAACGCTGACGGATGAAAGCGGGATACCTGTAGAAAGGCTGGGAAATCAGACTCTTTCCATAACCGTTCCCCTGCCGGAAACGCTGGCGGGAAAAGAACTGCAGGTAGTTACGCTGGACAGAAACGGACAGTTAGAAGGCGTATTCGCGGAACAGGTTACAGTAAATGGAAAAGAAGCGCTTCGTATCCGGACAAACAGAGTTTCCAGTTTTGGAATTTACAGTAAAATGAATAACCAATGATTTTATCCGGCATATGATAGAAAAAAGTATGCCGGATTTTATTATGCAGAGGGTCAGAAAACAGATTGAAGATATATTTGGGGAAGAGAAAAACCAGGGAGCGGGCATTACCATAGCCGTACTGGACAGCGGTGTTTCCAGACATCCGGATTTGGCAGGGAAAATAGCCGGATTCCGGGATTTTTCAAAGAGCAGGAATCAGAGCGGGGCAGACAGTCCCTTTGATGACAACGGACATGGAACCCATGTCTGCGGAATCCTTTGCGGAAGCGGACTGGCATCGGGAGGGCGCTACAGAGGGATTGCCCCCGGTGCGCAGCTGATTGTGGGCAAGGTGCTGGATGATAAGGGAGAGGGGGAAGCAGAATCTCTTTTGGAAGCGATGGACTGGATACTTTCCGTGCGGGAAAAATATGCCATCCGGATTTTGAATCTGTCTGTGGGAATCGGGGAACTCCGGGATTCCAGAAGGGAAGAACTGCTGGCGGAAAAAACAGGAGAGGTCTGCCGGGCGGGCATATTGGTGGTATGTGCAGCGGGCAACAAGGGCCCGGCGGAGAATAGTATATCAGCGGTGGGAAAATCCGGGGATATTCTCACCGTGGGCTGCCATGACGGCAGATTTTACGGAAATGATAAAAACAGATGTGCCCTGTACTCCGGGAGAGGAGCGGCAGGAGGGAAGGGCAGAAAGCCGGATTTGGTTGCACCGGGCACGGACGTCCTGTCCTGCAACCGGGAATGGTACTATAAAAATGGCAGGCTGCAGGACGCGTATATCCCAAAAAGCGGAACCTCCATGGCAGCGCCTATTGTGGCGGGGGCGGCAGCACTGGCATTACAAAAATATCCTCTTATGACGAATGAGACCTGTCAGCAGAAAATGAAGTATACAGCCACAAACCTCGGTATTCCCTGGAATCAGCAGGGCTGGGGGATGATAAATATCCGGAGATTGTTGACAGATTAACAATAAAAACTTGATGTTTTTTATACTTTTTATGGAAAAACATTGACAGGAAAAGTATGATTGTATACACTTATACAAGCATCAGCAAAATGAGCGACTGCCGATAGGGAGGGTGTATTAGATGAGAGAAAATGAAACATTTCAGAATCGTCCTGTCACAATGAACCATAAGAACAATCTTCTGGAAATAGAAGAGCATATGTACATTTTGGACGATGTGGAAAAGCCCAATGTATTTAGAAATATGTTCCCGTATTCTGAAATTCCCAAGATACCGTTTAATGACAGAATTGTACCACATAATATGCCGAAGGATATCTGGATTACGGATACAACCTTCCGGGATGGTCAGCAGTCCAGGGCGCCCTATACAACGGAGCAGATTGTAACAATCTTTGATTATCTGCATAAGCTGGGCGGCCCCAACGGTATGATTCGTGCCAGCGAATTCTTCCTGTACAGCAAGAAGGACAGGGATGCTGTCTATAAATGTATGGAGCGGGGCTACCAGTTCCCGGAAATCACAAGCTGGATTCGTGCCAGCAAGGAGGACTTCAAGCTGGTGAAGGAAATCGGCATGAAGGAAACCGGTATTCTGGTAAGCTGTTCCGATTATCATATTTTCCTGAAACTGAAAATGACAAGAAGACAGGCAATGGATCACTATCTGAGCGTTATCAGAGAGTGCCTTGAGGAGGGAATCAGCCCCAGATGCCATCTGGAGGATATTACCAGAGCAGATATTTACGGATATGTTGTACCTTTCTGTCTGGAACTGATGAAGCTGATGGAGGAGTACAAGATCCCGATTAAGGTAAGAGCCTGCGATACCATGGGATACGGCGTCAACTTTTCCGGTGCGGTTATTCCGAGAAGCGTACAGGGAATTATCTATGCAATCCACACCCATGCAGGTGTGCCTCATGAGCTGATTGAATGGCATGGACACAACGACTTTTACAAGGCAGTGACTAACTCAACTACCGCATGGCTTTACGGCTGTTCCGGTGTCAATACCTCTTTATTTGGTATCGGCGAGCGTACCGGTAATACGCCTCTGGAGGCGATGGTATTTGAATATGCCCAGTTAAAGGGTGATTTGAACGGTATGGATACCACGGTGATTACGGAGCTGGCAGAGTACTATGAGAAGGAAATCGGGTATCATATTCCTCCCAGAACGCCTTTTGTAGGAAAGAACTTTAACGTAACCAGAGCCGGAATCCATGCGGACGGACTTTTGAAAAACGAAGAGATTTACAATATATTCGATACGGAGAAATTCCTGAAAAGACCGGTTCTCTGTGCGGTTTCCAATACCTCCGGTCTTGCGGGAATTGCACACTGGCTGAATACCTATTATAAGTTAAAAGAGGATAAGCAGGTCAACAAAAATTCCGAGCTGGTAAAGGAAATCAAGAAGTGGGTGGATGAGGAATACGCCGGCGGACGTGTTACCGTTATGACGGATGAGGAAATTGTGGCATGTGTGGATCGTGTCTGCAAGGAGAAAAATATTTCCTTCCAGTAAAGCTGGCGGGAACAGATTGGAGATAGCAATGGGTAATTATGATGTGAAGCAGGAGGTTACGGATAAGTATTCCCTGCGCGGGCGGGTTTTTCATAAACTGCGGGATGATATTTTAAGCGGAAAGTATGAAGAACATGAGGAACTGAAGGAGGTAGCCATCGGGGAGGAAATGGGTGTCAGCAGAACCCCGGTAAGAGAGGCTTTCCGACAGCTTGAGCTGGAGGGCTTAATTCAGATTATCCCCAACAAGGGCGCCTATGTGACCGGTATTACGGAAAAGGATGTAAAGGATATTTATATGATTCGTTCCCTGTTAGAGGGACTTTGCGCCCGCTGGGCAACAGAGCATATTACCCCGGAACAGATGGATGAAATGGAGGAAAATGTTTATCTGGCAGAGTTCCATGCAGCCAAGGGGCATCTGGAACAGCTTGCGGAGCTGGATAACCGTTTCCATGATATTTTATATGAGGCATGCGACAGTAAGATACTGGAGCATCAGTTGAAGGATTTTCATCAGTATGTGTTGCGGGTGAGAAAGAAAACCCTGTCCAATAAAAACAGAGGACCCAAGTCCAACGAGGAGCATAAAAAGATTATGGAGGCAATCAAGGCACATGATGCGGATCTGGCGGAAAAGCTGGCGCATCAGCATATGATTAACGCCTACGATAATATGGTGAAAAACGGACTGCATGAGGCTTATGAAAAGGAGAAAAATTATGGACAAGATTAAAATGAAAACTCCGCTGGTGGAAATGGACGGAGATGAAATGACCAGGATTCTCTGGCAGATGATTAAAGACGAGCTTCTGCTTCCCTTTGTGGATTTAAAGACAGAATATTATGATTTGGGTCTGGAAAACAGAAATGCAACCAATGATGCAGTCACAGTAGATTCCGCCAACGCAACATTAAAGTACGGTGTGGCAGTAAAGTGTGCCACAATCACTCCCAACGGGGCAAGAATGAAGGAATATAATCTGAAGGAAATGTGGAAGAGTCCCAACGGAACCATCCGCGCCATTCTGGACGGTACAGTATTCCGTGCGCCGATTCTGGTAAAGGGAATTGTTCCCTATGTGAAGAACTGGACAAAGCCCATTACCATTGCCCGTCATGCTTACGGGGATGTCTATAAAAATACGGAAATCAAGGTGCCGGGAGCCGGAAAGGCAGAACTGGTATTTACCGCAGAGGACGGAACCGAAACAAGAGAAGTGATTCATGTATTTGATGGTCCCGGAATCATTCAGGGCATCCATAATACGGAGAAATCCATCAGCAGCTTTGCAAGAGCCTGCTTCAGCTATGCGGTAGATACAAAACAGGATTTGTGGTTCTCCACCAAGGATACCATTTCCAAAAAGTATGACCATACCTTTAAGGATATTTTTCAGGATATTTATGAAAAGGAGTATAAGGAGCAGTTTGAAAAGCTGGGAATCGAATATTTCTATACCCTGATTGATGATGCTGTGGCAAGAGTTATCCGTTCTGAGGGCGGTTTTATCTGGGCATGTAAGAATTACGATGGCGATGTGATGTCCGATATGGTGGCAACTGCCTATGGGGATTTGTCCATGATGACCTCCGTTTTGGTTTCTCCCAGCGGAGTTTACGAGTACGAGGCAGCACATGGCACCGTACAGCGTCATTATTATAAGCACTTAAAGGGAGAGGAAACCTCTACCAATTCCATCGCTACGATTTTTGCATGGACAGGCGCTTTGAAGAAGAGAGGAGAGCTGGACAATATTCCGGAGCTTTCCGCCTTTGCAGAAAAGCTGGAAAGAGCATGCATTAAGACGGTGGAGGATGGCAGGATGACAAAGAGCCTTTCCTTAATTTCCACCTGTGAGAATCCGGTTGTTTTAAACAGTCTGGATTTCATTAAGGCAATCAGAGAAACACTGGAAGGACTTTTGCAGGAAAAATAAGAGAAAAACGGGAGCATCCGGCTATTGTGCCAGAAGCTCCCATTTTTCATATAAATCATCCAGTTGTTTCTGGACAGAAGCCTGTTCCTTTGTGATTTCCTGTAATTTTGCAACCTGGGTGCCGATGGCAGGGTCGGACATCTGCTGTTCCAGCCTGGCCAGTTTATCTTCCAGAACAGAAATCTGTTCCTCGCACTTTTTCAAATCATTTTCCTTTTTTCGCTGCTTTGCCTGTTCTTCCTTCTGCTGCTGCCAGTCCAGCTTGGAATCCGTAGTGGAAGCGGGCTGGGGTTCTTCGGCTTTTGGGGAAGCTTCATTTACGGAAGCCGTCTGGGCAGCCATCACTGTATCATGCTTTTCCAGATAGTAATCGTAATTTCCGCCATAATTTACAAAGTGATGTCCCGTCAAATCCAGAATCCGGTGGGCAGTCCGGTTGATAAAATAACGGTCATGGGAAACATAAAGCACCGTTCCCTCATAACTGTTTAAGGCATCCTCCAGAATTTCCTTGGAGGCAATGTCCAGATGGTTGGTGGGCTCATCCAGTATTAAGAAGTTGGCATTGCTTAACATCAGCTTTGCAAGGGAAACTCTGCCTCTTTCTCCACCGCTTAAGGCGCTGATTTTCTTGAAAACATCATCCCCTGTAAAGAGAAAGGCTGCCAGACAGTTTCGGATTTCCGTATTGGTCAGGGCCGGGTAGTCATCGGAGATTTCCTCAAAGAGGGTCTTTTCAGCATGGAGCACATGATGTTCCTGGTCGTAGTAGCCGATTTCCACATTGGAGCCTGTTTTAAAGCTGCCGGAATCCGGGGAAACCATCTGGTTTAAAATCTTTAACAGGGTGGTTTTGCCGGTTCCGTTGTCCCCGATGATGGCAACATGTTCGCCCCGCTTGATTTCAAAGGAAACATGGGAGAAGAGAAGATGGCTGCCGAAGGATTTTCCCAAATCCTCCACAGTCAGGACATCATTACCGCTTAACCTTCTGGGAGTCAGGGTCAGGTGCATATCCGTGCGCACCTCTGTGGGCTTTTCCAGAACCTCTATTTTATCCAGCATCTTTTCCCGGCTTTCCGCCCGCTTGATGGACTTTTCCCGGTTGAAGGATTTCAGCTTTTCGATAACCTCTTCCTGATGTTTGATTTCCCGCTGCTGATTTAAGTAGGCGTTCATGGCGGCAACCCGTAACTGTTCCTTTTTTACGGCGTAGGCGGAATAGTTTCCGCTGAAGGTGGTTGCCCGGGACTGGTCGATTTCGATAACCTTCGTGGCAATTCTGTCCAGAAAGAACCGGTCGTGGGAAACGATAATGACAGCACCCTTATAGTTGAGCAGATAGGTTTCCAGCCAGCTGATGGAGTTCATGTCCAGATGGTTGGTGGGCTCGTCCAGAATAATCAAATCCGGCTTCTGCAAAAGCAGTCTTCCCAGAGCAACCCGGGTTTTCTGACCGCCGGAGAGGGTGGATACCTTTTTGTCAAATTCCTTTTCCTCGAAGCCCAGCCCCTTTAATACCCCCACAAGCTCACTTTTATAGACATAGCCGTCCCCGGTTTCAAAGGCATGGGTCAGTGCCGTATACTGCTTCATCAAAAGAGCAAGCTCGTCTTCTCCGGCAGACTGCATCTGAAGTTCACAGTCCCGAATCCGATGCTCGATATCGATTAAATCCTGCTTGACGGAGAGAAGCTCTTCGTAAATCGTGTTGCTTGTATCTACGGCATCATTCTGGGCAAGATAGCCGAGGGTCTTTCCCTTTGCCAGAGTGACAATTCCCTCATCCGGGGACAGTTCCCCCACAAGAATCCGCAGCAGAGTGGTCTTGCCCGCTCCGTTGATTCCTACAATAGCTGCCTTTTCGTAATCCTCTATATGAAAACTGATATTTTCCAGTACCCTGTTTTCCACAAATGCTTTTGATATGTTCTGGCAAGATAGTATCATGAGAAATTCCTTTCTGTTGTTCCTGATGAAATGAACCAGAATTTATTGTACTTTGTCTAAATTCTCCTGTCAATTCATTGACATTTTTTTAACGACCTGTTAAACTAAAAATCAGAAAAAGATCTCATTGAGAGTGAAAAAATACAGGTTGGAGGTACTACCTTTGGAGGAAAAGGAAATTTCACAGGCTGTTATCGGACGGCTGCCCAGATATTTCCGATATCTGGGAGAATTGAAGGATGAAGGGGTGGAAAGAATTTCTTCCCAGGACTTAAGTGAACTGATGAAGGTCACTGCATCCCAGATTCGGCAGGATTTTAATAACTTCGGCGGATTCGGACAGCAGGGCTATGGGTATAATGTAGAATATCTGTATACGGAAATCGGAAAGATTCTCGGACTGGACAAGCAGCATAATTTCATTATTATCGGTGCGGGAAATCTGGGTCGTGCCCTTGGAAACTATCTGAATTTTGAGAGAAGAGGTTTTATTTTTAAGGGAATGTTTGATTCCAACCCCGCACTGATGGGGCAGGATGTAAGAGGCATCAGGGTGATGTCCATGGAGGAGATGGAGAACTTTGTACAGCAGAACGAGATTGACATTGCGGTGCTTACCATCCCGAAAACAAGCGCGGTAGAGGTGGCAGAACGGCTGGTGAATAACGGCGTCAAGGCAATCTGGAATTTCGCCCATGTGGATTTGAATGTCCCGGAGGGGATTCAGGTGGAGAACGTGCATTTATCCGACAGTCTGATGAAGCTGTCCTATAATATCAACCGTTACCAGAAGGAGAAGGGCAGTAAATAGGAGGAAACGCTATGAAACAGCAATTTCCGGAGGCTCTTGTGGGGAAGAAGATTCCGATTCTTACCCTGGATAATAAATGGTACAAGCTGCTGGATGAGGATACAAAGCGGATGCTTTCCGACACCCAGGAGGAATTAAATACCCTGTTAAAACGGCAGGGAAAGATAAATACGGAAACAAAGGATATCCGCCGTCTGAAAAAGAAGCTGATGGGGGAAATCGTAGAAATGGCAGACCAGCCGGATTCCGCTGAAATGCAGAAGAAGATGGAACAGCATAAAAAGCTGGTGAATGAATGTAATGAAAAGCTGGACGGCTATCAGGATGAAATGAAGGAGCTGCCGGGACGGATTGAGAAATTAAACAGGAAGCTGATGTTAAAAACAATGGAATGCTGTTATGACACCATGCGGGAAAATGAAACGGAAATCGAAAAGACAAACGAATGGGTAAAGGAAATCCGAAAGGAACTGAAAATAAGGCTTGTGAAAAAACAGGCGTTAGAGCAGCAGAATCAGCGGATTTATGCCTATATGCATGATGTGTTCGGAGCAGATGTAGTAGATATTTTTGATATGCAGAACCGTCCTTCGGAATAGAGGAAAAAAGGAACAGACTGTCCCGGGAGAATCCTGTGGACAGTTTTATTGTTATATGGGAGCTTGCGCGAAAATATGCGCGGAAATGGAGAAAAAATGCAATATCTTGTGTCGGCAGAGGAAATGAAAAGATATGACAGAAACACCATGGAAAAGAGAGGGCTTCCTTCTCTGGTACTGATGGAGCGGGCGGCGCTGTGCGCCTGTGAAGAGGTCTGCAGGCTGGCAGGAAGGGAAAAGCCTGAGGAAAAAAGGGTGCTGATTGCGGCCGGAACCGGCAATAACGGCGGGGACGGGCTGGCGTTGGCAAGGCTTCTCTGTGAGAAAAAATACAGGGTGACTGTAGTCTGTATCGGAAAGGAAGAAAAGGCTACGGAGCAGTGGAGGAAGGAACGGGAAATTTTAAGGAATTATCAGGTGGAGGTATGTAGCGATTTCCCGGAGGGCGAATATACTATTTTAGTGGATGCTTTATTTGGGGTTGGTATTTCCAGAGAATTACAGGGAGAGTATTTGAGGGCGGTTCAGATATTGAATCAGAAAAAGGGGAAAAAGCTGGCACTGGATATGCCGAGCGGGATTGATACGGATACGGGCAGGATTTTGGGAGATGCCTTTCTGGCGGATGTGACGATTACCTTCGGCTTTTATAAGAGAGGGCTTTTCCTGTATCCGGGACGGGGCTTTGCGGGAGAAGTAAAGCTTGCGGATGTGGGGATTTCTTCCGGCAGCTTTTTCGGTAAGGAGCCGGAATGGTTCTTTTATGAGGAGGAGCCGGAAAGGCTGCTGCCGGAAAGAGAGGCAGGGGGAAATAAGGGAACCTTCGGAAAGGTGCTGATAATTGCAGGCAGTAAAAATATGGCGGGAGCGGCAGTGCTGGCGGCAAAGGCAGCCTACAGGACGGGAGCGGGGATGGTAAAGGTTGTCACCCCGGAGGAAAACCGCCTGATTTTACAGCAGGCAGTTCCGGAGGCACTGTTACAGACAAGGCAGAATCTGACGGATGCCTTTAGCTGGGCGGATGTTGTGGTAATCGGTCCCGGCATGGGAAAGGAAGAGGCAGGGGAAAATCTGCTGTTACAGGTATTAAAGGATTGCAGCCTTCCTGTGGTAATGGATGCGGATGCCTTGAATCTTCTGGCGGAAAAGCCGGAATGGTGCAGACTTTTTCAGGAGAATCCGGACAGAGAGGTTATTCTGACACCCCATATGGGAGAGCTTTCCAGACTGACAGGGGAGCCGGTAGCGGTATTAAAGGAAAATCCGGTGGAATACGGCAGGAAGCTGTCGGAGCAGTCGGGGGCTGTGGTTGTGGTGAAGGATGCGGTTTCCTGTATCTGCCGGAAAGAGGGCAGCATCTGTGTCAATGTCTGCGGAAACAGCGGTATGGCAACGGCGGGAAGCGGGGATGTGCTCGCGGGAATTATCGGCGGGCTTCTGGCACAGAAAATGCCAGCCTTTGAGGCAGCGTCACTGGGCTGTTATATCCATGGAAAAGCCGGGGAGAAGGCGGCAGAGGAGGTCGGAGAATACGGCTGCATGGCAGGAGATATCATAGACAGGGGACTTGTCCATATTTTGAAAAAATTGGTATAGGCTCCGGAAAACAGGTAAATACTTTCCCTGAAGAAAAAAATAAACCGGAGGGAAAATGAGAAGAGGAGATGTATATTATGCAGATTTAAGACCGGTGGTCGGTTCGGAGCAGGGAGGCATCAGACCTGTCCTGATTATTCAGAACGACATTGGAAACAGGCACAGTCCTACGGTTATCTGCGCGGCAATCACCTCAAAGATGAATAAGGCAAAGCTACCGACTCATATTGAGTTAGAGGCAGTCCGGTACGACATGGATAAGGATTCCGTGGTCCTATTGGAGCAGCTCAGAACAATTGATAAGAGGCGCCTGAAGGATAAGGTCTGCCATCTGGACGGGGAGATTATGCGGAGGGTGAATCATGCACTGATGGTCAGTCTGGAATTGGATACATAAAGGAATCTGATTCCCTTTCTTGACGAACAGGATGTTTGATGTTATATTTGAAATAAAATTTATTTTGGAGGAAATGACTTAAGATGGACGATGATGGGCCTACTGCCAGTATTATTTTCTTTCTGGTATTGCTTTTGATTGATGTATTTTTCTATGGATTCGGTGCTGCAATCAGTTCCCTGAATGAAGCAGAGGTGGAAAGGAGGGCAGAGGAAGAGAAAGATAAAAAATCAGTCAGATTAAGAAAAATAATCGGCAACCCTACGGAATACGTAAATACGGTACAACTGATTACAACGCTGGTGAACTTTATTATGGGAGCCACCTATCTGGGAATGCTCAGAAGGGCAGTTTCCGAGGGGCTTGAAACACTGACGGTAAAGCAGCTTAAGCTGAATCTTTTTTCAACGGAAGTGATTATCGGAGTAGCAGCGGTGGTTTCAACTCTGTTACTTTTATACATAACCCTGACTCTGGGAGTTCTGCTGCCGAAAAAAATAGCAGCGAGGAATCCGGAAAGATGGGCATATGCCTGTATTGGACCGGTGAACTTTTTTACCAGAATCCTGTCACCCTTTACGGGGCTTGTGACGGTGACGGCAAAGGGAATTTTAAAGCTGTTCGGTATCAGCACAAAAAATGATGAGGCGGATGTGACCGAGGAAGAAATCATCAATATGGTAAATGAGGGACACGAACAGGGGCTGATTCAGGCGAGCGAGGCGGAAATGATTTCCAATATCTTTGAGTTTGGAGATAAGGAAGCCCAGGATATCATGACCCACCGGAACAATATTGTTGCCATTGACGGGGAAATGATGTTAAAGGATGCCATCCGGTTTATGTTGGAGGGCAAAAACAGCAGATATCCCGTATATGAGGAAACAATCGACCATATTATCGGTATTCTGCACTTAAAGGATGCCATGCGGTTCCATGCGGACGGCAATAAAATGGACTGTCCTATCCGGGAACTGGGGGGGCTTTTGAGAGAGCCGAATTTTGTACCTCAGACAAAGCATATTGATGAACTGTTCCGGGAAATGCAGGAAGAAAAATTACAGATGGTAATCGTGGTGGATGAGTATGGCCAGACGGACGGACTCATCGCCATGGAGGATATTTTAGAGGAAATTGTCGGCAATATTCTGGATGAGTATGACGAGGATACGGAGCATATTGAGGAAAAGAGCGAGGACGAGTACCTGATTGAGGGAAAGACACCTCTGGAGGAGCTGGAGGAAAGGCTTCATATTACCTTCGATGAGGAGGAGTTTGAAACCCTGAACGGTTTCATGATTTCCAAGATGGACAGAATCCCGGAGCCGGATGAACAGTTTTCCATGGATTACAAGGGATATCATTTTCAGATACTTTCTGTGGAAAACAAGATGATTCAAAGCGTGCTGGTGACAAGGCTTCCCAAGGAGGAGCCGGAAGAACAGGATGCGGCGGTACTTGATGAAACAGAAAAAAAATGATAAGATAAAAAACAGGTATCAGAAATCAGTATAAGAAACAAAAAGGAGAAAATGTATGTCAGGCCATTCAAAATTTGCAAATATTAAGCATAAGAAGGAAAAAAATGATGCTGCAAAGGGTAAAATCTTTACCATTATCGGAAGAGAAATTGCAGTTGCAGTAAAAGAGGGCGGCTCCGACCCGGCAAATAACTTCAAGCTGGCAACGGTTATCGCAAAGGCAAAGGCAAACAACATGCCCAATGATACGATTGAAAGAGGAATCAAGAAGGCTGCCGGTGATGTGGGAAATGTAAACTACGAGTATGTTACCTATGAGGGATACGGTCCAAACGGAATCGCTATTATTGTAGATGCCCTTACCGACAACAAGAACCGTACCGCAGCCAATGTCAGAAGCGCTTTCACAAAGGGACAGGGAAATGTCGGAACCCCCGGCTGTGTTTCCTTTATGTTTGACAAAAAGGGACAGATTATTATTGATAAGGAAGAGTGTGAGCTGGAGGCGGATGATTTGATGATGACCGCTCTGGATGCAGGTGCAGAGGACTTTTCCGAGGAAGAGGACAGCTACGAGGTTTTAACTGACCCGGACAGCTTTGAAGAGGTAAGGGAAGCGCTGGAAAAAGCAGGTATTCCCATGCTGAGTGCGGAAGTTACCATGATTCCCCAGAATTATGTGGAGCTGACAGACGAAACTGCTGTAAAGAATTTACAGAGAACTCTGGATATGCTGGATGATGATGATGATGTACAGGCTGTATATCATAACTGGGACGAGTAAGAAGATACCAAGAACCTGAAATGCGCAGAAATGGAGATTACGATGGAACAGCTTGCAATTGTTGTACCATGCTATAACGAGGAAGAGGTTTTAAAAATTGCATCCGAAGCCCTGCGTGGGGTGCTGGATGATTTGATTCAGAAAGAGAAGATTGCACAGGATAGTTTTATTCTTTTTGTAAATGACGGCAGTAAAGACAGAACCTGGGAGCTGATTGAGGAAGAGCATGCGGCGCATCCGGTACAGGTGCGGGGTGTGAAGCTGGCGGGCAATGTGGGGCATCAGTTCGCTCTGACCGCCGGACTTCTGACAGCAAAGGATATGAGTGATGTTACCATATCCATTGATGCGGATTTGCAGGATGATGTGGCTGTCATTGAGGAAATGATTGACAAATTCCATCAGGGCAGCGATATTGTATACGGCGTGCGCAAGGAGAGAAAGACGGATACGTTCTTCAAGCGGACAACAGCCCAGGCCTTTTACAAGCTGATGAACATGATGGGAGTAAAGACCGTTTACAACCATGCGGATTTCAGACTGATGTCGAAGCGCGCTGTGGAGGAGTTCTCCAAATATCAGGAAACAAACCTGTTTTTAAGGGGAATGATGCCGCTGATTGGTTATCAGACAGATTGTGTATACTATGACAGAAAAGAAAGAGTGGCAGGAGAATCCAAATATCCCTTAAAGAAAATGCTGGCGCTGGCATTTAACGGGATTTCTTCCTTCAGTGTAAAGCCTATCAGCATGATTTTGGGGCTGGGACTTCTGATTATTGTATTCTCTCTGCTGGCATTATTGTATGCATTGATTTCCTATTGCACGGGACATGTTGTTCCGGGCTGGACTTCCTTAATCCTTTCCATCTGGTTTCTGGGAGGCTTACAGCTTCTGGCAATCGGACTGGTGGGACAGTATATCGGCAAGATTTATATTGAGGTAAAACACAGACCACGCTATAACATCGAAAAGGTAATACGCTAAAAGTGGGGATTCTTGAAGATGAGTTGGAAGAAGAACGTAATCAGTTATGTCTTATGGCTGGTATATACGTTGTTTACAGGTGTGGTTATTATCGGCCTGGCAAGTGATATAACCGGCGGAACCGTAAATACAGCGATTGTTGCCGCCGGGATTCTTGGTGCGGCGGCAATCCTTGTATTGCTGCTGCATTTTTTTGATTTGAAATTAAGCAGTGTGCTGTTGGAAAAACAGGGAATATGGAATGCAGTGCAGGCGGCGGTGGCAGTGGTACTACTGGCGGTGGGGATTGTACTGCGGGTGCAGGCAGTTCCGGGAGCGGCGGAGGATTCTGTTTATTTTCAGCTGGCAGCGGTTCTGCCAAATCAGGAGGTTCCTCAGATTGTACACGGAGCGGTTTATCTCTATGTCAGTATTCTGCATACCCTGTTTTATTTTCTGGGAAACAAGCTTCTGGTGGCAGTCTGGTTTCAGATTGTTTTACAGGTGCTCTGCGGGCTGTTCCTCTACTGTGTGGCCAGGCGGGTGAGCGGACCGCTGGCAGCACTTGTTACGCTGGGAATATTTATGTGTTCCCCTGTCACGATAGAAAAAGCAGTGGAGCTTTCTCCGGAATTGTTTTTCCTGCTGCCTGTTCTGCTGGTGGCATGGGGGATGACGGGAAGCTTTGAAAAGAACTTAAATAAGACGGCGGCGTTTCTTCTGGGAATTTTAACGGGAGTGCTGGGATATCTGGATGTGTCCGGCTTTTTCCTGCTGCTTGTGCTGGCGGCAGTGGTCTGCTCCCAAAAAGAAGCAGGCACAGGAAAAGGGGCTGGTGCAAGGGCAGGGGCTTTTCTTCTGGGACTGCTTGGCGCGGCAGTGGGATTCCTTGGCTGTATTGTGGCAGATGCATCCATGAGCGGAAAAAACAGTATCCGGGTATTGAAGGCATGGGGAGCACTGTATCGGCCTGAAAATATTGTCCTTTATACAACAGGGGAACAGGCGGCAATCACCTGGGAGGACTGGATGCTTATGGTGCTTCTGGCGATGGGAATTTTCAGCTTCTGGCTGAACCGGAGACAGGATAAAAGAAGCGTGTATACCATTGGTATCTGTCTGTGGCTGACAGCTACGGGCTTTGGCATTTTTACACCGGAGCTTATCGGAAATACCGGTCTGTACCTGTTGCTTCTGCTTTGGGGAACCGTGAGCCTTGAAGAATGTAGAAGCCTGCAGAAGGCTGCTGTTGTGGTGGAAACGGCGGATGCAATGGAAGAAACGGCTGTGCCCAAAAGGGTGGCTGTATCGGAAACGGTGGTTGTGCCGGAAGGAACAACAGTATCGGAAAAAGCCGATGTAATGGAAAAGACAGATGCACCGGAAGAAGCGGACGTGTTGGAAAAAGCGGCTACGTTGGAAAAGTTGGCGGCAATTCCGGCAAAGGAGCTGCATGAGGAAGAAATGTCAGAGAGAAGGGAAAATCTGGCAGGACAGAGAGAAAGTCTGACCGGGGAAAAAGCACCGGAAAAGAAACAGCCGAAAAAGGTACAGTACATAAAAAATCCGCTTCCCCTTCCAAAAAAGCATATAAAACGTGTGATGGATTATTCCCTGAAGGAAATGCCGGATGAGGATGATTTCGATTTGGATATCGGGGATGAGGATGATTTTGATTATTAAAAGAATGATTTTTGCTGCACAGGTGTAAACTAGGAAAGAGTGCTTTTCAGAAAGACTGGAAAGCATTCTTTTTTTAATTCACAGGAAATCAACCCGCCGCAGGCGGAGAATCTCGCAAGCGGGATTCTTTCTTGATTCATAGGAAATTGCGTCCTATGAATTAAAAAACGCTCCGCGAGGAGCGCACTGCGGCGGAGAGGAAGAATGTTGCACAGCAACCCGCCGCAGGCGGAGAATCTCGCAAGCGAGATTCTTTCTTATTGGGAAAGAAAGGGGAATTAAAGGGGATGGAAGAAAACCGGAGCAAAGAAGAAAGAAGCAGAGAAGAAAATGGAACAAAAGAAGAAAAGGGAAAAATTAGAAGCGGAGTCTGGAAAGAGAAGGGAGAATGGGGAACAAAAGGGGAAAAACAGGAGGGAGAGGAGCAGACAAGGGAAGAGAAGGAGAAGCACCGGGAGGAGAGAATTGAACAGACCGGGCAGGTTACATTAAATGAAAACCGCCGCCCCGGCGCGATTCACCTGCTCAGTATCATCGGTGAAATTGAGGGGCATGATAATCTGTCGGGAAATGCGAAAACCACAAAGTATGAGCATATCCTGCCAAGTCTTGCAGCCATTGAGGACAGCGAGGAAATACAGGGGGTTCTGGTGCTGTTAAATACCATGGGAGGGGATGTAGAGGCGGGACTTGCCATTGCGGAAATGCTGGCGTCCTTAAGTAAGCCCGTGGTATCGCTGGTGCTTGGGGGAAGCCATTCCATCGGTGTGCCAATAGCGGTGAGCACAGACTATTCCTTTATCGTACCCACGGGAACCATGGTAATTCATCCGGTAAGAATGAATGGAATGGTTATCGGTGTACCCCAGACCTTTGAATATTTTAAGCTGATTCAGGACAGAATTACGGGTTTTGTCTGCAACCACTGTAAAATCAGCAAGAAAATGCTGGAGGAGCTGATGATGGAAACAGGGATTCTCACAAAGGATGTGGGCACAATTCTTGTGGGGGAGGAAGCGGTCAGATACGGAATTATAGATGAAGTAGGTGGGATTGACAGGGCGCTTGGAAAGCTCCGTCAGATGATTGAAGAGAGAAAATATGGTGATGACAAGTCCGTATAAAAATGCTATACTGGTAAGAGCGTTATATTGAAAATCAGAGTAAAAGGGGTAGAAAGGATGGCTGCTTCCAGTGGAAGAAGAACCTCATCTTCAAATAGAAATTCTTCAAACAGAAATACAACAAAAAGTACGACAGGAAAAAGTACGGCAAAAAGGAGTACTGCCGGCAGAAGCACAACAGGCAGAAATACGGCGAACCAGAGGACGGAGAGGACAACAAGAAAGCGGACAGAAGAGGAGATGGTGCAGGAAAGCGCCATGTTCCATGAAATTGAACTGATAGTGTTATTTGTGGCAATGCTGTTTTTATTCTGCTGCAATTTTGGAATCATAGGACCGGTAGGAAATACCATCAGTGGTGTTTTATTCGGTCTGTTTGGTGTACTGGCATATGTGGCTCCGGTATTATTGTTTCTTGCGGCGGCGTTCTGGTTCGCAAATGAGGGAAACCCGAATGCTTTGCGGAAATTAGTGGCAGGCTGCGTCCTGTTTCTGATGCTTGGAATTTTCTGTGAACTGTTTGCAGGGCATACCGCACAGATGGAAAGCTACAGTGCAAAGACTCTGTATGAGGCATGCCGGGATGGAAAAGCCGGAGGCGGTGTACTGGCGGGAAGTGTATGTTTCTTTTTACAACATTCCCTGGAAACCATCGGAACGGTGCTTGTGGTGCTGCTCTGTACGGTTATCAGCATCATTCTGCTGACAGAGAAATCTCTGCTGGACGGTATGAAAAAGGGAAGCAGCCGTATGCGGGAGCTTTCCAGAGAGGACGCGGAGCGGAGAAGGGAAAATGCCCGCAGCCGCAGAGAGGCACAGGAGGAGCTGCGTAACAGACGGGAAGAAGAGCGCAGACTTCGGGAAGAGGAAAAGGAAAACGAGAAGATTCTGCGGATGGAAAAGAAGGTATCCGGCGTGATGATGAATACAGCGCTGGCAAAGCCGGAGGAAATACAGCATCAGCAGCACAGGGATGATATTCATGAAATCATGTTAAATGAAGCGGACATGACGGAGGAGGAAAAAATCCCCTTGGAGCCCGTGGTGGAAGTATCGGAGCCTGCGCCGCAGCCGGCAGCACCGGAGTTTGATTTTGACAAGGTACGTATCCGGGGGATGCATCAGGTAACACTGGAGGAATCCGCGGAGGATATGATACAGCAGGAGCCCGCGGCGGAGGAAGTCCGGGATATTCAGGAAGTGCATCCGGAGGAACAGGAATCTGTCATAGGGCAGAATATACAGATTCACAAGGAAGAACCGGCGAAGAAGCCTTCTATTGTTCCGCCCGGGCCGGAGATGGAAAAGCTGGTGGAGCAGGCGGAAAAAAAGGTGCCGGAGAAATATATGCTGCCGCCTTTGAACCTGTTACAGAAGGGCGCCGCAGCCACCGGAGATTCCGAGAAGGAACTGAAGGAAACAGCCATGCGGCTGCAGCAGACCTTAAATACCTTTGGAGTAAAGGTAACAATTACCGATATCAGCCAGGGCCCCAGCGTAACCCGTTACGAGTTACAGCCTGACCAGGGAGTCAAGGTATCTAAAATTGTGGGCCTTTCGGATGATATCAAGCTGAATCTGGCGGCAACGGATATCCGTATTGAAGCGCCGATTCCGGGAAAGGCAGCCATCGGAATTGAAGTACCGAATAAGGAAACCGCGTCAGTTGCCTTAAGGGACCTTCTGGAAAGCAGGGAATTTAAGGAATTTCCCTCTAATATTGCCTTTGCAGTGGGAAAGGATATTGCGGGAAAGGTTGTGGTGGCAGATATTGCAAAGATGCCCCATATGCTGATTGCCGGAGCAACAGGCTCCGGAAAATCCGTCTGTATCAATACGCTGATTATGAGTATTCTGTACAAGGCGCGCCCGGATGAGGTCAAGCTGATTATGGTTGACCCGAAGGTGGTAGAATTAAGCGTTTATAATGGAATCCCGCATCTTCTGGTGCCGGTGGTAACAGACCCGAAGAAGGCTTCCGCCGCCCTGCACTGGGGTGTTTCCGAGATGGAGGACAGATACCGGAAATTTGCGGATTTTAATGTGCGTGATTTGAAGGGATATAATAAAAAAGTAGAAGCCATGCAGGAGAGTGGGGCAGAGGATGCACCGAAAAAGATGCCCCAGATAGTGATTATCGTAGACGAGCTGGCTGATTTGATGATGGTCTGCCCGGGAGAGGTGGAGGAATCCATCTGTCGTCTGGCACAGCTTGCGAGAGCGGCGGGAATCCATCTGATTATTGCTACCCAGCGTCCCAGTGTGGACGTTATTACCGGCCTGATTAAGGCAAATATGCCAAGCCGTGTGGCATTTTCCGTTTCCAGTGGTGTGGATTCCAGAACCATTCTGGATATGAACGGGGCGGAAAAGCTTCTGGGAAAGGGAGATATGCTCTTTTATCCCCAGGGCTACGCAAAGCCTGCGAGAATCCAGGGTGCCTTCGTATCGGATAAGGAAGTATCGGATGTGGTGGATTTTTTGAAAAATCAGTCCATCGGAAACACCTATGCGGAGGATATTGAGGATAAGATTAAAAATATCGGAAGCGGTATGGGGCAGGGCGGTTCAGAAAGCGGAAGCGAGCTGGATGAACTGTTTGAAAAGGCAGGAAGATTTATTATTGATAAGGACAAGGCTTCCATTGGTATGTTGCAGCGGGTTCTGAAAATCGGTTTTAACCGGGCGGCAAGAATTATGGACCAGTTGTGCGAATACGGTGTAGTAGGGGAAGAAGAGGGCACAAAGCCCCGGAAAATCCTGATGAGCCCGGAGCAGTTTGAACAGCTTGTGGAAGAAATTGTATAAAAAACAGAAGGTAGGATGGTTATGAAAACAGACATTGAAATTGCACAGGAAGCGGTAATGCAGCCCATTACGGAGGTAGCTGCGGGAATCGGAATCGGAGAGGAAAGCCTGGAATGTTACGGCAGGTATAAGGCAAAGCTTTCAGAGGAGTACATAAAGAGTCTTCAGAGCAGACCGGACGGAAAGCTGATTCTGGTAACTGCCATCAATCCCACTCCGGCAGGGGAAGGAAAAACAACAACCAGCGTGGGGCTGGGACAGGCATTCGGAAAGCTTGGAAAAAAGGCAGTTATTGCCTTAAGAGAGCCCTCTCTTGGCCCCTGCTTTGGTATCAAGGGCGGTGCTTCCGGCGGTGGATATGCCCAGGTAGTTCCCATGGAGGAGCTGAATCTGCATTTTACAGGAGATTTTCATGCCATTACCTCTGCAAACAATCTGCTGGCAGCGCTGCTTGATAATCATATCCAGCAGGGAAATGCCCTTCGGATTGATACCAGACAGATTGTCTGGAAAAGATGCGAGGATATGAATGACAGGGTGCTGAGAAATATTGTGGTTGGTCTTGGAAACAAGATGGATGGATTTGTGAGAGAGGATCATTTTGTCATTACGGTAGCCAGCGAGATTATGGCAATTCTCTGTCTGGCAGAGGATATAAAGGATTTGAAGGAGCGGCTTTCCAGAATTGTTGCAGCCTATAATCTGGACGGGGAGCCGGTTACAGCAGGACAGCTTCAGGCGGTAGGCGCCATGGCAGCACTTTTGAAGGATGCTATGAAGCCGAACCTGATTCAGACGCTGGAGCATACCCCTGCGCTGGTACATGGCGGTCCCTTTGCCAATATTGCTCATGGCTGTAATTCCGTCAGGGCAACAAAGGCAGCGCTGAAAATGGCAGATTACTGTATTACAGAGGCTGGTTTCGGAGCAGATTTGGGAGCGGAGAAGTTCTTTGATATCAAGTGCCGGATGACGGGCTTAAAGCCGGATGCGGTTGTTCTGGTGGCAACAATCCGTGCCCTGAAATATAATGGGGGCGTGGCAAAGGCAGATTTGGCACAGGAAAATCTGGAAGCCCTGAAAAAGGGAATTGTCAATCTGGAGAAGCATATTGAGAATCTCCATAAATACGGAGTGCCCGTGGTAGTGACCTTAAATTCCTTTGTCAGCGATACAGAGGCGGAGGTTTCTTTCGTAAGAAGTTTCTGCGAAGATGCGGGCTGCGAGTTTGCCCTGTCCCAGGTATGGGAAAAGGGCGGTGAGGGCGGTATTGCCCTGGCAGAGAAGATACTGGAAACTCTGGAAACAAAGGAGAGCGATTTCCATCTGCTTTATGAGGATGAGCTTTCTCTGGAAGAAAAGATTACAAAGATTGCAAAGGAAATTTACGGAGCAGGAAGCGTCAGCTTTTCACCCACAGCGAAAAAGCAGCTTCAGAAGCTGACGGATTTGAATTTCGGAAAGCTGCCTGTCTGCATGGCAAAGAACCAGTATTCTCTTTCGGATGACCCGAAGAAGCTGGGACGTCCCGAGAATTTTGAGATTACAATCAGGGAAGCATATGTTTCCGCGGGTGCAGGCTTTGTGGTTGCCCTGACAGGGGATGTCATGACGATGCCGGGACTTCCCAAGCAGCCGGCAGCCTATGGAATTGATGTGGATGATGATGGCAGGATTACCGGTCTGTTTTAGGGCTTTATAAATAGAGAGGACGGCAGTTATGAAGTGTCCCAATTGCGGAAGGGAAATGGCGGAAGGCACTCTGTATTGTGAATACTGCGGAGAAGATATCCATATTGTACCTGATTTTGAACCGGAGCTGGAATTTGATATCCAACAGACCATATCGGAAATGGCGGAGGAAACAGAGCCGGATAAGGCAGATGGAGAAGCAGTTAACAAGAAGCCGGAGGCTGCAGGGAGAAGGGAAAAATGGTTCTGGTATTTTATCGGGGCTTTGGGAATCCTGATTCTGGCGGCAGCGGCGGCAATGGGAATCTGGGTCTATCAGTACCATTCAGAGGCGGCACAGGTAAAAAAGGCAGTCAGGTATACAGCGGAAGGAAAGTATGAACAGGCAATTGGCTGCTACGACAGGGCGCTGGAACTGAAGGGCGAGGACATAGAACTGCAGTTTGCTCTGGCAGAGGTCTATTTTCTGGAAAATAACAAGGCGGAATATGAATATTATTTACGGAGTATCGTCAAAAATGAGGCTGCCACTACGGAGCAGCTTGACAGAGCATATGGTAAGCTGATAGCAATTTACAGGGCTAGGGAGGATTATCAGACGATTAATGACTTGCTGCTGGGAAGCAAGAATGAGCAGATTCTTTCCATTTACCAGAATTATATCGCTGAAGATCCCCAGTTCAGTGTCAATGAGGGATATTATACCTCCGTACAGATTCTGAAGCTTTCCGGTGGAGATAACGGAAAAATTTACTATACCACAGACGGCAGCGAGCCGGATGAGAAAAGCGAAGTATATGTGTCACCGGTTATTCTGGAGAACGGGGACTACATTATCCGGGCGGTTTTTATTAACAGTAACGGAGTTTCCAGTGCTGTTGTGACGAAGGAGTATCATATCGACAATGAAATTATTCCACCGCCGGAGGTAAGCTTAATCAGCGGGGAGTATTCCAGTCCCATTTCCATAGAGATTCTGGAGGACGGAGGAGAGGTTTACTATACCACAGACGGCAGCACCCCCATGGGAAATTCCGTATTATATGCAGGCCCGATTCCCATGCCTCTTGGAAAAAGCACCTTCTGCTTTGCAAGAATCCGGGATGGAGTGACCGGGGAGCTGGCGGTCAGAACCTTTGAACTGACGCTGAATACGGATTTGACACCGGAACTGGCAGTCCGCAGAGTAAAGGATTACTTTTTACAGACCGGGAAACTAATAGATGAAGCAGGACATTTCAGCGAGGAAACAGAGGAAGCGTACCGGTATGAATATCAGTACGTTATCAATATCAAAGAGGTGGGCGATTATTATATCATAGCGGAAAATCTGCTTGGTACGGACGGCAGCCTTACAAAGACAGGAACGACAATGGCAGTTGATATTTATTCGGGAGAATGTTTCCTGGTACAGAGGGACAGCTATAACCGGATGGTATTGGTGGAAACCGAAAAGAAAAAGGAGGAGGATTCCCGGGAGGGGGAATAGAAAGGTGAATTATGTATAAGATTGTAAGAAAAGAAGAGCTGACAACAAACATCTACCTGATGGATGTGGAAGCAAAAAGGGTTGCAGCAGCCTGCGAGCCGGGACAGTTTGTAATTGTGCGTATGGGGGAGGATGGAGAGCGTATTCCCCTGACTATCTGTGACTATGACAGGGAAAAGGGAACCGTTACCATTGTGTTCCAGTGTGTCGGCGCGGCAACTACCATGATGGCAGAGCTTGAGGAGGGGGATGCCTTCCATGACTTTGTAGGGCCTCTGGGATGCCCTTCCGAGCTGGTAAAGGAGCCGGTTGAGGAGCTTCAGAAAAAGAAGATTCTTTTTGTGGCAGGCGGTGTGGGTGCAGCACCGGTTTACCCTCAGGTAAAATGGCTGCATGAGCATGGTGTAGATGCTGATGTGATTGTGGGAAGCAAGACAAAGAGCCTGTTGATTCTGGAAAAGGAAATGGAAGCGGTAGCCGGAAATCTGTATATCACCACGGACGACGGTTCCTACGGAAGAAGCGGTATGGTGACAAAGACCATTCAGGACCTTGTGGCAGAGGGAAAGAAATATGATGTCTGCATAGCAATCGGCCCTATGATAATGATGAAATTTGTCTGCCTTCTGACAAAGGATCTGGGGATTCCTACCATTGTCAGCCTGAACCCCATTATGGTAGACGGAACGGGAATGTGCGGTGCCTGCCGTGTAACGGTGGGCGGCAAGGTAAAATTTGCCTGTGTGGACGGTCCTGAGTTTGACGGACACAGTGTCAACTTTGATGAAGCCATGCGGCGTCAGCAGATTTACAAGACTGCAGAGGGACGTGCCATGCTGAAATTAAAGGAAGGCAATACCCATCACGGAAATTGTGGAAACTGTAATGGCTAGAAAGAGCGAAAAAGGCAGAAAATAGAGAAATCGTCTGTGGAATGGAGATTAGTGTGAAAAGAACTTCTAATCACTCAGAGCAAAGGCTCTTTCGTGAAGAAGTTCTAAGTTTCACACGCGAGATTTGTGTCTGCGCGCACTTGACACAAACTCAAGATGCGCAAAGAGCGTGCGCAGAAATGAGGATTAGTATGGATGTATTGAAAAGAGTACCTGTCAGAGAGCAGGAGGCAGAAAAGAGAGCTGCCAATTTTGAGGAAGTGTGTCTGGGATATAATAAAGAGGAGGCGATGTGTGAGGCTTCCAGATGTATTAACTGCAGAAATGCACAGTGTATCAAGGGCTGTCCCGTTGCTATCAATATTCCCGGCTTTATTGAGCAGGTAAAGAACGGAGATATTGAGGCGGCTTACCAGATTATCAGCCAGTCCAGCGCCCTGCCTGCGGTATGTGGACGTGTCTGCCCCCAGGAGAGCCAGTGTGAGGGAAAATGTATCAGAGGTATCAAGGGTGAGCCGATTTCCATCGGAAAGCTGGAACGTTTCGTAGCGGACTGGGCAAGAGAGAACGGAATCAAGCCGGAGGGCGCAAGAGAAAAGAAGGGAAAGAAGGTAGCGGTTATCGGGTCCGGTCCCGCAGGTCTTACCTGTGCGGGAGATTTGGCAAAGCTTGGATATGATGTCACCATATTTGAAGCCCTGCATGAGCCGGGTGGAGTTCTGGTATATGGTATTCCGGAGTTCCGTCTGCCGAAGAAGGCTGTTGTGGCAAAGGAAATTGAGAATGTAAAATCCCTTGGCGTTACCATTGAAACAAATGTGGTTGTTGGAAAATCTGTGACGATTGATGAACTGATTACGGAAGAGGGCTTTGACGCAGTATTTATCGGTTCCGGTGCGGGACTGCCTAAATTTATGGGAATCCCCGGAGAAAATGCCAACGGTGTGTTCTCAGCAAACGAATACCTGACAAGAAGCAATCTGATGAAGGCGTTTGATGAAAATTCCAATACGCCGATTATGCACAGCAAAAAGGTTGCTGTAGTAGGCGGCGGAAACGTGGCAATGGATGCGGCAAGAACCGCTTTAAGACTCGGTGCGGAGGTACATATCGTATACAGACGAAGCGAGGAAGAACTGCCTGCCAGAGTGGAAGAGGTACATCATGCAAAGGAAGAGGGCATTATCTTTGATTTGCTGACCAATCCCACAGAAATTCTGACGGATGATGCTGGCTGGGTAACAGGCATGAAGTGCATCCGCATGGAGCTGGGTGAGCCGGATGCTTCCGGCAGAAGACGTCCGGTGGAGGTTCCGGGTTCCGAGTTTGTCATGGAGCTGGATACGGTTATCATGTCCCTGGGAACTTCTCCCAATCCTTTGATTTCTTCCACCACGGAAGGGCTTGAAACCAATAAATGGAAGTGTATTGTTGCAGAAGAAGAAAACGGTCAGACCAGTAAAGAGGGTGTGTACGCAGGCGGAGATGCAGTAACGGGCGCTGCTACGGTAATTCTTGCTATGGGGGCAGGAAAAGCGGCAGCAAAGGGAATTGATGCCTACTTAAGCGGAAAATAAAACTGGACTGTTTGCGTCAGAAAGAGGGTAAAGGGTATGCCATGGTGTCCAAAATGTAAGAGTGAGTACAGAGATGGGTTTACAGTGTGTGCGGACTGCGGTTCAGAACTGGTGGATGAACTGCCGCCGGAGGAATGGCCGGAGGCATTACAGGAAGAGCAGCAGCTGGAACAGCAGTATATAGAACAGGAGCAGGAGGAAGCTTTGGAAACCTACGGGGAACCGGAGGAGGGGGCAGAAGAACCGGAGGAAGCCGGTAACAGGAATTTTGTACCCTATCAGGACAGCTCGGAGCGGGCGAGCGAAAACCGTTCCTCCGGCTGGGTGCTTCTGATTATCGGAGGAATCGGAATTGTGGCAGTCATACTGGGAATTGCCGGTGTTCTTCCGATTACGCTGGGGAATGCTTATCTGTTCTACGGTGTGATGGGAGCGATTTTCATTCTGTTCTTTATTTCCGGTCTGATGTCTTTTCAGAACGCAAAGCTGTTTGAAAAGAAGGCGGAATCGGAGAACAGTCTGCGCAGTACTCTGACAGAGTGGTGCATGGGAAATCTGCAGCCGGAGGCGATTGACAGTGAGGTGCGGACGGAAGCGGATTCTGAGGAAACTCTGTATTTTAAGAGGGTTCACTATATTAAGGACAGACTGAATCATCAGTTCGTAAATCTTGACCAGAGTTTTCTGGACAGCTTTATTGATGATTTTATCTATGACAGGATTTTTAAGGAAGAATAAACGAAGCATGAAAATCACGATTATCTGTGTGGGAAAAATAAAGGAACGGTTTTACAGGGAGGCGCTGGAAGAATACGGAAAGCGCCTTGGAAGGTACTGCCGTCTGGAAGTGATTGAGGTTTCGGATGAAAAGACGCCGGATGGGGCAGGGGCTGCTCTGGAGGAACAAATCCGGGAAAAGGAGGGAAAGCGTATTCTGGAAAAAATCAGGGAGGACATGCTTGTCTGTACCCTGGAAATTTCCGGAAAGCGGTTTTCCTCGGAAAAGCTTGCTGCCTGGCTGGAAGGTCAGACGGTAAAGGGAGTCAGCCATATTACCTTTGTGATTGGCGGTTCCCTGGGCTTACATGAAAGTGTCACAAAACGCTCGGATATGGCGCTGAGCTTTTCTGATATGACATTCCCGCATCAGTTGATGCGGGTTATTTTAGAGGAACAGATTTACAGGTGTTTTCGGATTATCAATGGAGAACCCTATCATAAATAAAAGGGAAACTGGTTATGACCAAAAAGGAACGGGCATTACAAATCATAGAAAGACTGAAGGAGGCTTACCCGGACGCAGGGTGTACGCTGGAATACGACCAGGCGTGGAAGCTTCTTGTCAGTGTGCGGCTGGCAGCCCAGTGTACGGATGCCAGAGTGAATGTGGTAGTGGAAAAACTGTACGAAAAATATCCGGATGTGGATGCGCTGGCGGAAGCACCGGTGGAGGAAATAGAAAAAATAGTCCGTCCCTGCGGACTGGGAAACAGCAAGGCAAGGGATATCAGTGCCTGCATGAAAATGTTACGGGATGAATACGGTGGAAGGGTGCCGGAGGATTTTGAGAAGCTGCTGGCACTTCCCGGGGTAGGAAGAAAAAGTGCCAATCTGATTATGGGGGATGTTTTCGGAAAGCCTGCCATTGTAACGGATACCCACTGTATCCGGCTTGTGAACCGGATGGGACTGGTAGATGGAATAAAGGAGCCTGCAAAGGTGGAGAAGGCACTTTGGAAAATCATTCCACCAGAAGAGGGCAGTGATTTCTGCCACAGGCTGGTAGACCACGGAAGGGCAGTCTGCACTGCAAGGACAAAGCCCTACTGTGACCAGTGCTGTATCCGGGATATCTGTAAAAGGGTCGGTGTGTAAGGAAAGGGGAAGACTTATGGCGGGGTTGCGGATGTATGATATCATCATGAAAAAGAGAAACGGCGGGGAACTCTCCGAAGAGGAGATTGCCTTTTTTATAAAGGGTTATACAAAGGGAGAAATACCGGATTATCAGGTTTCAGCTCTGATGATGGCAATTTTCTTTCAGAAAATGACGGAGAAGGAAACCCTTGCCCTGACACTGGAAATGGCAAAGAGCGGTGATATGCTGGATTTGTCCGGAATAGCGGGAATCAAGGTGGACAAGCACAGCACCGGAGGCGTAGGGGATAAGACTTCCCTTGCCCTGCTTCCCATGGTGGCGGCATGCGGGCTTCCCGTGGCAAAAATGAGCGGAAGAGGTCTGGGACATACCGGCGGAACCATAGACAAGCTGGAAAGCTTTCCGGGCTTTTCCACAGCCCTGTCAGAGGAACAGTTCATGGAAAATGTCAACCGGGCAGGCATGGCAATTATGGGACAGACGGCAGATTTGGCTCCGGCGGATAAGAAGCTGTATGCCCTGCGGGATGTGACTGCAACGGTGGATAATATGTCTTTGATTGCAAGCTCTATTATGAGCAAGAAGCTGGCGGCGGGAGCGGATGCCATTGTTCTGGATGTCAAGACCGGAAGCGGCGCTTTTATGAAGAGCGAGCAGGATGCCAGAGCACTGGCAGAGGAAATGGTAAAGATTGGAACCAATGCAGGAAGAAAAACCATTGCGGTGATTTCGGACATGAATCAGCCGCTGGGGTATGCGGTTGGAAATGCGTTGGAGGTAAGGGAAGCCATTGATACCCTGCGGGGCAGGGGACCGGCAGACTTTGTGGAGCTTTGTCTGACGCTGGGAACCCAGATGCTGTTAGCCGGGGGAAAGGCGGAAACGGAAGAGGAAGCGGAAAGGAAGCTGTTGGAGGTAATCGAAAACCGGAAGGCACTGGATAAGCTGGCAGAGTTTGTGCAGGCGCAGGGAGGCGACAGCCGCGCTGTTTATGAGCCGGAGCTTTTACCGCAGGCTTCCCTGAAAAGGGAAGTGAAGGCTCCGAAAACCGGATATATCAACAGGTTTCACTGTGATGAAATTGGAATCTGCTCTCTGATATTAGGGGGAGGAAGAGAAACCAAGGAAAGTAAAATCGATTTGTCTGTGGGACTTGTGCTGCGGAAGAAAGCAGGAGATTTTGTAAACAGCGGGGATACAATCGCCATTTTACACGGGCAGGAGGAAGAAAAGCTGACAATGGCAGAAAAAAGATTCCTGGCAGCCTGTGAAATCGGGGAGGAGCGGAAAGCACAGCCCGGGCTGATAAGGGCAATTATCCGGTAAGAGAGGCATAGAATCGACGGGCTGTTCATACAATCTAGTGTGAAGGATAAAACCTCACGGGAAGTTTGTGTCAGGTGCAAAGAGTGTGCGCAGAAATGGAAATGGTATGAAAAAAAGCAGCAGCCGCAGTTTCAAAAAAGAAGTTCTGGTAGATACATTAAAGCTTCCACGGGATGTCTGTATGGGAGATATCCGCGTGAGCCTGACGGGAAATGCGGAGGCGTGGATAGAAAATTACAGGGGGATTCTGGAATACACACAAAATGTGATTCTGCTTCAGGGAAAGACCTGTCAGGTCTGTCTGGAGGGAAACGGATTATCCATTGACTATTATACCAATGAGGATATGAAAATCAGCGGCTGTATCGCAGCGGTAAGGTTTTTATAGGTGGATAAAGGACAGAAAGGCATATTGGTGTATGATAGTATTTTTAAAATATCTCAGAGGATATCTTCGTATCCGGGTATGGGGATTTTCACCGGAGCGATTTATGAATCTGTGCAGTAATAAAGGAATTTTACTCTGGAATATTACCAGACAGGGAGATGCCTATGAAATGTGCATCGACATAAAGGGCTTTCGGCAGCTTCGTCCGATAGTCAGAAAAACGGGAACAAGGGCAGTCATATTAGAACGATATGGACTCCCTTTTTTTCTGCCCGGATTATGGAAAAGGAAGCTGTTTTTGGCGGGTTTGTTTCTGGCATCTTTTTTCTGGCTGTTTTCCTCCCTTTTTATCTGGAATATTACCCTGACGGGCAATGAGGCTGTAACCGGGGATGTTTTTTATTCCTTTCTGGAGGAGCAGGAAATCCGAATCGGAATGAAAAAGAATAAACTGAATATCGAAGAGCTGGAAAAGGAAATCCGGCGGAATTTTCCAAGGGTAACATGGGCTTCGGCAAGACTGTCCGGTACAAGACTGCTGATTGATATTAAGGAAAATGATGCCCCGATTCTCACGGATGTTCAGGAGGAAGAGGAATGCAGCAGCCTTGTTTCCGAATACGGGGGGACGGTTGTTTCGATTCTTGTCAGAAGCGGCGTACCGTTAGTAAAGGCGGGAGATATTGTGGAAGAGGGACAGGTGCTTGTGGACGGAAGGGTTCCGATTTACGGGGAGGATGCGGCGGTGAAGGCATATTATCCGGTAAAGGCGGACGGGGATATTCTGCTGGAGCATACCCGGTATTTTTCTGCCAGACTTTCCTTTGATTATATCAAAAAGGAATATACCGGGCGGGAAAAGAAGCATTATTATTTAAAGGTGGGGAGCGGGAAGCTTGGATTTCCCGTGAAGCAGTCCTTTCTGGTACAGGACAGCCTGATGGAGGAGAGCAGACCGCTGTTATTTGAAAAGCTGTCCGTTCCTGTCTATTTTGGCATCAGAACAGACCGGGAATATGCAAATGTGGAGCGCAGCTATTCCCTGCAGGAGGCAGAGGAGGAGTTAAATAAAAAAATATTTTCATTTATTGCAAGTTTAGAGGAAAAAGGGGTACAAATTATTGAAAAAAATGTTAAAATAAATACAAATAGTGCCTCATGGGTAGTGGAGGGGGAATTTCTGGTACGGGAAGCCGTGGGGACAAGTCAGAAAACAGATTGGACTGAAGTTGGAGTGACAGAAAGAGAATGAGTGATTTTTCCATGATGCTGGATATGCCTACAGAGCATATGCAGAAAATATTCGGCGCAAGGGATGTCTATGTGAAAAAGCTGGAAAAGGTTTTTCAGGTGACGATTGTGGACCGGAACGGCGGGATAAAGATAACAGGGGAAGAAAAGTGGGTAAAAAAAGCCGCTTCCGTGATAAAGGAGCTGGACAGCTATGTCAGCAAAGGAAATGAAATAGAGGAGCAGAGCGTGGATTACGCGATTACAATGGAAATGGAAGAACAGGAACAGGTATTGACGGAAATAGAATCAGACTGTATTTGCCATACAGTCAACGGAAAGCCCATCAAGCCCAAAACTCTCGGGCAGAAGGCTTATATGGATGCCATCCGGAAGAACATGATTGTATTCGGGCTGGGGCCTGCGGGAACCGGAAAGACTTATCTGGCAATGGCGATGGCGATTACCGCCTTTAAAAATGATGAGGTGGGCAGGATTATCCTGACAAGGCCGGCGATTGAAGCCGGGGAAAAGCTGGGATTTCTGCCGGGAGATTTACAGAGCAAGGTTGACCCCTATTTAAGACCTCTGTACGATGCCCTTTATCAGATTATGGGGGCAGAGGGCTTTGCCAAAAATATGGAGAAGGGGCTGATAGAGGTGGCACCTCTGGCATATATGCGTGGACGGACCCTGGACAATGCCTTTATTATTCTGGATGAGGCACAGAATACAACTCCTGCGCAGATGAAGATGTTTCTGACGAGAATCGGTTTTGGCTCCAAGGTGATTGTAACGGGAGATGCCTCCCAGAAGGACTTGGCTCCGGGAACGAAGTCGGGGCTGGATGTTGCTGCCAGAGTTCTGGGAAAGATAGAGGACATTGCCTTCTGCAATCTGACAAACAAGGATGTGGTAAGACATCCTCTGGTACAGAAAATTGTCAAGGCGTATGATGATTATGAAGCAAAGGAAAAATACAGAAACAATAAGCGGTATGACAGAAAATAAAGATAACGGGCTTTTGGGCTTTTCCCTGGCAGGAGGCATTTTGACATTACTGGGGACAGGCGGTATCTGGACAATCGGATATTTCAGGCAGATAGCAGGGGACAGGCTTCTGGGAAACTGTGTGCTGTCTTTTTTGGGTATCCTGTTAATGTTCTTCTGTTTCTGGCAGGAGAAGACCTGTGGACAACTTGATTATGGAAATGAAAAGCATCCCTTCCGGTTTGTTGTGTGTGTGGCAGTGGGTCTTCTGCTTCCCCTTGCCTGTGCTTTTTTACCGGTGGGCGGCTGGCCCTTTCTGCCGCTGTTTGTCATGCTGGCATCCTTCAGCAATGCAGATACCGGGATTTTAAGCGCTTCGGTGCTTCTGCTGATGGCGGTATTTTTGAATGCGGATGCAATCGCCCAGAATGTATCGGGAGTTTTTGCCATGTATTTTATCAGCGGAATTTTTGCCGTAATGCTGTTGCAGCATCTGGAAAAGGGCTTCCGCATCGGACTTCCCCTTATCAGCATTATTGTCTGCCTTCTGGTCTGCGAAACGGCAGCACTTATTTTGACGGCAAATGCCCGTCCTGAGCCGGAGCTTTTTGTGATTCCGGTGGCAAATATGGTAATCAGCAGCGTTTTGCTGATTGGATTTCTGAAACTTTTTTCCTCTCAGGTGGTCTATCAGTACCGGGAGATTTATCTGGAAATCAACGATACGGAGAATCAGATATTAACGGAGTTTCGACAGGAAAACAGGCAGGATTACATGCTTTGCGTACATACGGCATATTTCTGTGAGAGAATCGGCAGGCAGCTTGGTCTGGATACAGATGCCCTGAAGGGAGCGGCGTATTATCACCGCTTAAGCCCGGAAAAGGTGGAGGAGGTATCACGGAAGTTTCCGCCTGCGGTCAGGGAAATTTTACTGGATTACAATAATCGGAATAAGGGAGTCTGCAAGAAGGAAACCGCAGTGCTGCTCTGCGCGGACAGGGTAGTCAGCTTCATGATGTATGCGCTTCAGAATAAGGCGGGGAAAAAACTGGAATATGAGAAGATAACGGATGCCCTTTTTGAAAAGATGGAGCAGGACGGTATCTTTGACAGGTGTAATATAGAAGTGGTGGAGCTGCGCACCATGCAGCGGATTTTCAGAGAGGAGAAGCTTTATTATGACTTTTTACATTGAAAATGAAACAGAAGAGGAATTTCCCTTTTCGGCAGAAGAAGTTGCAAAAGAGGTCTGCAGGGAGGTTCTGGAGGAAGAGGGCTGTCCCTATGATGTGGAAATCAGCCTGATTCTGACGGACAATGAGAGAATCCGGGAAGTAAACAGGGAGAACAGAGGAATTGACAGGGAAACAGACGTATTGTCCTTTCCCAATGTGGATTTTGAAAAGGAAAGTGAGTTTACCTTTTCCGAGGAACAGGAGGCAGATTATTTTGACCCGGAAACAGGAGAGCTGATTCTGGGGGATATTATGATTTCCGTGGATAAGGTAAAGGAGCAGGCTTTAAATTACGGGCATAGCCTGAAACGGGAATTTGCCTTTCTGGTGGCTCACAGTATGCTGCATTTATGCGGGTACGACCATATGGAGGAAACGGAGGCTGCCGTCATGGAAATGAAGCAGGAGGCAGTTTTACAGAAGCTTGGCATTACCAGAATGAGCGGGGATGCAGAGTAGGAAAGACAGAGAATCGGGAAAGACACAGAAACAGGAAAGATACAGAAACGGAGAACAGGATGAATCAGGCAGAGATAAAAAGGCGTCAGGCAGGGATGCTTTCGGAAATCTTAAGTTGGCTTGTCATTGCCTTTCTTGGCAGAGTAACGGGGGCAAATGGAATTGCCTATCTGGCTGCGGCATGGGAGGCGGCGGAGCTTTTATGGCTTCTGATAAGCGGAGGTACCGCGGATACGCTGGGGCGGCTTTTGCGGGGAAGGAATACAAAGGGACAATATAAAAATGTAATGAAAATGCGCCGGGATATCCTGCTTTTGCAGGCAGGGTTCGGAATCCTGGGAAGCGTTCTGCTTTTTGCCCTGTCAGAATGGCTGATGCAGGATGTGTTCAGGATGCAGTACAGCAGCCTGATTTTAATGATTCTGGCACCCACGGTTTTTCTACGCTCCATTTCGGAAACCTTAACAGGATGTTTCAGAGGAGAGGGAACAGAATTGCCGGGAACGATAGCAGCTTTTTTAAGACCTGTTTTCATACTGGGCTTCGGGCTGCTCTTCGGTAAGATTCTTGCCGGATATGGAAACAAGGTAAGCGCCCTGTTATTGCAGCTTAATTTTACAGCCATGTACAGCAGCGTCGGTGTTGCGATTGCAATTACGGTAACAGAGTTATTTCTGGTATTATTCCTTTTCCTGATTTATAAGGGAGGTCCTTCTCCCAGAGCAAAAATACAGGAAGACGGGATGAGATACACAGATTCCTTTTTTGATTGTGTCAGGCTTTTTGCGGGGGGAAGAATCCTTTCAGGGGGAATTTTATTTCTGGTGTTTCTGCCGGTCCCTCTGGGGCTTGTTTTCTTACAGAAGGCAGTGGCAGAGCGGGATGCGGCGGCGCTCGCTTATGGGGACTGCATTGTCTGCTATGGGGTTGTATGCGCCATCCTGTTTGCATTGCTGAGAATTTCCGGTGTTTCGGTTACAGGAAAGTATTTTTACTATCAGAGAAAGGGAGAGCAGCGATATGCCAAAACGATTTTCAGCGGCGGAATCCATACGACTGCTGCCTCCGGTATCTTTGCCATGACAGCTATTATGGTGCTGTCGGAACAGATTGCGGCTGTTCTTGCGGTGGAAAAGGGAGAAAATGTCAGCGGGATGTTGACGCTGGGGGCCGGGGTGATTCCTTTATCAGCCATGACTGCCTATTTTGCCGGGTATCTGGTGCTGTATGGAAAAAGAGCGCTGCTTCTGGGCGTGGCGGCACTGACAGATGTGGTCTATATCCTTTCTGTTACAGTATTTTTAAATGCGGGGAAAATGGAGATACTCTCCCTTGCGGGAGGGGCGCTGATTGCAGGAGGAACAGCCTGTGTGGCACTTGGATTTTTCCTGTTAAAGCAGATAAAATGCAGGATAAGCTGGCAGAAAACAATAGGAATCCCGCTGGGGGCTGCCTGTGTGACGGGGCTTGTGATGATGCTTTTTGCAAAGCTTCTGACGCCCCATCTGGGAAATCTGTTTACGGTAATTCTGTTATGTCTTCTGGGACTTGTGCTTTACTGGGGAATTCTGCTTGTGCTGCGGAATTTCACAGAGCAGGAGCTGGAAGGAACCTTGGGGGGAAGATTTCTTGGAGAAATTGCCAGACGGCTGAATCTTTTGTAGTATAAACATAAAAAAACTGCTGATACTGATTACAGGCGAAACAGGAGGCTGATTGGCTGATGAAGAAACTTGTAAAGGGTATTGGCTTGTTTTTTGTATATCCCATGGTGGTATTCGGACTGGGACTTTTCTGCGGTGTCGCATTGATGCGCTTTTTTTATCCGGGAGAGCAGGCTCTCTTAAGAAAGGGACAGGCACAGCAGTTGGAAGCGCAGATGGAACAGCAGATGGAACAGAGTGCAGAACCGGAGAGTCTGGAGGTTCTCTCAGAGGGAGAAACCCTATGTGTAGATACGGAGTATGTGCTGGAAGAAACGGATATTTTACGGCATACAGCAGTGGAAACAAGCTGGAGGCTGCCGGATAAATATGTGGGTATGAACAGAGAGCAGTTTCTGGAGGCAATGGACAGGTATGCAGCCTTTCCACCTCTTTCCGAGCAGGAAAGAGGCTTTGTGGGACTGGAAGTAAAATCCTTTTCCAGAGAAAGGGTGGTCGTGCAGATGAATTACCGCTATGTACAGCCAAGCTTAAGCTTTTACCTTGTGGCATATGATAACGAGGTTCTGGTTTATCTGGATGATTTGGAAACGGTTTATATAGAAACCCATATCCGGCTGGACAGCCTGCCGGAGGAGCTGCAGAAAAAGATTATTTACAAAATGTGGCTGGAGGATGAAGAGGCTTTATATGATTTTCTGGAAAATTATTCTTCCTGAAATTCAGTTTGCGATTCCTTCGGCAAAGAGCGTGCGCAGAAATGGGGATTAGTGTGAACAGAAAAATAGGAATTATAGGCGGCGGTGCTGCGGGCATGACAGCGGCGATTGTGGCAGCCGGACAGGGGGCAGAGGTAGTCCTCTTTGAAAAGGGAGAGCGGCTTGGCAGGAAAATCCTTGCCACCGGAAATGGAAAATGTAATCTGGGAAATCTGGAGCTTTCCCCGGAAATGTATTATTCGGAAAGCCCGGAGAAGATTCCCGGCTGGCTGGAAGAATTTTCCACTCAGGATACGATTTCATTTTTTGAGGGTCTGGGGCTTATGATAAAGCAGAAGAACGGCTATCTGTATCCGATGAGTGAGCAGGCAGCCACCGTTCTGGATGTGCTCCGGTTTCAGATTGCCAGAGAGAGAAGGATTCAGGTAAAGCTGCAAAGCCCTGTCATCCATATGGAAAGAAGAAAAAAGCAGGAGAAAATTCTGGTAAAAACCGAAACGGAGGAGGCTCTCTTTGACCGGGTTATTTTAACCTGTGGAGGGAAGGCAGCCAGAGCAACCGGTTCGGACGGAAGCGGCTATAAGCTGGCGGGGATGCTGGGGCATCGGATTGTCCCTGTGGTACCGGCGCTGGTACAGCTTCGGTGCAGGGAGGAATGGTGTAAAAGCATTGCAGGTGTCCGGGCGGAGGCAAGGCTTACCTTTTTAAATGCTGCCGGGGAAAAAGAGGCGGAGCGGGGAGAATTACAGCTTACAGAGTATGGAATTTCCGGTATTCCGGTATTTCAGCTTAGCAGGAAAATCAATTACCTGTTACGGGGGCAGAAGGAGGTTTCTGTGGATATTGATTTCCTGCCGGGGGAACCGGAAGAGCGCTTTGCAGAAAAGATGCTGGAAAAGCGGGCTGTGTTGGAAAAGGGCAGTACGCTGGAGGAATATTTTACCGGGGTATTACATAAAAAACTGATGCTTCTTTTGATAGGGCTGGCGGGAAAGAAACCTTCCGACAGGACAGAGGCGGTTTCAGAGGATACTCTGAAAAAAATCTACAGTTTCTGCAGGAAGCTGACAGTAACGGTATATGCAAGTAATCCCTTTGAAAACGCCCAGGTATGTGCAGGAGGAGTTTCTCTTTTGGAGGTAACGGAAAGGCTGGAATCCAGACTGTGTCCCGGGGTATTTTTGGCAGGGGAAATTCTGGATGTGGACGGCAGATGCGGAGGTTATAATCTGCACTGGGCATGGTGCAGCGGACATATTGCCGCAAGTGCCGCCGCGGAATAAACAGGTAAAGGAAAAGGAATATGTTACGGGTCAATCAGGTAAAGGTACCTGTTTCTCATACAGAGGAACAGCTTAAGAAAAAAACGGCGGAGATGCTCCGGGTGATACCGGCGGATATCCGGGAGTTGAAAATCATCCGGCAATCCATTGATGCCAGAAAGAAGCCGGATATTTTTTACAGCTACAGTGTGGATGTTTCTGTCCGGGGAGAGGAAAAGATACTGCGGCGGTTTGCCAATAAGAGCAGTCAGGTTTCCAGGACGGAGGAAGAAAAATATGTTTTTCCAAAGCCGGGGAACCGGAAGCGGGAGGGCGCGGTTGTCATTGCGGGAATGGGGCCTGCGGGGCTTTTCTGTGCCTATTTTCTGGCGCTGCACGGGTATCGCCCAATTGTGCTGGAGCGGGGCAGACGGGTGGAGGAAAGAATCGCGGATGTGGAGAAATTCTGGGAAACCGGTGTTTTAAATCCGGTCTCCAACGTACAGTTCGGAGAGGGAGGCGCCGGAACCTTTTCCGATGGAAAGCTGAATACGCTGGTAAAGGATAAGGGAGGCAGAAACAGGGTTGTTCTGGAAACCTTTGTCAGATTCGGAGCAAAGCCGGAAATCTGTTATGAGGCAAAGCCCCATATCGGGACGGATGTGCTTTCCAGGGTAGTCCGGAATATGAGAGAGGAGATTATCCGTCTGGGCGGCGAGGTACGGTTTGAAAGCTGCGTGACGGGGCTTTCTGTGGAGAAGGGCAGGATAAAAGGGGTTGTTATCAACAATATGGAAAAGCTTCCCTGCGCCCAGCTTGTGCTTGCTATCGGGCACAGCGCAAGGGATACCTTTTCCATGTTATATGAGAAGAAGCTTTCCATGGAGGCAAAGGCATTTGCCGTTGGCTTTCGGGTGGAGCATCCCCAGAGTATGATAAATATCAGCCAGTACGGAAGGGAACGGTTTGAGGGGCTGGGAGCGGCACCCTATAAGGTGGCAGCCCAGGCGGAAAACGGAAGAAGTGTTTATTCCTTCTGTATGTGTCCGGGAGGCTATGTAGTTAATGCATCCTCTGAGGAGGGCAGGACTGCGGTCAACGGCATGAGCTACAGCGGGCGGGATGGAAAAAATGCAAACAGCGCGATTATTGTATCGGTGACACCAAAGGATTTTGGTTCGGAGCATCCGCTGGCAGGAATTGAATTTCAGAGAAAACTGGAAGAGAAGGCTTATCAGGCTGGCGGAGGAAAGATTCCCGTACAGCGGTATGGAGATTTCCGGAAAATTGTAAGCGGGAACAGAAGGGATTCCCGGAGCGGACAGGAAACTGAGCAGACAACAGGAAAAGTACAGGAAAACAGATGGATAGAGCAGGAAGTTGCAAAAAACACAGAAAAGCTGCAGCCCCAGTGTAAGGGGGAGTATGCCTGGGCGGATTTAAGCGGTATCCTGCCACAGGAATGTAATCAGGCGTTTGTAGACGGAATGACCTCCTTCGGACACCAGATAAAGGGCTTTGACAGAGAGGACGCCATTTTGATGGGCGTGGAAAGCAGAACCTCTTCCCCGGTACGGATTTTGCGGGACGGGGCTTCCCTGCAGGCGGATATTGAGGGGATTTATCCCTGCGGAGAGGGCGCCGGATATGCGGGCGGCATCACCTCGGCTGCCATGGACGGCATCCGGGTGGCAGAGGCAATCGCAGCGGAGTTTTCCCCGGAGCAGGTAGTGTTGACTGACTCCGCAAAATAAAGTACAATGTAACTATTCAGAGCCATGCAGAAACAATTGTGCAAGCTGACCGAGGGAGCATGCTCACTAAGGGCAGCTTGTGCAATCGTTTCTATAGGGCGAGAGCCCGATATGAGCAAACAAAGCCTCGAAGAGGCGACTTTGCGGATGGGGCTCTGAATAGTTACGAAGCGAGCAGATATAGGGCGAGAGCCCGATATGAGCAAACAAAGTCTCGAAGAGGCGACTTTGCGAATGGGGCTCTGAATAGTTACAGAGTAGCTACATGGCGAGAAGCCATACAATGAGCAGGATAACAAGGTCGCGACAGAAAAGAGGAGTAAGGTGAGCAGCAGTTTAAGGGAACAGATAAAGGATAAAAAGAGGATTGTCATAAAAATCGGTTCTTCCTCCCTGACCCATAAGGAAACCGGAGATATGGACTATATCCGGATGGAAAAGCTGGTACGGGAGCTGAGTGATATCAGAAATCAGGGAAAGGAAGTCATTCTGGTTTCCTCCGGAGCCATTGCTGCCGGAAAGAATGTCTTTCATTTGAATAATGTGCGGGTCAACAGCACAGAAGCGCTGGCGGTAAAGCAGGCATGCTCTGCGGTAGGACAGGCAAGGCTGATGATGACCTATCAGAGGCTTTTTGCAGAGTATAATCAGGTGGCAGCCCAGATTCTGATGACGAAAAACACCATTGTGGACAACTTAAACCGGTTTAATGCTCACAATACCTTTTCCGAGCTGTTACGGCTTGGGGCGATTCCCATTGTCAATGAGAATGATACGGTAACGACCTATGAAATCGAATTTGGTGATAACGATACTCTGTCTGCCATCGTGGCGGCACTGGTTGAAGCAGATTTGCTGATTCTGCTTTCGGATATTGACGGTCTTTACACGGATGACCCGAGAACCAACCCGGAGGCGGAATTTATTGAGCAGGTGGACTGTCTTTCCGAGGAGCTGATGCAGATGGGAAAGGGCTCTACGGGAAGCAGCGTGGGAACCGGTGGCATGAATACCAAGCTGACGGCAGCCCGGATTGCCACAAAATCGAATGTGGATATGGTGATTGCCAACAGTGCAGACATTGGTGTTTTACATAGAATCCTGGCGGGAGAAAACGTGGGAACTCTTTTTGTGGCGAACCGGGATGAAAGCTTTGACCTGCCGGATTTTGTAAGCAGATTGCATAAGAAATGAGGATAACCATGAATATTGATGAGAAAATTGCCAGAATCAATGAACTCTATCATAAATCCCAGAAGGAAGGACTGACAGAGGAAGAGAAGAAGGAGCAGAAGCAGCTCAGGCAGGATTATATAGACAGTGTAAGGAAAAATCTGAGAAGCCAGTTAAATCAGATTGTTATTGAAAAGCCCGATGGAACCGAGATTGATTTGGGAGAAAAATACGGGAAAAAGGAAGAAAAGTAATCTGGATGAGCGAAGAGATACGGCAGGAAAAGAAGCGGCTGCGAAAGGAAATTCTGCAAAAGAGAAAAGAAATGGCTGAAAAAGAGCGGGAAATGGAAAATCTGCTTCTGACAGAGCGGATTCTGGGGCATCAGTGGTTTTACAGATGTCAGGATTTCCTCTGCTTTGTATCCTATGGAACGGAAGTGGAAACAAGACCTCTTATCCGGGAAGCCCTTGGGGCGGGGAGGAGGGTTTTTGTTCCAAAGGTGGAGAAGTCGGCAGACAAGCTGGTAATGGAGTTTTACAGGATTACCTCGCTGGAAGAGTTAAAGACGGGGTATCATGGAATAGAGGAACCATCCGGGGAAAGTGAGGTTTACCGGTATACGGAGGAAGCAGCAGAAAAGGCGCTGCTTCTGATGCCGGGGGTAGCATTTGACGCTTATGGAAACCGGCTGGGGTATGGTGGCGGTTTTTATGATGCTTATCTGGCAGACAAGCCCGGCTTACAGATAAAGTCTGTTGGAATCTGTTACCGGTGTCAGAGGGTGGAAGAACTGCCGGTGGAGAAAACAGACAGAAAACCTTATCAGGTTATCAGTTGTTAAGCAGAGAGCATATGCAGAAAAGAGGAATGGTATGACGGATTTGCAGACCATGGGAGAAGCCGCCCTTGTGGCAAAGGCTTCCCTGCAGAGATTGACTTCCGGGGAGAGAAACAGGGCGCTTTTGCACAGTGCTGAAAAGCTTCTGGAAAAAACAGAGGAAATTCTTGCTGCCAATGGGCAGGATATGGAAAATGCGGAAAAGAACCAGATGCGGGACGGCCTGAAGGACAGACTGCGCCTGACAGAAGAGCGTATCGGGGCAATGGCAGAGGGCTTAAGGCAGGTTGCCGGGCTGCCGGACTGTATCGGGGAGTGCATGGCGGAATGGGAGCGTCCCAACGGACTGAGAATCAAAAAAGTACGGGTGCCTATGGGTGTTGTGGGAATTATTTATGAGGCAAGACCCAATGTGACAGCGGATGCCTTCGGACTGTGCTTTAAGACCGGAAATGCGGTTATTTTAAAGGGAGGCAGCGATGCCCTGTATTCCAATCAGGCAATTGTAAAGGTACTCAGGGAAGCACTTTCGGAGTGCGGTATTCTGCCGGATGCCCTGCAGCTTATTGCGGATACGGACAGGGCGGTAACGGTTGCCTTTATGAAAATGAAGGATTATGTGGACGTACTGATTCCGAGAGGAAGCGGAAGACTGATACAGAGCGTACTGGAAAACAGCCGGATTCCTGTGATTGAAACGGGAACCGGAAACTGTCATGTTTATGTGGATAAGGACGCCAATCTGGATATGGCTGTCCAGATTATTAAAAATGCCAAGACCCAGAGAATCGGCGTCTGCAATGCCTGTGAATCCCTTGTGGTACATAATCAGGTACGGGAAGTCTTTCTGCCGAAGCTGAAGGAGGCACTTTCCGAAAATCATGTGGAGCTTCGGGGGGATGAAAGGGTACGGGATATTTTAACGGACTGTACTCCGGCAACGGAGGAGGATTACGGCACCGAATATCTGGATTATATTTTATCCTTAAAGACAGTGGATTCTCTGGAAGAAGCGATTGCGCATATCAACCGCTATAATACAAAACATTCGGAATGTATTGTGACGGAGAATGAAGCGGCGGCGGTGCAGTTTTTACAGGAGGTGGATGCGGCGTGTGTTTACTGGAATGCTTCCACCCGGTTCACGGACGGCTTTGAATTTGGTTTCGGGGCAGAAATCGGAATCAGCACCCAGAAGCTGCATGCAAGGGGGCCTATGGGCTTAAAGGAGCTGACCTCCTATAAATATGAAATCTATGGAAAGGGACAGATAAGAAAATAATGAAAGAGATAAATGGAAGCATCTGGCACAGCATCAGCACCCAGCGGGTAACACCTACAGATTTTATCTGCGTCATTGAAATATCCAAGGGCAGCAAGACAAAATATGAACTGGACAAGGACACGGGCTTTTTAATTCTGGACCGTATTTTACATACTTCAACCCATTATCCGGCAAATTACGGCTTTATTCCCAGAACCTATGGGGATGACGGCGACCCACTGGATGTGCTGTTGCTCTGCTCTGAGCCGGTACAGCCGCTGACGCTGGTACGGGCATATCCCATTGGGGTGATTTCCATGCTGGACAACGGAAAAAATGATGAGAAGATTATTGCGGTTCCCTTTAATGACCCGAATTATAATGAATATCACGATATTTCCGATTTGCCCCGGCATGTGGTAGACGAGATGGAGCATTTTTTCACGGTTTATAAGGCGCTGGAAAATAAGACAACCGCAGTGAATGAGAAGGGCAACCGGGAAGAGGCAATCAATGTCATAAAGAAGTGTCTGGATAATTATATTGATACCTTTATCAAGAGCTGGTAGGAAAAGATTGAAAAATAAAATTTTTCAATCGCGAGATTTGTGTCTGCGCGCACTTGACACAAACTCGTCATGCACAAAGAGCGTGCGCAGAAATGGGTATAAAAATGGATAAGCTGATTTATGAGAATCCCCTTGCCTGCGAGGCGGATATCCGGAATTTTATTCTGGAGGGACAGGCAAAAATATCCTTTGAGGACGGGGCAATGTATATGGAAAATGCGCTGGATGCTTCCGGGGGACAGAAGGCAAATTATGTTTTATGGTGTCCGGAGATTTTCCCGGAGGAGGTACGGATTACCTGGGAATTTAAGCCTATTCGGGAGCCGGGCTTATGTATTCTGTTCTTCGGGGCAATGGGAAGAAACGGAGAGAATCCTTTTTCACCTGATTTGCAGAAAAGAACCGGAGAATATGTGCAGTATCATCACGGGGATATCAATGCCTTTCATGTTTCCTATTTCAGGAGAAAGGAGCCGGATGAGAGAGCCTTTCATACCTGCAATTTAAGAAAAAGTTACGGCTTTCATCTGGTAGCACAGGGCGGGGACCCGATTCCTGATGTGCCAGATGCAAAGGAATTTTATCAGCTGGAAGTAGTTAAGAAGAAGGATTTGGTTACGTTCAGCGTAAATGGTCTGGAAGTATTCCGCTATAAGGATGACGGTGTGACCTACGGAGAACGTCTTGGAAAGGGTTGTATCGGTTTCAGACAGCTTGCACCCTTAGTCGGGGCATACAGGAATTTAAAAGTATTTGCTTAATGGAGAAGAACAATGTATCTTGATATGTCGGGAAAATGGAATATCTCATTGCAGGAGGACACCGGTGAAAGAAGCGGGGATATCCTCCTGCCCGGTATTTTACAGGCCCAGGGGTATGGAAACGAAATCAGTATTCATACACCCTGGGTTAGTAGTCTGCATGATGATTTCTGGTATGAGCAGGAGGAATTTAAGTTTGCTCAGGAGGATGGGGTAAAGGTGCCTTTTCTGGCGCAGCCGCCGAAGCATTTTACAGGGAAAGCTTACTATCGGAAAATCTTTTGTATAGAAGAAAATGCCGGAAGGGAAAAGGGATTCACAGAGGAAGAAATATCTGTGGAGGAAAACTGGTATTTCTATATGGAACTGGCGAAATGGAGAAGCACTGTCTGGGTAGACGGAGAGGAAAAAGGCGGGGACGTAAGCCTCTGTGCGCCCCATGAAATCTGTCTTGGAAGGCTTTCTGAAGGGGAGCATGAGCTTTTAGTCTGTCTGGATAATTCCATGCAGTATCCGTACAGACCGGACGGGCACGGAATTTCCGATGCGCTGGGGGCTGCCTGGAACGGGATGGTCGGAGAGATTGCCCTGTATGGGGAAAAAGAGCGCAGGGAGAGAAAAGAGAGAAAGCGGCAGTATGCAGCGGAACATAAAAGGACTGTCCGGGCAGAAAAGGGAAAGTTTGTCATAGACGGACAGATTACATATTTCAGAGCAACCCATTTTGGCGGAGAATTTCCCCTGACCGGGTATCCTGTGACGGAGGTTTCCTGGTGGCGGGAAAAAATGCAGATTATCAAAAGCTATGGCTTAAACGGTATCCGTTTTCATTCCTTCTGTCCCCCGGAGGCAGCCTTTCTGGCGGCGGATGAAGAGGGAGTTCTGCTTTTGGTGGAATGTGGTATGTGGAATCATTTCTCAAAGGCGAAAGCAGGGGATAAAATGCGGGAGGTGCTTCGGCAGGAATCCCGGAAGATTCTGGATGCCTTCGGCCATCATCCCTCCTTTGTCTTTTTCTCTTCCGGCAATGAGCCCTCCGGGGACTGGTATGAGCCGTTAAAGGACTGGGTGCGGGAAACAGGGGAATATGACGAGGCAATCGGATACGGGGGCAGGAGAATCTATACCGCCCAGTCCGGCTGGTTTTATGATTCAAAGCCTGCGGAAATTACCGGAACGGATTTTGTTTATTTTCACCGTTCCGCCTATGGCCCGCTGCCCGGCGGCGTTATCCGTAATTTTACCGGCTGGAAGGGAAAGGATTACAGTCCTTCGTTGGAGGGGTGTAAACTTCCTGTGGTAGGGCATGAACTGGGACAGTGGTGCTCCTATCCTGATTTTTCTGTTATCGAAAAATTTAAGGGCTACCTCCGTCCGGGAAACTATGAGATTTTTAAAGAGAGCGCAAAAAAAGCGGGACTGCTTCCCCTGAACCGGAAAATGGCAGTCTGCTCCGGGGAAAATCAGTTCCGGCTGTACAAGGAGGATATTGAGGCTTCCTTAAGAACCCGGGAAATCGAGGGCTTTGAACTGTTAGATTTGCATGATTATCTGGGACAGGGAACGGCACTGGTAGGTTTTCTGGATGCTTTCTGGGAGCCGAAAAATGAAGTGACGCCGGAGCGGTTCAGACAGATTCTGGGAGATACGGTGCTGCTGGCAAGATGCCCCTCTTATTGCCTGAAGGCAGGAGAAGAGATGGAAGTTCCGGTAGAGGTCAGCCACTATGGACGGGAAGCACTGACAGATGCAAGACTGGACTGGAGGGTTGTAAAGGTAACAGAAGAAATTCTCCGGGAAGGGGAAATCCTTCCGGAAGAAATCAGGCAGGGAGAAAATACCCATGCCGGAAATCTGAAATTTTCTGTTGATGTTTCGGAAAGCTGTCTATGCAGGCTGGAGCTGACATTAACGGCGAAGCAGCTGGAACAGCCGGTCAGGAACAGTTGGGCGATTGCTGTTTTTGCAGAAAAAAGGGTTTCCGAAAATCCGGAAGAGGTTGTTGCCACAAAGGACTGGAAGGAAGCAAAGGCGGCGCTGGAGGAGGGAAAGCGGGTTTTGTATACTCCTTATCTGACTTCACTGGACTATGAGTGTCCTGCCCTTTCCATAAAAAATGTATTCTGGAACAGTCAGCTCGGACCTACCTGGAGCAGACCCCTGGGGCTGATTGTGGAGAAGGAGAATGTCCTGTTTCAGAAATTTCCCACGGAAGAGAGCGGCGGCTGGCAGTGGGAGGATATTTTAAGACAGTCAAGGGGATTCAGACTGGATGGGCTGGAGGGCGCAGAGGTGCTTGTGAGAGCCATTGATGACTGGAACAGAAATCTCTCTCTGGGGCTTATCTGGCAGGCAAGGGTTGGAAAGGGAAGCCTTTTAGTGGCTTCTGCGAATCTGGAGGGCAGTTTTATAGAAAGACCTGCCGCGTACAGCTTAAAGCAGGAGTTACTTTCCTATATTGCCTCGGAACATTTCAGGCCGGAGGGAGAGGTAACGGTTGATGCAGTGGAGGAGAAGCTTTTCCCCACCTTCCGCAGCTTTTCTCTTGTTGAAAAGCCGGAATATGAGAAGGATGTACTGGTACAAAACGGGGATGCGCTGATACAGCCGAATCCAAATTCCTTTGTCCGGCTGGAAAAGGAGAGCTTTCCCATTGTATTCGGGCTTAACTTAAAGCGCCCGGTTGCTGTAAAGGGGCTTTTAACCCTGCCGGTACAGCGGGACAGAGCCCATGAGGGCTTTATCCGGGAATATGAGGTTTTTTATTTTAATAAGGAAGAAAACAGCATAAAGAGTATTGCCTGCGGTACCTTAAAAAACAGCTGCCGTTCTGAAAAAATTCTTTTTGACAGGGAAGTAACCACCGAGCAGCTTCTGTTTGTGGTAAAATCTGCTTATGGCTGTGTGAGAAAAATGGTCTGGCAGAATGAAGCGGATGGCTGGAGAAGGGTGGAAAAGGAGCCCCGCGCCATTGTGCAGCTTGCGGGACTGCATCTGCTCTGCGGGGAAGCAGGGGAAGAATCCGATGACCTTTTCTGGGAGAAGGACCAGAAATCCAATACAAAGGAAATCGAGGCGTAAAAGCAGAAACGGAAAGACAAATATGTAGAGGCTCAAACAAGGAGGAGAAGGAAATGAAGTTACATTGTTTAAAAGACCAGAAGGCCTTTGGCTATACCACCTTTGGCTGTATGTGGAAGAAGGGGGAATGTCAGCCGGAAACAACCTATGTGTGCAGGACGGCAGAGGGCAGTGAGGTGCCGATGCAGACGAGGATTACAGCGTACTGGCCGGATGGAAGCGTGAAGTGGACAGCCCATACCGCAGACGCGGAGCTTCTGGGAAAAGAGATGGAGGTGCTGCCCGGAACCCCGGCTTCCTATGAGGGAATGAAGCTGACAGAGGATGCAGAGGGCTTTCTGCTGCAAAGCGGTGTGATTACCGTAAAGGTTCACAAAAATGGAAAATATCTTTTTGAGAGCGCAGAGAGAAACGGTAAGGTGTTTCTGGAAAATGCTCTGCCGGTGCTGGTACTGGAACAGCCCGCAGAGGTCAACGGTCTGCCTGCAAAGGTCAGAAAGGACTTTAAGGGAAAGATAGAAAAGGTTTCCGTGGAGGAGGCTGGAAAGCTGAAAACAATCTTACGGTATGACGGAATCCATGTGGCGGAGGACGGAGAGGAAAGGCTGCCCTTTATCATCCGTATGGAAGCGGGCTATAACAATCCCAATCTGAAATTTACCCATACCTTCCTGTATGACGGAGATGAAAACAGGGATTTCTTAAAGGGACTGGGTATTTCCTTTGAGGCACCTGTGGCAGGGGAATATTATAACAGACATGTGAAGTTTACCGGAGATTACGGGGTATTTCATGAGGTGCTGGTGCCTCTTCAGGCATGGCGTCCGAGAATCCCGCAGGAGCTTTATGTAAGACAGCTTTCCGGGGAAAAGATGCTGCTTACCGGAGAGGATAAGGAAAAGGCGGATAAGATGCTTCAGGATGTGCCGGTATGGGCAGAGTACAGGCTTTGTCAGGACAGTGTCAACCATTTCTCCATCAAAAAGAAGCAGACCGGAGAACATTTCTGCTTTATCGACAGCCTGCATGGAAACCGTACCAGAGGCGGCGCATGCTTTGGAACGGAATATGGTTCTGTTACCATGGCAATCCGGGATTTCTGGGAAAAGTATCCCTCCGGCGTATCCTTTACCGGACTGGATTCCGAAAAAGCGGAGGCAGTCTGCTGGTTCTGGTCTCCGGATGCGGAAGCCTTTGATTTCAGACATTATGCAGACAGAGGCTACAATCAGGTATGCTATGAAGGATATGATTACAAGGGGGCAGACCCGGTTGGCATTGCCTGCACCAATGAATGCAGTATTACTTTTTCAGAGGATTTTCTGCCTTCAGATGCTTTCCTGGAGGAATTTACCGAGCTGGTCAACGAGCCTGCGGTTTATGTGGGAACCCCTGAGTTTTACCATGATATGAGAGCTTTCGGCTACTGGTCCCTGCCCTCTGAAAATACAGAGATGGAAAAGTGGCTGGAGAAGCAGCTGGAGGATATTTTTGCCTTTTACAAGCAGGAGATTGAACAGAGAAACTGGTATGGCATGTTCAACTACGGGGATGTCATGCATACCTATGACGGCATCCGTCATACCTGGAAGTATGATATCGGAGGGTATGCCTGGGATAATACGGAGCTTGTGCCTACATTATGGCTGTGGCTGTACTTTATGAGAACCGGCAGGGCAGATGTATTCCGTATGGCAGAAAAGCTTTCCCGTCATGCCTCTGAGGTAGATGTTTACCATATGGGCAAATATAAGGGACTGGGTTCCAGACATAATGTAAGACACTGGGGCTGCCCCTGTAAGGAAGCCAGAATTGCCATGGCAGGGCATCACAGATATTATTACTATCTGACAGGGGACCGGCGTCTGGAGGATATCTTTGAGGAACTGAAGGATAATGAAATGAGCTTCTTAAACAAGGATCCTCTGGGAGATTTCTTTGATAAGAAGGATATGGTTTATCCCAGCCATGCAAGAAGCGGGCCGGACTGGTCCTCCCTCTGCTCCAACTGGATGACCCAGTGGGAGAGATTTAACGATACAAAATACAGGGATAAGATTCTGGTGGGTATCAATGATATTAAAAATGCACCTTTGAAGCTGGTTTCCGGACCGGACTTTGAATTTGACCCCGCAAGCTGCCATTTAAGATATATCGGTGAGCGGACAACCGGTGGCTGCCATTTGCAGATTTGTATGGGTGCCCCCTCTGTCTGGACGGAAATGGGAGATTTGCTTGAGGATGAAGAGTGGAAGAAGATGGTTGCAGATTTGGGAAGATTCTATTATCTGCCCAGAGAGGAGCAGCTTGCAGAATCCAATCAGTTAGTAGGAAGCAGAGAGTTTACCTATCCCTTCATGGCATCAGCAGTTGCGGCATACGGCGCATGGTATTTAAAGGATGATGTACTGGCAATGCGTACCTGGAGAAACCTTCTGGCAACCCTTCTGGGAGAGCATGATGCAGCGGGCTTTGCCTCCAGACAGCTTCCCGATACCGGAAATCAGAAGAGCTTAACAGAGATTCCCTGGGTAACGACGAACTTTGTGGCGCAGTTCTGCTTAAATGCCATTATTGTACTGGACTTTATTAAGGATAAGCTGCCAAAAACTTTGAAGGAAGCCCAGCAGCTTGTAGCCGGGGATGAGAATGCCTTTCACAGGGCTTGATTTTCCTGAAAAAGTGTGCTTTAATGATAAAAACAGATATTGTTAAAAAAATATCAGGAGAGCACAAAGGGGGATATCAAAGGCATGAGCAGTATGAGAGGAATTGATACACCGGTCAGGAAGGTGCGGAGAAGAGTTTTTAAAGAGGTAGCCAATCTGGCATATCACTCTCAGAACTTAAAGGACGATATGGAGGCGCTTCCCTATAAAATCGTGGATTACGAGGAACCGAAATATTGGGAGAGTGTGTACCGGGACAGGGCGATTATCCGGGAGCGCATCCGTCTTGCCATGGGAATGAGTCTGCGGCCGGAAAACAGGGAGCATCCGGGGCATCTGACACAGGGGCTTGAGGAAAGCAATATTGATGAGAAATATTATGAGCCTCCGCTGATGCAGGTGATTCCCTCTGCCTGCAATGCCTGCCCGGAGAATCATTATGAGGTGACAAGTGCCTGTATGGGCTGCGTTGCCCATCCCTGCCACAGCGTCTGCCCCAGAGGGGCGATTTCCATGGAGAACGGAAAATCCGTCATCGATCAGGAAAAATGCGTGAAATGCGGGAAATGTAAGGAAGTATGTCCCTATGATGCCATCTGCCATAAGGAAAGACCCTGCAAGGCAGCCTGCGGTGTCAATGCCATCGGTTCAGACCGTTTTGGCAGGGCATGTATCCAGAATGAGGTGTGCGTATCCTGCGGACAGTGTATGGTAAGCTGCCCCTTCGGTGCGATTGCGGATAAATCCCAGATATTCCAGCTGATTCGAGCCCTGCAGTCGGGAAAGCAGATTATCGCCCAGGTGGCGCCTGCCTTTGTGGGACAGTTTGGCCCTAAGGTAACGCCGGATATGTTTAAGACCGCTTTAAAGGAGCTGGGCTTTGCAGATGTTTACGAAACGGCAATCGGCGCGGATTTGGGCTGTATGGCGGAGGCGGAGCATTATGTAAAGGAAGTGGCAACGGGTAATCAGGCATTTGCCCTGACCTCCTGCTGTCCCTCCTGGGCTGTCATGGCGAAAAATCTGTTCCCGGAAACTATTGATAAAATCAGCAATGAACTGACACCTATGGTGGCAACGGCGAGAATCATCAAAAAGGAGCATCCGGAGGCTTTGGTTGTCTTTATCGGGCCCTGCGCCTCCAAGAAGCTGGAAGCCAGCAGAAGAACTGTGCGCTCGGATGTGGATTTTGTCATCACCTTTGAAGAACTGACGGGAATGTTTGAGGCAAAGGGGATTCTGCTGGAGGAATTAAAGGCTATGGATGCCATGGAGGATGCCACCGGAGCCGGAAGAGGATACGGGGTGGCGGGAGGTGTGGCTTCTGCCATTGAGGAATGTATCAGGAAATATTATCCGGGAACAGAGGTCAAAATCGAACATGCGGAAAGCCTTGCGGAATGTAAAAAGATGCTGTTACTTGCCAAGGCAGGGAAGAAGAACGGCTGTCTGATAGAGGGAATGGCATGTCCCGGCGGCTGTATTGCGGGGGCAGGAACGAATATTTCCGTTGCACAGGCGGCAAAAGCGGTTGCAAAGTTCAAGGCAGAGGCGAAAGAGGCTGTGCCGGAGGAACCGGTAACGGGGGAAAAAAACAGAATAAGGTTGCACTTTTTTCGTACAGAGGCTAATATATAATAAGGTAATCGGTTCCGTCAGCGGCAGCTGTGTAATGGAACAGAGAAATGTTATGTGCAAAAACATGCGCAGAAATGAGGAAAAGAATGAAAATCAGAACAAGATATGCACCCAGTCCCACTGGAAAGATGCATGTGGGAAATTTGCGCTCTGCATTATATGAGTTTTTAATTGCAAAGCATGCGGGTGGAGATTTTATGCTCCGTATCGAGGATACAGACCAGGAGCGTTTTGTAGAGGGAGCAACGGAAATTATTTACAGAACTCTGGAAAAGACCGGGCTGGTACATGATGAGGGCCCGGATAAGGATGGCGGTTATGGTCCTTATGTACAGAGTGAGCGTATGAAAACCGGCATTTATATGAAATACGCGAAGGAACTGATTGATAAGGGAGAGGCTTATTACTGTTTCTGCGACAAGGAGCGTCTTGCTACCTTAAAGACAGAGGTGGTAGAGGGCAAGGAAATCAGTATTTATGATAAGCACTGTCTGCATCTTTCCAAGGAGGAAATTGAAGCAAACCTTGCAGCGGGAAAGCCCTTTGTCATCCGTCAGAACAATCCCACAGAGGGGACAACCACCTTCCATGATGAACTGTATGGAGATATCACTGTGGATAATTCCGAGCTGGACGATATGATTCTGATTAAGTCAGACGGATATCCCACTTACAATTTTGCCAACGTGGTAGACGACCATACCATGAACATTACCCATGTGGTAAGAGGAAATGAATATCTTTCTTCTTCCCCGAAATATGTGCGTCTGTATGAGGCATTCGGCTGGGAGGTTCCCGTTTATATCCATCTGCCCCTGATTACAGATGAAAACCACAAGAAGCTTTCCAAGAGAAGCGGACATTCCTCCTTTGAGGATTTGCTGGAGCAGGGCTTCGTCACAGAGGCGATTGTAAACTATATTGCACTTCTGGGCTGGTCCCCGGAGGATAACAGAGAGATTTTCAGCCTGAAGGAGCTGATTGAGGAATTTGATTATCACAGAATCAGCAAGTCTCCCGCAGTGTTTGATATTGTCAAGCTGCGCTGGATGAACGGGGAATATATCAAGGCAATGGACTTTGAGAAATATTATGAGATGGCAGAGCCTTATTTAAAGCAGGTATTAAAGAAAGACTTTGACTTAAAGAAGATTGCCGCCATGGTAAAGACCCGTATCGAGGTATTCCCGGATATTCCGGAGCATGTGGACTTCTTTGAGGAACTGCCGGAATATGATGTGGCAATGTATACCCATAAGAAAATGAAGACCAACAGCGAAACATCCCTGCAGGTATTGCAGGATATTTACCCTCTGCTGGAGGCGCAGGAGGATTACAGCAATGACGGGCTGTATCAGCTTCTGTTAAAGTATGTGGAAGAAAAAGGCGTAAAGAATGGCTATGTGATGTGGCCCATTCGTACCGCAGTATCCGGTAAGCAGATGACTCCCGCAGGAGCCACCGAGATTATGGAGGTACTGGGTAAGGAAGAGTCCTTAAAGAGAATTAAGAAGGGAATGGAAAAGCTTTCAGGATGCTGAAACCGGAAAGCTGGAATAAGGCACAGAGAAGTGCCGTTACCCGGGGAGAGGGACCGCTGCTTTTGCTGGCGGGTCCCGGCTCAGGGAAAACCTTTACTATTTTACAACGCGTTTTCTTTCTATTGGAGCAGGGTGTTTCTCCCGGAAGGATTCTGGTGGTAACCTTTACCAGAGAAGCACAGATTTCCCTGAAACGCAGATTTCAGCGGGAATGCTCAGAAAATTTACCCGTCAATATCGGAACCTTTCATTCTGTTTTTTATTATCTGTTAAGAGAGTCCGGGGCAGTTTCGCCCAACATTACCTTTTTTCAGGAGCAGGAAAAGAATAAACTGTTACATCAGATTATCAAAAAGAACATGCAGAAAGCCGGTGGACAGGAAGCGGCTGCGGTGCTGTCTGCCTTTGGCTATTATAAAAATACTTTAAACTGGGAGGAAGCAGCAAAGAGAGCTCCGGAGAAATACAGAGAGGCTTTGCCCTCTTTCTTCCGCCAGTTTCAGGAGGCGGCAGAGAAGCTGGGGAAAATGGATTATGATGATATTCTCTATCTTTGTAAAGAGGTATTGGAGAGAAATGAGAATATCAGAAGGGTATGGCAGCGCCGTTTTTCCCATATTTTAATTGATGAATTTCAGGACGTAAATCCGGTGCAGTATGAGGTGTTAAAGTTACTTGCCGCTCCGCCTTTTTCCATCATGGCGGTGGGGGATGACGACCAGTCTGTTTATGGTTTCCGGGGGTCGGAGCCGGAGTGTCTGAAAAGATTTAAACAGGAATTTCAGGCGGAGGTTCTACTGCTAAACCAGAATTACAGGAGTCTGAAAAATATCGTGGAAGCCTCCGGGCTGGTTATCAGGGAGGGGAAGAACCGATTTGAAAAGAAGCTGTTTACCGGAAGAAGAGAGAAGGAGGAAGGAGAAGTTCTGTTAAAGGGCTTTTCGGACAGGGAGGAGGAATGGAATTATCTGACAGGGCGTCTGGAAGGACTACAGGAAAGAGCGCAAAGGGAGGATATCGGTGAAACAGCGGTGTTATTCCGTACCAACGCTTCCATGAACCGGTTTGCAGCAATTTTAAAGAACCGGGGAATTGCCTTTGAAAAGAAGGGGCAGGAGAGCAGACTTTATGAGCATTTTATTGTACAGGATATACTGGCGTATTTAAGGCTGGCGGAGGGAGAAAAATCAGAGGAATGTCTTTTGCGGATTCTGAATAAGCCCAGCCGGGGGCTGGACAGGGAATTGACGAGGGAAATGAAAAACAGTCCGGCTATGCTGAAATTACAGAAGAATCTGGAAACCATGAGGAATTTTTCACCGAAGCTGGCTGTTACCTATATTTGTAAGGCAAACGGCTATGAGGAATGGCTGTATCAGGAGGCGAAGGGAAAGGAAGCCGGAAACCGGGAAGGTATCTGGGAGGAATGGCAGGAAATACTGGACTGGCTCAAATGGGATGCCGCCGGATACCGGAGCACCGATGAGTGGATACGGCATTTGCAGGAAAGCCCGCTTAAGGAGGGAAAAAAGCCATATTTGGAAACAGAAACAGAAGAGAATTCGCTTAAAAAGAAAGAGGCCATAATTAAGTTAATGACAGTCCATGGGGCAAAGGGACTGGAATTTGAGAGGGTTTTCCTGCCGGACTGTAACGAGGGAAACTATCCCCATGGCAGGATGCCGGAGGAAAAAGAGGTGGAAGAGGAAAGACGGCTGTTTTATGTTGCCATGACAAGGGCAAAGAAAAGCCTGGAACTTTTATACCTTACCGGTACAGAAAAAAGTCCCAGGCAGCTATCCCGCTTTTTAAATCCGCTGATGAATTATTCTTCGTCTTCCTCTACAAGCTCGTCAAATTCACAGGTGTCCAGATATTCATCAAAGGCATCTGCAACCCGCTCATATTCCGCATCGTCCTCGATATAGTCCAGAACAGGCTCTTCGTCAGGGTCATTGGGATTTTCATGATATCCGTAGAACCATACCTCACCGTCCTCATTTTCTCCTTCTTCATTTAAGGGAAGAAGAACGATATAATCCTTGGAATCCACCGTTAAAATGGTAATGACAGCGCAGTTGACATTGGTTCCGTCGTCCAGCTCCAGTTCTACAGTCATTTCTTCATCATCATAATCCTTATTCTTTGCCATATTATCTCCATTCCACAGACGCTGTGCATAGAAGGAAAGCAGTCTGGTGTGGCGCCTGCATCACATTTTGGACTGCCCTTCATTTCAGTAGCTATATTATAACTTCTTTTTTTTCAAACCGCAATGTATTTTAAACAGATTTGTGATATACTGGTAACAGTTCAGCCATGAACATATTTGAGAGCAAAAATCATGCTTGCATGATTTTGCAAGGAAATATGTTCATGAGGAGAGCGCCGGGATATGAGCAAAGGAAGTCGCGAAGCGACGAAAAGCGCGATAGCACGGCTTTGCGAAAAGCGCGAGCTGAACTGTTACGGGAAGCCATGAGCGCCGGGATATGAGCAAAGGAAGTCGCGAAGCGACGAAAAGCGCGATAGCGCGGCTTTGCGAATGGAGAAGAGGAAGTAAAGAATGAACAGAAGAATCATACAGTTGTGCAGTGCTGTGGTACTGGCGGTACTGTCCGTTTTTATGATAAAAACAGCAATGGGAACGGAGCAGCCCGTACCTGCAAGGGCGGCAGCCATGGAAGCACCGGAAACGGAACAGCAGACGACAGCGCAGGATGGAACGGAAGCAGAACAGCAGACGACAGTGCCGGACGGAGCGGACATCGGACCGCAGGCAACAGAACCGGAAGAGGCAGGAACGGATGCAGCAGTCGGGATGCAGCCCATGTTATTGGAAGAAATTATGGGAAATGCAGGTATGCAGGAGTATGCCATGCTTTCCGCCGGAACGCTCAGACAGGAGCAGGCAGATACTTTTTCCCTTGAGGATACCACAGAGCTTGTGGTGGAAGCGATTGTGGAGGAGGAAGTAAAGCAGGAGCAGAGCGAGTATTCGGATTTTGCAATCGCGGATGTTTCCAACTATGTCAATGTCAGGGAGCAGCCTACAACGGAAAGTGCTGTTGTGGGAAAAATATATGATGGGGCGGTAGCACAGATTCTGGAAACCGCAGGAGAGGCCGGGGACTGGTACCGGATAATCTCCGGCAATGTGGAGGGCTATATCAAGGCGGAATTTTTTATTGCCGGGGAAGCAGCCGCAGAGGTAATTGACAATTACGTTACACGGTATGCACAGGTTCTGCCTGCCAGATTGAATGTGCGGGAAAATCCGGACGTAACCTCGAAGAGGGTTGGCTACATAGACGAGGGCGAAAAGGTAAAGGTACTGGAAAATCTGGGGGATTGGATCCAGGTACAGTATACAGATACAAAGACCGGCTATGTGTCGGCAGAATATGTGACGCTGACAGAGGAATTTGTTTATGCGAAAACCCTGGAGGAAGAGGCGGCAGAGCTGGCAGCGAAGAAGGCGCTGGAAGCAAGAGAGTCCGTTTCTGAAGCTGTCGCCGGGGAAAACATTACCATTACCAGCTTTCCGGCAACGGATTACGCATCTGTCAGTGAGTTGAGAAGCGGTATTGTGGAATTTGCAAAGCAGTATCTTGGGAATAAGTATGTTCACGGCGGTTCTTCTCTGGAAAAGGGGACAGACTGTTCCGGCTTTACAAGCCTGATTTATGCCCAGTTCGGCTATTCCATCAGTAGAACCCCCTCCGGACAGCTTGCCAATGACGGAAAAAGTATTTCCTATGACAGTATTCAGCCGGGAGATATTATCTGCTATGGCTCATCGGGAAAGTGTACCCATGTAGCGCTGTATATCGGGGACGGTCAGATTATTCATTCGGCAAATTCCAGAAAGGGTGTTATCATCAACAATGCAGATTATGATACCATTCTGGGAATTAAAAGCGTGATTGATTAGTCATTATCGGTGGCAGAGGGAAGGATATCGGACTTAAAAAGAATCCATTCTCCGAAAATGTCTGCACTTTCCTGTTTTAATTCCCCCAGAGAAAGGGTGACGCCACCGTAGTTTTTAATACCGTGGCGGGCTGCCATTTCTTCTGTATAATCCTCCAGTGGATAGACCTGTTCCAGGCGGACCGGTGGACTGTTATAATGACAGACCAGAGGAACAACACCGGTATTTTCAGTGGAAATGGAGACCTCTTCTTCCGTGACATGGAAAGTAACCCATGCCATTTCTTCCAGCATGGACAGGGCTTTTTTCTGGGTGGAAGCATAATTTCCCAGAGAATAGTAGCAGAGGGAACGGTTGCCGTTTTCTGCTGTAATCCATTCTACCGGCTGAGGAACATGGGGATGGGTGCCGATGATTAAATCCGCACCTGCCTCTGTCATCTGCAGAGCAAATTTTTTCTGGTAGGAAGAAGGCGTTTCCTGATATTCCGTGCCCCAGTGGGGAAAAACAATTACCATATCTGCAAGCTCTTTTGCAACGGCAATATCTTCACAGACCCTTGGATTCAGGGTGGTGAAATCAATCTGCCCGTTGTTTTCATTATAATCACAGAGAATATTCAGGTGTCCCCGGATGGATTTCGGAATCGTTTCCACATTGGGACCGTAGGTATAGTTCAGGACAGCAAAGGTAACGTCCTTTATTGTAATCAGAGGAATGGCGTGCAGTTGATTTGAAGCTGTTTCTGATTTTGTTTCTTCCGATTCAGAATGGATTCCCGTAACCAGAATATCCGGATAAGTGTTCTGCCAGAAGGAAAGGCAGTTCTGGATTCCCTCCAGTCCCATATCAGCGGCGTGGTTGGTGGCATGCAGAACCACCTGAAAGCCTGCATCTGCGATGGCATCCCCGACCTCTGTGGGGGAGTTAAAGGCGGGAAAACCGGAAAAGCCCAGTTCATTTCCGCCAAGAATGGTTTCCTGATTGATAACCTTTAAATCGGCAGCTTCCAGAAAAGGCTCCATGCCGCGGAACAGGAAGCTGTAATCGTAGGTACCGTCAGCCTGTTTTCCGGTATGGACAATTCCCATGTGAATCAAATTATCCCCAAGCGCCATCAGAGAAATATCATATTCCTGAAAGGGCGGCTCGGTAGGAACAGGAGTTGCTGTAGGCAGGATGGTGGGAACAGGGAGGGAAAGCTCCGGCGAGGCTGTAGAAGCTGCCTCCATGGGAGAAAGAACCTCCGAAGTTCCGTCCCCGGAAAGAAGGGGGGCTGCAAACAGGCAGAGCAGGAGAAGCAGCAGAGGTAATATTATCAGAAAAAGCGTCTTTTTTTTCAATTTATTCTCCATTCCCGCGCATTTTAGGCGCGTGACAAATTTTACAGATAATTCCAGTTTCAGGGCAATTATATCTGATTTCTGTAAAAAGTCAATTGTTATTTACTTGTGGTTTTTCCGCGGCTATTTTATAATGATATCAGGGTCAAAAGGTCTGAACTCACATGAGCTTGCTCATAAGTGGGTGAAAGACCTTGGGACCCGCAAAACATGAGGAAGTAGCGATTTACGCAGTAAATCAGCGGATTCCGAATGTTTTAGAATTACAGGAGCTGCTTTGGCAGCGAAGTAATTCGTAGATATCAAATGAGGGGCAAAGTACCTTTTAACCCTCATATCTTATAATGAAAATAACGGTGAAAAAATCTGATATTGCAACAGGTAGTGTGCAGGAATGGAGATTAACATGGCAGAAAAAGCAGCCTTTCAAAATCCTTATCCATTAGGAGTTTCATTTAAAAACGGCATTGCAAGAATTTCTTATGCGGCAGCTTCAAAGGACAGCCCCTGTGGTATTGTCTGGTATGATAAAAGGACAGGCAGGCAGCTGAAAAAGGAAACATTTTCCCGGGAGGAAAGAGTCGGAAGAATTTATTGCCGGGAGAAAAAATGGGAGGATATGCCTGAACCAGAGGAGGTTTCTTACCTGTTCTGGGAGGATAACAGTCTGGTTCCGGACAGGTATGCGAAGGGCTTTGTGCCCCAGCCAGCCTTTGGAAGGGAGCGTTCCGGGAAGGATTTAAAGGCGGTTTTGCTGACTGAAAGCTACGACTGGCAGGGGGATGTGGCACCGGAAATTCCCATGCAGGAGGCAATCGGATATTGTATTCATGTCAGAGGCTTTACGAAGCATGTTTCCTCCGAAGTGGAGCATCCGGGAACCTTTGCGGGAGTGACAGAGAAAATTCCTTATTTAAAGGAAATCGGTGTGACAACGCTGGAATTGCAGCCGGCATATGAATTTATCGAGAAAAAGCGCCCGGAGAAAAGTCAGACGCAGGTACAGGCACCGGTTTTCGAGGAAAGGAATCCTGTCCTGAATTACTGGGGATATGAGGAGGGCTGTTATTATGTGCCAAAGGCAGCCTATTCCTACAGTGGGGATTCTGTCCGGGAATTTCAGGATATGGTAAGACAGCTTCATATATCAGGAATAGAAGTGATTATGCAGTTTTATTTTCCTGCGGAAATGTCCCGGGCAGAGATACTGGAGATATTAAGATACTGGAAGCTTTTTTATCACGTGGACGGCTTCCGGCTGATGGGGGTAGGAATCCCTGCGGCGGCTTTTTCAGAGGACGCGCTGCTTTGTGACAGCAAAATCTGGTATGAAGCCTTTGAAGAGGAGAAAAATACCGGAGAAAATCTTTCCTATTATAAAAGCGATTATCTATATACCATGCGCCGGTTTTTAAAGGGGGACGATGGTATGCTGGAGGGAGCGCTGTATCAGATGCGTTATCTGCCGGTGAAGGCGGGAAGAGTCCATTATCTGACGAATTATGACGGCTTTACCCTGATGGATATGGTTTCCTATGGGGAAAAGCATAACGAGGCAAACGGCGAGAACAACCGGGACGGAAATGATTATAATTGCAGCTGGAACTGCGGGGAAGAGGGGGCAACCAGACGGGAAAAAATTAAAAAACTCCGTATCCGGCAGATAAAAAACGCTATCTGTCTGTTGCTCTTAAGCCATTCCACGCCCCTGATTTTTATGGGGGATGAGTTTGGAAACAGTCAGAAGGGAAATAATAACCCCTATTGTCAGGACAACCTGATAACCTGGCTGGACTGGAACGGATTGGAAAAGCAGAAGGAAATTCTGGAGTTCTGGAAGCAGATGGTAAAGCTGCGCGGGGAGCATAAGGCACTGCATCCGGGGAAGGCTTTCAAACTGATGGATACGCTGGCATGCGGGTATCCGGATTTATCCTATCACGGAGAAACGGCGTGGCATCTGCCCATACAGCAGAATAGCCGGTATGCGGGGCTGTTGTTCTGTGAAAGGTATGCAGAACAGCAGGAAGCGGAGGAGAGCTTTTTATATGTGGGTATCAATATGCACTGGGAGAAGCATTCCCTTGCCCTGCCAAGGCTGCCGAAGGAAAGCAGATGGAAGATACTGCTTTCCACAGGAGGACAGGCGGAGGATGGAAAAGAAACTTTGGAAGATTTTTGCAAAGTAGAACCGAGAAGTATCACCCTGTGTATCAGTGAAAAGGAAGAGGGAACAGGTGGAAGAAGGAACAAAATATCACAGTCCGGCATATCATAAAGCAAAGCAGAAAAAGGAATTTGCGGATGAATTGTCTTATTATATTGCTGCTTCTGAACTGCTGTGGCGGCAGAAGCTGTGGTTGTGGAAGCTCTAATTGCGGCAGAGGCCAGACAGGAAACGGGACAGGAAGAAACAGGAGCGGGTGTTCCTGTAAACAGTCAGGAGAGAGAGCATCAGAGAGAGGGGCAGAGGAAAGACGGGAGGAAAGAAGAGAAGAAAAAAGCTGTGATATTCCGGGAATGATTCCTCCTCCCTGGCAGGAATATCCGATGCCCAGACGGGAAAGCTGCGATTGTGAGCACGAAAGGTAGAAAAAGCAGGAACAGGCAAATTAACATGCCTGTTCCTTTTTTGAGGATGCCAATACTGAAAATGTAACAAAAGAAAGCTCGAAAAAGAGAGAAAAATGCAAAATATGACGGAAGAGGATTGCTAAAAACCATAAAAAATAGATATCAGATATGAAAAAAGCACATTGAAAGTGAAAAATGAATATGTTTCATAAAAAATGAAGATTGAGATTCACCAAAAATTCCACCTATAATTGGGGTGTACAAAGCAATGTGCACAAAACGAACCGGCCGGTTCATAAAAACAAAAAAAGAATATGACATAAGGGAAAAGGAGGAATTGTTTTGAAAAAGAAAATTTTATCTACCCTTTTAGCCGGCGCTATGGTGTTATCTATGGCAGCATGCGGCAACAGTGCAGACAACAGTGCAGACAACACTGCGAATAACAGCAGTACAACAGGAAGCACCTCCCAGGGAACCACTTCCAGTGATGCAGGACAGGCTTCTGATACACAGACAGACAGCTTTACCTATCCTATGGATGCAATTACCCTGACAGTCAACGGAACCGTTGACGGCGGTACAGATTATTATGATGACAGTCAGCATCCCGCATGGGCAAAGGATTTGTATTATCATAAAGTGATTAAGGAAAAGACAGGCGTTACCTTACAGGACGTAGGCGGTGCAGCAAATGCAACAACCATGTCAGACGGATTCCTTCTGATGCTGGCAGGCGGCGAGCTGCCTGATATCGTTATCGCACCCTGGACAGCGTATACCGGCGGTGCAGCCGCAGCAATTGATGACGGCTATGTATTGGATTTGATGCAGTATTCAGAATATATGCCCAACCTGATGAACTGGCTGGATGAGAATCCGGATGTGGCAGCACAGGTACTGACGGATGACGGCAGGCTTGCCTTCGCACCTTTCGTAAAGCAGGAACCTATTGTTGGTATGGGTATGGTAATCCGTAAGGACTGGCTGGATGCACTGAATCTGGAGGAGCCTGCTACCGTAGACGAGCTGCATGATGTACTGGTCGCATTTAAGGAAAACTACAACTGTAAAGCACCTTTGACCTTTGAATCCCGTTGGCTGTTCCAGCAGGGCGCATCTAACCCGCTCAGCTCCGCATGGCTGACAACCTATCAGGAATACATTATTGACGGCAAGGTACAGTTTGGCCCTCTGACAGAGGAATATAAGGAATTTATCCAGACCATGGCTGACTGGTATAAGGAAGGACTTCTTGACCCTGACTTTGCCAGCGTAGACAAGTCCACCGTTCAGGCTAAGTTCTCCACCGGTGAAGCCGGTGTAAGTCTGCAGCAGATTAACAATATTGAAAACTGTATTTCTTCAAACGAGGGAACCGACTATGCAGTAGTGGCTCTTTCCTCTCTGGTTATGAACAAGGGAGATGAGCCCCAGCTTTCCCAGCAGTCCATCCAGAAGTTTGACGGTGGTTTTGGTTATGCAGTCAGCACAACCTGCTCCAATGTAGAAGCAGCATGCCGCTACCTTGACTGGGCATTCTCCGAAGAAGGTATGATGACCATGAACTATGGTGTAGAAGGTACAACCTATGAAGTAAAGGATGGTAAGGTTGAACTGACTGACCTTGTTATGCACAATGAAGAAACTCCTTCCTCCAACAGTGCAAGAAATGAAATCGCATGGGTTCAGAACAGAGTTGGTGTTTCCCTTGACATAGCACTCGGATATAAGGAAGAGAGCAGGAACTGGATTGATGTATGGACCGCACACATGGACAAGTATGTACTGCCTACCGTACAGTATACAGAGGAACAGCAGAATACCATTTCCAAGAAGTGGGGAGATATTGATGACCTCTGCCAGGAAAAGATTCTGAAGTATGTAATTGGTTCTGAAGATATTAACGCTACATGGGATTCTTTCGTAGATTCCATTAAACAGATGGGTATTGAAGATGTACTCGCTGCAAAGCAGGAAGCATATGATGCTTACCTTGCAAAGGTAGAAAGCCTGAAGTAGGCGATAACAATTCCGAAGCCGGCAGGTGAGATACTTCATCTGCCGGTTTTGTGTGAAAGGAGCAGGGATGAGTACACAGGTAAAAACGAAAACAAAAAAACACGGTGAATGGAAGCATGTTGTGGCAAGGGATTTCAGAAGAAACAAAGTCCTTTACCTGATGGTATTGCCGGTTGTTTTATTCTATATTTTATTTTCATATGTGCCCATGGTGGGAATCCAGATAGCCTTTAAGGATTTCAAGCCGATGCTGGGAATGTGGGCAAGCCCCCTGACAGATAATCATGGCTTTGCACATTTTATTGACTTTTTCACCAATCCCTTTTTTGGAAGAATTTTAAAGAATACGATGTTAATCAGTATTCTGTCCATTCTGTTCAGCTTCCCCATGCCGGTTATCCTGGCACTGGTGTTGAATGAAATCCGTTATAAGAAGTTAAAGAGAGTGGTACAGACGGTCAGCTACATGCCCCACTTTATTTCCCTTGTCGTTGTATGTGGTATGGTAAGACAATTCTGCTTAAGCGATGGTCTGTTCAATCAGCTGCTGGAGCTGGCAGGCATCCATTGCAGCAATTCCTGGCTGCAGATGCCGGAGGCATTCAGAACCATCTATATCGGCAGTGATATCTGGCAGTCCGTGGGATGGAACAGCATCATCTATCTGGCAGCCATTGCGGGTGTGGATTCCCAGCTGTATGAGGCAGCGGAAATTGACGGCGCCGGAAGATGGAAGAAGCTGGTACATATTACATTCCCCACCATTCGTCCTACCATTATCCTGCTTCTGATTATGCAGGTAGGTAAGACAATGAACGTAGGATATGAGAAGATTCTGCTTCTGTATAATTCCACAGTTTATGATACAGCAGATGTTATTTCTACATATGTATACAGAAAGGGTCTGCTGGATTTCGACTATAGTTATTCCACAGCGGTCAACCTGTTTAATTCTGTCATCAACTTTATTCTGGTAATTATTGCAAATAAAATCAGCAGTAAACTGTCAGAAACAAGTCTGTTCTAGGGAAAGGGGATGAGATAAAATGAAGAAAAAGGTAAAGCTGGTAAGCTGGATACCGGATATACTGATGGCGATTATCCTGCTGATGGTAGGAATCATCATGGTGTATCCTTTATTATACGAGGTATTTGTATCTCTCAGCGATTCTCTGGAATTTGTAAAGCACAGAGGAATTATGGTAAAGCCTGCAGGCTTCAGCTGGAAGGCATATGAAATTGTACTTGGTTCCAAGGAAATCTGGACAGGATACCGCAATACGCTCCTCATTGAAGTTGTGGGACTGACCTTTAACCTGACATTAACCTCTCTTGGCGCATACTTCCTGACAAGAAAGAATGTGTTATGGAAAAAGGCAATCAATATCCTGATTATTATTACCATGTACTTTTCCGGTGGTCTGGTACCCACGTACCTTGCCATTCGCTCCTATGGATTGTATAATTCTATCTGGGCACTGATTCTGCCCTCTGCTTTGAATACATATAACCTGATTCTGCTGCGTTCCTATTTCTCTACCATACCGGACAGCCTTGCAGAGTCAGTAACCATGGACGGCGGCGGACATATGACAATTTTAACCAAAATATATATCCCGCTTGCAAAGCCGGGTATGATGGTTATGCTGTTGTATTATGCAGTTTCCCACTGGAACAGCTGGTTTTCTGCATCCGTTTATCTGCGGGATGCCAACAAGGCGCCTCTGCAGCTTGTCCTCAGAAGAATGTTCGAGGACGGTTCCACAACGCTGTTAAGACTGGTTCAGAACTACAACAACTATGATTCTTTGCAGGAAACTGTAAAGGCAGCCATGATGGTAGTTTCCACCCTGCCGATTCTGTGTCTGTATCCTTTCTTACAGAAGCACTTTGAAGGCGGAATTATGATTGGCTCCCTGAAAGAATAATGTTACAATACAGGTGAAAAAATGCAAAAACGCGAAGGAATTCTGAGAAAAAGACTAGAGGATAAAACCATCCGCAAGTGGCTGCTGGCATTTCTGATTGTTTTTACCATTCAGATTTTGTGCTGGCTTCTGGCGACAAAGGCGGTGAGCCATGCCACCCAGGCACAGGCGGATGAAACCTATCAGAATGCCCTGCGCGTTTTGGCGTTTTCCTGCGATAATGATGTCAATTCCGCTTCTTCCATGCTGGACAGCATGGTACTGGATGAAAACATCAGAAAACGCTGCAATGGGGTGACGATGGTCAGAAATATTCCCTACCAGAATGAACTGGTACGAAGAAGGCTTGCCTCCTATAAGGTACAGCATGCCTTTATTGATGATATTTATATTTATCTGTCAGACAGTGACAAAATTATTTCTTCCAATACAGTGGCAGATTCGGCGCTTTTTTATGATGTCTACGGGGATGTGAATATGTCTTACCGGGACTGGCAGGAGGTACTGGAGGGAAATTACTATAAGAACCGGCTGCTCTGGGAAAACAGTTCCGGGGAAAAAAATCTTTATATCCTTCATAGCTGGGAGGGAAGGGCTGGAAGCAACGGTGTAACGATTGCTGTGAAATATAAGGCTTCTTATTTGCAGAGCCTGATGGATGACTTCAGGGGGAGTCGTTTTGCAGTACTTGTTATCTTGGATGAAGCGGGAGAAGTTATTGCGGAATCCGGCAGCTTAAACGATGGAACACTGAGACGTAAGGTATCTGTGACCTCCGATATGACAGGCTGGATTTATACCGCCTATATTTCCGAGGAGGGAAGCAGGCTGTACGCGGGCAGCGCCCTGATTGTACTGGCGCTTTGCTTTACGGCGGTGATTATTGCCTTTGTGGCAATCTTTTTGTCCTTCTTTAAAACCAACATTAACCCTTTCAGGGAATTGATGCAGTATGTCAGCGCCCAGAGTCCGGAGGAGATTGTAAATGGTTCCGGATATGTATACATCAAGGATAAATTTGATGAAATTGTCAGGAAGCAGAAGGAAAATGAGCAGCAGTTTGAGAACAGGATGAATCTGCTAAAGTTATCTTATCTGGGAGAATTCATTACGGGAAAACTGACGGTGGATGAGGGCAACAGACAGCTTCTGGAAAAGATGCAGCTGGAATATTTATATGAACCCTGTTCGGTTGTACTGATTTCCGGTGGAGAAAGACTTTCCGGAAACAGCGAAAACGGAATGGAACTGTTAAAGCCTTACGGAATCGGCAGGTCCGGAAAGGAACCCCTGTACGGCTGCAGCTTTGTATATCAGAATACCCTAGTATGCCTGTTGAAGCGGGAGAAAACAGCAGAGGAAATCAGAAAATATCTGATAGAAGTGCTGGATAATATGAAGCAGTCTGAACGGGTGGAAATTATAGCGGTCAGCTCCTTGAGCGGTGAAACAGAAGGTATCAGCAAACTGTACGGACAGGCAAAATTTGTGATGCAGAGCGCCAGACAGCTTTCCGTGGAAGGGATTCTGTTCTTTGATGACATCCGGGAAAGAGTGAAAGAGAACGCAAAGGAAAATAAAAATGACGGTCTGGTACAGCAGGTAAGGGAATATATACAGGAGCATTACGCGGAGAGCGATTTGACGATTGAACTCTTATGCGGAGAGCTTGGAAAGTCTGTTTCCTACTTGTCTCAGGTCTATAAGGAAAAGACAGGTCAGAATATTTTATATGACCTGAATCTGCTGCGGGTGGAGAAAGCGAAGGAGCTTCTCAGGGAAAAGGACAGCAGTGTGGACGAGGTGGGCAGAAAATGCGGCTTTACCAACAGTAATTCCTTTATCCGTGTATTTAAAAAGTATGAGAAGGTAACACCCGGAAAATACCGGGAAATGTATCTGGCTGGAGTCGTGTAAAAGCCGGAGTCTGGAGGAATGAAAGCATGAAAATTTATGAGATTACGCAAAAGCCTTTTAAAATTTACGGATTAGCGGTAGCGGACAGCGAAAAGAGGCAGTTCTGGAAGCTGCCGCCCCATATTCTGGAGGCATTTCCCCAGTATGATTATCTGGGACGGCGTTCCGCAGGGGGAAGAGTCCGTTTTATGACAAATACAAAAAGTCTTTTTATCAGAATGACACTGGCGGAGGCAAAAGAGGATATCAATATTCCCCTTACCGGCTCAGCCGGGGCTGATATTTATCTGGGAAAGGGGGAGGCATCTGTTTTTCTTGGCTATATCGCGCCGGCGGAGCATGTGGAGGAAAAGGAGATTACCGTGGAGAAAACCTTCGCCCTGTCCGGAGAGGAACAGATTGTTACCATCAATCTTCCCAGAAATGACCATCTGCTTTCCATGCAGATTGGAGTGGAAGAGGGAGAGGTCTGGGAGGCACCGGAATATACTGTTTCCGGCTCCATTGTATTTTATGGTTCTTCCATTACGGAGGGAGGCTGTGCTACCCGTCCGGGAAATGCCTATACCAGTATGGTAAGCCGCTGGCTGGACGCGGATTACCGGAATATGGGCTTTTCCGGGAAAGCAAGGGGAGAAATCGGCTTTGCGGAATATCTGGCATCCTTTCAGGATATGAGCGTCTTTGTCATGGACTACGACCATAACGCGCCCAGCCCGGAGCATCTTGCCGAAACCCACGAACCCTTCTTTCAGAAAATCAGGGCAGCACACCCGGATTTACCGGTTCTGTTTTTAAGCAGACCGGATACGGACAAGAACCCTGAGGACAGCAGGAAGCGGATGGAGATTGTCCGTGCCACCTATGAGCATGCAAGGGAAAAAGGCGATGAAAAGGTCTGGTTTATCGACGGAGCCAGTCTGTTTGGGGAAAACGGACGGGAGGAATGTACCGTAGACGGAACCCATCCTAATACCCTTGGCTTTATGAGAATGGCGGAGAAAGTTTATCCGGTATTGAAGGAAATTATTTTGAAAAACTGAGGGGATGTTTAGCAGATGACGGTTTCTGTGACAACCCAGACTGGAGATTTTTGTTATGTTTTTGTATAGATTGGGGTTGCAGAAAAGAAAATAATCTGTTATTATATATCCGGGTAATTGTCGGAGAAGGTCTTATATCCGTGGACAGAGGTATCCACAAGAAGGAGAAAGACCGAATGAATAAAGAACTGAAAAACGTATTAG